>Ga0210383_10000567_pt1 | contig 33805 bp, 27 predicted proteins | sample IncBWC14OmetaG_FD_160072 | JGI IMG/M metagenome (GOLD analysis project Ga0210383, IMG submission 160072) | Forest soil microbial communities from Barre Woods Harvard Forest LTER site, Petersham, Massachusetts, United States - Inc-BW-C-14-O ... | reverse complement strand
CCGGATGGCGGCTGACGATGCCCTCGTTGCAGGAGATGACGGAACAGCAACCGTCTGGATGCACCGTTATTTCAAGGCGACCGCCAAGCGGCGCTTCTACGCCAGCCTCCTGCACGGGACGATGGCAGCAGCCATGCCGACTGCGCTCGGCCTGCAAAAGGCCTCGCCCGGCCGCCAGGTCATCGCTCTCTCAGGCGATGGCGGGATCGGGATGCTGCTCGGTGATCTGATGACGGCGGTCCAGCACAAGCTGCCCATCAAGGTGGCGGTGTTCAACAATGGAAAGCTCGGCTTCATCGATATCGAACAGAAATCGGAAGGGTTGCTGCCGCTCTACACCCATCTGCAAAATCCTGATTTTGGCGCAGTCGCGAAGGCGATGGGCCTATGGGGCCGTACCGTTGCCAAGGCGGACGAACTTGAGGCTGCGATAGGGGAGTGGCTCGCTCACCCGGGCCCCGCCTTGCTCGATGTGAATGTCGAACCCATGACGCTGGTGATGCCACCGGCGATCGAGTTTGGACCGGCCTATGGAATGGCCCTCTATTCGGCGCGGGCCGTGCTCGGCGGACAGGCCCACGATCTGATCGAAATGATCAAGGAAAATATCTGACTGAAGCGTGTTCAGCAGCGACAGCCGGCCGAACAAATTTGTAAGGATCGAGCGCTTGTACTCCCGAGACGCTCAGCCGGCGACGCCGGCAACAGGCCAGTCGTCGACCGGTCTTGAAGGTCGATAGCGCGCAACGCTATCGGCCTTTTTTTTCGCAAGGCCTATCCGAGTGGGAAGCGGCGAGGCCGCGTCTGAGACCGCATTAATGGCCTAACGGCAGCAGGCGTTTCCAAGCCGCGGGAACGAGACGGCTGTTTGATGGCGAAAGCATAGACGGATGCGATCCGCCGCGTCAGCAAATCGGTCACATCAAAAAGGAGCCGGGCATCATGCCGCTTTACACGGTAACAACGCCGGATGGATTATTGTCGGCCCAACAGCGGGACGTGATCGCGGCAGAACTCGTTCGGATACACACGATGGCGATGAATGTTCCAGCGAACTTTGTCCATTCGATTTTCCCGACTTATCCACGGAATCACGCCTATGTCGCCGCAGAGCGCTCACCGGTCAATTCGATCGTGGGTGTCATCCGCGCCGGCCATACGCCCGAAGAGAAATCACGGCTCGTTCAGGCCCTATGGAAGATGTTCCAGGAAAAAACCGGGGTGTCCGATCGTGACCTTTCCATCGCGCTACAGGAGGTACCTGCGAGCCAGGCGATGGAAAACGGAGTGATCATGCCCGAAGTCGGGCACTAATAAGAACGATCCTGGACATCCCAACCTCGAGAAATCCCGACCTTGGCGCCGATCCGCTTTAGTTGGATCGGACCGACTTTCGCAACTTCGCGACGCTCTCTGCGGCTATCGGCGTGCTCCGGTTACCCCAACTGCTTCGAATGAAGTTAACGACGTCCGCGACCTCCTGGTCGCTTAACCTCCACGCGAAGGAAGGCATCGCGAATTGCGCAGGTGTGGCCTTTGTCCTTGGTGTGAGTGAGCCTTCGAGAACGATCGTGGCAAGCGATATCGCCTCAGGCGCCATTACCACCGGATTTCCGGCGAGCCGAGGGAAGACGCGCTGGTATCCAAGACCATCGGGTCGATGGCAAGCGGCGCAGTTGTCGAGGTAGAGCAAGGCGCCAGGTTTACCGGTGTCACCCTTTTGCAGGGCATGGTGAGCCGCCTCGTCGTACACGAAAGTCTGTGTCCCTTTGTCGGCGATCGATTTGAGATACCTGGCAGCGGCAGCCGCATCGTCATCGGTCATGAATCGCGTGCTGTGGACGATGACGTCTGTCATGGAGCCGAACACGATGCCGTGGTTATTGGCCCCCGTCTTGAGAAATTCGGCAATATCCTCGATGTTCCAGTCGGCGAGCGAGCCGTGCCCGCTGGTTCTCAAGCTGGGTGCGAAGTAATTTTCGATCACGGCGCCGGAAAGATAGGCCTCTCCATCTGCCCGGGTCTGAGCGCGCACTTGCATGGTCAAAGCGCGGGGCGTGTGGCACTCGCCGCAATGTCCGAGACCGTCGACGAAGTAGGCTCCACGCGCCTCGATCGGATCGAGGGAGCCCGGCTTGAACGGCGCCGGCCGCGGCGAGAACAACAGCCGCCAGAACGTTAAAGGCCAACGCATCGATAGCGGAAAGGGTATCTCGTTCGAAATGTTCGGAGTGGCTGAGGGGGTAACGCCGGATTTGAAGTAGGCGTAAAGCGCAGCGACGTCTTCCAGCGTCGTGTTTGAATAAGAAGGATAGGGCATGGCCGGATAGAGTGTGTGACCCTTGGAGACGCCGAAACGCAACGCGCGGTCGAAGTCGGTCAGCGTAAAACTGCCGATGCCGTATGTGGGGTCAGGCGTGATGTTGGTCGTGTAGATTGCGCCGATCGGCGTGCCCATTTTCAATCCGCCCGTAAAGGGCGGGCGTCCGGGGATCGTATGGCAAGCCGCGCAATCGCCGAGCCTGGCAAGGTATTCTCCGCGCGCGATGAGCGATGCCGATGCCTCCGACGTGGCGAGAGTTTTTTCGCCGGCCGCGTAGTCCAATAGGCTCGATATCGCGACGACACCCAAAAATCCGGCGGCACCCGCGATGACGACGATTTTACCCAGCCGTTTCCAGTTCATGACGGAACCAGTGGCCCTGGCGATTTGAGATAACTGTCCCGGATGGCGGCTGCCGAGAAATAGGCAAGGCCGGCGAGCAGACCTGTCGGGTTGTAGCCGATGTTCTGTGGGAAGGCCGATGCGCCGAAGACGAAGAGGTTTGATACATCCCAACTCTGGGAATACCGGTTGATCACACTGTCCCGCGGGTTCGAGCCCATGATCGCGCCGCCGGTCGTATGCGTGGACTGATAGATACGCACATCGTAGTGATTGCCGGGCTTAAAGCTCAGCGTGGCATGCTTCTCCGGTTTCATGACGCGGGCGATCTCTTCCATTTTTGCCGCGCAGTAGGCCGCCATCTTGTATTCGTTATCGTGCCAATCGAAAGTCAGCCGGAGCAACGGCAAGCCGTGAGAATCCTTATAGGTGGGATCGAGCGACAGGTAGCTGTCGCGATAGGACATGACCGAACCTTGCGTTCCGAGCGGGGCCGAATGACGGTAGTGTTTCCGTATCGCCGACTTCCATCCGGATCCCCATCGCGGCGCGTCAGGCGGAATCATCATCTGGTCTATCGGACGCCCACCGGTAGCGCCGGCATAGATCAGCGAGCCGCCGACGAAACCCAGGCCGTCATGGTCAAAATGATCGGAATTGAACTCATCGATGACCCGCTGGCCCGCAGCGCCGGCGCCGATGAAGGGATTGATCTCGACGTCCTCGCTGAAGTAAACCGCCGTTTCACTGCACATCTGGTAAGCGTAGTTCTTTCCGACGACGCCGTTGCCCGTCGATGGATCGTAGGGTTCGCCGATGCCTGAGAGCAGAAGCAGACGAACATTGTGCATCTGGAAGGCGCTCAGGATCACGAGATCAGCGGGCTGTTCTACTTCTTGTCCCTCGCCGTCGATGTAGAGGACTCCCGTGGCTTTCTTGCCGGTGCCGTCGCGCAGGATACGGGTTACATAAGCGTTCGTCCTGACCTCGAGGTTAGACCGCTCCGCGAGGATCGGCAGGATCGTGGTCTGGGGCGATGCCTTGGAGTAAAGGAAGCAGCCGAAGCGATCGCAGAACCCGCAAAGATTGCAGGGGCCTAAACGAACGCCATACGGATTTGTGAAGGGAATCGAGCTGTTGGCGGCCGGAGTCGGGAACGATTTGTAGCCAAGCTCGGCCACGGCGATTTCGAAGCGACGGGCCGCTTCGATCGCCGGTAGCGGAGGCGTCGGAAATTCGTCGCTCCGCTTGCCTTCGAATGGATTTCCGCCGGGCTTGATCTCTCCGCGCAAGTTGCCGGCAACTCCAGAAACGCCGCAAACCTTTTCGAAATGGTCGAAATGCGGTTCGAGTTCTTCGAACGATACAGGATAGTCCTGGATCGTCATCTCTTCGGGAATGACGTCCTTGCCGTACCGTTCCTGGAGGCGGCTCTTTAGGCGAAGATCCTCGGGCGATGCGCGCCACAATTGGCCGTTCCAGTGGACGCCGGCGCCGCCGACGCCGTTGCCAAGGACAAACGATCCGTAGCGTCGATATGGAACGGCGACATCACTGGTGCCGTGCCGGACGGTGACGGTCTCTTTCGCAAGCGGCTGCCATAACTCGCCGCGGATGGCATGTTTGAGCTCGTCGACGATCCGCGGATATTCGAAATCAGGCGATGTGTCGCGTGCCGGTCCTCGTTCCAGCGCGACCACGGAAAGACCTGCGTCCGTCAGCGTTTTGGCCATGATGGCGCCAGTCCAGCCATAACCAATGATGACCGCATCGACAGGTCGTGCGTGCCTTGCCATCAGCGCCTCGTGCCCTGGATGGCAACGGGCCCGAGCGGGTAGGGCGCTCCCGGCCGGTTGATCCAGTCGGTAAAGTCGGCGCGGGCTCCCGGAAACCCGATCCATTTCCAAGCAGCCATGCCGTGGTTTCCGCCGTACATCGGGTCGGCCAGATATCCTTCGCGCGTATTTTCGAGCAGTTGGGCAAAGAAGCTCGTCGCCGGAATCTTCTCAAAGGCGATCTTGCCTTTTTCCATTTGCCCCAGAAATTCGTCCTGCTTGTCCGGCGTCAGGTCGGCAAACGACTTTCCGCTGCTGCCAGTGCTGCTCTTGTTCGCGTCCGCAATGCCGGCGCGGTAGATCTCGCGAGGCGTATACTGGAGTTGGTATCCCAGCGTCGGCGGCGCTTCGGGATGAAACGGCCCCTGCATGTAGAAGTACGCGCCGTGACCGTAAGGCGCTTCCATTTGCCGATCGATGAACTCCGGCACGCCGGTCTCGATTCCACCAGGGCCATTTCCATCGCTAGGAATGAGCCGGGCCACCGCGGCATTGATGAATCGCCATTCGTCCGGAGAGAAGAACGACGGTGCGAAATCGGCGTTCTTGGTCTCGCTCGCCGCCGCGAGCGATGTTGCGGAAGCCGAGGGGAGAATGGCGGCTGGCGCCAAGCCAAGGAGCAATTTTCGTCTGTTCAACATGAGTGGATGACTCGGCTGCGAAAATGCGGAGGAGCTTCACAAGCTCCATTGGCGCGACCTTCACAGCAGCGGCGCACCCCGCTGATGATTACGCGCCTATGAGAGATCGGATTGAATGAAGCTGCTTGGAGTTGTCTTGGTTTGCGGTCTTGCCGTGTGAGGCGGCCCACCGCGAAGGCCGGCGCGACGCAAAGCCCCCCGATGCCTATATTCCGGTAAATCGAGCCAGCAAATCCTGTGACATAGTTTGGTGCTACGGAAATTGACATAACAGGGTCACCGCACCTGGCTATCCTTGCTCGCGGGGGAGATTCGCGGTCGCCATCCGGCCGGGTCCTGCGCTAGGCCTTCCAAAAAGTTGAATGTCATATCCAAGTTGTGGCAGTTTCTTACAATCCATTTGAGCCTCGGATTGTCCAAAACGTCACAAGGATGGACATGCCAGCCCCCGATATGCAAATCGAAAGTTCGCCCAAGCCAGAAGCCGGGCAGGAGAAGAGTACGATGACACGCACTCCCTCCATCATTGTTGGTCTAGTTGCGGTTATCGTCGTCGCGCTTTCCCTGTTCTATCTGTTGCGGCCCGAGCCGCTGCTCGTGCAGGGGGAGGCCGATGCAACACGGCTGGACATCGCCGCGCGCGTCGACGGACGGGTGAAGGAAATACCCGTCGAGCGTGGCCAGAACGTTCCCGCAAACGCTGTTCTCGTCAGGATCGACAATCCGGAGACCGTCGCCAAGCTCGGGCAAATGAAGGCGGCGATGGCTGTTGCGGACGCGCAGCTTGCCAACGTACTCGTCGGAACACGGGTGGAAACCATTGCCGCACGGAAGGCGGAGCTGGAGCGCGCGCAGGCAGCTCTGGTGCTCGCACAAAAGACCTTTGATCGAACCCGCACTTTGACTGAGCAGGGCAACTCGCCGCAATCCCGGCTCGACCAAATGACGGATTCGCTACATGAAAGCGAACGGGCCGTCGATCAGGCCCAGTCGGCCTACGAGCAGGCCATCAACGGCTACACAAAGGAGGAGCGGGCTATTTCGAAGGCCAACGTCGAAAAGGCCACTGCGGATATCCAGAGTGTTCAATCGGTCATCGATCAGCTCGTCGTTTATGCGCCCATCGCTTCGCAGGTGTATCAGCGCAATGTGGAGCCGGGCGAATATGTGTCGCCGGGTGTACCGCTCGTCACCCTGATCGATTTGACGGACGTCTGGATCCACTTCGATCTTCGCGAGGATCTGGTGAAGACACTGAAGGTCGGCGATCGATTCGACGTTCGTATTCCAGCCCTCGGCGACCGCAGCATCACCGTCGAGGTCAAACTCATCGCAACCAAGGGCGAATATGCCAGCTGGCGTGCTACGCGCGCTACCGGTGATTTCGACTTGCGGACATTTTCGATCCGCGCTTACCCCGTCCAGCCGGTGCCGGACCTGCGGCCGGGAATGAGCGCTTATCTCGACTGGCGTTCCAGGCAATGAGGCCGGTACCACAGCCTGGATTTCTTCTGGTCGTGCGGCGCGAATGCCGATGGCTTTTTCGCGACCGGGTGGCGCTGCTTCTGATCTTCGGCGTGCCGTTGTTTGCGTTCGTGGTTCTAACGACTGTCTTTAGTCATCCGGTCATCCGCGGACTTGGGGTCAGCGTTGTCGACGAGGACCGGTCGGACGCTTCGCGGGCCCTGGTGGAATACGTTGCAGCGTCTCCGAGTCTGCATATCGTCGACCAAGCCGGTAGTCTGTCGACGGCTGCGCAGGATATCCGATCCGGCAAGGCGATCTCGGCGGTCTATATTCCGCCGGATTTCGAGCAAGACTTGAAGGCCGGACGTCGCCCGCAGGTCGTAGGATTCTATAACCAGCAGTTCCTCACGGCCTCCGGCATTGCCTCCTCGGGGCTAAGCGACACGCTTTCTGCCGCGGCGGCTGTCGCGGCTCCCGCCAAGCGCGCCGCACCCGCGCCGACCTATATCGGAACGCTGGCAGGGGAAACCATCGCGCTTGTCAATCCGCAGAAAAACTATGCGCAGTTTTTGCTGCGCGCGCTGCTGCCGACGATCATTCACGTTGTGATCACGCTTGCCGCCGGCTATTCCGTCGGGTCCGAGTTCCGTCGTCGCGATGCGCGGGCCTGGCTCGAAAGCGCCGGAGGCGATCCGATTGTCGCGCTGGTCGGCAAGCTCACGCCGCTGTTCGGCATATTCTTCCTGATGATGCTGGCTGAGGCGCTCTTCCTGGAGGGCGTGTTGCAGATTCCCTTCCGGGGAGACCTGCCGTTGCTGGTGATTGCGGCCTCGCTGCTGATCGTTGCTCACCTGTCGCTCGGAGCCTTCTTGCAGCTTCTGGCTGGCGATCTGGCGACGGGACTCGGACTGACAGGTCTCTTTGTCTCTCCTGCATTCGGCTATGCCGGCGTCGGCTTTCCCACGGTCGGCATGAATACATTTGCGCAAGTCTGGAGCACGTTCCTGCCGCTTCGCTGGTACATGTCCGTGTTGCTGGGACAAGCGGCGCGGGGATTGCCGGTTTCGGAATCCGCCCGCCCCTTTGCGATGCTCGCGGGCCTGGCTTTGCTCTTTGGCAGCCTCGCATTGCTGCGCATGGCCAGTCTCAAGCGCAAGGGCTGGTTTGAGACGACAAGATCTACTGACCAACCTGAGATCATCCAGCCATCGCCGGGTATCGGCGGAGCCTTTATGGCGGAGTGGCGGCGCATACTCGGAACGCGGAGCGCCTTCAGCGTGCTGGTCCTGGCGCCTTTGATTTACGGGATTTACTATCCGCAACCGTACCTGAACCAGATCCTTCGCAAGCTTCCTATTGCCGTCGTCGATAACGATTTGAGCGATATCAGCCGCCAGATCGTCGAGACGCTGGATGCGAGCGGAGCGTTGAGCGTTACGGTTCGCGCCCGCACACTTGCCGAGGCGCGCACCGCGATCGATCGTGGGCAGGCATTCGCTGCCGTCGAAATCCCGGCAGATACCGAGCGTGACGTGCTCAAGGGCATTACCGCCCACATCCCGATCTACGCGGACGCCACCTACCTGTTCATTTTCAGATCGACTGCAAGCGGGGTTGCCACGGCGCTCGGGGCATTGACGTCCGATCTCGTTTCGCGAGGCGCGCGCTCCGATGGTAGTTTGGTCAAGGCGAAATTGGCGAGCTTGAGCCCGGCCGACGTTCTGCTGCAGCCAATCTTCAACCCGGTGGGCGGCTATGCGAGCTACGTCGTTCCGGCGGCGTTCCTGCTGATTCTGCAGCAAACACTTCTGATCGGCGCGGCGATGTTGACCGGTGGTGCATTGGCAAGTGCTGGTGGCGCATTTGCCGGCGTGTTGGGCCGCGGCGTCGCCCATCTGACCATTTACCTTCCAGTGCTCGCGCTTTATCTCATCGTGCTGCCACGTATCTACGGCTTTTCGACACTCGGCCATCTTCCGCAACTCTTGGCGCTTGCGACCGTCTTTTTGCTGGCGACGAGTTTCATGGGACAGGCCATCGGGGCATGGTTCACACGGCCGGAGAACGCTACTCTCCTCCTGCTTGCGACCAGCCTGCCTCAATTCTTCACCGCTGGATTCGCATGGCCGCGAGAGGCAATCCCCGACGCAGTGAAGGCGCTGGGTCGGATGTTCCCGGCAGATTCTGCGATCGATGGCCTTGTGCGTATCAACCAGCTGGGGGCCAGTATTTGGGAGGTCGCGCATGACTGGCTTGGATTGTGGTGCCTGACCCTGGTCTATTTCACGCTCGCCGTGATCTCGGCGTTCGCCGTCAAGAGAGGAAGGGTCAATACGCATGACTAAGCGTGCCGGCCTCGCTGCGATCGCGCTCGTGCTGGTCGCCGGCGCTTTAATTTACTTCGAGCGTCGTTCCGGATCGGCGAGTGCAATCGTTGGCGTTGTACGGGCGACTGAAGTCAGAGTGGAGCCGGAAGTGGACGGCCAACTCGTGTCGATTTCGGTCGAGAAGGGCGCTCACGTGCATACAGGCGATGTCTTGGCGAGCCTTTCCGCGGTCGAGTTGACGGCACAAGCGGATCAGGCGCGTGCTGCACTTGGATCGGCAAAGGCAAACCGCGATAATGTCTATGCTGGCGTCCGTCGCGAGCAGGTCGATTCGCTGAAGGCACAAATCGCAAAGGCAAACTCTCGCTTAGAATATGTGCAGGCACAGCTGACGAGGACCAGCACGCTGGCACGCCAGAGTTTCGAATCCCAGCAGTCGCTTGACCAGGCCGAAAACGACGTCGCGAGCGCACGCGCCGATGTGGCGGAAGCGCAGGCCAACTATGACGCGGCCGTAGCGGGCCCGACCCGGGAGGAGCGCGCGATTGCCGACGCGCAAGTGCAGGTCGCCGCCGCCGCGGTGGCCGTACTCGAGCGCCGTCTTGAAAAGATGATCTTGCGTGCTCCGGCCGATGGCGTCGTCAGCGTCATCGCCGCGGAGGCAGGCGAGAACGTCCATGCAGGCCAACCTGTTGTGATGGTTGAGGCTGCTGGCAAGCAATGGCTTTCATTCAACGTACGCGAGGACTATCTCAGCGGTCTCGCCGTTGGAAAAACTGTAGACGTGATGCGAGGGGGTGCGGGCGGGACGATCAAAAGCGTTGCCACCGAGCTGCGGCCTCTCGGAGTCTTTGCCACCTGGCAGGCTGAGCGGGTTATAGGCGATCATGACCGCGCTACGTTGCGAATGCGCCTCGATCCGCTGGAACACCCGGCGGATATCGAACCCGGTATGACCGTCTGGATTGATCGCTGATCCCTGCGTTTACAGACATCGATGACTCATCGCATTGGGACTGCCGCTGACCCAAGCAAGGCGAGGGGGTTTGCTCATCAGTCCGTCTTGCCGGCCGCATCATCCGTGCGATTGGGCTGGCTTTGTCGACGTCGCGGACGAAGCTCGATAGAAGCACAGCGATTATACCCGCGACAACATCCTTCAAGATGACGACGAGCATCTACGGCATGGTCGGTCGCTGAGTTCTGACCGAACCAGTGTCTGAACAGCTTTAGATGGTGCGCCGCCATGAAATCGTCCCAAACTGTCGTCGCGACGGCTGCAATTCCCCAGCTTTTCGTTCTCGAGCTGAACGCCGGAAAAATTCACGTCATGAATACCGACGGCTCCGATCACAGAACGATTGTGACGGACTGCCATCTTCCGGACGGCATCGTCGTCGATGTCGACGCCGGTCATATCTATTGGACCAACATGGGTATTCCAAACCTGGACGACGGGTCTATCGAGCGCGCCGATATCGACGGCAAGAACCGCAAGGTCATCGTGCCGGTCGGAAACACTCATACTCCGAAACAGCTCATTCTCGAGAAGGCGAGCGGCAAGCTCTATTGGTGTGACCGCGAGGGCATGCGTGTCATGCGGTGCAATCTCGACGGGTCTCGGATCGAGACACTCATTGAAGCGGGATGCGGCGACGTCGACCGCCGGGATCCGACCAAGTGGTGCGTCGGGCTGACCATCGATCCGAAGCTCGGACGGATCTATTGGACTCAAAAGGGTCCCGACAATGCCGGGCTCGGCCGCATCTTCCGCGCCAACGTCGAAATTCCCAAAGGACAGACCGCAACAAATCGCTCGGATATCGAAGTCTTCTTCGATCATCTGCCCGAGCCGATCGACCTCGAACTCGACCTCAAGAATCGCGTTCTGTACTGGACCGATCGAGGTGACCCGCCGCGCGGCAACACCGTGAACCGGGCCTCGATCGATAACAAACCTGCTGAGCCAGAGATCGTGGTGAACCATCTGATGGAAGGGATCGGAATTGCGCTCGATGTACCGGGCGACCGCATGTTCGTGACCGATTTCGCCGGCTCGGTCTACTCCGCGCGGCTCAATGGATCCGGCGAGCGCAGCTTCCTCTATGGCCAGGGCAACCTCACCGGCATCGCATACGCCGAAATCCCGAAGGAGACCTGATATGTCGCAAAACAAGCCCATTCGCCGGATAGCCATTATTGGCACAGGCGTCATCGGCGCGAGCTGGACCTCGCTGTTTCTCGCCAAGGGACTGCAGGTCGTCGCGACGGACGTTGCGCCGAACGCGGAAGCCGGCTTAAGGAATTTCGTTGAGGCAGCCTGGCCGGCGCTCAAGCGATTGGGCCTCTCGCCCGCAGCGTCGCAGTCGAACCTGAAGTTCACGGCCGCGCTCGCGCAAGCGGTCGACGGCGTCGATCTCGTCCAGGAGAACGGGCCCGAGCGGATCGAGTTCAAGCAGAAGCTCTATGGACAGCTGGACGAGCTATTGGCGCCCGACGTGATCATCGCGTCGAGCTCGTCGGGGCTCACCATGAGCGAAATCCAGAAGGGCGCCGCGGCCCATCCCGAGCGCTGCGTCATCGCCCATCCGTTCAATCCGCCGCACCTGATCCCGCTGGTTGAGATCGTCGGTGGGGCAAAGACCTCGGAAGCCACAATCCAGCGCGCCGCGGAATTTTACACCTCGATTGGGCAACGGACGGTGCGCCTCAACAAGGAAATGCCAGGGCATGTCGCCAACCGTCTGCAGGCGGCGCTGGCCCGCGAGGTGTACTACCTTGTCTCGGAAGGCGTGGTGAGCGCCGCCGACGTCGACACCGCGCTGTGCTGGGGCCCGGGCCTTCGGTGGGGCGTCATGGGCAATCTGATGCTCAACCATCTCGGCGGCGGTCCGGGTGGTATCGAACACTTCTTCCAGCAGTTCACGGGTCCAATGACCGCCTGGTGGAAGACGCTCGGTTCGCCGGTGCTGACTCCGGACGTGCAAAAGACGCTCATCGACAGTGTACATGCCGAGGCCGGATCGCGCTCGATCGATCAGCTAGCGGCAGAGCGCGACGAGGTTCTGCTCGGCCTGATTGAGCTGCGTAAAAAGGCAGCCACGTCGGCTCAAACGAAATCGACGGCCGCCTAGGAGCGAGCCGCCGCCGGCAAGATCGATCAATCAAACTCACAATTTATTCCGGCTTTCGAGCCGAAGCATCAGGAGCTCCGAATGCCCACCGCACCCGCAGCAAGCAGGCCCGCGACGCCGAAGCCGTTACCGGCACCAAATAGCGACTTCTACGAGGTCTACGAGACCTTGAGTGCCAACGAACTCGCGACGGTGAAACGGGTGCGCGCTTTCATGGAAACGAAGGTCGCGCCTGTCATCACAGACTATTGGGTGAACGATGCTTTTCCGTTCGAATTGCTGCCGGCGATCAAGGAGTTGGGCATCGGTGGGCTTGCAATGCAGGGCTACGGCTGCGCAGGTGGAAGCTTGGCACTGTTGGGCTTTGTTCAGATGGAGCTCGCACGCGTCGACCCATCGGTCGCGACCTTCATTGGCGTGCATGTCGGCCTGGCGATGGGCTCCATCTACATCGACGGATCGGAAGAGCAGAAGCAGAAATGGCTTCCGCCGATGGCACGCTTCGAGAAGATCGGCTGTTTCGGTCTGACGGAGCCGCTGGTTGGCTCGGGCGCCAGCGGCGGCCTGCTGACGACGGCGAAGCGCGAGGGCGACACCTGGATCCTGAATGGCGAGAAGCGCTGGATCGGCAATGCCCCGTGGTGCGACCTCTCCATCATCTGGGCGCGCGATCTCGGCGATAACCAGGTCAAGGGCTTCATCGTCGAGAACAAATCGACGCCCGGCTTCAGTGTCGAGAAGATCGAGAACAAGATTGCGCTCAAGGTGGTCCAGAACGGCCATATCACGCTGAAGGATGTTCGAGTGCCGGAAACGAACCGCCTCCAGGGAGGCAGTTCATTCCGCGACACCGCGAAGGTGCTGAAGATGACGCGCTTCGCCGTGGCGTGGATGGCGACTGGATGCGCGATGGGCGCTTACGAGGCCGCGCTGAAGTATAGCCAGGAGCGCTTGCAGTTTGGCAAGCCGATCGCGTCGTTCCAGCTGGTCCAAGACCTTCTCGCCAAAATGATCGCCAATATCACGGCCTCGCAGTGCCTGATCGTGCGCCAGGCGCAACTGCATGCCGAAGGCAAGCTGACCGACGCCCATGCCGCGCTTGCCAAGGCGTTCGCTACAGCCAAATGCCGCGAGACGGTTGCCTGGGCCCGTGAGTTGATCGGCGGCAACGGAATCGTTGCCGACTACAAGGCGGCACGCTTCTTTGCGGATTGTGAAGCGCTGTACTCCTACGAAGGCACGTATCAGATGCAGAATCTGATCATCGGCAAGGCTGTCACTGGCATCGGCGCCTTCGCGTGATCTCTCAACGCGCCGGCGCGGCCGCGCCGGCCGCCCCAATCCAGGAGATATGATCATGGCTTCCGGAGCCGCATCATTCACGCCTTCGCCGGCAATAACAACGGATTCGTCACCGCGAGCGGCATTGGTACTGGCGAATGTCCTGTACGAGAAGAAGGGTTCGATCGCCTACGTGACGATCAACCGGCCCAAAGTGCTCAACGCGCTCAACACGCCGACCTGGACGGATCTGCGCGCCGCGTTCGAGGATGCCAGGACCGACGCGTCTGTGCGCGGCGTGATTCTCACCGGCGCTGGCGACAAGGCTTTCATCGCCGGCGCCGACATCAGCGAACTCGCAAATGTTGGTGCTTACGATGCGGAAGAGTCCAGCCGGTTTGGGCAGGGCGTGTTGGACCTTATCGAAAACCTCGGCAAGCCGGTAATCGCGGCGATCAATGGCTTTGCGCTTGGCGGCGGCTGCGAGACGGCGATGGCTTGCACGATGAGGATCGCAGCCGAGCACGCCAAGTTTGGGCAGCCCGAGGTCAAGCTCGGGCTGGTGCCAGGCGGCGGCGGAACGCAGCGTTTGCCGCGGCTGGTGGGAAAGGGTCGTGCGTTACAGCTGATCCTCACGGGCGAGACAATTTCTGCGCAGGAAGCCTATCGCATCGGTCTCGTCAATGAAGTCGTGTCGGCCGCCGGCCTGATTGACCGCGCCGAGACAATTCTGAAGCAGATCGCGGCCAACGCTCCGATCGCGGTGAAGTTCTCTCTGGAGGCCGCGAACAAGGGGCTTGAGACCGGTCAAAGCGAAGGCCTCGCCCTGGAAGCATCCTACTTCGGCATTTGCGCCGCCACCGACGACAAGAAGGAAGGCACCTCCGCCTTCCTGGAAAAGCGTGCACCGAAGTTCCTCGGCCGGTGAAACAGACTGCACGCGGCGACTTGGAAAGGACAGCCATGGCTAGCGACAACATTTTTTCCGGACTGAAAGTGGTGGATCTGGCGAGCTTCATCGCCGGTCCCAGCGCGGCGGTGATCCTGTCGGACTTCGGTGCTGACGTCATCAAGGTGGAGCCGCCGAGCGGCGAATTGTGGCGGCATGCCAACCACCTGCCGCCGCAGCCGGTCGCGGAAGATGCCTATCCCTGGCATCTTGCCAATCGCAACAAGCGAGGTATGGCGCTTGATCTGAAGTCTCCAAGCGCGCAGCAGGTTCTCGAAAGGCTCGTCAAATGGGCCGATGTTCTCGTCGTCAACACGCCGCATCCGGCACGTGCCCGGTTGAAGCTTGAATATGAAGACGTGGTGAAGTGGAATCCGCGTTTGATCTATGCGGACATCTCGGGCTTCGGCGACAAGGGGCCCGACGCGGACCTTCCGGGCTTTGATATCACGTCGTACTGGGCACGCAGCGGGTTGCTGTCGATGACACGCGACGCCGGTGCGCCGCCGACCTGGCCGGTGGCCGGTAGCGGCGACAATGCCACGGCCGTCGGGCTCTATTCGGCGATCGTCACTGCGCTATATCGCCGCGAGCGCACGGGGGAGGGAGCGCATGTCACCACTTCGCTTCTTGCCGAAGGCGTATGGTCGGCCAGCGTCTCGATCCAGGCCGCGCTTTGCGAAGCGAAGTTCTTCGGGCTGCACGATCGTGCGCACCCCGCAAATGCTGCGATGAATGTGTATCGTGCCAAGGATGACACCTGGTTCGTTCTCATCGTCACGCCCGACAAGCTGGCGGCCGTCGCCAAGGCCATCGGCCGCACCGATCTTCTGACAGATCCGCGTTTCTCCGACCCGGCGAAGTTGACAGCGAACATGCCGCAGCTCACGTCGATCCTCGACGAAATCTTCTGCGCCGAGCCGATGGCCCACTGGTACGAGGTGTTCAGCGGTGTCCACGTGACCTTCGGGGCGGTGCGCGGGCCGCAAGAAGTCGTCAACGATCCCCAGCTCCGGGCGAACGACATCATCGTTCCGCTTGAGGGTGCCGGCGGCAAGCTGACATCCACAATCAGCAGTCCGCTTCGGGTGCATGGCGTCGCCAAAGTGCCCGCAAAGCGCGCGCCGGATATTGGAGAACACAATGATGAGGTTCTCCGGCAGCTCGGATTCAGCGCGGCCGAAATCGATAGTTTGCACCAAAGCGGTGCCATTGCGAAGACAAAGGACCACGCGGCTTAGTTCGGTCGGGACAGCGAGAGCTCACCGCTGACTTCGGCTCGCTCTTCGCGGTTTGCGGCTGACGGTTTTAGCAGGAATCACCCAAGCCGAGCAGCCGCATTCAAGCGCTTCCAAAACCAAAAGGGCACTAGGGGATGCGCGCCGACGGACGGCTCAGCGCACGCCACAGTCGGTAGTTTCTGGATGAAGCCGGAGCAACGCGATGGACGCCAAAACCATTGATAACCAGTTTGCCGGAGAGCACACCGGTATCGGCTCTGACGCGGGGTCTTCGGTAGCGCGCGGCTGGCGCATCGTTGAATTCCTGACGCTTACGAAGCCGCGCATCATGGCGCTTGCCGTCTTCACGGCGCTCGTGGGATTGAGCCGCGCTCCGGATCGACTTGATCCGCTAACTGCTCTTGCCGCTGTTGTTGCCATCGCCGCGGGAGCTGCCGCCGCCGGCGCACTCAACATGTGGTACGACGCCGATATCGATGCGGTCATGACCCGCACAGCGATGCGGCCGATTCCGCGCGGCAGGGTGTCCCGGTTCGAGGCGCTTGTCGTTGGCCTCGTGCTTGGCATTTTCGCAGTGACGGTTCTGGCGCTCGCGACGAATCTCGCAGCAGGCGCGTTGTTGGCCTGCACGATCGTGTTTTACGTTGTCGTGTACACGGCGTGGCTGAAGCGGACGACGCCACAGAATATCGTCATCGGCGGCGCTGCGGGAGCGCTACCGCCCGCGATCGGATGGGCGGCTGCGACGGGAGACGTCGGGATCGAGCCGCTGACGCTGTTTCTTATCATCTTCCTTTGGACGCCACCCCACTTCTGGGCCCTCGCGCTTAATCGCACCAGTGACTATGCGCGGGCGGGCGTACCGATGTTGCCGGTTGTCGCGGGACGCGCTGCAACGGCGCGCCAGATCCTGATCTATAGCCGTCTCCTGGTTCTTGCCTCGGAGCTGCCTTGGCTTTTGGGGTTTGCAAGCGCGATGTATGGCGCGATCGCCGCTTTTTGCGGCGCTATTTTCCTTCTGCTCGCAGGTCGGATTAGCAGGAGCGCCGGGGCCGATCGCCGCGCTGCTCACAGGCTGTTCATATTCTCCATTTTCTATCTGTTCGCGCTGTTTGCAGCCCTCCTGATTGATCACAGAGGTGGCTCATCGACGATGCGTTCGTCGCTTGGTGGTTCGACCGCCCGATGGGCGCATGAGCTTCACCCAGGCGCCGTTCGCGGGGCGCACAGCCTCAATAACTTCAGCAGGGGCGAGGTCTGACATGCGATATGTTTTGCTGGCCGTCGTCCTGATCGGCGCCGCGACGCTCGGTGGCTGCAACGAAGGCGTCCTCGACCCGCAAGGGCCTATCGCCGTCGCCAATCGGCAAATTCTACTCAACTCGCTTGGCATCATGCTGGCGATCGTGATCCCGGTGATCGTTGCGACACTTGGCGTGGCCTTCTGGTTTCGTGCATCGAATGATCGGGCGCGCTATCGGCCGGATTTTGCCTATTCCGGTCGTCTCGAGGTGCTGGTTTGGTCGATCCCGGCCATGACCGTATTCCTGGTTGGTGGCGTCGCGTGGGTCGGTGCACACGACGTGAGCCCACGCAGACCGATCGAATCCACAGTGAAGCCTCTGCGGATCCAGGTTGCCTCGCTCGATTGGAAATGGCTGTTCATCTATCCCGATCAGGGCGTCGCAAGCGTCAATCGGCTGACCATTCCCGTCGGAACGCCGATCAGTCTGGAGCTGACGTCCTCGGGCGTGATGAACAGCTTCTTTGTGCCGCAACTTGGCAGCCAGATCTACGCCATGGCGGGAATGATTACCCGTCTTAACCTGCAGGCTGACCAGGCCGGAACGTACCGCGGGTTTTCAGCACAATTCAGCGGCGAAGGCTTCTCCGACATGCATTTCGACGCCGATGCTGTCACGGGCGAGAGGTTCGCTGAGTGGCTAAACGGAGTGCGTGGCGCCGGTCCGGAGCTCAACGCGACGACTTACGCGGATCTGGCGAAGCCGAGTTCCGCCGTGACGCCATTCACCTACCGCTCTGTCGCGCCCGATCTGTTCGGCCGCATCTTGGTTTCCGAAATGCAGCCGGACGATGCGATGTGCCGCAGGTATCCGACATCAATGAGGGCGGAAAAATGAGCTTACTCGGCAAGCTGGATTGGAGCGCGATTCCCTTCGATCAGCCGATCATTATGGGTGCATCCGGTGGCATGGTCCTGGGCATCGGGGGCGTGCTCGCGTGGGTTACGCTCAAGGGTTACGTGCCCTATCTCTGGCGGGAGTGGATCACTTCCGTCGACCATAAGCGTATCGGCGTCATGTACATCATACTGGCGCTGCTGATGCTGCTGCGTGGATTTGCCGATGCCATCATGATGCGAAGCCAGCAGGCGCTCGCGGCAGGCGGCGCGCATGGCTACTTGCCGCCCGAGCACTTTGATCAAGTCTTCTCGGCGCATGGCACGATCATGATCTTTTTCATGGCGATGCCGTTCGTGATCGGAATGATGAATTTCGTAGTGCCGCTGCAACTCGGCGTTCGCGACATGGCGTTTCCGACATTGAACTCGGTTGCCCTCGGGCTGACCGCGTCGGGGATTCTCCTGACCAACATCTCGCTTGCCGTCGGCGAGTTCTCGAAAGCCGGCTGGGTTGCCTATCCACCCCTGAGCGAGTTGCAATTCTCGCCTGGCGTCGGCGTCGACTACTATCTCTGGGCGCTTCAAATCTCCGGAGTTGGCACCCTGATGACCGGAATAAACTTCGTCGCGACAATCCTGAAAACCCGGGCTCCGGGAATGACCTATATGCGCATGCCCGTCTTTTGCTGGACGTCGCTAGCCGCAAACCTTCTCATTGTCGCTGCCTTCCCCGTCCTGACTGCGACCATGGCGATGCTGCTGCTCGATCGCTACCTCGGCTTTCATTTCTTCACGATCGATGGCCAGGGCAACCCGATGATGTACGTCAACCTGTTCTGGGTTTGGGGGCATCCGGAGGTCTACATCCTGGTTCTGCCCGCATTCGGCATCTTTTCCGAGGTTGTCTCGACCTTCTCCGGAAAGCCGCTGTTTGGCTACCGCTCCATGGTCGCCGCCACGATGGTGATTTGTGTGCTGTCCTTCGTTGTCTGGCTGCACCACTTCTTCACCATGGGAGCCAGCGCCAACGTGAACGGTTTCTTCGGGGTGATGACAATGATCATCGCGGTGCCGACGGGCGTCAAAGTCTTCAATTGGCTATTCACGATGTATGGCGGCCGCCTCCGGTTCACCGTTCCGATCCTGTGGTCGATCGGCTTCATGGTGACGTTCGTGATCGGCGGCATGACAGGCGTATTGATGGCCGTTCCTCCAGCCGATTTCTCCCTGCACAACAGCCTGTTCCTGATCGCGCATTTCCATAATGTCATCATCGGCGGCACGGTGTTCGGCTTGATGGCGGGTTACAATTACTGGTTCCCGAAAGCGTTCGGGTTCAAGCTCGACGAAGGCTGGGGCAGAGTGTCGTTCTGGTGCTGGCTGATCGGCTTCTACATCGCGTTCATGCCGCTCTACGCGCTGGGCCTAATGGGCATGACCCGCCGCATGCAGCATTACGACGTTACGAGCTGGCAACCGTGGTTGGTGGTCGCGGCGATTGGGGTCGTCGTCATCCTGGTGGGAATCGTCAGCCAGGTCATCCAGCTCGTGGTCTCGATCCGCGACCGCGAGAAACTGAGGGTCACCGCGGACCCATGGAACGGCCGCACGCTGGAATGGGCGACCGCTTCGCCGCCGCCACCCTGGAATTTCGCCGTGCTCCCGCAAGTTACGGACATCGACGCATTCTGGAAGGAGAAGCAGGACCGGCGCGGGCAACAGACCCCGGTATCGAAAGAGAAAAAAATCCAATCCATTGAGATGCCAAAGAGCAGCCCAACCGGATTCGTCACGGCGTTTTTTGCCGTCATTTTTGGCTTTGCGATGATCTGGCATATCTGGTGGGTGGCCGCGGTAGGAGTGATCGGCATTTTCCTGGTCATCCTCGTATTCGCGTTTCGCGCCGACGAGGAAATAGAAGTGCCGGCCGAGCAGATTGCCCGGTTCGAGTTGGCAAACGCGGCGGAGACTGCACGATGAGTACGGTGACTGTAGACGATCATCTTTACGGCGAAGCACATGAACTCGCCGTCGATGAGAAACGGGTCGTCGTTGGCTACGGCTTCTGGATCTTCCTCTTAAGCGACATCGTGATGTTTTCGGCGTTCTTTGCCGCTTACGCCGTGCTCGCGCACGCGACGGCAGGCGGCCCAGACGGCATGCAGCTGTTCAGTCAGCGGAGCGTCGCGATCGAAACCGTCTGTCTTCTCGCCTCGAGCTACACATGCGGATTGATGCAGTTGGCCGTCACGTCGCGGCGCTACGCCGTCACTTACCTGATGGCTTTCATGACCTTCGTGCTGGGGGCCTGCTTTCTGACTCTGGAACTGCGGGAGTTTTCCAGCATGATCGCGCTTGGGGCAGGGCCGCAACGCAGCGCGTTTCTCTCTTCGTTCTTTACTCTGGTGGGCTGTCATGGGCTGCATGTTGCGGCCGGCCTGATCTGGCTGGCCGTCATGATGGCCCAGGTCTTGATCAAGGGCTTGTACGACGCGACGGTCGAGCGTCGCCTGCTCTGCTTCTCCCTGTTCTGGCACGCCCTCGACATCGTCTGGGTATGGCTGTTCACGGTGGTTTATCTGATGGGAGTCCTTTCATGAGCGAGTCGTATTACGATCGCGCGCCTGGAGACGCATCGGCGCTTCCCGATATCGAACAGGGCAGGACGTCCGGCGTGCTCGTCTACACGATCGGAATGGGCCTCGCGGTGGGCCTCACGGCGTTGTCGTTCTGGGCCGCCAACACATCACTGCTTTGGGCGGGCGGTGTCTCTCTCGGTCTGACGGCCCTCGCGATTGCGCAAATGGGTGTCCACCTGGTGTTTTTCCTGCACGTCACCACCGGTCCCGACAACACTAACAACGTGATGGCGCTCGCATTTGGTATGCTGATTGTATTTCTGGTCGTCGTTGGATCGCTTTTGATCATGGCAGATCTCAACGACAGCATGATGCCCGGGCCGGAGATAATGAATCTGCATATGCAGCGTTGAGCGGCTTCGCAAAGAATCGGAGTTGATTTACTCACCTCGGATATCGCTGGGCGACTTGTTCGTCCAGCGGCGAAATGCGCGGCGGAAATTCGCGGCATCGCTGAATCCGAGCGCCAGCGCGATGTCCTCGTTCGCGAGCGTTGTCGTGCGCAAATATTTCAGCGCGATTTGCATTCGAAGTTCATCCAGCAGACCACGGAAAGAAATGTCTTGCTCCCGCAACTGGCGCCGTAACGATCGGTCGCTCACGTTAAGGAGCTTGGCAATGGCGCCAAGGGTCGGAGGGTTGACGATATCCCGGATCAGGAGAGCGCGAATCTCACCAGCTATCCCAACTCGTGACTTGAGGTCGTCGAGGAGCTCGTCACAGAGAGCCACGACCATGGGGTAAGTCGTCCTGTTGCCGAGATTTGCTGCCTGGTCCAGCCATGTCGATCGAAAGATGATCTCGTTGGTCGTGTTTGCGAAGCTTAAAGGACATCCGATCTCGTCCGCGGGCAGGCCAAAGTCATCGGCTTCCGGATAGGCTAGATTGATCCGATCCGGACTGAAGGCGGGGCCCATGATATCCCGCATCAGTGATATATGAATGCCGATCTGCATCTCGGTGATAAATCGGTAGAGGTGCGGATCGGTTGCGGCGCGCGCATTGGGCTCGATGCCCCAGCCTGCGAAACCGTCTTTTTCGGTGAATTTGATTGTGGCCAGCGGTGCTGCGAGCGCGTGATACAATTCGGCAAATGCCATCGTCTTGCGAAAATCGGGGCAGCAGAGAATGGCGAACCCGTACATGCCGTAAGCGGAGATGTGGATCGACGTGCCGATGCGGTAGGGCAGGTGTGGGTCGTTGGAGAGCCGAATGGCGTTCTCGCAGGCGGCCATTAAATCCGCGAGCGAGATCCTTGATTTCGGGGAGTGCACCTCGTCCGCGTTCAAGGTGACGTTCTTCAGCACTTTGCCGGCCGGGTAACCTTGGCCGACGAGGATGTCGAACAGCGCGGCAAGTTTGGTTGGTTCGTAAACTCGCTCACTCAGTCCAACGATCGGGCCTTCCTTTGCGTGGTTCGAAATGGAGCGCAAAGCGGAAGACCTCTTCTGCTCGGAGCAGCGCAACTGAATCTGTCTTCAGACACCAGACGATCCGAAGCCTCTCATGGGCCATTGGCGCAGGACAACAGTTTTTTGGTCACCCTTAGGCCTGGTGGGTTGATCCGGTGGCTCCCCTTGGAGCGCAGAATTCAGCAGTTTTGTTCAAGACCGCACCGCTTAAGAAAGGCAAGCTGTCCGGCTCGGACCTATTCGTTGTCCGTTTCGGACCTTCACAAGGACCACGCTGCGCGCGACGCTCGGCTTGGTGTTGTGCGGTGCGATCGGAAGCAGAACGGCAGACCAAGCGATCCGCTCGTTAGAATAGCGGACATTGAGACGGCCGGAGGAAATAAGTCGAGGGAGGCCGCGATGGTGGGAAGACTGATTCAGTCCGCCAAATCAGCTTATCTGTATCCGCTGATCTTCAAGCAATTGTGGCACACGCCGCGCGTGCAGGCGCCCGATCAGGAGGTCGTCTATCGCGATCTGAGGCGCTTCACCTATCTCCAGATCAGGGAGCGGATTGGCCGTCTGGCGTCGGCGCTGAGCAAAGCGGGCGTCGTGCCCGGCGATACCGTCGGCGTCCTCGACTGGGACAGTCACCGGTTTCTCGAAGCCTTCTTCGCGATCCCGATGATGGGCGCGGTTTTGCAGACGGTGAATGTCCGTCTTTCACCGGAGCAGATTGCCTACACCATCGATCACGCCGGCGCCTCCACGCTACTCGTCAATGACGAGTTCGTCGGACTGCTGGAGGGGATCAGGTCGCGGCTGCCGAAGGTTAAACGGCTGATCGTGATGTCGGACCGATCTGCGCCACAGACAGGAAGTCTGTCCTTTGTCGGCGAATATGAAGGCCTGCTTGCTGCGGCATCGCCCGACTACGACTTTCCCGATTTCGACGAGAACACGCAGGCGACCACTTTCTACACCACCGGCACGACCGGCCAGCCCAAGGGGGTCTATTACAGCCACCGGCAACTGGTGTTGCACTCGATCTGCGGGTTAGCGCTGTTCGGCATGGCGGGGCAGCATGGACGCTTCTCGCGTGACGACGTCTACATGCCCATCACGCCGATGTTTCACGTCCATGCCTGGGGTTTTCCCTGGTCCGCGACGCTCGCCGGCGTCAAGCAGGTCTATCCCGGTCGCTACGAACCCGCGATGCTGGTCAGGCTGATCAAGAGCGAGGGTGTCACCTTCACCCACGGCGTGCCGACCATCCTGCAGATGCTGCTCGACGCAGCGGCCGCGGCAAATGCGGATCTCGAGGGCCTCAAGATGGTGATCGGCGGTTCGGCGTTGCCGAAGGCGTTGGCGAAGCGCGCGCTTGCCGCGGGTATCGACATTTTCGCAGGTTACGGGATGTCGGAGACCGGCCCACTGGCCGCGGTGTCGCACGTCCGATCGAAGGACTTGACCGGCGATCCCGACGGCGAGGTTGAGTTCCGCGCCAAAGCCGGCATTGCCGGGCCGCTGGTTGATCTGCGCATCGTCGATCCCGACATGAACAGCGTGCCGCATGACGGCAAGTCGGCCGGCGAGATCGTGCTAAGGGCGCCTTGGCTCACCCAGGGTTATTTCAACAACCCTGAAGGCTCCGAGCAGCTCTGGGCCGGGGGCTATTTGCACACCAGCGATATCGCCGTGGTCGACCCAAATGGCTATGTGCATATCACCGACCGTATCAAGGACGTGATCAAGACCGGCGGTGAGTGGGTATCGTCGCTGCAGATCGAGGATCTGATCTCGCAATGCGCCGGCGTTGCCGAGGTAGCCGTGATCGGCGTCAAGGACGACAGATGGGGCGAGCGGCCGCTCGCGCTCGTGGTCAAACGGCCCTCCGATGCGAATGGCGTCAGTGACGCGGTCATCAAGAACCACCTCAAGACGTTTGCCGACCAGGGCATCATCTCGAAATACGGGATTCCGGAAAAGATCCTGTTCATCGACAGCATTCCCAAGACAAGCGTCGGCAAGATCAACAAGAAGGAGCTGCGCGAGCGGTACGGCGGCATGTAGCCATTCGGGCACAACAAAAAGGTCGAGGAGGAAACGTGAGCAACTTAACCCTTGCTGGTTTGAGCGATCGAGTCGGGCAGGAACTCGGTGTTTCCGATTGGGTCACGATAGATCAGCCGCGCATCGACACGTTTGCGTCCTGCACCGGCGATCGCCAATGGATTCATGTCGACGTTGAAAGAGCGAAGCGGGAATCTCCTTTCCGCGGTCCGATCGCACATGGATATCTGGCGCTCGCGATGGTGGCGCCGCTTTCGATGGAGGTTGGCGTCATCCCGAGGGACGCCGCCGCGGGCCTCAATTACGGGATCGACAAGGTTCGTTTTCTGGCGCCGGTGCCTGCCGGCGCGCGCGTGAGGTTACGCGTCGTGCTCGTCGGGATCGAGCCGAGGGAAGGCGGGCAGGTGGTCATGAAGACCCTGAACACGATGGAAGTCGAAGGATCGGAAAAACCGGCATTGATCGCCGAAACGCTGGCGCTTCTGATTCCTGCCAAGGGAGAAGGTCGGCCATGAACTCCGAACAGCGTGAATCATCTCCGTCCATGGAAGGGATCTCCGAAGCCGCATCCCGAAACACGCTGTCGCTCAATCCGCTGGTCGGCATCCGGGGGCAGGATCTGCTCGATAGTGCAGGCACTCTGTTCAAGGCGGTCGTCAACGAGCCGAAGGTTGCTACCGAGCAATGGCTCTCTTTTCTCGGTGAACTCGGCTCTATCGCCTCCGGCAAGTCGGAGCGTGCACCCAAAGCCGGTGACCGGCGATTCTCCGACCCCACCTGGAAGGAGAGTGCCCTTCATAGTGGATTGCTCAAGGCATATCTCGCATGGGGCGATGCAGTCATCGGTCTGATCGACAAGTCGAGCCTGAGCGAGGTCGACAAGGCAAGGGCGCATCTAGTTACGGAAATCCTGATCGATGCCGTAGCTCCGACCAATGCAATGCTGACCAACCCGGCGGCGGTGCGCAAATTCGTTGATACCGGCGGCCGAAGCCTGTGGTCCGGACTGCAGAACTATCTCGATGATCTCGCGAAGAACGGCGGCATGCCGTCGATGGTGGATCAGAGCGCCTTCAAGGTCGGCGAAACCCTGGCGACCACGCCGGGGGGAGTGGTGTTCCGAAACGAATTGCTGGAGCTGATACAATATGCGCCGACGACGCCGAACGTCAGAAAGCGGCCGCTCGTCATCACACCGCCGCAGATCAACAAATATTACGCGCTGGATCTGTCGCCGGACAAAAGCATGGTCCGCTTCCTACTCGACAGCGGCATTCAGGTGTTCTGCATCAGTTGGCGTAATCCCACGGCGGCGCATCGCGAATGGGGGCTCGATACCTATGTTGCGGCACTTGATGAAGCCGTCGACGTCGCGCGGGACCTGACCGGCAGTGACGATATTTCGATGATGGGATCGTGTTCCGGAGGCATCACCTCGACCGCCTATTTCGCGACTCTCGGAAGTGCTGAGCAACGGAAGATCAGGAACATGGTGCTCGCGGTCTGCCTGCTCGACCCGAACACCGCCGACGAAAGCGCCTTCGGCTGCCTGATGACGCCAGACACGATGAGCGCGGCCAAGGAAGCGTCCCGTTTGCGCGGCATGGTCGATGGCCACGAACTGGCGCGGATGTTTGCGTGGATGAGGCCAAACGATCTGATCTGGAACTATTGGGTCAACAACTATTTGCTCGGCAACCAGCCGCCGGCCTTCGATATCCTGTACTGGAACGCCGACACGACCCGGCTTCCGGCCGGCCTGCATGGCGATTACCTCGATCTCTATTTCACGAATCCGTTCGTCAATACCGGAAAGCTCGCGTTGAACGGCAAGACGATCGACATGAGCAGGATTAAGGCCGACAGCTACGTCGTCGCCGGAGTGACCGACCACATCACGCCCTGGAAGGGTGTGCACAAGACCGCTCAGATCATGGGCGAGGGGACGACCTTCGTGCTTTCGAACAGCGGTCACCTGCAGAGCCTACTCAATCCGCCGACCAATCCGAAGGCCTCCTTCATGATCGGGACAGTCAATCCATCCGGTCCGGATGCGTTCGTGGCCGCTGCCGAGAAGCGAAAGGGAAGCTGGTGGCTCGACTGGCGCGATTGGCTGCAGGCGCGATCGGGCGACGAAGTTGCGGCGCCTGTGTCGTTGGGGAGCGAACGCCATCCCGTCCTCGCTGCAGCTCCCGGGACTTACGTCTTTGACTGACGATCCTGCAAGAGTGAGACCTGGCGCGGCGCCGGAGGTCGAAGCGCGGCAGATCGTCATCGACGGGCAGTTGCTCCAGGTCGCCATCAGACACGGCAGCGACCGGCAGCCGCCGCTGCTGCTGTTCAACGGAATAGGCGCCAACTGGGAATTGGCGAAGCCGTTCCTGGAAGCACTCGAGAACACGACGGCAATTATCTTTGACGTTCCCGGCGTCGGCGGTTCGCCCAGGTCGCTGTTGCCGTATCGGCCGTCGAAGCTGGCGCGGCTTGGCGCCGGTCTCGTGGCTGAGCTTGGTTACGCAGAGATCGACGTCGCCGGCGTCTCCTGGGGCGGTGGCATCGCGCAGCAGTTTGCGCATCAATATCCAAAACTGTGCCGGCGGCTGGTGCTCGCTGCCACGGCGCCGGGTTTCACGATGGTGCCGGCGAGTCCCTCCGTGTTGTGGAAAATGGCGACGCCACGGCGTTACACCGACAGGGACTACATGAACAGGATAGCGGCAGACATTTACGGAGGAGCTTTTCGCAGCGATCCATCACTGATCGGCCGGCATGCGGCAACGATGCATGGCGCGCGTAATCTCAGCTACCTGTACCAGCTTCTTGCCGTGGCGGGTTGGAGCAGTCTGCCGTGGTTGTGGTCGCTGCCGCAGCCGACACTCGTGCTGATGGGGCGCGACGATCCGCTGGTCCCACCGATCAATGGTCACATCCTCGCGGCTCTGATCCCGGGTGCCGAGCTTCAGATGGTCGATGACGGGCACCTGTTCTTTGTGACGCAGCCGGCGAAAACCGCCGCCATGATCGAGGCCTTTCTGACTGATGCGAGCAGGCAGGTCGAGCCATCGTCACCGCTGTCACGAATGGCCGGCTGGATCAGAGGTTTCGTTCCGACGCTTGGAGGAGGGCGCGACGCCCAGGCGCAGCAAGGAAATGGTGACACAGGCGGGCCGCGCTAGCGCAGGGAGTAACCGATGGTGACCCAGCAGACAGAAATGACCGGAAAACCGGACTATGCGCCGCCTCCCGTCGAAGGCGACTTCTACAGGATCGCCGCCGTGCTGAACGAGAGTGGGCGGGCGCTGCTCAAGCGTGTTCGCGAGTTCACCGAAGAGGTGGTTGCACCTGTCATCGAGGATTACTGGAGCCGGGATGCGTTTCCCTTCGAAATCATCCCGAGGATGGCCGAAGTCGGTATCGGCGGGGCGGGCTACCAGGGATATGGCGCTGCCGGCGGCAGCTGGCTTCTGAACGGTCTTGTTGCGATGGAATTGGCGCGTGTCGATGCGTCGGTCGCGACCTTCTGGGGCGTGCATACGGGTCTTTCAGCCGGGTCAATCTATCTTTGCGGAGATGAGCAACAGAAACAGCGCTGGCTGCCGCCGATGATGCGCTTTGAGAAGATCGGTTCGTTCGGCCTGACGGAGCCTTTGGTGGGGTCGGCCACGTCGGGTGGAATGATGACGACATGCCGCCGTGAAGGCGAGAGCTGGATCCTCAACGGCCAGAAGAAATGGATCGGCAATTCGACCTTCGCCGACATCAATGTGATCTGGGCGAAGGAGGAAGGTTCGAAACAGGTCAAGGGCTTCGTGGTGGGAAAGGATAATCCCGGGTTTTCCGTGGAGAAGATCAAGACCAAGATGGCGTTGAGAGTCGTGCAGAACGGCCTGATCACCTTGACTGATTGCCGTGTCCCGGAAGCCGACCGCCTGCAGAACGCGAACTCGTTCAAGGACACCGCCAAGGTTCTGAGGATGACGCGCACGGGCGTGGCTTGGTTCGCCGTAGGCTGCCAGATGGGCGCCTACGAGCATGCGCTCCGCTATGCAACGGAGCGGACGCAGTTCGGAAGGCCCATTGGCGGCTTCCAGCTCGTGCAGGATCTGCTGGTGCGTATGTTGGGTAACGTCACGTCGACCCAGGCGATGATGCTGCGTCTCGCTCAGCTACAGGACGAAGGCGTGATGCGAGATGAGCATGCGTCGCTCGCGAAGGCATTCTGTACGGTCAAGTGCCGCGAAACCGTCGGCTATGCGCGCGAATTGCTTGGCGGCAATGGCATTCTTCTCGAGAACCATATCGGCCGGTTCGTCGCCGACGCCGAAGCGATCTACTCCTACGAGGGCACAAGGGAGATGAACACATTGATCGTTGGAAAGTCCATTACGGGATTGAGTGCCTTTGTATGACGCCGCGGTATATCTCAGATCGATTCGCCTCTCGTTGGCGAGTCGCTCCAGCAGTCCACCAAGGCTAACCGTCAGAACTGATACCGCAGACCGACACCGGGATCGTATGTAGAGGCCTTGTTGGGGCCACCCACGATCGTACCGCCGGTCGGCGTTCCGTTCGCCTGCAGGAAGCCGCTCGCGAGCCCGTTCTGTACCTGCGACCACGCCACGCCGGCGTATACGTCCATGTGTTTGGCAAACCGCCAATCGAGGACCAGCGAGACCATGTCCAAAGTGCCGGAGCATTGCGTCGCTCTTGCGTCGGTACAGCCGGCATTGGCGCCGGTGGCAAAGCTGTTCTGCCACTGGTGGTAATAGGCGCCGGTAATATCGAGGGACGTCATGATCGAGTATCTGACGCCGATCCACGCCGTCTGCAGGATCTTGTCGTTGGTGAAGTTGGTGTTGTTCACGACACCGGCGATATATCCGCCGGTCACGAACGCGCCGGGATTGAGCGGGTTGTTCGGGTTGGCGAAGCTGATGTGCTCATAGCCACCGGAGAACTTCCACGGCCCGATCGTGTATTTCGCACCGACACTGAAGACGGTGTTGTCGGACACGGTCACCGAAAGCAAACCGTTACCGGAACTAACGGTGTTAACGGCTGTCGCAAGCTGTGATGCCGACAGTGGGCTTGAGGAGACGGCATCTTCGATGTGGCCGCCGAGGAAATCGATCGAGAAGCCCATGTAGTCGAAACCGATATCTCCCTGGAAGGCGTTGCCGGTAGAACTGTTGCCGCCGTTGCGGAGTTGGGCTTCAACCGCGAAACGCACCGGTCCGACGTTCACCCGGTATTCGTAGGAGTTGTCGAAGATACGGTCCTCGGTGTCGCCGCCACCGCCGTTCGCGCCCTGGAAGGCAAGCAGCGACCAGGAGTTCGAACCGGCGAGCGGGTCGTAGTTGGCGAGGAGGTCCGAACTCAGGGCGGCTTGACGGCCCATGGTGAAGGTACCGTAGGTCGGTGAACTGAGACCGAAATAGGCGGCACCGTTGAACATCTGGCCGCCCTTCGAGGAGTCGGCAAACGAGTTCTGAGCCAGGACGTTCGTCGTCAAGCCGTTATTCTGGGCGACGGATCCGATGCCGTTGGCGTTAATGCCGCTAAACACGTTGAACAGGGTCTGCAGGTTGAACACCGCGTAGAGATTGTCCGCGATTTCCTGCTTGCCGCGCAGACCGATGAACGAGTTGCTCATCTGGTTGGGTCCGACGCCGAAATAAGCACCGGCCGCGTTCTTCGAAATTATGGTACCGAGCGGCGCGGCGGCGAGAGCGTTCAGTCCCGCGCTATGCTGGGCATACTGCACGCCCATGTCGAAGTTGCCGTAGACGCAGATGCCCTTGATGCAGATGCCGTCATCTTCTTCCGCCGGCTTGGCCTTGACCGCGGCCTTGTAAGGCAAGTCGGCTGCCATCGCGTCGACGGGATTGATGGCCGGCTTCTGGTTCTCGAGAGCCTTTTGACGCTTTTCAAGATCAGCGAGACGCTTGATCATTGCCGCGTTCTGTTCGCGTAGTTGCTTGGCCTGAGCTTGGATGTCAGTCAACTCATCGGCATGAGCCGCCGTCGCGAACACGATGACGGCCGCGGCCGAGATAAAAAGCCTCTTCACGTTGACCTCCACAATAGGCGCGACGATAGCCCTTGCCGCGAACTGTCAGGGTTATGGAACCTCGGATGCGGACCGCATCGTGAAAACAAGATATTGGCTGTTTGTTAACTTTGAACGAGCCGTCGCCGCTTTTCCCGAGCGCGTGGCGTTTGCGCAACATGATGGAACCGCACCATCGCAATCGAATCGCGGGTGTGCGCCGGATCGGTTTCCGAGCGCGCCTTTTTGCCGCACTACGAGCAGATGTGTGGCGGCAATGTGGATTAGTCCGCCATCATCGCCATCCGAGCGCGGGCGCGATGTGCGTCAAAATCGCTTTGATCACATGCGCGTTGTAGTCAACGCCGAGCTGGTTGGGGACAGTGAGTAACAGCGTGTCGGCTTCCGCGATCGCTTCGTCTTGTTTGAGCTGCTCAATGAGCGCTGGCGGTTCGGCGGCATAGCTGCGGCCGAAGATCGCTCGCGTCTTTGGATCGATGAATCCGATGTGGTCGTCGTCTTGTCCGCCGCCGAAATAGGCGCGGTCGCGATCATCCACCAGCGCGAAAATGCTGCGGCTGACAGAGACACGCGGCTCGCGGGTGTGACCGGCTTCCTTCCATGCAGCTCGATAGGCACGGATCTGCTTTGCTTGCTGGACGTGAAACGGCTCGCCGGTCTCGTCGTTCTTCAGCGTCGAACTCTGCAAGTTCATGCCGATTTTCGCCGCCCAGACCGCCGTCGCGTTCGAACCGGCGCCCCACCAGATGCGATCGCGCAAGCCTTCTGAAATTGGTTCGAGGCGCAAGAGGCCGGGTGGATTTGGAAACATCGGGCGCGGATTCGGCTGCGCGAAGCCCTGGCCGCGCAAGAGATCGAGAAACACCTCCGCATGCCGCCGCCCCATGGCAGCATCGTCCTGGTCCTCGGCCGGTTGATATCCGAAATGCCGCCAGCCATCGATCACTTGCTCAGGTGAGCCTCGGCTGATGCCAAGCTGCAAACGACCGCGCGAGATCAGGTCGGCGGAGCCCGCGTCCTCGATCATGTAGAGCGGGTTTTCATAGCGCATGTCGATGACAGCGGTGCCGATCTCGATCCGGCTGGTCTTGGCGCCGACCGCGGCCAGCAACGGGAAGGGCGAGGCGAGTTGGCGCGCGAAGTGATGGACGCGGAAATAGGCGCCATCCGCGCCCAATTCTTCGGCGGCAACCGCGAGATCGATGGATTGCAGCAGCGTATCCGCGGCCGAGCGCGTCTGCGACTGTGGTGAGGGGGTCCAGTGTCCGAAGGAAAGGAATCCGATTTTTTTCATGCCGGGGAACTTAGAGCATGATCCGGAAAAGTGGACACCGGTTTTCCGAAAAGATCATGCTCAAAATAAAGAGATGAGATCATGGTGCGACTCCAGATAATCGCACGATGATGTAATGATGCCCGAGCCGATTTGCCACCATCGATGGTGACCGTGGGAAGATAGCGGCTCGTGATCACCTCAGGATATCCGGTCCCACAGGTCGCGGATCATGTCCTTCATGACGAGCGCGTCCTGCCAGCGGTCGGACAATTCCCGTCCGTCGGCCCCGGTGATCGCATAGGGCGGAGGTCCGAGTTCGCAGAGAAAGGTCAGCGTCGCATCGGGACCGGCGCGTTTTTTCCACGACCGCATGCCGTACTCCCACCAATCCATGAAAAGCCCGACCCATCCCTGATGCTGTGGAAATCCGAGCGATATCTGCACCTGCTCACGGCTGGCAATGCGACCGTGGAGGGCCCAGCTATTGTCCAGGATCCGATGGATCATGGCGTGGTTGGTGTCGTCAACCGGCCACGCGAATTCCCGGCCGACCAGATAGTGCGAGAGATCGGCCGTCAAACGCAGATCGGGAAAACAATCGAGCAGCTGCAAGGTGAACAGCAGGTCGGTCGTCATGCGGTCGCGATGCGTTTCGATATTCACCGTGACACCGGCCCCTTCGCCAAGACGCCGCCATCCCTCAAGCAGGGGAATGCAGTCGGCGAGGCGGTAGGGGCGGACATCCGGTTGCAGATTGACGTGGTCGGCGCCGAGCTTCGCCACCAGTTCGAGCACGGGTTTCAAGTCATCGACCGAACTGGGATAGCATTGCGCCTGCCAGATCATGTTGTGGGCCCGCAGGAAACGGGTCGCTTCGCCGGCGAAATCAGGATCGATGAAACGCACGCCGGCGCCATCAAACCCGGCATCGCGGATCATCGCGAGCTGAGTTTGAAGCGGCCACTCCGGTTCATCCTTTAGCCGCCGCTCCATAGCCCACAGCGATTGCAGGACGCGAAGCTTCTGCGCCATCTCTGTTCAATCTCGCTTGCTCAGGCCTGTTGCGGCATCGCCGCTGGAAGCTCTTCGCGAGAAGCGGGCGCGACTGCGGCGATGTCCTCTTTGTAGGTCTCCGGGCCAAACCAGATCGCGACGACCGTGCAGAGCGACAGGAAGATCGCGTAGCAGGCTACCGGCCACCAGGTGCCATAGGCGGCGACCAGTGCGGTCGCCACGAATGGCGCCGGTCCGCCCGAGAGCAGCGATCCCAGCTCGCGTGCAAATGCGAATCCTGCGAAGCGGCGCTGCGGCGGGAACAGTTCGGCGAAGTAGGCGGCCTGTGGGCCGAACATCGCCGCGATCACCACGGCTCTGGCCAGAATGAAGGCGAGCGCGATCAGTATCCATTGTTTGGTGCCAACCATCCAGAAGAAGGGGAAGGCGAGCGCCACGCCTGCGAGCGCGCCGAACATATAAACCGGCCGACGGCCAATCCGGTCGGAGAGCGCGGCAAAACCGAGGATCGCGAATAGCTCGACCACGAAGGCGAGCATCAAGGCGCTGAGCGCTTCCGAACTGGGAACGCCCACCGTCTTGATGACATAACTCAGCCCGAACACCGGGAAGAAATAGCCAAGCCCGTTCTCTGCCATGCGGGCGCCGAGCACGACCATGAAGTTGCGCGGATGGTGGCGCAGCGCTTCCATCGCCGGGTTCTTCTCCACGATGCCACGCGCCAGCACCGCTTCCTTGAAAACGGGCGTTTCCGTGATACGCAGCCGGACATAGAGGCCGACGAGGATGAGGAGGAAGCTCGCCAGGAATGGCAGGCGCCATCCCCAGCTCATCAAGGCGTCGTGCGGCAGCATCGACACCAAAGCGAACGCCGCGGCGGCCAGGAGATTGCCGACGGAAACGCCGAGCGGCGCAAAGCCGCCCCAGAAACCGCGATGGTTGGCCGGCGCATTCTCCACCAGATAGATCACCGCGCCGCCGTATTCGGCGCCCGCGCCCAGTCCCTGCACGATCCGCATCGCGACCAGGAGGATGGGGGCCCAAACGCCGATCTGGGAATAGGTCGGTAAAAACCCGATCAAGGTCGTGCCGAGGCCAATCATCAGGAGCGTCGCGACCAGCACGGGCTTGCGGCCGTAGCGGTCGCCAAGGATCCCAAAGATGATGCCGCCGATGGGGCGGACGGCGAAGCCGACACCGAAGGTCAGGAACGAGAGCAGGGTGCCGACGACCGGATCGCTCTTGGGGAAGAACAATTCGCCGAACACCAGCGCCGCGGCGGTGCCATAGAGGAAGAAGTCATACCATTCGAGCGCTGAGCCGATACTTGCGGCCAGGACGACACGTAAGCGCGAGCTGCCGGCGCCATCGGCTCCCATCTTGGTCATGCGTTTCCCCGTATCTTTTGTTTGATTTTGGTTCTTGAAGCGCATCGCCCGCGGCTTTAAGGCCGCGGGCGACGTCGATGTCACTACGCTGCGCGCGTGAAATAGTTTTTCTTGGACGCCGACTGCGTCTCGTAGATCGAGCCCTGACGTTTCGGCGGTGGCAGAGGCATGCGCACCGGCACGTCCGTGAGCCGCGGCGTTATCACCGAGGGTCCTGCCAGCAGCCGGCTGTCGAACTCCTCGAAATCCTTGACGCCCGCCAACGGCCAGG
>Ga0210383_10000566_pt1 | contig 33854 bp, 29 predicted proteins | sample IncBWC14OmetaG_FD_160072 | JGI IMG/M metagenome (GOLD analysis project Ga0210383, IMG submission 160072) | Forest soil microbial communities from Barre Woods Harvard Forest LTER site, Petersham, Massachusetts, United States - Inc-BW-C-14-O ... | reverse complement strand
TGGGTGACTTGATCTGGCTCTCCGCTGTTTTCTGTGGATAGCTCAATTCGTTAGGTTTAGCCACGTAATAGCGCTACGCTACGCCTGTTCAAGGTCGAATCCGGCATAAACGGCCTCCTCCCCCTCGACAAGCTCGGGGTTCCCTCCATTTATTCCGTTTCTCGCTTGAACAGGCTTCGCTCCGCGCTGGGAAGGTTACTGTCTTTTGCGTTGAAAGCCCTTAGCTCGTTCCTCGCTACGGTCTCTCAACCACAAAAGCCGTTGGTATTTTGTTCGGGTGTCAAACAGGAGCGGGGTTTGCATTTTGGGTGACCGTGGACTCAATAAGAAGCATGACACCGGAAGAACTTTTTACCGCAGCACTGGGATTGGGTCGGCAATGGCGAGTGGCCGAATGCCGCTTTGAGGGTGAACCCAAACGCTTGGAATTACGACTTGAGCACTTGCCCGGGGAACACTTCGAGTGCCCGGTCTGCAAAGCTTCGTGTGGAGTCCACGACACCATCGAAAGACGCTGGCGGCATATGAACTTCTTCCAGTACCGCTGCGAACTGGTGGCCAAGGTGCCGCGCACCTGGTGTCGCACCGACGGGGTCCATCAGGTGCCCGTACCCTGGGCCCGGCAAGGCAGCGGTTTCACCCTGATGATGGAAGCGTTCGTGATGCTGCTCAGCGCGGAGATGCCCGTCGATGCCATGGCGGATTTAATCGATGAGCACGATACCCGGCTGTGGCGGGTCTTGATGCATTACGTGGAGCAAGCACACGCGAAGAGCGATTGGAGTGCCGTCCGGCGGATCGCGGTCGATGAGACCAGTGCCCGGCGCGGACGCCGCTACGTAACCAACGTGCTGGACGCCGAGAACTCACGCCTGCTCCTGATGGTCGAGGGACGCGGTGTCCAGGCCCTGGGAGCTTTTGCCGAGGCGCTGCGCTTGCACGGCGGGGATCCCTCCCAGATCGAGGCGATCGCGATGGATATGAGCACCTCCTATATGAAAGGGGCGAGCCAATACTTTCCTCAGGCCAGGATCGTCTTTGACAAGTTCCACGTCATGGTGCTGGCGGGCAAAGCCCTCGAGGAGGTGCGCCTCCAATTGCAACGCGAGGGAGCCCAGCTCAAAGGGGCGATGTGGAGTTTACGCGGCAACGCCTGGAATCTCAGTCCAGAGCGTCAAGCGCATCGTCAAGAGCTCTGTCGCCAGTACACTCAACTTGGCCGTGCGATGAGTCTGCGTGAAACTCTCCAAGCCATTTACGCAAACTCCGACCGGCAACTCGCCGAAGCTGAACTCCGGTGGTGGTGTGGTTGGGCAGCGCGCAGCTGCCTCTGGCCCTTCCGCCATTTGGCCATGACCGTTCGTCAGCTATGGGATGGGATCCTGGCCTACTTCGATACCAAGCTGACCTCCGGAGCCATCGAGGCCGTCAACGGGATCATCCAGCTCGCAAAAAGAACGGCTCGCGGATTTAGAAACTTCGTCTACTTCAGAACCGCAGCCTACCTCCGAGCCGGTCAGCTCAATCTAGATGTCCCAAACATCAGTTAACTTAGCATTTACCCACACAAAACAGCGAGGGACCAAAAAGCTCAGCCCTTCGGTGGCGAGTTGCTCGGGCGAATCGGCCAGTTGGCGCCAGATACAGCAGAGTTTTGCGATGTTTTTAAAATTAGGATCAAACGATTCGATGGTCACAACCCCTTGGTAATTGACAGCGGCCAACGCCTGAAAGAATTCGCGCCATGGCACTTGACCGCGTCCTGGAATACCGCGCTGGTTTTCGCACGCGTGAATGTAGCCTAGCAATGGACCGGTCTCACGCACCGCACTCGCAAAGTTATCTTCCTCACGGATCATGTGGAAAGAGTCGAGGTGCACTTTTACATTCGGCGGCGTTCCGAGGTCGTGAATGAAGCGAACGGCATCGGCGGCAATATTCAGGAAATGCGATTCGAAGCGATTGACCACTTCGAGCGCGATCGTCAGCTCAGGCGCTTGCGCTAGACCGTAGTCGGCGACTTTACGAAAGTTCTCCAGACCCCACTGCCATTCTTCTGCGGTTCGCATCCGGCCGGTGAGATAACCCCAGCAGGCGTAGTTGACCCCGCCGAACACCCGCGCGCCGGCTTCCGCACTCACATCGATCAGCCGTTTGCTGAGATCCACACCAGCCGCACGAATCGACGGATCGGGCGAAATGATGTTGGCATGTGCGGGCATGCCGATCTCGATGATGATTTCGAGTCCTAGATCCTCCGCGCGCTGACGCACACGCTTTGCGGGGAAGTTATCCACCTCGAACGGGACAATATCCATCGCGTCAAAGCCCATGGCTTTCGCTTTGTTGAGGAGTGGGAGGTCCTTTTCGGTGAAGGTCTCGCTAAACAAAAGGGAGTGAATTCCAAATTTCATAGTCGTGACTTTGTTAGAGAACTGGCCGGCGATGGCGCCGAGGCGCTGAGGGTGCGGATGAGAAATCGTTGTATCGGATAGAACAGCACAGTCAATGGAACAATCAGGACGCGGCCGGCAGCGGACATTTTGCCCCGTTTAATCCCGCGATCCCATCTCATTCTCGCTTGGGTATTTTCGTGGACTGGAGGCGAAGCCATAACGGTCCTGACCTGCGAGTCTGCGCGCGGTGTCGTCGAGGGAGACGCCGGGCATGAGAACCGGATTGCCAGTGCCGTCGAACTCGACACGGCCACGGGAGGCGATCCAGCGTATCCGGCCGTCCGGCAACACCACGCAATATTCCCTCTCGTAACTGCCTTCGCCGCGCGCGCTTTCGTAAAGCTTTGCTGACGGCTTCGCGATCTTGGGGTGCAGCCTTTGGAGAATGCGCGTCCTCAAATTGTTCGTGTTCGGCTGGCAACGCTTCAATTTTTACTGCGGATTCATCAAAACGCCTGTTGCTGATGCTGCGTTGTAGACGTGCGTCGTCGGTGTGGGCAGGCACGGATGCATAATGCGAATGAATAGGCGGACGTTTTGATCGTCTATCTATGCTACCGAAAACATTTATGAGAAAGTTCTTCCTTGTTCTCGTTGTGGTACTCGTCGGGGGATTTCTGGCGGTCAGCAAATCGGAGGCGGGTTTTCCCTTTCCTTTCCCTGTCCCGGTCCCAGTCCCGGTCCCGGCTCCGTACTATTATGGCCCCGGCCCCGGATACTATTCTGGTTCCTATTACGGGCCGGGATATTATGCCCCTGGGTACTATTGGGGGCCTTCTGGATATGCGTACTACCGGCGTCCCTATTGGCGGCACCGGTACTGGAGAAATCATCGGTGGTATTGGAATTGATTCTGCAACTCCTGAACTCGTCAATTAACCGGTCAGTTGTTCCGCCAGATCAACCAGATCGGTGGCGATAATATCCCAGGGTTGGTCGGCGCACAGATCGGTGGTTTGACCCGGTCCATGTTCCATCGGGCGCGGAATAAACGCTGTGCGCAGGCCTAGCTCTTTCGCCGCTGCCAGATCGTAATTGTGAGCGGCGGCCATGATCACTTGTCCCGGCCGCAATCCCAGGAAAGCACATACGCCAAGGTAGGTTTCAGGGTCCGGTTTGTAGTGGCGGAAGAGGTCAGCGCCGAAAATGACGTCCCACGGGAGTTCAGCAAATTTCGCAAGGTTGACCAACAGGGACAGGTTTCCGTTCGAAAGAGGGCCAATGATGTACTTTCGCCTTAAGCTGTGCAGCCCCTGAACCGCATCGGGCCAGGGCGAAAGTCGGTGCCAGCAGCTCGTCAAGAAACGGAGATCTGACGCCGCCAGGGACGCAATGCCGAATTCGGGCAAGAGTTCAACGAGAGCGGCATGGTGAAGATCGTCGAGGATGGTCCACTCCAATTCGCCGCGCCGGACGCGATTCAGGCTGGGCTGGTAGGCGGCGCGCCACCGGTCAGCGAACTTCTCCCAGGGCGCCTCGAGACCACGCTCCGTTCCGAAGCGTTGGAAGGAATTGATCAGGCTTCCGCGCCAGTCCACAACGGTGCCGAAAGTATCGAAAACTATTGCGCGCACAGCTCTTTCCGGAGCGTCGCCCGGGGGATTCGTCGGCAGGCTTGACATGACCTTTCACTACGCTTTTATGCTCGGCTGGTCCAGAGCGTCGGCCATGAATTCGCCAGACGAGGACATTGACGAGACGGAGACTTTCCGCATACTCTCGGCCTGTTTCCTTACCCCACTACCCTCAGAATCGATCTATGGCGGTGACAAGCAGTTTTTCAGAATCGGACCAGATAGACAAGCGCATGCTCCTTCGTGCGGTGATTGCCAGTACGATCGGCACAACCATCGAATGGTATGATTTCTTCCTGTACAGCATTGTCACGGGACTGGTGTTCGCCAAATTGTTCTTTCCGAACTCGGACCCGCTGGTCGGAACCTTACAAGCCTTCCTGATCTACGCGGTGGGGTTCATCGCGCGCCCAGTAGGTGCAGCAATCTTTGGCCACTATGGCGACAGAATCGGCCGCAAGGCAGCGCTTGTCGCGACCTTGCTGCTCATGGGCATCGCAACTGTGCTGGTCGGCTTCGTACCCGGCTACTCCCAGATTGGCATCTGGGGTGCCGTTCTTTTAACGGTGTTACGATTTATCCAGGGTATTGGCGTAGGAGGCGAATGGGGCGGATCCGTCCTGCTGGCGATGGAATGGTCGAAAAGCCATGGCAATCGCGGATTTATCGCTTCCTGGCCGCAATTTGGCGTGCCGGCCGGTCTGTTCCTGGCGAATCTGGTTGTCATCGCGTTCAACGTCATCTCGGGAGACAAATTTCTTGATTGGGGCTGGCGCGTGCCATTCATTCTCAGTGCAATTCTTATCGTCATCGGGCTCTGGATCCGGCTCGGGATTCTTGAGACGCCGGTTTTTGCCAAACTCCTCGCTGAAAACAAAATCGAAAAAGCGCCGGTGCTCGAAGTGATAAAACATCAGCCAAAATCAATCATTCTGTCGGCACTGATTCGTCTCGCGGAGCAGACTCCATTTTACATTTTCACGGCGTTCGTCTTTTCCTACGGAACGACTCACCTCAAAGTGGATAGAGGCCTCTTGCTCGATGCGGTCCTGCTGTTTGCCGTGTTCGAGCTTTTCGCCATACCGTTGGCCGGATACATGTCGGATCGCATCGGACGGAAGCGAACCTATATGCTCGGGGCGGGTCTCATGGTCGTCAGCGGCTTTATTTTCTTCGGCCTGCTCGATACGCTCAACCCTGCCCTGATTGTCGTCGGCATCGTGTTCGGGGCAATTCCGCATTCAATTGTCTACGGTACCCAGGCTTCGTTGATTGCCGAACAATTCACCCCGCGGATGCGGTACAGTGGGGCCTCCATTGGATACCAACTTGCTTCGATCATTGCCGGCGGTCCGGCACCGATAGTCGCCGCCTGGCTCTTTTCTGTGTACAAGACCGGCACATCGATTGCCATTTACATCGGCATTTGCGCGTTGATCGGATTTGTTTCGACTCTGTTCATGACGGAGTACTCGAACAAAGACATTTCCGAGGAGTACAAAAATGTCGGCCAGACACGCTAGTGTCGGAGATGACCCTATCGAAGCGTTGGGAAGATGTTGAGGATATCGAAAAGTGTCGGACGGCTCACACGCTCGATCGTGATGATTTGCTGGTTGCCATTGATTTGCGCCGTAAATTGATCGCCGGCCCGATGATTCAATAAGACAGTGCCAAGCGGAGAATTGTACGGGATTGGAATGATCTCCCCTTCTTTTGGAAAGTGATGATCTCTTGCTCCCGCGATCAGCACGGTTTGCTTTTCGCCCGACAGCGCGATTTCGGCGACCGTTCCCATCTCGACCGCAGTGACCGGCTCCTCGCTGACCCAGGAACGGGGATCGACGACCGTGTGGCCTTGCGCAATGAGCTTGTTCATTTCCCCGGTGAGCCGCCGTTGAATGCGACCCATGGTGCGAAACTTCTCCTTGGCCGCCTGGTAGGGAGCATTTTCGCTCAAATCGCCGTCCTGCTTGGCAATCTTGGCTTCACGAAGAGCGTCATTCTTCTGTGCCCTGGTCGTTTCAAACTTGTCTCCCAACTCCCAGGCACTCACGGTTGAGAGAATAATTTTCTCCTGCATGGTAATCTCACCCGTTGACCGATTAACCGGAATAATCAAGCAGCCGACGGAATTCTTTGAATTCGTAGTCGGATTCGTGGAGTTAAGACATACGACAAGGCCCAATCATGACTGTGACAAAGCGGACAGTTTTTCACCTGATCACTGAAGTACTGATCTATGCCGCGCTGGTATCGGTCTATCTGGCGTTGGTGCTTCATTTTCTCGTGGGATGGCTTAAGGAACTTTCTACCAAGGAGCCCGCGGTATATGCGGCGGCGGCCATTCTATTGATGATCGCCCAGGCCGTTGGACTGGAACGGGTAGCCTCCACTCTCGTTCACGTCACCCGGCAACGGAAAGGGTGACAACCTGTATGTATTTCCCAATCTCCGGTGTTCATCTCGATCCGATTTACCTGGTTCTGATCGGATTTGTCATAGGGGTTCTGGGGGGATTTTTCGGCGTGGGAGGCAGTTTTTTAACCGCTCCGGCCCTCTTCGCGGCCGGGCTCCCGATGAATTATGTCGTAGGCACTGACCTCGCCCACATCGTAGGGAAGTCGATTGTCGCCGCGCGGACCCATCGTGTTCTCGGGAATATTGACATGAAACTGGCCGCCATCATGGTGATTGGGACGATCGGCGGTTCTGAGGCTGGTGTGCAGGCGATCGAGGTTTTGAAAAAGGGCTCCCATGTCGAGTTAGTCGTTGGAACCGTGTCGATCGTTGTGTTCACTGGGATCGCATTGTTCTGCGCTTGGGAGAGTTGGACAGCGTTGCGGCTAAATCAGAGCAAAGACCAGCACCGCGACCCGACCCAAAACCGGAAACAAGACGTCACAGCGATCGATGGTTTTGCCAAGGCTCTTCAGAGAATCAAGCTTGCGCCGCAAGTCAGTCTGCCACATTCCGGGATCGAATCGATTTCGTTCTGGGCGATCCTTTTCGTCTCGTTCATCGGTGGAATTTTTAGCGGATTTCTCGGCGGTGGCGCCGGCTACATTCGGATGCCCTCGATGGTCTATCTGCTGGGAATCCCAACTCATATCGCGGTAGGCACGGATCTATTCGAGATTATCATTTCAGCCAGTTACGGCACGATTCGGCACGCGATGAACGGGAACGTCGACATTGTGATCGCTCTCGTCATGCAAACCGGGGCGGCCCTTGGGGCGCGCATCGGTGCCAACCTGACGCAATATTTTACGGGCCCGCGCATCCGTCTCGCGTTTGCCCCACTTCCGCTCCTCGGTGCTATCGTTATTGCTCAGAAACTTCTCACCAGCCATCATCCGTGACCAAATATTATGAAGATTCTCGTTTGCAGCGACGGTTCGGAGCGAGCATGCAGGGCGCTCGCTTCCGCGGCAAGTATCGCCCATGCCACGAAAGCCGAAACCACGATTTTTGGAATCACTGAGAGCGAGCAAGACGAGCCCAGGCTCCTGGAAGCGTTAAGCGAGGATTCAAGCGTATTTCGGGAACAGAATGTTCAGCCGGAGATCGTTACCAAAATCGGTGACCCGGTCACAGAAATCATTCGGCAGACGCAGACGACGGTTTATGATCTTGTCGTCATCGGGGCAGAACGCAGAGGCGCGCAGGAGTTTTTCCTTCCTTCGACCAAGGCGTATGCGATTACGGAGGCGATCGCCCCGCCCGTGTTGGTGGTTCCGGTGGCGCGGCCAGTCATCAAGAAAATCCTGATTTGCACCGGAGGCGGCGCCTATATTGAGAATGCGGTAAGATTTGCGAGCAAGCTCGCCAAGGACCTCTCCGCAGAGATCACGCTACTGAACGTCATACCCCAACCCCCAGCAATGCATGGGACAATATTCCGCCGGCAAGAAGATGTAACTGCCCTATTGAATTCGAACTCGGCGTTGGCTCGGAATCTACGGACCGAGAAAGAGATTATCGAGGGCGCCGGCGTCCCTGCAGTCGTGCAGATCCGTCACGGAATCGTCATCCATCAGATCCTCGCGGAGGTTGAGCGATGCGATTACGATCTCGTCGTGTCCGGTTCCTGGCCGGTACGGGATGCGTGGCGCAATTACGCGATTGGAAATGTGACGCGTGAAATCGTGAACCGAACTGATCGACCGGTGCTCGTCATCCGCAGCGACATCAAACCGGCGTCGCTGCCTCAACGGTTGCGAAACATGGTGAAAAAGCTGGGTGAGAAGCAAGATTACATGCGACAAGCTTCGACAGGGTCCGTATTTGGTGCAGAAAATGATCAACACTAGGCTGGGACGAGCGATTTGACCCGGTCGACGTATCTTCTTCCGCGAAAACCCACGTTCTTCGCGGCGCTGCTTTGCGCCATCGCGGCGCTCTTAGCTTTGTCCTTCATTCTGATCAACGGGGTCAACGTTCCGTTCGCCGACGAATGGTGGTATGCCGGCCTCGTAAAATCGGTGGAATCAGGACAAGCCACCTTCCAGAGTTTCTGGTCCCCAAACAATGAGCACCGGATGCTGATCCCGCGACTGGAATTCTCCACGCTCGCCGTGCTTACCCATTGGAATTCGAAGGTAATGATGATCGTAAGTTGGCTCTTCGCGGTGTTCGCGATGCTGTTCCTCTTTTCGCAATTCAAAAAGATCTATTCGCGTACCCATCCGACCCTCTGGACCGTCGCGGTGGGTGTGAGCGCAGCGGCCCTCTTTTCGTTAGTGCAACTTGAAAACTGGCTATGGGCCTTCCAATTCGCTTTCTTCTTCATTCAATTCGCCCTGGTGGCTAGCCTGATCATCGTTTGTCGATCGAACCTTCCGCTCTGGCTTCGACTGCTCGGAACGGCGGCGCTGAGCGCCACAGCCAGTTTTTCCTCGGCCCAAGGGCTTCTCATCTGGCCCGCGGTGATGCTCTCCCTTTCCCTGACCAATGATTCTCTCAGGAAAAAAATCGTTGGGTTGCTTTGCCTGCTGATCTCTGCGGCGATCATTTTCTCCCTCTATTTCCTTGGTCTACAACGCACCACCGATTTGCACCTTCGCCTGGAACAAATCATCGAAAAGGTGAAGCTACCGATTGTTGGATTTTTGGGACTGGTAGGAAATCCGCTGACCCATTGGATTCCTTATGAAAATTTGCCTCGTCGCTCCTGGTTAGTTGGTTTGTCCGTAACCATCGTCTTCTGCCTTCTGGCAACAATCGTGATCAGGCGTCGTCGACTTCCGGAGGCGGCTCCATGGCTTGGCCTAGGCGTCTATGCCTATTTCTTCTGCCTGGTCACCACCTACGGAAGACTCGGCCTTGGTTACACGGGGGGTTTTCTGGCCAGCCGCTATACCACCCACGTCACTCTTCTGCTGGTCGCCATCCTCGCACTCATTCTCATTGTTCTTGATTCCACGGACGCGGATTCGACCCGGCACCAGACCGGACTCAGGCGCTTCCACGTGCTGGCAGCTTTCGGCGTAACGCTTGCTATCGCTGCGTTGTTAGTCATCGGCGATTTCCAATCGTTTAAATCAGGAGTCGTCGAGAGGCGAGACAGGTCACTCGCAACAAAGTTAATTCCCTTTTCTCCCTATTTTGATCCGGAAGTCGATGGAATGACGACGGGGCCATTTTTTCCTCTTTGTCCCCTGCGATGCATGACGATTCTTGATGTCGGCATCAATCGGCTCACCAAAGCAGGTTATTTTGATCGCTTGGATGATGTTAGTTTTGTGAACACTGCCGTGCAGGCAACAGGTACCTATGTGGTCATCGGAAAGATCGTGGAAGAGAGATATCTTGGAATCGTTGAGAAAGGTTGGAAGTTGTCCGGCACGGTTTCCCTTGGCAACCAATATATCGCCAAGCTGATATTTTTTAAGCCACCAGGTGGCAGCGCCTTTATCGCAGCGACAGAGATGCGGGAAACGGCAGATCGCGGAGATGCAGGGCACAGCTATGAATGGCACATGTTCCTCTCGCCATTTATTTTACCCGATCCGGGAACCCCATTGGAAATGTGGGTGTACGATCAGCAATCGAATGAATTTGTGAAAATTCATCAAAATGCCGAACAATGGGAAAAAGCCGAAAACGCAAAACAGCCCGGCGCCTGACTTCCTTTTTCCTGATTTGCCTGGTCTCTCGGATGCGCGATTACTCGTTGCGAAACGTCAAAACCAGCCTTTCATTCGAAGGATGACCGGTGGAGAGTTTTTTGTTGACAATCATACCTTGCGCCGTTTTATCGCCGTGGCGGTCGAAATTGTCAGGGGAAGCGCCGAAGTGGTGACCAAATTGGGGCAACTGCGTGCGCCGTTCGAAGCGTTGCTGAAGGATCCTGATTGGTTATCGGAGGAATTCAAACAACCATCCGGGAAGACGACCATGGGACAAGGAATTGCCTCCCTGCTGTTGTATCGGTCGGAACTTAAGGATCTCTCCTTATCGACTCTAGTCGTCGCGCCCGGGCTCGCCACACCGGTGCATAATCATCTGGCCTGGGGTTTGGTCGGACTCTACCAGGGCGAGCAGGAGGAAGAAGAGTACGATCTACAAGATCACGCCGCAGAAACGAACTTCACGCCCCTTCATCTAAGGAATCGGCGCCTTCTCAAGAAGGGTGACTTCTACGAACTCGTCCCGCCTTGGAACGATGTCCATCGCGTGCGGACGATTTCATCCGAGCCATCTGTCAGCTTGCATCTATTGGCGAATGACATCGGCTGCGTGGTACGACAGAAATTCGATCCTAAAAGCGGCCGGACGGAACCGTTCCGATCCGGCTGGAGCAATGCTCCATGCGAAGAAAAGGTGCTTCCTTTGGACCATTCCAAAGTATAGGTTCCGGTCTTTCTATGAATCCACCGAGCGCGACGGAGGTTGCCCCTTCAGACTTTATTCGTGATGTCGTGGCGGCCGATCTGCGCACCGAAAATTTCCCGCAAATCCATACCCGGTTCCCCCCGGAACCGAATGGCTATCTGCATATCGGACACGCAAAATCAATGTGTCTTAACTTTGGTATCGCCAGAGAATTCAGCGGCATTTGTAACCTGAGGATGGATGATACAAATCCTACGAAAGAGGAAAACGAGTATGTCGAATCAATCCGGGAAGATGTGAACTGGCTGGTCCGGGATTGGGCGGATCACGTCCTGGGTCTGAAGGCGGCCGGGCAAACGTGCGCTGTCCGGCAAATAGAGGGGAAGCGGGACTTTTGTCTAAAAGCGTTAAACGCAGTCGCCGATGATCCGGAGGCAACACATCGTTTTTCCGAGGCCCCAGTCGAGGCGGACCCATTCTTCGCATCCGATTACTTCGACCAGATGTTCGAATATGCACTCGAGTTGATAGCGAAGGGGAAAGCCTATGTCGACGACCTTTCGCCGGAGGATACCGATAGCTATCGGATTGCCGGCAAGGAGAGCCCGTTTCGAGGACGTTCATCGAACGAGAATCGGGCACTTTTCGATCAGATGCACTCAGGCATGTTCCCGGATGGAAGTCGCACTCTGCGGGCAAAAATTGATATGCAAGCGCCGAACGTCTGGCTGCGAGACCCGGTTCTTTACCGGATTCGGCATGCTTTTCATCATCGGACAGAAAATCGGTGGTGCATCTATCCGATGTACGATTTCGCTCATTGCCTCAGCGACTACATCGAAGGCATTACCCACTCGATCTGCACCCTGGAATTCGAAGTACATCGGCCTCTGTACGAGTGGATCCTGCAAAACCTCGACCTTCCTCGCAGGCTCCCCCATCAGTATGAATTCGCCCGTCTGAACCTCACCTATACCGTCCTGAGTAAACGGAAACTCATGCAGCTCGTCGAGGAAGGGCTCGTGTCCGGGTGGGATGACCCCCGCATGCCGACCATCTCGGGGTTGAGACGCTGCGGAGTACCCGCGAAAGCTCTGCGCAGCTTCGCTTACAACATCGGCATAACAAAATACGACGGAGTCACTGACGTCGCGGTGCTTGAGCACGCGATCAGAGAAGAGTTGAACAAAACCGCGCTCCGGCGTCTCGCGGTATTGCGGCCGATTAAAGTTGTTCTGACCAATTATCCGGAAGGTCAAACCGAGAACCTTACCGCTGTCAACAATCCTGAGGACCCGGCCGAGGGAACACGCCAAATAGAATTCAGTCGCGAAATCTACATTGAAAGTGACGACTTCAAGGAGAATCCGCCCCCGAAATATTTCCGCCTGAGACCCGGCGGCGAAGTGCGGCTTAAATACGGGTACATTATCAAGTGCGACGAAGTCATCAAAAATTCAGCCGGCGAAATTTTGGAACTGCGCTGCACGGCAGACCTGGAAAGCAAAAGCGGCGGCACCAACGCGAATCGAAAAATTAAAGGAACGATTCATTGGGTAAACACGGAACACTCGATCGTTGCGGAGGTGCGTCTTTACGACCGGCTTTTCACGGAACCAGAACCCGAGTCCAACACCGACTTCAAATCTTGTTTGAATCCTCATTCGCTAGAAGTCGTGCAAGCCCGTTGTGAGGTGAGTCTCGGCGATGCGCAGGGCGAGAAGCGTTATCAATTCGAGCGTCTGGGCTATTTCGCGCTGGATAAAGAAAGCAAATGCGGACATTTGATCTTCAATCGCACGATTTCCTTAAGAGATTCCTGGGCCAAACTGACGTCCAAAGCGTGACTTCCGAGGCGATGTCGCGCCGATAGGGTGCTCGCTGACTGAACTGAGCCTCAACCTCGTTGGCCGGGACCCCAGACTCTCGAAAGAAAGCCAATCGGCGTTTCAGAATCGACAGGATAAAATCGTTCAGGCACTGTCGGCGCTCTATGTGGTCCCAGGTTTATGACCCCCTCCATAACATCGTATTTTCGGCTCTTCTCGCCGCCGTACCCGTGGTTGTCCTGCTCGGGGCTCTCGGTTTCCTCCATCTCAAGGCGCATCTTGCCGCGCTCCTCGGTCTCGCAGCTTCCTTGCTCATTGCCGTCTTGGAGTTCGGGATGCCTGTCCAGATGGCGTTGATGTCCGCGGTCAATGGCGCCGCCTACGGCTTGCTGCCGATCGGTTGGATTATCCTAAATGTTATTTTTCTCTACCAACTGACCCTGCAAAAGGGCCACTTCAAGGTTCTTCAAACCAGCATCGCCAACGTCACGGAAGATCGCCGGCTGCAGCTTCTCCTGATTGCCTTCGCTTTCGGCGCCTTCTTTGAAGGGGCCGCAGGGTTCGGCACACCGGTGGCGGTCACCGGCGCCATCCTGATCGGAATCGGTTTTTCGCCTCTTGCCGCCTCGGGCCTTTGCCTGATCGCAAACACCGCTCCCGTGGCTTTCGGAGCGATCGGCACACCGGTCATTGCGCTTTCGGCCGTGACCGGCCTGGATTTACTTCAGCTCTCGAAACAAATCGGTCACCAGCTTCCTTTCTTTTCCCTGATCATTCCGTTCTGGCTGATCTGGGCATTTGCCGGTTTCCGCGGGATGATTCAGATCTGGCCGGCAATCCTGGTCGCCGGGGTCTTCTTTGCGGTTCCGCAATTTCTCGTTTCGACGCTTCACGGTCCCTGGCTGGTTGACATTATTGCGTCGATTACATCGATGGCAGCGTTAACGCTGTTCTTGCGAGTCTGGCAACCGCGCACGATGTGGTTGTCGATGTCACGCGTTGACCCAACTCTGAACGCGGACTCGCAGAATGCCAAAGGCGAACCGATGGCGACGATCTTCCGCTACCGGGCGGAGAATGGCACGCAGATTTCCCGGGGCGATCTCGTAAAAGCGTGGCTTCCGTTGGTCATCCTGTCCGTTGCCGTTTTTCTCTGGGGTATACCCCAGTTCAAGTCGTTTCTCGACGGGCTTTTTAACCCGAAGCTGCCGGTAATCGGGCTGGACAAGCTCGTTCAGCGAGTTCCGCCCCTGGTACCGCAACCTCGGCCTGAAGCCGCGGTTTACGCGCTGAGCTTATTGTCAGCAACCGGCACGGGTATCCTCGCAGCCGCAATTCTCGGCGGCTTTTTAATGGGTTACTCACCCCTTGGATTGGCGCGAGTCTACTGGCAGACGCTAAAACTCGTGCGATTTTCTCTGCTTACGATCGCGTGTATGCTCGCTCTGGGATACGTTACTCGTTACTCCGGAACAGACGCCGCCCTGGGCCTCGCCTTCGCTCAGACAGGAGTGTTTTATCCGATGTTTGGCACACTCCTTGGCTGGCTGGGAGTGGCACTCACCGGGTCTGATACTGCTTCCAATGTCTTGTTCGGCGGTCTGCAAAAAGTTACCGCGCTGCAATTGGGACTCAATCCAGTACTAATGGCGGCAGCCAACAGCAGTGGCGGTGTAATGGGTAAAATGATCGACGCGCAGAGCATCGTCGTCGCTTCGACAGCGACACGCTGGTACGGGCACGAAGGCGATATTCTCCGTTTCGTTTTTTTTCACAGCATCGCGCTCGCGGTGCTAGTGGGCGTCCTGGTGACAATCCAGGCGTACATCTGAGGACCGCCCCTTGAAATCGCCGTTTATTCTCAGGTTGTGACTGAAAACCACGAAAGTAAGCCCACCCGGAAACTGGCCCGCCGACGCCTGGTGAACGAAGCTTTGGTCCTTTTCATTTTTGCCTGGATAGCTGCAATCGTGACCTCCCTTTTACGACCCGCCCCAACGGCTTCGTCCGCGAATTTTGGCGCGTTGCAGTTCATCGGATCTACCTTTGTCACTGGGATAGAAAGTTTTGTTTTTGGCTACGTCTTGTCTCGCTTCTTTAAGCAATTCAAGACCGGATGCGCCGTGGTGATCATCTTATTCTTCGCCTATCTCATCTGGTCGGGAAGACATCCCCAGTAGGAAGGCAAGACCGGACGGTTCACATCTTTGTAATAAAGATATCTGGCCGGCGATTTGCCCATCGCGGTAAACCATTGAGGACAGTAAGGCGCCATCCAGATGCAATCCCCGGCCGCCACGGGATACCACTTATCTTCCAATCGATAGATTCCTTTTCCCTCCAGCATGAGAAGGCCGTGCTCCATGATATGCGTTTCCACAAACGGCAAAAAAGCGCCGGGGCTGTATCTGAAGATGTTCACGGCCATGTCGAACGACGGGTGATCTGGCAGGAGTATCTGGAGGCGGGCGTCTTCATCGCCCAGAAAGGGTTGGCCAGTCACCTGGTTCTCCCGCCCCATCACTGTTTTCGGAGGAACCGTGCCGGAGAGCGCTAGGTATTTTTTGAAAAATAGATTCACCTGAGCTCCCTCGGAGAGTCCACGCAGTTGCCAAGCCTGGCCTGCAGGCACAAATATGTACCCGCCCATGTCTAACAAATAGCTTTCCCCTGAAATTTCTGCGCCCACGGAACCTCGCAGGACATAGGCGAACGCCTCCGTGTCATTGGACGGAAAAGCTGCGGAGCCATCGGCCTGGAAGGTGATTAACAACTGAGTGAAACGGGCCCCCATTTCCCTGGAGATGAGCACCACCGCCGTCGCCTTATCGATCCCTGGTAACGAACTGGGAACCTGACCGTCCGGCGCGATCAGCGCATGTCGCAGACCGACGTGCGTGCGGGAATCTCCGTAGACCGAGGAAGTGATGTTCATGACAATAAATTCCTTCCGTTCCCTTTGGATCCTACGCTGCCTTTTTCCATTACTTCCCGAACAAAAAGTGCAGAATAAAGAGCACTGCCAAAATGTAAGTCACGACACCAACTTCCTTTGCCTTACCGGTCCCGACTTTCAGTCCGACATAGGTGAGCAACCCGAAGGCGATCCCTTCGCTGATACTGAAGGCCAGCGGCATGGCCAGGATCGTGACAAAGGCCGGCGCCGCCTTTTCGAAATCTTTCAGATCAAGTTCCGCGAGGCCTTGCATCATAAATGCACCCACGATGACCAAGGCAGGCGCCGTGGCTACGGCCGGAATGATCAGAATCAAGGGCGTAAAAAACAACGCCAGAATAAAACAGACTGCGGTCACGATCACCGTCAACCCGGTGCGTCCTCCGGCCTCGACCCCGGCCGCACTCTCGATATAGCTCGTCACCGTCGAAGTCCCAAGAGATGAACCGAACATTGCCGCTCCGGCATCGGCCATAAACGCTTGCCCGATCTTTGGTAAGTTTCCCTCTTTATCGAGCAACCCTGCCCGCTTTGAAACGCCAATGAGAGTTCCCATATTATCGAAGAGATCGACAAATAAAATGGCGAGCACGACCGGCAGCGCACTCAAGAAATTCCTCCAGAAATAGGTCAGATCCAGCTTCAGGAATGTAGGTGCTAAAGACGCCGGCAGATTGACTATCCCACTTGGTAGCGCGGTGATCATTCCTTTCCCGTCGGGCGCAGGAACGATCAGCCCAATAATTGAGAGCGCTAGAATTACTAAAACGATTGCCCCCGGTATCTTCCGCGTGACCAGAATCGCCGTGGCGATAATCCCGGCAATCACGAGCAGCGGTCCCGGCTTCGAGAGATCGGCCAGCCCGACAAAAGTCGCTGGGTTCGCGACCACCACGCCACCGCTCTTAAGTCCGATAAAGGCGATAAAAAAACCGATCCCGGCAGTGATAGCTAGTTTCAGCTCAAGCGGGATGGCTGCGACGAGCTTCTTACGCAGACCCGTGACGGAGAGAGTGAGAAAAATCAATCCGCTATAAAACACCAGGCCAAGCGCAGCCTGCCATGGAATCCCTTTCGCTTCGCAAAGTGTGAAAGCGAAGAAAGCGTTCAATCCCATCCCAGGCGCGAGCGCAATGGGGTAATTGGTCGCCAGCGCCATCACCGTGGTCATCACCCCGGAAGCCACAGCTGTCGCCGTAATCAAAGCGCCCTTATCCATGCCGGTGGTAGAAAGGATGGCGGGGTTCACCTCGAGGATGTAGGCCATCGCCGCAAATGTCGTCAAACCTGCGACAACTTCCTGTGATACGGACGTTTGGTGTTCCCTAAGAGAAAAGAAGCGTTCGAGCATGCCGGCAATTCAGCAAATATCGTGACAGGTTGCGGAATTGGCGCGGCGCGGCGCAAGAAAAAACCAAATTGCTGACTAGGTTTTCGGTAAATTGCTCTGTTGCGGTGTGAGCAGTCGGCCTTGAGCCACACCCAGGAACCCGTCGTTTCGATAAACCGCGCGGCCGCGCACCCAGGTCTCTTTCACCACGGCGCGCAGTTCCGAACCGATGTACGGGCTGATCGCATGACGGTACCATAACTGTTCCGCCGCGATGGTTAGAGACCCCTGGAGATCGACCAGCGTGATGTCGGCATCGAATCCCTCGGCAATTCGCCCCTTCAGGCGGCCGATCCCAAAACGTTCCGCGACGTTGGTCGCGGTGATTGCCGAGAAACGTGGAAGTCCATCCAATCCCGAGCGTACATACATTTCCGCCAGAGCCAAAGGGAACGCATGCTGGCAACCAGAGATTCCACCCCAGACGGCAAAAAAATCCTTGGCCATCTTCATCTCCGGCGGGGCTGGGGAATGATCCGATCCCAGTGTTTCGATCATACCCGCCCGGATCCGCTTCCACATTTCTTCACGTCGAGCGGCGTCGCGTAATGGAGGCGCGCATTTAGCGGAAGCACCGATCTCACCGACAGACTCGTCGGTCAGCAACAGATAATGTGGGCAGGTTTCGGCGGTCACCCGGACGCCACGATCTTTGGCCGCCCGTATCAAATCAACTCCTTCCGGGCAACTCACATGAACGATATGCAAATCGCAACCGATCTCGCCTGCGAGCTCCAAGGCGACGCCGATGGCGCGCAGTTCGGCTTCGATTGGACGCGACTCCAGATAATCCCGCCAGCCGATCTTCCCCTGGGCTCGGCGTTCTTCGCTCAACGTGTTGGTCATGTGATCATCTTCGGCGTGCACCGCGACCGTGAGACCACGAGAGGCGGCAATCTTCATTCCCTGCTTAAGCACGTTCGCGTCCGAGTGAGGAAAATCGCTGGTACCGCTTCGGCTCATAAAAGCCTTAAATCCGATCGCGCCGGCATCAGCCAGTTCTTCCATGGTACCGAGGTTGATGGGCGTCAAACCGCCCCAAAGCGCGAAATCCAAGATCGACTTTGCTTCTGCGCAGGCACGCTTTCTCTCGAATCCCTCTCGATCCAAAGTGGGAGGAGCGGCATTCAGCGGCATTTCAAAGAAGACTGTCCCGCCACCCGCCGCCAGGGAACGCGACCCCGACGCGAGCCCTTCCCAATGCTCGCGTCCAGGTTCATTGAAATGAACGTGCGCATCGATAAATCCAGGAAAAAGATGCAGGCCCGAGGCGTCCACGACCTCGGCGGCTTGACTCTCCAGTTCCGGTCCGATCGCGACCACTCGCCCGTCAACGACGGCGACGTCCGCCGCAGCCAGTCTTTCGGCCGTGACCAACGTCCCTCCGCGAAACAAAAGATCGTAAGAACTCATTTCAACTCCCACGAACAAAGAAACTCTACCGTCACCTGAAGCGCTACGCCGATATCCTCCAAAGACACAAATTCGTCCGGATGATGACTAAGCCCTTCGCGGCAGCGCACAAATAGCATCGCCACCGGGAACAACCGGGCAAGAATTGCTGCGTCGTGGCCAGCTCCGCTGGGAAGCAGGCGCTTTGAACCGGTCACTCTTTCGACGACGTCGAGCAATCTTCGGGATAACGCCGCGTCACACTCTCTTGCTTCGACCGCTTGGAGGATTTCCCACGTGAAATCCAGTCGGCGCGCGCGCGCGATCTCACTCGCACGTCGCTCTAGCCAGGCGCAAGCCTCGTGCAAGATCGAGTCCGATGGGTGCCGGACGTCCAACGTGTGCGTCACCCAGGCCGGAACAACATTGCTGACATTCGGCTCGATCGCCAGCCGTCCGACTGTCGCCATCAGGCCACCAAACTTTTCTGCTCCCTTTTCAACTTCGCCAATAAATTCCGCGGCGCCGGCCAACGCGTCGCGGCGCAACGGCGCGGGGGTAGTCCCCGCGTGAGAAGCTCTTCCCGTCCAGGTTAACCGGCAACGCAATTGACCGGCGACGGCTGTCACGACACCGACCGCAAACCCTTCATTCTCGAGCACTGGACCTTGTTCGATATGAACTTCCAGATAGCCGGCAAAACGGTCGAGGGCAGATGTCGGACCCGTCGGAACGAATTTAGTCCCGCTCCATCTCTCGACGGCTTCCTGAAGAGTCAGGCCATCTCGATCCGGCATCGCCAGTTCCTTCGATGTCAGCATCCCGCAGAAAGCCTTGCTCCCGATGTAAGCATTTTGAAACCGGACACCTTCTTCGTCGCTGAATCCCGCGACCCCGAGAGAGAATGGCAGCGCTACGTTGGCCGATCGCAAGAGATCCACCGCTTCAATCGCCAACAGCACGCCCAGCGGTCCGTCGAATCGGCCGGCATTGCGCACGCTGTCCAAATGGGATCCAAGGAGGAAGATCGAATCGCCGGCACTCGATCGAGATTGACCGAGCAGATTGCCCACTCGATCTTCGCTCGTCACCAGCCCGGCCTCCCGCATCCACTCGGCCACCACCCGGTTGGCGTGCAGCGTCGCCTCGGATAAAAAGGTGCGCGTGATCATCCCTTTCTCCTCGGTGATCGCAGCGAGCGCATCAATCCGATCTTGAATCCGCGAGGCATGTCTACTCCAGGAGATATTGAGCACTGCTAACCCTTATTCGGGTTTCTACTCCAAGCAATCTTGCGACGGACTCGGTTTAACTAAATAGTACAAAATCCACCTGACAATCGTGGGCCGCGAAATGAGCTTTCATTTTTCTTTCGAATCAGCGTCGGGCGAACAGCGAAATCTGGCGCCTTTGCGCATCGCAATCCTGGGAGATTTTGGTGCGCAGACTGCCTCTGCAGAGAACAGATCGACCGGTCCGCTTCCAGTAGACTGCGACAATTTCGACAAGGTATTCGCGCAGATGGGAGTAACCTTGGACATGCCGCCGTGCAAGGAGGGCACCCCGGATCTAAAACTCCAATTTCGAAACTTAGAGGATTTTCACCCCGATAAACTTTTGCCTCGATTAGACCCTCTTGGGCACTTGACCGACCTACGGGCCAAGCTCCTTCACCCGGCAAGTTCGCACGCGGCGGCCAAGGAGATACAAGAGATATTAAAAATCGGCGCGGCGCCGGCCGAAACGCAGCCTGCGACCGCCACTGAGTCCGTCGAAGCAATGCTCGCCAGGCTTCTCGAAAAACCTGTCTCCGAACAGCATCAGGCATCGTCTCCTGCTCAACTCGCCAATCGACTGATTCAGCAGATCGTCGGATCGAACGTTCCCGGCCTCCATCCGCAACAATCTCAGCTTGCCGCCCTGGTGGACGCCGAGCTTACGGCGTGTCTCAGGGCGATTCTGCACCACCCCTCTTTTCAAGCGCTCGAGGCAGTTTGGCGCGGACTTGATTTCCTGGTTCGCAACATCACTGAGGAGGTGAAGCTGTCTATCATCAACACCCGCCAAGACGAGCTCGCAGCAATGCTATCAGCGGAGGACCTGGCAAAGAGCGTCATCTGCCGGCAGTTGGAGGAAATCCGCCCTGCAGCGGTGCTTGGCCTTTATACGTTCGGCCCTCAAGACAGCGCTGTGCTGGTGGGAATTGCACGCCTCGCTAAGGCGTGTCGTGCCGCGTTGGTGGCTAGTGCAAGTCCGCACCTGGTTGGGTGCAGTTCGTTCGGGGCGCAACCGGACCCCGACGATTGGACGAAGGGATCCGCCGCCGAGCTGGAAAGTTTTGCCGGGCTGAGACGGAGGCCGGAAGCCGCTCACCTTGGCCTGGCCATGCCGCGTTTCCTGCTTCGTCAGCCGTACGGAAAAGGCAGCGACGCCATTGAAGCGTTTCCGTTTGAAGAGATGCCCGCGATACCAGAGCACGAATCCTACCTGTGGGGCAATCCGGCCCTCCTTTTCGGCCATTTACTCGCAGATGCGTTCGCGGCTCATGGTTCCGAGATGGACGTGGATGGTGGAGGCGGTGAAGTGAGTGGGCTGCCGATCCATAAGTTTACCCGCGACGGAGAAACTCACGTGAAACCATGTGCCGAAGCCTGGTTAAACGAAAGAGCTGCAGCCGCGATTCTCAGTCATGGAATCATGCCGGTTCTGTCGGTTCGTGGACGCGATGCCGCGCAGCTCTTGACGCTGCGAGCAATCTCAAATCCGCCGGTGCCCCTGGCCGTGCGTTTGGAATTCGAGGAATAATTCGACTGACCGCGCGTAAAACACCGCTCAACGCAGGTCAATCTCCGTTTCCTGGTCTGCCCCTTGAATCGTGGGGTCCGTCGACTGACGGACGATCAGCTTCGTGGGTACCTTCATTCGCAGCGAGCTCTTTTCCTTCAGCAACGACGATACGGCCAGCCGTCCCTTTTCTGCCATCGGTTGATGGATCGTGCTTAGCCGCGGCGTGACCAACTTGGCCGCTGGAATATCGTCGAAGCCCATCACCGCGATATCTTGTGGAACGCGGAGTTGACGGCTCCGCGCAGCGTCCATAAAGCCAATTGCCAGCCGATCACTGGTCGCGAGGATGGCGGTGGGACGGGATTCGCTGGAAAGAATACCTCCCGCGGCAGTTCTTCCGCTCTCTTCGTTAGAGCCAGCGCATTCCCAAATCACCACAGAATACCCGGATCCGCCGCCATCGAGAACCTCAAGGTAGCCTTCAATCCGCCGCTTGGGTATTTCGAAGCAGTTATTCTTCAAACGTTTTCTGTCGACCAAACCGCAGTGTCCGTCGCTGCTGAGTGGGAACGTCACGATGGCAAAGTTTTGATGTCCAAGGTCCTTGAGGTGCTGTGCGCAAGCGCCGGCGGCCGCACGATCATCGATCCCGACAAACGGGACCTTGGGAATCAAGGGCTGATCTACGACGACCATCGGTAAACCCCGTTCCGCGATCGCTCGGATGGCCGCACCGTCTTTGGATATCGAATAAATAATGAGACCGTCGACCGCAGCGGACTGTACGGTGCGCAGCGAGGCGCCCCCTCCTTGCAGGAGAAGTAATCCGAGACCCCGCTGATCGCACGCTTCGGCCACCCCTCCCACGAATGCCGAGGTCGCCGGATCTTCAAAAGCGTGATACAACGGATCGGCATACACGAGGGCGATGGCATTGGCGAAGCCGCTCATCAGCATGCGCGCTGCCGGGTTCGGACCGGGGTAATTCACCGAGCGGGCGGCCGCCAGGATTTTTTCGCGCAGTTCGGGCGAAAGCTGATCGGGTCGGCTGAAGGCGTTAGAAACGGTGGTGTGCGAGACACCGACGAGGCGGGCGACGTCCCTCAGGGTGCCGCGGGCCTTGAGGGAAGGTTTCATGGGAAGAGAGGGTAGCATCGTTTGGGGGGGAATATTGTAAAATTTACTTTACGCCTCAAGTAAAAGCCAATACTTTATGCGTCAAGATAACGGACGCCACCGCTGATGCATCTCCATTTCTTTCCCTTCCCCGCCTCGGCCCAGCGATGTGCCCTCTCTCCATCGCTTCCCTCCACCTGACCGGCGAATACGCCATGGAACTCAGACATCTCCGATACTTTTTGGCCGTCGCTGAACACCAAGGCTTTCGCAAGGCCGCTCAAGCGTTGCGAGTCAGTCATCCGCCACTTTGCGAACAAATCATCGATTTAGAGAGCGAGATCGGCACGCGGCTTTTCGAACGCACCAACCACCACGTCTCTCTGACGGCAGCGGGGCATACCTTTGTGGCGGGTGCGCGCAGGACGCTCAAATGCGCGCTGCAGGCCGTTGCCTCCGCGCAGCAAGCTTCCAGGGATTACCGCGGCGAGTTGCGGATCGCCAATGTCGGTCTGATGTGCCCTTCTCTCTTGGCTCATTTGATTGGCGCGTTCCGCCAACAGTTCCCAAAGATCGAAGTTTCCATTCAGCAGCAAAATAGCTTTAAATGGATCCAAGCGGCTCAGAAGCGAGCTGATCTGGGAATCGGTTACCTGGCAGCCGCTGAGTCAGCGGGTCATCCCAATGGGGCGCTCAAAAACTGGATCATCGCCACCGCACCAGCCGGCGTTGCGGCGGCGGCAACGGTAGAGCAAACGTATCGAGGCGCGGCCAAGCTGCAAGATTTCGCCACCGAACCCTTCCTCATTCTTGATTCGCTGTCACCGCTGCACATTGGAAGTCAATCCGCGGGAGTCTGCTTTCGAAAGCTCACCGAGTCCGCAACACATTATCCGCTCAGCCTGGTGTGGGATCCGCAGGGCGCCAGTCCGTTGGTTAATGACTTTCTCAAGGTGGTGAGGCAGGTCCTGCCCAAACCAAACGTCGCCTTCATGCTGAATAAGCGCCTTCCCACCGTTGCTGCTGCGATGAGCGGGGTATGAAATATCCACGGATGGCCTCGAAGGCGTTGCCGGATTCGCCCGAAATACCGGCCGGAAACCTATGCTCGTTCCAACCTTACCTTTTGAGAATGGTCGGTTGGTCCTTCCAGTGGCGGGAGGAATAAAGTTCTGTGCGAATTTCAAAGAACCTGATTTAATAATTGGGGTCGAATGGCAAGACAACCTCCCGGAAAAGAAGAACCCGTCTCTTGTAATTGTCGGCCTTGGTGCCTGCACTGGATATAACCCGCCCCACCCTCCTACCACGCTATGATCAAAAAGCTTCTCTATGGAATATTCCTATGCTTTTCCGCCGCCCGGGCATTTGCCTGGACCGACGGCGAACTTCTGATCTGGATTAGTGATAACAGGGCTTACCACGCCTTAGGTGACTTTGGTAAGGCCTTCGAAAAGGATGTCGGGGCGCCCGTTAAAGTTGAAACCCAGGAGCAAATCACCGAGAAATTTCAGTCGGCCGCCCAGAGCGGGAAAGGTCCTGATATCTTCTTCTGGGCGCATGACCGGATCGGAGAATGGGCCGATGCCGGATTGATCAAGCCGCTGGAAATCAAAGATGACTTCAAGGCCGCATTCATTCCGATGTCCTGGGATGCCGTCACGCATAAAAAACAAACCTGGGGATATCCTATTTCCCTTGAGGCAGTCTCGTTAATCTACAACAAAAAGTATGTCACCGGCGCACCGCCGGCCCAACTTTCGGAACTCTCCGCCTTCAATAAGGAGCTCAAGGCGAAGAGTCCGAACGTGATTGCGATTATGTGGGACTATAACACCCCCTACTTTAGTTGGCCTTTCCTGGCCAGCGCCGGAGCTTACCCTTTTAAGAAAACTGCGGAGGGCTATGACCTCAAAGACATTGGGGTCGATAATCCGGGAGCACTCGAAGGGCTGCAGGCGATCGTCGGCCTGATAAAGGATGGCATCATGCCGAAGGGCTCAACCCAAGCGGTGATGGATCAAAAGATGAGTACCGGCGAACTGGCGATGATGATCAACGGACCGTGGGATTGGGCTAATCTGCGCAAGGGTGGCGTCGATTTCGCGCTCGCGCCGATACCTGGGGTCGGAGGCAACCCGGGCCGACCGTTCGTCGGGGTGCAAACGGCGATGCTCAACCGTTCGACACCCAACGCCGACCTGGCCGTGCAGTTTCTAGAAAAGTACGTCTGCACCGTTGAGGGCATGAAGGCCATGGACGCAGACGCGCCGCTCGGTGTTCCCGCGCTGAAGTCCCTCGCCGATGAGATGGCCGCCAAGAACCCTTTGATCAAAGTAACGTACGAGAACTGTCAGAACGGATTCGTCATGCCTAACATTCCGCAGATGGGCAAGTTCTGGAGTTCGACGAAAGCTGCGTTTGAAATTGCCACCAACGGTGGTGCTACCCCCCAGGTCGCCTTGCAAGATGCCAAGAAGAACATGGAAAAATGAGCGCCTTGATTGGGAAGTTGCAAATCCGGCATGTGCTGGTCGTGCTGCTGGCGATTCCTGCGCTCTATCTTGCTTTTCTTCTCTATCATAGCGGCAACCTCTGGATCGGACTCGGTCTGTTAGTGGTGACCAGTTTGGGGGTATTCATTTACCTGAACCCCTCGGCCATGACGTTCCGATATCTCTTTCCTGGATTTATCGGATTTGGGCTCTTCGTCATCTTTCCGCTCGTCTACACAGTTTATATCGGTTTTACCAAATACAATTCGCAGAACCTTCTTCGTTTTGACCGTAGTGCGGCTTTAATTCACAACGAAACGTTTTTGAGCCCGAACGCGGCTTCCTACAAATACAAGCTCTACGCGCAAGAGGACGGCAGCTATGTCCTATATCTGGAGGACGAAAAGGACGCCACACGGCGTTTCGTGTCGGAACCCTTTGAGCTCACGCCAGGGACGAAACCCAAAACCGACCAGGAACCGGTCAAGCTAAGCGCCTTGCCCGCCGGCGAGGAGCCTCCGGGCAAGCCCATGGAAATGGTTCAGATCAACCGGGCCAAGTTGTTGGTCCCCATGAGAGCCCGGCAATTTGCCCTTCCGGACGAGACCTTGGTGGCCATGGCGGGGCTGACCAGTTTCTCGTCTCGGGAGCGGCTCTGGACGCCGAATTCGGACGGCTCGTACACCAACAAAAAAGACGGTACAGTGATCCGACCCGACTTCAGGCTCGGCTTCTTCGTCAACGACAAAGGAGAAAAAGTAGGTGTTGGCTTTACCACCTTCGCTGGCTTTGACAATTATCTACGCATCCTCACCGATCCTCGTATCCAGGGCCCGTTCTTCAGGATCTTCCTGTGGACGGTCGCTTTTTCCGCCATCTCAGTCTTCTTGACCTTCGCGGTCGGCATGTTGCTCTCCGTCGTTCTGGAACAGAAGGATCTGCGTTTTCGGCAAACCTACCGCACGCTCTTTATCCTCCCCTACGCAGTTCCGGGCTTGCTATCAATCCTGATCTTGAAAGGTTTATTCAATCAGGAGTTTGGCGCGGTGAACGCCTTGCTGAAAGGCATTTTTGGGATGGCTCCGGAATGGAATACCAATCCATGGGGAGCCCGCTCAATGATTTTATTGGTGAACCTCTGGTTGGGTTATCCTTACATGATGCTCATTTGCACCGGAATGCTTCAATCGATACCCTCGGCAATCTATGAGGCGAGCGCGATCGACGGCAGCAACAAGGTGCGCGATTTTTTTGACCTGACATTGCCACTGGTTCTCCCGCCGATGACTCCGATTATCATCTCGGCATTCGCCTTTAACTTTAACAACTTTAATCTCATCTATCTTCTCACAGCCGGAGGTCCGCAGATGGTCGGCGGCAACGCGGGCGAAACGGACCTGCTGGTGACCTATACCTACAGTATTGCGTTTCTGGATTCCGGCACGAACTACGGGTTGGCCGGCGCCATCGCCACTCTCCTTTTTATCCTGGTCGGGTTCCTGGCCTGGATAAATCTCCGGATCACCGCAAAAAACGTGAAAATCTAAACCGATGAACTCCCAACAAAAAACAGCGATGCGACTCGGGATCTCCCACCTGGTGCTGATCGCTCTGCTAGCGTTGGTCCTGGTGCCGTATCTCATCGTCGTCTCGGCTTCTTTGCGCAGGGGCAATTTCGCGCCGAGCGGGTTGCTGCCAGACAAAGTCAGTTTGGAGCATTGGAAGTATGTTCTGGGCATTCCCTATCAAGAGATGGTTAACGCGGGCACGGGCGAAACCCGCATTATCAAGGCCGAAACGCCCCCCTTACTCTGGTTCTGGAACTCGATCAAAATTTCCGCAGCCGCGTCCGTCGGCATCATCCTCCTTTCCGGAACGGCTGCTTATGCGTTCTCCCGGCTCCACTTCAAGTTCAAATCGGCGACCTTGGGCGGCCTGCTCATCCTTCAAATGTTCCCGATGGTGCTCGCCCTGGTCGCCATCTACGTGATTCTTGATTTCATCGGCCAATACGTCCATTGGCTTGGACTGAACACCCAAACAGGTCTCGTCATGATCTACCTGGGCGGAATTTCGGGCTACATCTGGATGATTAAAGGCTATTTTGATACCATTCCCGCGAGCATGGAGGAATCGGCCCGGATCGACGGGGCCTCTCAGTTTCAGACTTTCGTCCAGATTCTCCTGCCGATCAGCCTCCCGATTTTTGCGGTGGTCTTCATTCTGTCTTTTATCTCCTTCATGTCGGAGTATCCCGTGGCGTCGATTGTTCTCCAGGCTCGAAACAACTGGACGTTAGCGGTTGGGGCCAATTCGTTTTTGCCTGAAAACGAACAATTATGGGGCCGTTTTGCCGCCCTGGCGGTCCTGAGCGGGGTGCCGATTACGGTCATGTTCCTGGTCTGCCAGAAGTATATCGTCGGCGGTCTAACTTCTGGCGGCGTGAAAGAATGATTAAGCTCATCAAGTCTGATTCTGACCGTTACCAACCAACTCCTCCATCAAGATTGAACACCCTGAGTGGTGTAAGAACAACGCCTTGGTGGAACTGGCCGGATATAATCGAATTTGATTACCAACATAGCGCTCTTCGCCACTACATGACGCAAGCTATAAATGGAATGAGAAATGTTCGCCCTAAAAAAGACCAACACCTCGCTGTGGAATGCTAAATGGGGGCCAGGATGATTCATGTTCCCAATAGTGCTCCCACTGCATTATTTAGCTTCGTCCGCCAAAATGAACGGCATAAGGTGTTTGCCGTGCTAAATTTCTCGCCCAAACCACAGCTGGTCACATTTCAAGAGCGCCTTTTTCAAGGACGTTATACGGATTACTTTAGCAAAGAGACGATTGAATTAGGAGACTCCGCTCAAATGGAGTTAGGGTCTTGGGGTTACGCGTTTTTGTCCAATAAGGTGAACGCCGCGCATCAGCTTCCGGCCTCGCACCGAGCGAGACCTGCGAACGAAATGCGTTTAGCCTGAAGGGGCCAGAGAAACAAATGGCCGGACTTGCCAAAATAAAAAATGTTCCTAAGGGGGGAACGCAGCCCTTTGAGAAGTCATGCGACTTCCGAAGGGCTGTCATTTCCCGAAGGGGTAGACGCCCGGGAACCAAATCTCGAATCGAATTCTTCGTCCCATGCAAGCGGATAGTTCATCTTCAGAGTCAATAAATCGCTTCTTTCTGCGAAAGCTGAGAGAGACTCAGGATCGTGGCCGCATCTGGGCGCGACACCGTTTTGTTTGGCAATTCCGCCCAAGAATGCCCAGAGCCGTTCCTTCAGCTCAGGGTTCAACATCGGGGCATGCTCTTTGGCGCTGAAAATACAATGAATATTGAGAGACCAAGAGGTGTTGGCCATGGCCGATTATATTCTGGCATTTCCGAATACTAAAACATTGCTTTACTAAGTGTGTATTACTTGCGTCTGATCTAAGCTGAGATCGGTTCAATCGTCCCGCTGGGACGGGACTATTTTCCTCCTGATTCCAGGCACTTCGTGCCAGGCTACTATCGTGCTGTCCCTCCGGGACAAAAGCCATTCGCCCATCGAGGCGCCTCACAATTATCGGGCTACTTTCTAGTCGTCCCTCCGGGACACATCGGCACCGCGACCGCGTTAAATGCTGAAATGTCCGAACTCCGGGGTAAGGCGGGACGCCTTACTTACTAGGGATTTGTGATCGCGTTTGGCTAGTGGTTTCCCAACTCGATGATCGTCATCTCCGGGTCGTTGGGTCCAAAGCCGAGAATGCAGAGCGCGGCAGTGCCGAGCAGAAAACGCCGGCCTTCGAACACCGGCAACTCGATCCAGCGCGCGGCAAAAACGCACCCGAAGTGGCCGTGCGTGAAGAGCGCGACATCTCCGTCCAACGCGCGAAGGCGAGCGATGAACCGGTCAGCGCGGTCGGAAACTTGCGCGGGCGTTTCACCGTTTGGACAACCGTCCCGAAAGAGATTCCAGCCCGGTTGTCTTTTGCGAATTTCCACAGAGCGCAGTCCTTCGTAGTCGCCATAGTCCCACTCCGCCAGTTCCGGTTCGATTTCGGCAACGGGAGTCAACTCGGCCAGGGCACACGTTTGCTGCGCGCGCAGTCTCGGGCTCGTGAACACACGGACGATCCTGGCGGCGCGGAGGCGCTCGGCAAGCTTGCGCGCCTCCTGATTACCTTGCTCGGTCAAAGGAAGGTCTGTGCGGCTGGTGTGCCGGCCAGAGAGCGACCACTCGGTTTCGCCGTGTCGAACGAGGTAAAGGCACAGGGACATACTCTGCCTGCCGATTACGTGGCGGGGTCCCACATCCAATTCCGAATCTCCGGCAGGTCCTGGCCGTTCTTATCGATATATAGCTTGTGCTCGATCAGCTTGTCCTTGAGCTGCTGCCTAAGGTAATTGCCTTTCTCGCCGATCTGCGGCACGCGGTCAATCGCATCGATCACGAGGTGGAATCGGTCCAGATCGTTGAGCACCGTCATGTCGAAGGGGGTGGTGATCGTGCCCTCTTCCTTGTAACCACGGACGTGGATGTTCTCGTGATTGGTCCGCCGGTAGGTCAGCCGATGAATCAGCCAAGGGTAGGCGTGGAAGGCGAAGATAACCGGCTTGTCCTTGGTGAAAAGCGCGTCGAAATCGCTGTCACTTAACCCGTGCGGGTGCTCGGTTTGCGGCTGCAGCTTCATGAGGTCGACGACGTTGACTACTCGAATTTTGAGGTCGGGCAGATGTTCGCGCAGAATAGAAACGGCAGCGAGCGTTTCCAGCGTGGGCACGTCGCCACAACAGGCCATGACCACGTCGGGCGCCACACCCTGGTCGTTGCTGGCCCACTGCCAGATACCGATGCCCTCGGTGCAATGCCTGACGGCGGCGTCCATCGTCAGCCAATGCGGTGCCGGGTGTTTGCCGGCGATCACCACGTTGACGTAATGGCGGCTGCGCAGGCAGTGGTCCATCACCGATAGCAGACAGTTGGCATCCGGCGGAAGGTAGACACGCACAACCTCGGCCTTCTTGTTCACCACGTGGTCGATGAAACCGGGGTCTTGGTGCGTGAAGCCGTTGTGATCCTGACGCCAGACGTGCGAGGCAAGCAGGTAGTTTAGCGAGGAGATCTTTCGCCGCCACGGCAGTTGCGACGTGACCTTGAGCCACTTGGCGTGCTGGTTGAACATCGAATCGACAATGTGGATAAACGCCTCGTAACAGTTGAAGAGCCCATGCCGACCGGTCAGGAGGTAGCCCTCCAGCCATCCCTCGCATTGATGCTCGCTGAGCATTTCGATCACGCGCCCGGTGGTCGCGAGAAATTCGTCGGTCGGCACGGTTGCGGCTTCCCATTGGCGTTTAGTCACCTCGAAAAGAGCTTCCAGGCCGTTGGAGAGCGTCTCATCGGGGCCAAACACCCGGAAATTCCGCTGCTCACCATTGAGCTTCGCCACCTCGCGCAGGAAACGGCCAAGCACATGCGTGTCACCGATGCCGCCCACTCCTGGCGAGGGCACCTCGACCGCGAAGTCCCGGAAATCCGGCATCCGCAGGTCGCGGAGTAGTATGCCGCCGTTGGCGTGGGGATTCGCGCCCATCCGTCGGTCACCCTTGGGCACAAGCTCGGATAGTTCGAGTTTCAGGCGACCCTGCTCATCGAAGAGCTCCTCCGGCCGGTAGCTCTTCAGCCAGTCTTCCAGCAGCTTGAGGTGTTCAGGGTGGGTGGCCGGGTCGGAAAGAGGCACCTGGTGCGCACGGAAGGTGCCTTCAACCTGCAGACCGTCGACCATCTTCGGCCCCGACCAGCCCTTGGGCGAATTGAGGACGATCATCGGCCATCGCGGACGCGCCAAAATGCCCTGGACCCGGGCGTCCTGCTGGATTTTTTTGATCTGTTCAATCGCCGTGTCGAGCGTCGCAGCCATCGCCTCATGCATCAGCCCGGGCTCGTGACCCTCGACGAAGTAAGGCGTCCACCCGTAGCCACGGAATAACTGTTCCAATTCCTCGCGGCTGATGCGGGCGAGCACGGTCGGGTTGGAAATCTTATAGCCGTTGAGATGAAGGATTGGCAGCACAGCGCCGTCAGTGGCCGGATCGAGAAACTTATTGGAGTGCCACGCGGTGGCCAACGGGCCGGTTTCCGCTTCGCCGTCTCCGACGACGCAGGCGACGATAAGATTTGGATTGTCGAAGACCGCCCCGAATGAATGGCTGAGCGAATAACCCAGCTCGCCGCCCTCGTGGATCGACCCTGGGCACTCTGGCGATGCGTGGCTGGGAATCCCTCCGGGAAACGAAAACTGAACAAAGAGCTTCCGGAGCCCGGCCTCATCCTGGCTGATGTTGGGATAGATCTCGCTGTAGGTACCCTCGAGGTAGGTGTTGCTCACCACCGCCGGACCGCCGTGCCCCGGACCGGAGACGTAAATCATGTCCAGGTCGTATTTCTTGATGACCCGGTTCAAGTGCACGTAGATGAAGTTCTGCCCGGGGGTCGTGCCCCAGTGTCCCAGCAGCATGTGCTTCACGTCCGGGAGCGTCAGGGGCCGCTTCAGCAGCGGGTTGTCATATAGATAAATCTGGCCGACCGACAGATAGTTGGCGGCGCGCCAGTACGCATCCATGGTGCGGAGAAGGTCCGGGGAAAGAGTTTCTGTCTTCATAGTTCAACATTCTTGGCTTTATCGCTCCCATAGGATTCCAGCCGCTTCCAGTGGAACGGCGACGCCCTCGCGGCGTGGGATCACCCGCGCCGTAAAATCGGCGGCCGGACGTGAGGCAGCCACTTGTGCACGGTAAGCATACCCGCTCGACGTGCCGGGTAATTGGCGGACGCACGTCATTTCCTGCAGCAAGGGTTTACCCCCGTTGATAGCGTCGGCATAGAGCTCTACACGCACCGCATTCGGGTCAAGGTCATCAAGATAGACCTGAACCTCAAACATGTTCTGCCCTCCGTCGGACTCAATCTTCACTTCGCCAAATCTTGGGGTTGTCCGTTTCTCTTCCAAAGTGTGCCGCCAATCGACCATCTGCCTTCCCACTGCACCTTTGTTTTCGGCGCGTTGACGATAGCTTGCGGCGCCCGGAAGATAATGCTGCTCGGTGTATTCGCGTACTGCGCGGCTGGCAGAGAAACGCGGGGTTAGTTGCGCCATGCTCTCCCGCATCCGCGCGACCCACGCGGCAGGGACACCTTGCCCGTCGCGAGCGTAAAACTCCGGGATTACTTTGCCTTCGAGCAGGTCGTAGAGAGCCTCTGCTTCAGCTGCGTCCCACTTGGGATCGTCGCCATGTTCCTGATTAGTAAAAAGATTGCCTGCCCGCGTGACAGTCAGAGCGACCTCGAAGGGTTGCCCGGTCTCAGCCATCAAGCTGCGGGCACGTTCCAGGACCGCAAAGGCCGCGTGTCCTTCATTCAGGTGACAGATTTCCGGCTGGATGCCCAGCGCGGCGAGCAGTCGCCAGCCGCCAATCCCGAGAAGCAATTCCTGCTTGAGGCGCAACTCGGGGCCGCCGCCATACAGCTCACTCGTGATTCCGCGATGGGCGGGGAAGTTTGCCGCGTCATTGCTGTCCAGCAGGTAAAGTTTTACCCTCCCGATCTGCACCTGCCACGCGCGCAGCCAGACCGAGTAACCGGGCAACGGGATCTCCAATCGCAACCACTCGCCATTTGGTTGGCGCAGAGGGGTGATTGGCAATTGCCCGGGATCATTGTACGGATAGAGCGCCTGTTGCGCCCCCTCCTCGTCAATCACTTGGCGAAAATAGCCTTGTTGGTAAAGCAATCCCACGCCGACAACGGGTACGCCCAGGTCGCTGGCGGCTTTCAGTTGGTCGCCGGCCACATTGCCCAACCCTCCAGAATAAATCGGCAGGGCCTCACTCAACATAAACTCCATGCTGAAATAGGCCGCGCAGGTCAGGGGAGCCTGCGGATGATTTTGTTGAAACCACGCGGGTGCTGACGCCACGCGCTTCTGAGCTTGCACGAGAGCATCGATCTCCTGGCGAAAGGCCGGATTGCCTAACAGGAGCTGCAGCTTCTCCCGCGAGACCGTCTGGAGGACGACCCACGGATTTGAGGTCAACTCCCAGAGCGCAGAGTCGAGCTGTTTCCAAACGCCGTCAGCGCCATGATTCCACGACCAGCGCAAATCCAGGGCTAACTCCGCGAGTGAACTAAACCCATCCATTTCGGTTGCCAGGAAACTGTAGGGCGGACGGTCACTCAAGCCAGCCGCTCCTTAGTCGGCAATTTCATGTCGTGCGCGTTCCTTTCGCATACCTCCAGATCGCCTCGATAGCCACAATGCAAAAGTACTCTTTCCGAAGCGTTGTTGATGCTTTTAATCCTCCTTATCTTGGCGTCATTCTGGCTTCTATTCTACAATCCAGACCTTTAGTTCGCCCTCGGTACGAGTCGGTTCTCCAAGTGGCGGCAACTCTCCAGATTCGATCGGTTCGACATGCACGTGTTCAGTACTCCATCCCTGATTCATTCGCATATGCCTCGTGAATTCGGTCGCAAACTCCACCAAAGCGGACTCTGCAAGTTTTGTTGGGCTACCCAGGATGAGCTGGATTTCATGACTCGAGAGGGAGTCGTCGACGGGCGCCTTGTCGCTCAGGATAACCTTGGTGTAATAATGGTTTTGGAGGGGCATTCTCATATATTCGCCGATTGCCTGGAGATCACAAGCTTCGCCCCCCCGGCAAAACGGGTTGGTGCCCGCCAGGGAGCTCACCTGTTTTGCACTGACTGGACCGCGGCTGCATCGGCAGTTACATCGAACGGCAGACCCCCAGCTCAGGTTCGTCCCGATTCCCGATGGGGAATGATGCGGCATTTTCTGTTCGCGTGCGGCGTTCGCGGAGCCCGATCGGGCGCGGTTCGCGGAAATCAATGTTGAATTGGTTCAGCGCTGAGATTTATTGCTACGGCACCAGGCCCTGCGCGATGCTGGGCGGAATCCGAACCAGGCGACGGTGCGCCGCCGGAATGGTCGAAAACTACGAACGACGA
>Ga0210383_10000565_pt1 | contig 33862 bp, 30 predicted proteins | sample IncBWC14OmetaG_FD_160072 | JGI IMG/M metagenome (GOLD analysis project Ga0210383, IMG submission 160072) | Forest soil microbial communities from Barre Woods Harvard Forest LTER site, Petersham, Massachusetts, United States - Inc-BW-C-14-O ... | reverse complement strand
CGCCCGGCTCCCCGCATCACCACGCACAAACCAAAAACCCCGATGCCCCGCATCTACAACCTCGGTGGCCGACCCGCTGTGGCCGCCGTGACCTAATTTAGAAAGGGGTGACAGAGTCTCGTTGCAGTTAATACGACATTTTCTCGTTGCAACAACATGTGGACGGGGTTCTGGTAGTGTCTCAATTTGAGTTTCAGCTGCATCGAGACGTTGGCGGGAAAACCAGTTATGCCGTTTTGACAGTGGTTGCGTTCCGGTCTAGTATACCGCTGTTCCCTGTGGGGCACGTCGGCATCCCTGCCGAAAGGGCTAGGCCCGCCCGCTGAAAAATCTCAGCAGGAGTGTGCCTATGCCAACAATCGAAACCTATCGCAAGCAAGCCAAGCAGCTGCTCCGCTGGCATCGCGAAGGAGACTATTCTCTTGGCGGAAGAGTACGCAGACTCGAACGCTACCAGTCTTTGACCGACCACGAGGTATTAGCGCTTAAATTCACTCTTGCCGTGGCGCAGGAGATTGTCGCGGTCGAGGCCGGGCATCAGAGTTGGGCGGAGCTGAAAGCGGCGACGGCCGGAGCGCCCAAGACGCCCCGCACTTCGTCTGGCCAGCAGTTCCTGAAAAGTGTGAGGCCGATCCTGCTCGTGCGGGATGTTAAGGCATGCGCCACCTTCTTCCAACAGAAGCTGGGCTTTGAGATCGACTTCCTCCATGGTCTTCCTCCGTTTTACGGCGCGGTATCGCGAGACGGGGTTTGTCTGCACATCCGCTACGTGCAGCAACCCTTCTTTGCACAAGCCGCGGTTCACGAGAAGTCGCTGATCTGTGCTTCCATTGAAGTCTCAAACGTGCAAGGTTTATTCGAGGAATTCAAGGCGCGCGGCGTGGAGTTCGCGCAAACACTCACCAAACAGGCCTGGGGTGGAACTGATTTTCAGGTACGAGATCCCGATGGCAATGTCGTTTCCTTCGTCACACACGGCTGAGAATCAATGCCAGCATGGGTTGGACTCGGGCGTTACCAGCCCTATGCCCTATTCCCCCAGCCATGCCCCATAAGGTTTCAAAGACTCCACGTGAGCAAACACAGTTCGCATCGCGGCAGTAATCGGGATCGCCAGCAGCAGACCCATCGGTCCCCACAAAGCGCCCCAGACCAACAGCCCCATGGTTACGGCCAAAGGATTGAGTTGCAGTCGTTTGCCCAGAAATCGGGGGTAAAAAAGATTGAGCGCGATCACATGCAGCCCGACCACGGTTGCCACGATGATCAAGACATCTTCGGAGCCTGTGTGTCCTAACCCGACAAAAATCGGCGGCACCAGGGCGAGCAAGACTCCCATATAAGGAATCAGACTGAGGAATCCGCTGACGAATCCGGCGAAGTAAAAGAATGGCAACTGAATTGTCCCGAAGACGATGGTGCTCACCGCCCCTACGAAAAGGCCGATCAACAGGTTTCCCACCATAAAGCTGCGAACCATGGCTGAAATCTGGCCCAGCGTGACATAGGCTGTATGGCGGTTTTTCATAGGGAAGAGCATGACCGTAGCCGAGCGCACGTGCTGTTGCCAAGTGAGCATGAAAAACACCAGAAAGGGCACGAACGACACTGCCAGAACCGCCGCGCTTGCCGAACCAAAGCCGCGGGTCAGAACATCAGTCCAATCGGTCGCGGGCCGGACGCTTACCACTCCTTTCTCATGCTCCGGAGTCAGGACCTCAAAGCGTTCCGCACTCTTGCGGAATCGCATAGCCTCCTGACGAACTTTGCTGGTGTACTTCGGCAGATCCTGCAGCAGCGTAGCCGCTTGGTTGTAAGAGAAGTAGACGATTCCGCCGAGCGCTGCTAACAAGAGCAGAATTGCAAACATCGCTGCCAAGCTGCGAGGCAAGCGGAGATAGGTCAGCAAGTCCACGATTGGCGCGAGGATGAATGCCAGCAGTACCGAGACCAGAATCACCACCAGCACAGATTCCCCGAAGTAACACAGCGCGAGGACTCCCGCGATTCCGATCACGTTCATCGCCCAATGCCACCGCTGTGCTTCAGGACTGGGCACGTCCGATGTTGGAACGGGGGCCGTCTGGGTCGGTGCCTCGCCGGTTGCCATTCCAGCATCGTAAACCTTTTTTTGCTTTCTCCGCCGGGACTTATAATCCCGACGTGCCCTCGGAACCAACCCAGTCCAGGAATTCGTCGCACCCGCGAGTTCTAGGTTTGGATGTTGGCTCCAAGAGAATAGGCCTCGCCATCTCTGACCTGCTCGGCATCACGGCGCAGGGACTCGATACCATCCACCGGCAAAACAAGCGGCTCGACTTCGAACAGTTGGAAAAGGTGATCCGCGAATACGAGGTGACCGAGATCGTCGTGGGTTATCCCCTGCGCATGAGCGGAACGGAAGGGATCCAGGCAGAGAAAATGCAACGCTTCGCCGAAGAACTACGGCAACGTTGCCAGCTACCTGTTCACCTCTGGGATGAGCGCCTAAGCTCAGCCCAGGCCAACCGCCTGCTGCGTGAAACCGAAATGTCGATCAAGCGCCGCGGGCAAGTCGTCGATCAGATGGCGGCGGTGCTGATTCTGCAGAGTTGGATGGATGCGATGGACAGCCGTTAGTCGTTGGCCGTTGGTCGCTGTTCAAAATCCGCATGTCCGTAATCTAGGCGGCTACCGGTTTCCGGAGTGAATTTATGAGCGCGTTTAGTCCTTTCGCCAAATTCTCGACTTGCTGGAGGAGGTGCCTGACGTTAGGTTTTTTGATATAGGAAAGTTCTCGCGCGATGAGAAGCTGAGTTTCGAGTTCCAGAAGCGAGCCTCGTGAGTGGTGCAGAAACAAAATCAACTTCTTGTCAGACGACCTGCCTTTCCCCTCGGCGATATTGCTGGGGACCGAAACTGCGGCGCGCCGCAATTGACTGGTCAAACCGTAGAGCTCATTTTTCGGGAAAGTCTGTGTCTCACGATAGATCTCCAACGCCAGATCTACAGACTGTTTCCAGGCTCGCAAATCTTTGTATGAGTTTGCCATCACACGACCCTCCTGCAGTAAAGACTCCACTATCGGCGCTGTCGAAGATGTGATGGATGAATACAAGAGGCAAAAAGAGGAAAGAGACCTGCAATTGCCGTCCAAGTACCGGAGGCCAACGACCAACGACTAACGGCTAACGACCATTGGACAACGACCAACCATCGGCACTCATCTAAACTATCCCTAAGATGCGCACGTTCTTCACACTTGTTCTGGTTGCCGTCCTCGGCTTTGGGGGATGGCTGGCTTGGGCGCTGAATCAGCTGGTGACGCCGGCGGGCCAGACATTTGTTCTCTTGCATCCGGGAGATTCCACGCGACGCATCGCTACCGAGTTGCAGTCCGCAGGCGTGATTGGCAACGCGGATGCCTTCGTCCTGTGGCACTACATTCATCACAAGCATTCCCTGAAAGCTGGAGAATATCTCTTCGAGAAGAGCGCAACTTCCCTCGAGGTTCACCAACGGCTGGTGCATGGCGACGTGTACTTCCATACTGTGGTGATTCCCGAGGGCTATAACATATTTGACGTCGCACACGCCATTCAGAACGCCGGGTTGGGTTCGAGCGACGAATTCCTCAAAGTCGCGACCTCCGATACCGCCCTGATCGCTGATCTTGCGCCCGACGCCAAGAGTTTGGAAGGCTATCTCTTTCCAAATACCTACGAATTCACCCGCATGCAGACCATGCAAGAGATGGCTGCGGCGATGGTGAAACAGTTTCGCCAAGTTGCGAAAGAGATCGGACTGATCTCGACAGACATGACCCCGATGCAAACCACGGTTACGCTGGCCTCGATCGCCGAGAAGGAAACTGCAGTGCCGGATGAGCGCCCTATGGTGGCCAGCGTTTATCAGAACCGGCTGGCGAAGAACATTCCGCTGCAGGCTGATCCCACCGTAATCTATGCCGAACTTCTGCAGGGAAGCTACACCGGCGCGCTTCATCATGCCGATATGCAGTTTAAGTCTGCTTATAACACCTACACGCATCCGGGACTCCCGCCCGGGCCTGTCGGCAATCCGGGAAAGGCCTCGCTCGAAGCGGCGATGCACCCGGCGGACACTGACTACCTATATTTCGTCAGCAATGGAAACGGCCATCACCGTTTCGCCCGGAGCCTGGAAGAACACAACAAGAATGTGGCGGCCTATCGGAAAGTCATGCTGCGGAGGTAGCGCCATAATTATGGCAAAAAGCATCACCATATCCCAACGCGATCTTCGGCCTTCAAATATAGCTTGTCGCCGGGCGTGATCTCGTAGGCTTTATACCAAGCCTCCAGGTTGCGAACCGTGTCGCTGCGGTATGCGCCCGGCGAATGGGTGTCGGTTGTGACCTGGTGGCGCAGCGCGGCTTCGCTCTGGATCCTCCGCCATCTCTGGGCGAACGCCAGGAAAAATCGCCGCTCACCACTCAGTCCGCCGATCACGACATCGCTCCTGCCTTTCAGTGACAGGACGTACGCGTCATGCGCCGTCAGCAACCCCGCCAGGTCAGCGATGTTTTCACTCAGGACCTGCTTGCCGTTGACACAAAGATCGGGAAGCGGGCAATAGCCGTCAAATTGCGCTACCAGCTTCGCGGCCGCCGCATGGTATTTGGCCACGTCTTCCGGGTTCCACCACATACCGAGACGGCCTTGAGCGTCGTAAATATTCCCTAGTTCGTCGAAGCTGTGGCTGATTTCGTGTGCGATGCCGGCGCCGGCGGAGCCGTAGTTGGAGGCAGCGTCACCTCGGAAATCGAAAAAGGGCGGCTGCAACAGGCCCGCCGAAAACGTTACGGTATTGGGAGTGAACATGATGATGGCACCGACGATCTGCGGATCGATCCTCCACTCGTCCGGATCAGCCGGTCGTCGTAGCTTAGCCAGATTGTACGAACGATTGAAGGCTTCCGCACGGCGCATGTTGCCGAAGGCGTCGCCTCGCACAACCTCCAGCGTCGAGTAGTCGATCCATTTGTCGGGATAGCCGAGGCCTATCCTCAGCGCGGCCAGCTTGGCCAACGCCTTTTCCTTCGTCTGCTGTGACATCCAGGTGAGATTCGAAATGCGGGCTCGATAGGCGGTGATCAGGTCGCCGACCATGGCTTGCGCCTTCGCTTTGGCTTCAGGTGGGAAATAACGTTGAGTATAAAGTTGACCGACCGCCTGTCCGAGAGCGGCGTTTGTGGCGGCGATGGCAGCCTTACTGCGGTCTGGCATCTGCTGCGCGCCCGACAGGATCGTTCCATAGAAGGCGAAATCTTCGGCGGCGACAGCCTTGGGCAAAACGCTGGCATAGTGTTCGATCAGGTGAAAGCGGAGATAGTCTTTCCACAGATCGATGTCCTCACTGCCTACAAGGGCGGAAGTTCCGGTTACAGCGGACGGCTGCCAAACGATGAATTCCGACTCCCCAGCAACTCCGGCCGCAGCGAAGTACGCGCCCCAGTCCATACCGGGCGCCTTGACGTCAAAGTCGGCACGTTTCCACGGATTGTTCTGCTTGAAGACGTCGGCGGCGTCGGAGTCTGGGGCGTGGGCTTGCGCGATTCGAATTTCGAGAGACAGGATGTGCGCCGCCTTAATCTCCGGGTCTGCAACACCTGCCAATTTCAGGATCGCCGCAATGTGCGCCTGGTACTGGGTGCGCAACGCGGCCATCTTCGGCGATGGGTCAAGGTAGTCGTCGCGATCGGGCATTCCCAGACCACCCTGCCACAAATGGAAAACGTAGTGCTCCGAGTCTGAGAAACTCTGGTTGACCCACACGCCGAAAACATGGTCGGCGTTGGCGGTGAGTCCGTCGATCTCAGTATTCAAGGTGCCGCCGAGATAGGTTGATAGCGACCCCTTGTTCGCGATGGCTGAGATTCTGGCCATTTCGTCGGCCAATGGTGTAAGCCCTTTGGCCGCGATCCCATCTTCGTCCATGAAGCTGGCGTAGTAATCGCCGACCTTCTGCGCAATGCTGCCCCTGACGGATTGGGACGAGGCCGCGGCTTGAATGAGATCGCGTACCCGCTGGCTTGTTTTCTCGACCAATATCGCGCGCGTATCGAAGCTCTGCTGGCCGGCGGGTATCGCGTGCGTTCTGAGCCAGCCCCCATTGGCGTACCGGTAGAAGTCGTCACCAGGCTTGATGGAATGATCGATGTCCATGTCCTGCATGCTCGCATTTTGATCAAGAGGTGCGGCCGCAGTATCCAGGGGAGCCGCGAAAGCGAAGATAACAATTAGTGCCGTAGTGCGAAAAAGAGACATGAGATCCTTTCAAGAATGCGTCGACGAACATCAGGCAATCAAAGCAGGAATCCTGCTCGGAAAAGCACGATCACAAGCTTCACGACTCACCAATTTCATGGCTTTGATCTTCGCATTTACCACAGAGGTAAGCTGGCCATTTTCGGACGTGGTCAAATCAATTGTTTGGGAGCCTCGGTGCGGACCCTGAATCCCCGGCTTGGGTATACTCATCTCTTTGGCACGGAATCAAACCCGTCTAATGTCTTTTTTCTCTCGATATCGAACTGCGCTCCTGTTGCTGGCAGTTACGCCGTTGACGGGGTGTTTGTTTCGCTCGCGCAAGGTGGAGCAACCGGTCAACGTAGTCCAACTGAAAACCGCGACCCAGCAGGAACTCATCGACTACATTAATACTCAGGCCGCCGCGATTCGGTCGATGCAAGCAACCGTAGATATTGATACGACCGTCGGAGGGGTGAAGAAGGGCAAAGTCACCGATTACCAGGAAATCCGGGGGTACGTGCTGGCGCGCAAGCCGGCGATGCTGCGAATGATTGGACTGATGCCGATCGTTCGCAACAAGGCTTTCGACATGGTGAGCGACGGCCGGGAGTTCAAACTCTGGATCCCACCCAAGAACCGCTTCGTGGAGGGCCGAAACGATCTTTCGACGCCTAACCCGGCTCAGCCTCTTGAGAATCTTCGTCCGCAACATATCTACGACGCTCTGCTGCTCCGGCATATCGATCCCGACAATGAAATTGCGGTATTGGAAAACGATACCGAATTGGTGACCGACGCCAAGAGTCACAAAATATCCAGGGCAGATTATGTGATTGATGTCATTCACAAGGGAGACCACGGGTGGGCGCTTTCGCGGAAGATTGTTTTCAGCCGCACCGATCTGCTGCCGCATCGCCAATTTTTCTATGACGCGCAGGGAAATGTAGCAACCAGCGCGCTCTATGAAAACTACAAGAAGGATGACAACGGTACCGAATTTCCCTGGCAGATCGAGATCGCGCGGCCGCAGGAAGAGTACGACATCACTTTGAATATCGTTAAACTGGACTTGAACCAGCCGCTTCCGGACGACAAATTCATACTCGAGCAGCCCGCGGGAGCCGAGGTAGTTTATCTCGACAAGCCAGCGGCGAACTCGTCGACCGCGCCTCAAGGCGACAGCGTCAAGTAGAATCACTAGTTAGCATTCAGCAATCAGTATTCAGCCTTGGTTTGTTGCTTTTTCTCTGAGTAGCTGAATGCGAAGCGCTCCCTATGATGAACAAGATGATCGTCGCCAACCTGGTGCACCGGCCGCTGCGCTCGTTGATCAGCATCGTGGCTATTGCCTTGGAAGTGACGCTGATTCTGCTGATCGTGGGATTGTCGTTGGGCATGCTGAACGATTCCCGGGCGCGGCAGCAGGGCATTGGTGCGGACGTGATTGTGATGCCTCCCGGATCATCCTTCATTGTGGGGCTGACTGGTGCTCCGATGTCGATCAAAGTTGGTGGCATTCTGGAGAAGCTCCCACACGTCGTGGCAGTGGCGCCGGTGGTGACGCATGTCTCCGCGAGTGGTGCGCTGGAGGTGATCGCAGGCATTGATCTGAAAAGTTATGAGAGCCTTTCCGGGCCGTTTCATTACTTGGAAGGCGGCCCATTCCAAGGTCCGAATGACGTCCTGGTGGATGATCTGTTTGCGAGATCAAAGCACGTGAGTGTTGGTGACGCGATTGAAGTTCTTAACAATAATTTCCGCGTAGCCGGCGTCGTGACACAAGGCAAAGGAGCGCGAAAGTTTTTGCAGATCGGCGTTCTGCAGGATTTGATCGGAGCCAAAGACAAAGCATCGATCTTCTACCTGAAGCTGGACGATCCCAGCAACGCCGATGCAGTGGTGGAGGAGATCAAGAAGGTTCCGGGGATGGAGAAATATGTCGCGACTTCGATGGCTTACTACTTGTCGATGATGACGCCGAGCAACTATCCGGGTTTGTCGACATTTATCAATCTGGTGATTGGCATTTCCGTGATCATTGGGTTCATCGTCATCTTTCAGGCGATGTATACGGCGGTGATGGAGCGGACGCGCGAAATTGGAATCCTGAAGTCCATGGGGGCGTCGAAGCTATACATTGTGAATGTGATTTTGCGGGAGACGGTGCTGCTGGCGGTCGGGGGCATCGTCGTGGGGATCGTATTCAGTTTGGCGGCGCGGTTGGGGATCGTCCATCGGGTGCCGACGTTGCCGGTAGTGGTGACAGGGGGCTGGATGCTGCGGGCCGCAATAATCGCCATTGTCGGGGCGATCGCCGGAGCGTTGTATCCGGCCTACAAGGCGGCGCAGAAGGATCCCATTGACGCGCTAGCGTATGAGTAGAATCCAGCGAAGATGCGTTTTCCCCTGCGGATACATTGTCTTCATCGAGTTCCGATGTGGGGTAAGACCAAAGGTCAAAGCGACTTCGTTGACAATAACCTGCGCGGTACGTTATCTTTAAGACTTTGCAAGTCCTGCGGTTGCCCGCCTGATAGCCCTGCGCCTTCGGCGCTCACTGGGAGCTCAGCGGTCTTCTTTGCGTTTTTATATTTCTGGGAGATTTTGCATGTCAACCTATTTCCCCAAAGCGGGGGAAGTTGTGCGCAAGTGGTACGTCGTGGATGCATCCGGGCAGACGCTCGGAAGGCTTGCGTCACAAGTCGCCCGCATTTTGATGGGTAAGGAAAATCCGCAATACACGACCTTTCTCGACACTGGCGATCATGTGATCGTGATCAACGCCGAGAAGGTGAAGACGACTGGCATGAAGTCGGAGCAGAAGGTGTATCAGCATTACACTGGCTATCCGGGTGGATTGCGTACGGAAGAGTTCCGCAAGCGGTTTGCGCGCAAGCCCGAGGCGATTATCGAAGATGCGATTCTGCGCATGCTACCCAAGTCGAAACTGGGGCGGCAGATGATTAGCAAGCTGAACGTCTATCGTGGCGAGAAGCATCCCCACGAAGCGCAGAAGCCGCAAGCTAAGGCGCTCGAAGTCAGGGCGTAGAGTTTTCGTAGTATGCGCGAGATCCTTCATCCTGCTGACGCCGGATTCAGGATGACGTCAAGAACTTTGGAGCGACACAAAATTTGAAAGGTTTGCACGAGAGCGTTTTGGCTAAGGGCCAAAAGCTAAGTGCTAAAGGCAAAGCATGGCAGAGCTAGTGCAATATTACGGTACAGGACGCCGCAAATCGGCGATCGCGCGTGTTTATCTGCGTCCCGGCAGCGGCGAATTCAAGATTAACGGGCGTCCTTTCGAGGAGTATTTCGTGACTCCCGCGCAACGTTCGAGCGCGAAGCAGCCGTTGCTTTCGACCGAGACGGCGGCCGCGTTCAATGTGGTCGCCCGGGTTTCCGGCGGCGGCGTGAATGGCCAGGCGGACGCGGTAAAGCTGGGCATCGCCCGCGCTCTGATGCTGTTCAATGTTGAACTGCGCAAGAAGCTCAAGGCTGAAGGCATGGTCACTCGCGATTCGCGCGGCAAGGAACGCAAGAAGTACGGTCAGAAGGGCGCAAGGAAGCGGTTCCAGTACAGCAAGCGGTAAATTCTGTCGTTGGCCCTTCGTCGTTGGTCGCTTGCGACGGAGGTTGGCTGACGGCAAACGACCAAGGACGAACGACGGTGTTTTAGGAGTTCAATTCTTCCCGGGCCTCGCGGCGCGGGGACGGGAATGGCAATCCGGGGCAGCCTCAGGGTGAGCGCCGGATGCAGACCAAACGAGGAGGTTAATTGGCTAACATCACCATGAAGGAGTTGCTCGAAGCGGGCGTACACTTCGGGCATCAGACCAAGCGCTGGAATCCCAAGATGAAGGAATACATCTTCGGAGAGCGCAACGGGATTTACATCATCGATCTGCAGAAGACGCTGAAGATGTTCAAAGAAGCGTCAAGGTTCGTGCAGGAACTCGCCAGCGAAGGAAAGATCATTCTCTTCGTAGGAACCAAGCGTCAAGCCCAGGATGCGATTGCCGAAGAGGCGACGCGCTGTGGCGGGTTCTATGTAAACCAGCGCTGGCTGGGCGGGTTGCTCACTAATTGGGTAACGGTGCAGAAGTCGGTGAAGAGGCTGAAGGAACTCGACGAAATGGCCACGGATGGCCGCTACGAGTTGCTGCCCAAGAAAGAAGTTATCAAGCTGGAGCGCGAGCGCAAGCACTTGCAGGCCAACCTGGCCGGCATCAAGAATATGAGTCGCCTGCCGGACGCGATCTTCATCATCGACTCGAACAAAGAGCAGATCGCAGTGCGCGAGGCGCGCAAACTTGGCATTCCGGTGGTCGCGGTGGTCGACACGAATTGCGATCCCAGCGAAGTCGATTATGTGATTCCGGGCAACGACGATGCTCTGCGAGCGATTCGGCTTTTCGCTTCGAAGATTGCAGACTCCGTGGCTGAAGGCGCACAGCTCATGACCGACAAGCAAGTCGCCGACCTGGCAGCCGCTGCCGGCGCGGCGCAGCAAGCTGAACGGGATGCTGCCGCGCGCACGGCTGAGGGCGCCATCGATATCAACGCCGCGGAAGACGGCGGGGGTGAGGACATCAGTATGGAAGATGTGCTGGGAGCTGGCACGCGCAAGCAGCCTGTTGCCGCGAAGGAAAGCCCGACTGAGGATGTGCCGCAGGTCGAAACCCAGACCTATTAGAGTCGTCGACCGTTGGCGAAAAGCGGTGGGAGGGCATGGCTTTAGCCATGCCTCTGGGAGCACAAAAGATTCCGGGCTTTAGCCCCTGAGGGATTCAGACCCGCGCGGGTCGTCCGGCGCGGGTCGAAGTTTGTTAGGGCAGTCGTTGGTCTTTGGTCGTCCGCCGTTGACCCCGATATTTGCAGTCAATGGCGAACGACGAACGACCAGGGACGTTTTATCTACTATGAGCACAACTACGATGAATATTTCAGCTACGCAAGTAAAAGAGCTCCGGGAAAAGACCGGGGCGCCAATGATGGATTGCAAACAGGCCCTGACCGAAGCCAAGGGCGATATGGAGCAGGCGGTTGTGGTTCTGCGCAAGAAGGGTGTTTCGGTGGCCGCAAAGAAGGCGACGCGTGTGACCAGCGAAGGCTCTGTAGCGAGCTACATCCACGCTGGGGGGAAGATTGGCGTGCTCCTGGAGATTAACTGCGAGAGCGATTTCGTGGCCCGCACCGAGGACTTCAAGGAATTGGTACACGACATTGCGATGCACATCGCGGCCAGCGATCCGAAGTTTGTCCGCAAGGAAGACGTCACGCCAGAAGCCTACGAGCGCGAGAAAGATATCTTCCGCGCCCAGGCGATTGCCAGTGGCAAGCCTGCGAACATCGCAGAGAAGATGGTCGAAGGCAAGATGGCCAAATTCTACGAGGAAGTCTGCTTGCTCGAGCAGCCTTTTATCAAGGATCAAACGGTCAGTATCGCTCAGCTGATTGCCACTAAGATCGGCAAGCTGGGCGAAAACATCGCGGTGCGCCGCTTCGCCCGCTTCAAGGTTGGCGATGCAGGCGAGACTATCGCCATCACCAGACCGGAACAGAAAGCTGAGTAGTTCAAAGGGCGCTTCTGGCGCCCTTTTTTCGGTTTTGTGTGGGCGGGACGCCCCACGATAGCTGACGAGGACCCCGGCGGTACAAAATCATGACAACTCCCGTTTTTAAACGCATCTTGCTCAAGCTCTCCGGCGAGGCTCTGGCCGCGAACCAGGGTTTCGGGGTCGATCCTTTTCGTATCCACGAAATCGCTGCTGAACTGGGTGATGTGAAGTCCCTTGGGATCGAGATCGCGATCGTCGTCGGTGGAGGGAATTTTTTCCGGGGCGTAACCGAGCAAGCAAAAGCGATGGACCGGGTTTCCGCGGATCACATGGGTATGCTGGCAACCGTGATCAATGCACTGGCGCTGCAGGATGCGCTGGAAAAGCAAGGCGTCTACACCCGAGTCCAGTCGGCGATTGAGATGAACCAGGTTGCCGAACCTTTTATCCGCCGGCGAGCCATCCGTCATCTGGAAAAGGGCCGGGTGGTGATTTTTGCCGGGGGCACGGGCAATCCCTACTTCTCTACGGACACGGCCGCTTCCCTTCGTGCCATGGAAATCAAGGCAGACGTCATCATTAAAGCCACGAAAGTCGATGGCATCTATGACGCCGATCCGGTGCTGGTGAAGGACGCCAAGAAATTTACCGAGATCACCTACATGGATGTGCTGAAAAAAGGCTTGCAGGTGATGGATTCCACCGCCATCTCGCTGTGCAAAGACAATAACCTGCCGATTATCATTTTCAACCTCAATCAGCGCGGAAATATCCGCAAGGTTGTAACCGGCGAGAAGATTGGATCGCTGGTAAGCGCGTAAAGGCTGGCCACGGATCCGCACAGATGTTTCACGGATTGCTCCGTTTAGAGCTGTGTTGCTGGAATCTAGCTGGCGATCAAATCCGATGACATATCGCCTATGTTAGCTTCACGAGGCCTATTGCCACCATTCCCGCGAGAAAAGCAAGCGCCAAAACGATGCAAGCAACTCGGAACAGCTGATGACTCATGGAATGGCGTGCCCCTATGGAGATAATGATTGCGCAAATAAAACCGCCGGGCGCGACGAACGTGAGCGGAAATAGCAAGTATGCCGACGCATTTGGGTGCAAGAGGGCAGTGACCACAGTGAGGAGCGCCGCAAAAGTCGGCAAGGTCAAAGTGATTACAGCCCAGAAAGGCCCTGTTCGCTGACTTCGGGCGTGACCTAGCGTAGCCTCAGAGGACGACACCGAACCGGGCGTTCCTTCTTGCATGACTGGAATTGTAGCAACAACATGCTAGGCTCGTGGCTCGTCAACGCAGCTTCCGGACAGTACGTATTGCTCGTTCTGAGCCCACTCTTCATTTCAAGGGTTTATAATTCACAGTTTTGGTAACTCATCTTCTGGGGAGCTAACCATGGCTCAAGCTGGTATGGCTGCGGTTCCTGGCCTTAAAGACACTTACATTCAACTCAAGACCCGCATGGACAAGGCGGTCGAGGACTTCCGCAAGGCAATGGCGGCCACGCGCACAGGGCGGGCGTCGGTGCATATGCTGGATTCGGTCAACGTGGAATACTACGGCTCGCACATGCCGCTGAATCAGTTGGCGCAAGTGCATGCACCGGAGCCGCAGCTGATTACGGTGCAGCCTTTTGATCCGACCGCGCTGCCGGCCATTGAAAAAGCCATTCGGGCTGCGGACATCGGACTGAACCCGATGAATGACGGCAAGATCATCCGCGTGCCCGTGCCTCCGCTGACCGAAGAGCGCCGCAAAGACATGGTCAAGCATCTCCACAAAATTCTTGAGGAGCATCGCACCGCGGTGCGCAACATCCGGCGCGATGGCAACGATGCCATCAAGAAGGCGATGAAGGACAAAAAGATCACCGAGGACGACGAGAAGCGAGCAATGGACGAGACCCAAAAACTCACCGACGACGAGATCAAGAAGATGGAAGAGATGAGCAAAGGAAAAGAAAAAGAAGTGATGGAGATCAAGTAGGAAGCCTCAGCCGCTTCATTGTAGAGACGTAGCTAGCTGCGTCCCTGCAGTCGAGCATCTTAGCCATTGAATTCACCTATAATCATAAGGTCATGAAGCGAGTCGTTCACGCCGCCTGTCCGCACGATTGCCCTGATGCTTGCGGAGTATTGATCACCGTAGAGGACGGGCGGGCGACCAAGATCAAGGGGGATCCAGCCCATCCGGTGACCCGGGGTTTTCTCTGCGCGAAAGTGGCCAAGTATCTGGATCGGGTGTATTCACCGGATCGGGTTTTGTATCCGATCAGGCGGATAGGGCCGAAAGGGCTGAAGGCCGCGGGCGACGGCGCCCGTGCTACGCACGAATGGCAGCGAGTCACTTGGGACGAGGCTCTCGACGAGATCACCTCTCGCTTCAAGAAGATCGCAGCCGAATTCGGTCCCGAAGCCATACTTCCTTACTCCTTTGGAGGCACGCTGGGAATGCTGAATAGCGCCTCCATGGACCGCCGGTTCTTCCATCGGCTGGGGGCGTCACAGTTGGCGCGCAACATCTGCTCCGCTGCGGGTGAGGCGGGGCTGGAATCGGTACTCGGGGTGAAACTGGGTACAGAGCCCGAACAGTTTCGCCATTCGCGTTACATCATTGCCTGGGCGGCAAACATCCACGGCAACAATGTACATCTGTGGCCTTTTATCGAGGAGGCCCGTCGTCAGGGTGCGAAGCTGGTCGTGATCGATCCCTATCGCACGCGCACGGCGGCGTGCGCGGACTGGTATCTGCCCATCAATCCCGGCACCGACGCTGCCCTGGCATTAGCCATGATGCACGTCATCATCGGCGAGAATCTCTACGACGCGGATTACGTCGGGCGTTACACGGTGGGATTTGAAGCGCTTCGCAACAAAGTGCAGGAGTACACGCCGGAACGCGTAGCCCAATGGACGGGAATCGCGGCTTCCGACATTGTGAAACTGGCTCGGGAATATGCGACGACCCGGCCGGCTGTGATTCGGTTGAATTACGGCGTGCAGCGGTCAGAAGGCGGAGGCACGGCGACGCGTGCGGTTGCGATGCTGCCTTGCATCACCGGTTCGTGGAAAGAAGTGGGCGGCGGGCTGCAGCTTTCCACCAGCGGCGCGTTTGCCTCAATTGGCGGTGAGCTAAAGCGCAAAGACTTGATGCTCAAAGCTCTGGGTCGCCCCGCGCGCACGGTGAATATGGTGGAGTTGGGCAAGGCGCTGAATTCCCTCGCTGATCCGCCCATCCAGGCGCTGTTCGTTTACGGGTCGAATCCCGCGGCGACGTGCCCCAATCACAATGAAGTAATACGCGGATTGCAACGGCCGGATCTTTTTACCGTCGTGCACGAGCAGTACTTCACCGACACGACCGACTACGCTGACCTGGTTCTCCCGGCGACAACTTTCTTTGAGCACAAGGAACTGCAGAACGCTTACGGGCACTACTTTTTGCAGATATCGGATCAGGCCATCGAGCCCTTGGGCGAATGCCGTTCGAATGTGGATGTCTTCCGAGCTCTCGCCGAGCGGATGGGATTTGAGGAAGAGTGCTTCCGCGAATCGGTCGACCAGATGATCGACTCGGCGCTGGATTCGGACCATCCCTGGCTGCAGGGGATCGATCGGGAGCGGCTGGAACGGGACGGGCACATACGACTTAATTTTGAAAAACAGTTCTCGGATGGTGGTTCGCCGTTCTCGGATTTCTTTTTGCCCTTTGCTCGCGGCAATTTTTTCACGGCCAGCGGGAAGGCCGAACTGTACAGCGAAGCGCTCAAGGCCCAAGGTTTAGATCCCGTGGTGCACTTTGAGCCGCCCGGCGAATCGCGGCACAGCGAGCGGGCGAAAGCATTTCCACTGGAATTGTTGGCCCGTAAAGCTGACAATTTTCTTAATTCATCGTTTTCGAATTTGCCGGTAATTCAGAAGATGGAGGAGTCAGGCTTGCTCGAAATGAGTGCCCGCGATGCCGAGGCGCGCAGAATCGCGGATGGCGATCGAGTTCGAGTATTCAACCGGCGAGGCGATATACTCTTAAAGGCGAAGGTGGACGGTGCGGTGCAGCCGGGCGTGGTTTGTGCGCGGCTCGAGTGGGCGAAGCTGAGTCCGGAGGGGCGCAACATAAACGTGCTGACTTCAGAAAAACTTACGGACTTGGGCAACTCCGCTACGTTTTATTCCGTCTTGGTTGAAGTGGAGCTTTTCCAAACGGCATCCTGAGGGCGATTTTAGGCGTAAGTGCTTGGACGGTGTCCACTGCTCTACCGTATAATTGCGGTTTTCCACACTCCAATAGGCTGAGGTAGTGGCGATTCATCGCACTCATCAGGATAGCCCTGCGGTAATCCAGGGCAGGCACGGTCGCGCATGGCGAACCTCGGTTGTCTCTGGGGGGCCATCTCCTTCATTTATAAAGTGTTGCGACCGAAAGAGGCGCGCCATTTCCGGTCTCTTGCTGATTTTTTTTCTGCTTTGCATGGCAGCCGTGGGGCAGCAGGATGTGGTCGTTGGGGTCGAAGTTCACGGCAACCGTCGCATTCCCGCGGAAACGATTAAAGCCCGAATCTTCACTCACGCGGGAGATATTTACGACCAGGCTGCCATCGAGCGCGACTTCAACTCGCTGTGGAATACCGGCTACTTCGCAGACATCCGCTTTGAACGAGAGCAGACGGCCAAAGGATGGATTATTCACGTCTACGTGAAAGAACGTCCCACCATCCGCGAGATTAATTATGACGGGTTGAACTCGGTTTCGAAAAGCGATGTGCTGGACCGCTTCAAGGAGCGCAAAGTCGGATTGTCGGTCGAGAGCCAGTACGATCCAACGAAAGTAAAAAAGGCCGAAGTTACCATCAAGGAGTTGCTCTCCGAGCACGGAAGACAGTTCTCCACGATTCGTACCGAGATTCATCCCATTCCGCCAAACGCCGTGAGCCTGACGTTCGTGGTCAAGGAGGGCCCGAAAGTCAAAGTAGGCAAGATTCGCTTCGAAGGAAATAAGCACGTCCCCAGCCGCATCCTGCGTGGCGCGATGAAGAACCTCAAACCCATCGGGATCCCACATTCGATCTTCCTGGAGAATCTGTTCTCGAAGACCTACGATGCCACCAAGCTCGATGAGGACACGGAGCGGGTTCGCGCCGAGTTCCAGAATCGTGGCTACTTCAAAGTGCTGGTCCAGGAGCCGAAGACCCAGATCCACGATACTGGACATCAGGGATTTCACATCCCGCTGCTGCAAAGCGGTCCGGGGAAGGCAGTGGACATTACCATGCCCATCGAGGAGGGCGAGAAATACAGCCTGGGCGAGATTACCTTCAAGAACAATAAGGCGGTGTCCAACACCAAGGCGTTGCGCGCCCTGTTTCCCATAAAAGATGGCGATACATTTGACCGGAGCAAGATTGCGAAAGGCCTGGAAAACCTGGGGAAGGCCTACGGGCAAATTGGTTACATCAACTTCACGTCGATTCCGAACACGACTTTCGATGAGGAAAAGAAGCTCGTATTTCTTGATATTGATGTGGATGAAGGCAAGCAGTTTTTCGTGCGCCGGATCGAATTTCAGGGAAACACCACGACGCGCGACAAGGTAATACGCCGTGAGATCGTTCTGGAAGAAGGCCAGGTTTACAACCAGCAACTGTGGGAGCTCAGTATCCAGCGGCTGAATCAGTTGGGCTTTTTCGACAATCTGAAAGCCGACGATCCCAATGTTACCGAACGTCACTTGGACGAAAAGGAAGGTACGGTAGACCTCACCCTCAAAGTGAAGGAGAAAGGAAAGAACAGCATCGGCTTGAGCGGCGGTGTTAGTGGCCTGTCGGGATCGTTCATCGGACTCAGCTACAGCACCAACAATTTTCTCGGCCTGGGCGAGACTCTCAGCGTGCAGGCCAACATTGGCAATCTCCAGCGTAACGTTTCATTCAGTTTTTCCGAACCCTACTTGTTCGACCGTCCGCTGCAGTTCGGCTTCACCGTGTACTTCACCAAATTCACCTACGATCAGGCGCGGCAGGCGGCAATTCTCAGCGGGCAGCAGATCAACCTGCCAGCGGCCTTGCAGCAGAATCTGCAGAACTACACGCAATCGAGCAGAGGTTTTTCGACGAGCCTGACGTATCCGCTGCATCGCTCGTTCAAGCGCGTAGGCATCAGTTACTCGTATGATGATTCTTCGATCGTAGCGCTGACTACGGCTTCGCAGACTCTGTTCAACTCTCTGGCATTCAGCGGAATCAGCGGCCCGAATGCCCTGAACGGGATCATCACCAGCAAGATTACGCCCAGTTACTCGAAGAACTCCGTGGACCGGGCGCTCTATCCGCACAAAGGCAGCAGCTTCTACGTTGCCACCGAAATTGCAGGCTTGGGCGGGACCGTCAGAACCGTCCGCCCCATCGCGCAGTACACGCACTGGACCCCGGTGCAGAAGGGGCGCAATACAGTCGGATTCAGACTCCAGGGATCTTTTCTGACGGGTTACGGCGGGTTGGTGCCCCCTCCGTTTCAGCGCTTTTACGATGGAGGCGAAAACGATTTGCGCGGGTTCGATATTCGGTCGATTTCGCCCGTCTCTTTTCTGCCAAATACAACCTCAATCCAGCTGCGCAATCCGGACGGCACGCTGGTCCCCAAGAACCCAGCCAATCCGCTGCAGGGGGTTTATACCATCCCAGTGCCGCTCGACCAGATCGTTTTCCCAGGCGGGGACATGAGCCTGGTCGCCAACACGGAATACCGGATCACGATCGCTGGCCCGGTATCTTTGGCGCCATTCGTCGACTTCGGGGTCGAACCCATCATTAGGGATTCGCAGTTGAAGATCAACGACGGACAATTCGATTTGATCAACAGCACGGTGTTTGGCTGCCCGCGATTGGATATTGGTCTGAATTGCGTTGGAGGGGCTAAGCAGTCGTTCCCGCAGTACTTGAGTCCGGCGGCGGGCACTAATTGGACTCCCAGAATGTCCACGGGATTGGAGTTGCAGGTGTTCTTGCCAGTGGTCAATGCGCCGTTCCGTATCTACTGGGCGTACAACCCGCTCCGTCTGGACACGATGGTGAACGCGCCGGTTCCGATCACTCGCAGCATGTTTCCGGCAGGCGGCGCGGGAGATTACACGTATCAGCTTGCCCGAAACGCTTTTTCTCCGCCGTATCAGTTGAGGGAACCGCGCAAGACATTTCGCTTCACAGTAGCGACGACGTTTTAGGAGGGCTCACGTTCAGAATTTGGTGCTCGAGGCGCGATTCGATAGCACGGATGACAGCACAACCGGGGCAGCCGTTTGACGCTGAGGCGCAGGGTTCCTATAATGAAACTTACAGCACCCTGAAAATCGAATCGTACGGGGTGGTCGTCACGCTCGAGGATTTGGCGTGCGACGCTGAGTGTTTGGGTCTGCCTTCCCCGTTTGATCGCACAGCCTGGTTGGATTCAAGACCTGACTCGGTCCGTGAAGAGGACCTGAAGCGAGATTCCCGGACACCATTTCCAAGGAGTTCAAGCAACCCATGACAAGAAAGTTTGCGCGATTTACTCTGGCCGCTGTATTCGTTCTCTCGGTCGCAGCCCTGGCTCAAAACGCCAACGCCGACCCAGGATTGCCCGCCGCTCCCAGTGCCACCCCCGCTGCGCCCACGGCTGCATCAGCGCCCGACACCACTCTCACTGGCGCGGGAAGCAAGATCGGCACTATTAACATCGAGCAGGCAATCTTTGCCAGCAACGAAGGCCAGCGCGATTTCGAAGCACTCGCCAAGAAGCTCGAACCAAAACAGACCGAGCTCAAGAACATGAACGACGAAGTCGAGGGCCTGAAAAAGCAGCTGAGCACTCAGGGCGACAAGCTCAACGAGGATTCTCGCGGCGCCCTAGTCAAGCAGGTCGAGGACAAGCAGAAGAAGCTTGAGCGCTCGGTCCAGGATGCTCGCGATGACGCCCAAGCCCAGCAGAACGAGATCGCGCAACGCATCCTTCAAAAGATGGCGCCGATCATCGTGAAGTATGCCGGCGACAAGGGATTTGGCCTGATTATGGACACTTCCAACCCATGGCCGCAGGGACCGGTGCTTTGGGCTGATCCGGGCAAAGTAGACATCACCAAAGCAATCGTCGACGCCTACAACGTGCAGTCCGGCGTTCCCGCACCGGCGAGGCCAGTAACGACCAAACCGGCAGGAACGGGCACAGGGACAATCACAAAGCCCGCGCCCGCTGCAACCAAACCGGCAACAACCACTCCGCCTCCGAAGTAGCCGGGACACCTTAGACGCGACAAAAGTTCCCAAAAGGCCGCTCCCAAGCGGCCTTTTATTTTTTTCAGAATCACAATCGTTTCGCGTCCTGCAGAGTGCGTCCCGGTGTCCTTAGCAGAAGCAACAAAACTCAGGAGGACACCATGTTCGCTGACTCTCTGCTCGATACTCCTTGGACCGACCGTTCTCGCCGCAGTTGGACGACCCTGGCTTCGTTTGCATTGCAGGCCGCTGCCGCGGGTGTTTTACTTCTGCTTCCTCTCCTCTACACGCAAGGTCTGCCACAGTTGCAGCTGATGTCTGCGCTGGTGGCGCCAACCCCACCCCCGGCGCCACCCGCTCCGGGACCTGTGCGAAACGCTCGCGCGAATGTCAGCAATATCTCATCGGACGGCCACGTGATCGCGCCGCCTTCCGTGCCGAGAGAAATACTGAATGTGGACGAACCCAGTGCTCCGCCGCCGGCTGATCTAGGTGTGCTGGGAGTGCGCGGCGGGACAGGTGATCCGAGGGTGACGAGCGGCATATTCGGCTCGATTGGAGGGCCTGGTGTGGTTGTCCCACCGCCTCCGCCGGCGCCTGCCGTTCATCCTCCCCGCGTTTCCACCATGATGGAAGGGAATCTCATTTATCGCGTGCAGCCGCAATACCCTCAATTGGCACGGCAGGCGCGGGTTCAGGGAGTCGTAGTTCTGCGCGCCGTGATCTCTCGGGAGGGCAAGATCGAGAATCTTCAACTCGTCACTGGCCACCCCCTGCTGGTGCAATCCGCCATGGAAGCCGTTCGCCAATGGCGCTATCGTCCATATTTCTTGAACAACGAACCGGTAGAAGTGGTAACTCAAGTGACGGTGAACTTCACGCTCTCGGGCGGATAGCAGGGAGTAGTACGGCAGTAACCTGAGGGCGACGACCGTGGCCGCTATAATCTAGAGCAAGTGGCTACCATCGAAATTGCCAAGCGAACCGCGACTCGGCCGACTTGGGCTGAAGTATCGCTGAGAACCTTGCGGCAAAACTTTCGCGCGGTGCAGCAACACATCAGCGCGGCAATACAGGTTTGCGCCATCGTGAAAGCCGATGCCTACGGACACGGCGCGGTCGAATGTTCGCGAGCGCTCGAAGAGGAGGGCGCGCGCTGGTTCGGCGTGACCTCTCTGGATGAGGCAATTCCGCTCCGCGAGGCCGGCATTCGCGGACGCATCCTGCTGATGACCGGCTTCTGGCGCGGCGAAGAGGAAGAGATCGTTCGTCTGGGATTGACTCCGACGGTTTGGGAGACCGGGCAAATCGAATTATTCGAAAGGGCCGCGACTGCCCTCGGTGTTGCTAAGCATCCGATCCATTTGAAAGTGGACACCGGCATGGGGCGATTGGGAGTTGCGCCCGAGGACTTGCCGCAAATCTGTTCCGCGCTGAAGTCATCGTCGCATCTGGTGCTCGAGGGATTGTCCACTCATCTTGCTTCGTCTGAGGTGCTGGACGAGCCTTCGGTTGCTGTACAGTTGAAGTCATTCGCTGAGGTGCGCGCTTTACTCGCACGGCAGGGATTCAATCCGCCGCTGATTCATGCGGCCAACACCGGAGCCGTGATCTCGCGTCCGGAATCGTGGAACACAATGGTTCGACCAGGGATCGCGCTGTATGGCTATTATCTGCCTTTCGAGCGGGCAGGACGAGAGGTTAGCGGCAGCGGATTGCGGCTTAAGGTGAGGCCGGTCCTGACCTGGAAAACCCGCATTCTATCTCTGCGAGATATGCGCGCCAACCAGGCTCTCGGGTATGGGGGAACTTATGTCACCAAAGCTCCCGCGCGAATCGCCGTGCTGCCGGTGGGATACGCGGACGGCTTAAATCGCAAAATTTCTTCTCAGGGCCGGGTGATCGTGGGTGAAAACTACGCTCCGATCGTGGGTCGGATTTCCATGGATTTGACTCTCGCCGATGTGACCGGGCTGCCCGGAGTCGCGGTCGGAGATGAAGTCGTGCTGCTCGGCACCACGGATGGACTCAGCGTGGACGCCAGGGAGCACGCTTCACTTTCGCAGACCGTGCCCTACGAGATTCTCTGCGGGATTTCCAAGCGAGTCCCTCGCAGACACCTCGACTAAGAAATCAGGGGCCTGATCGGACCTTCGCCAGTTCGATATATGATTCGCGAATTCTTTCTGTGATTTTGTCGAACGCCTCGCATTCTGCCGGTGTCAGTCCAACAAATGCTTCGCGCCGGGTCAGCTCGATCTGCTGCTGAAATAGAGAGGACAGATCAGCGCTGATTTGCCGTGCCCTGTCACCGCTCGAAGAAGTAGAGTTTTGGCGAGTCATTACAAAATCGAGAGCGTAGAGACACAGCTTCCTGCGTCCGGGCCTGCTGCGTCCCAGCTTGCTGCGTCTATGCTCACATTTCGAGCCGGAGCAGTTGTCAGGACGCTGTCAAAAGATTGCTATTTTATTTTGGGCTTCCCAAACTGGGACTTGAAACCGGACGGAGCACCTTCAGGGCACCCGCTTGAGACTCCTCAGAGCACGCGCTCTTTTCTCGCTTCCCTATACCTCCGCAGAACGGCGTTGATCGTGGTCTGATAGCCTCGGCCGTGCTTGCGGAAGAACGTCAGAACATCAGGATCGATCCGGAGGGTTATTTGTTTCTTCGGTCCCGGCCAGATGATCGCCCGCGCGAAGAAATCACGGCCAAGTTCGGGCATTTCCGAGAAATCAATGTCCTTGTCCCGAAGCGCGTCAACCCGCTTCCAGTCTGTCCTGGATCGCCTCTTCGTATTGTTCGCTTTCACGACGGCTCGCCTTTCTCAGTGAGATGATCCGAATGGCCTCAGGGCTGGGTACCGTGAACACTACATATGCAATGCGACCGCGAATTGAGCCCAGTCCAATCCATCGCCCTTCTCCGTAATCCCCCCGTGTGTCGCGACATCCACAACCAGCACGCTTCGAAACATCTCTTCCGCATCTGCGAAGTCGAGGCCGTGTTTCCGGATGTTGGCTCGATTCTTCGCGTTGTCCCATTCAAAGATCATTGAAACTTCAATTGTAGCTACAGGCAAATACGAATCTTGGGTGGTGCCCACATGCTTGCGAACTGATTACAGGATGTCACGAGATAGACGAAAGAAGTGGTTTTCCGAACCGTCACTGTCTTGAGTTTTGTCGACGGTTTTCAAAGCTGGAAATCAGATTTTCGGCCAAGACTCCGTGCTCTGACATCAAACTGCTTCGTCGCAATGATTTCCAAGCCTGCCAGCCTCCCATCCAATGCCGGTTCTTGCGTTTCACTGCGAGGAGGCTGATGTCCGACTCACTGTTTGTTATCCTCAAAGTACATGCCTTCGCGCTACGCACAGTGGATGTACGACTGGGAGACCCGGCTCACGTCCGTGGATAACAATCGGGTGGTGCGTCCCTTAGAATGGGGCGTGGATTGGGCGAGGGACTGGCCTTGCCGCAACGGCTATGCTCCCGGACATATTCCGGAAGATGGTGAAAGCTACCTGCGCGAATATAACCGGCGAATCATCGCTTCGAGCGATGAATTTTTCTCCTACATCAAGCCAGCGGATTTCCGCTTGGAGCGGCGGGAGGTCAAGGTTTTCAGCACCCGCGCGGTCCTGGATCCCGCTTTAGAAGAAAAAGTCCGCGGCACCTACGCCGACTTTTTGCGCTTTACCTCGCCCGTGCGCACGCCGTTTCCAGAAAACAACCTGGTGAACGCCCGCTGGTTTCCTGCGCGAGGGAAGCGTGCAATTGTGCTCTTGCCGCATTGGAACTCCGACGCCCTCGCTTACAACAGCCTGTGCCAGGTGCTAAATCTTCTTGGGATTTCGGTTCTGCGATTGACCATGCCCTACCACGACATTCGAACCCCTTCCGAGATTCTGCGCGCCGATTACGCAGTGTCCGCGAACATTGGGCGGACGCTGGATGCCTGCCGCCAGGCGGTGATCGATGTCCGCTGTTGTCTGGATTGGCTCGAATCCCAGGGCTATCGCCGCCTCGGCATCCTGGGCACCAGCCTTGGCTCCTGTTACGCGTTTCTGGCCGCCGCTCATGATTCGCGCATTCAGGCCGCAGCTTTCAATCACGCCGCAACCTACGTCGCAGATGTGGTGTGGCATGGACAATCCACTCGTCACATCCGCGAAGGGCTGGAATCGCAAATCGACTTGGAACGGTTACGGGTACTGTGGAGCGCAGTGAGCCCCGCGTCCTACTTCGAGCAATTCACGCGCTGGCGCAAGAAGTCGCTTATCGTTTATGCCAAGTACGATCTAACGTTCTTGCCAGAGTTTTCTCGAAGCGCGGTGCATGAATTCGCTCGGCACGGTCTGGATCACAAGGTAGTAGTGCTGCCCTGTGGACATTACACCACCGGAGAGACGCCTTACAAATACATCGATGGCTGGCACTTGGCGTCGTTCATGCGGACGGCGTTTGACAGCTAGCAGTGCGTCGAAAGACTTCTATTGTGCCGTCACATCAAAGTCCACCGTGTTTGAATTCTGCCCTCCAGTGAGGACGTAGATCGGAACCAATCCCATGAAATCCAGGTCCGTGTCGGTAACTTTGACCAGGAGTTGACTCGAGGTTACGAAGAACGTCGACTGGGGCGTGCCTTGCCAGAACACGAGTGAGTCGGTTCCGAAATTGCTGCCATTTACAGTCATGGTGAAGGGCACGCTGTTGACCGGCACACTGTTTGGAGTCAATGACGTTAACGCAGGTGGAGAAAATACAACCACTTTGAGCGGATCATGACTCGCCGGATCATGTTTTAATCCGGGAGTTCCGCATCCGATGGCGAGCAGACTTACAAGCAGAAGACTCAAATACCGCATAGCTACCTCCTGCAGGCCTGGAATGGCCGACTGGCGGGCAAACAACGGCACTAGACTGTCGCCGCCAACGGCCCGTGTCAAGATGAAAGAATTTGCACTGACGCAGGATTTTGCGGTATTGGCCTGGGCAGGAGGGCCATGCGGACCGTATTCTGTCAGCCTCGACGACTATTCATGGGGCTCGTGCCGGTCAACGAACGTTGCCTGGCGGATTCGCGCTGCTGATTCTTTTTTGTCCTCGACTTGTGCGCCGCACCGATCGGGCTAAATGCCAAGTGCCAAATGCGAAGTGCTTGTTTAGAATGAATATCGATAGTTCAGAAACGGCAAGGCATGGCTACCGCAGAAACCGTTCAATCCGAGCATACGCGGGATTATCGCAAGGGTGAGTTCACGGTCAGCACCGATCGTGGACGAATTGATTTGGACGTCGTCCATGGCTTCCTGACCGCGTGCTACTGGGCAAAGGGCATCCCGCGCGATGTTGTCGCCCGCTCCGTCGAGAACTCGATGTGCTTCGGAGTGTATGCTGACAACAAGCAAGTCGGATTTGCGCGCGTGATCTCCGACTACGCGACCTATGCTTACATCGGAGACGTATTCGTGCTCGAATCGTTCCGCGGTCGCGGCCTCGCAAAATGGCTGATGGAATGTATCATGCAGCATCCGCGGTTGCAGGGATTGCGGCGTTGGAGTTTGGTCACCAGCGATGCGCATGGGCTATATGCGCAGTTCGGGTTCGGGCCACTGAAGAAGCCCCAGAATTACATGGAACTTCACCGGACGGATGTGTATGAGCAAACCGGCGATTAGGAAGTTAGATTTTCGGGAGACTGAAATGAAAAGCAACAACATGTCGCGCCCGCTCTATGAAGCCGATCCCGAGGTGGCTGGGGCCATCGACAATGAGATTCGCCGCCAGCACGAAGGATTGGAGCTGATCGCCTCGGAAAACTTCGTCAGCGAAGCCGTGCTTGAAGCGATGGGCTCGGTGTTCACCAATAAGTATGCTGAGGGCTATCCCGGCAAGCGCTATTACGGAGGTTGCGAGTTCGCTGACGTCATCGAGAACCTGGCACGCGACCGCGCCAAGCAACTGTTCGGATCGGAGCACGCCAACGTCCAACCCCACGCCGGATCTCAAGCCAACATGGAAGCCTACTCCGCCGTGTTGCAACCGGGCGACACCATTCTCGGTCTGAACCTCGCTCATGGCGGCCACCTCACGCACGGGCACCACCTCAATTTTTCTGGAAAGACTTATCGCATCGTCCCTTACGGCGTGACCAAGGAAACCGAGACCATCGATTACGACGACCTGGAGAAGCTTGCCGAAAAAGAGCGGCCGAAGATGATCATCGGCGGCGGCAGCGCGTATCCACGCATCATTGATTTCGCGCGCATGCGACAGATCGCCGACAAGATCGGCGCCCTTTATCTGGTGGATATGGCGCACTTTGCTGGCCTGGTCGCGGGCGGCGTTCATCCGTCGCCGGTTCCGCACGCGCACATCGTAACTTCCACTACACACAAAACACTGCGGGGACCGCGCGCTGGGATGATCTTGTCCAAGCAAGAGTTTGCCGCAGCGATCGACAAAGTAGTTTTTCCGGGCATGCAGGGTGGGCCACTTGTTCACATCATCGCCGCGAAGGCAGTGTGTTTCCGCGAAGCCATGCAGCCGGACTTCCGCGATTATGCGCGGCAAGTAGTAGCCAACGCGAAGGTATTGGCGGAGACGCTGGCGACAGAGGGCTTCCGCATCATTTCCGGCGGGACCGATACGCATCTCATGCTCGTCGATGTGTTTTCCAAGGGCATGCTCGGTAGCGAGGCGGAGAAAGCGCTGGACCAGGCCGGCATCACCGTGAACAAGAATGCCATTCCCTTCGACACTAATCCGCCCATGAAACCGAGCGGCATCCGCATTGGAACGCCGGCGCTGACGACACGGGGCATGAAAGAAGCCGAAATGCGGCAAGTGGGCCGGTGGATTTCCGAGGCTCTACATCAACGAACCGATGCCGCCGCGCTGGCGAAAATCCGTGAGCAAGTGCTGGAACTGGCGGACACATTCCCGTTATATCCGGAGCGTAGGGCGAGGGCGCAAGCTGAAGTCAGGGCTTGACAGCTTCGGGCCGCGGATCGTCGCGGATTTAGCAGCGCGATCCACGCAAAGTCCCGCGCATCCATCGGATGAGGGGCACTAACCAACCCGGTGCTCTTCGCTAATCCGGCTTGCTTTCTACCTGCCCTTGATGTACAAACCACCCGAACGCACCTTCTAGCGATGTTTGTTTTGCCTGCCGACGAATTCGGACTGGCTGGTACCTTCTGCCCGCAAAGGATCTGGGTTTCCCCACATCAGTCACCGTCAGCCATCCCATGGAGAAAACCTTATGACAACGCGTAACCTCGTTTCGCTAATCGTCATTATGCTTGCGCTGAGCACGTTCGGCTTGGCCCAGGGCGCGACTACCGGCGATCTACACCTTACGGTGAAAGATCCCAGCGGAAATCTGGTGACCGACGCCACGGTTACGGCGCGTGATCAGGCGAAAGGCGTGGAGCGCTCGGTAACCGGGAACGGCCAGGGCGAGTACCGCGTTGTCTTGCTGCCGCCAGCAATTTACCAGGTCACAGTCGAAGCCGCAGGTTTCGCGAAAACCACAATCGACAATGTGGTCATCACCGTCGGACAAGTGGTGGACTTGCCGGTTGCGCTCGCAGTTGCGGGCGCCCAGGTCGTGGTTAATGTCAGCTCGGCGGCTGAACTGATCGAAACCAGCCGTACTTCTAGCACCGACACGATTGAGCAACGGCGAATCGACAACCTTCCGATCAACGGCCGCAACTACATTAATTTCGCGCTGACCGACTCGCAGGTGGTCCGCGACAACGCTCCCAGCATCGGAGCAGCTCCCACGTCGGGGCTCAACATTAGCGGCCAACGGGCACGCTCGAACCTGGTGAATGTGGACGGCGCCAATTACATTGACAACTCGACCAATGGCGTTCGTTCTACCGTCTCCCAGGAAGCGGTGCAGGAATTCCAGATTATTACCAACAGCTACGCTGCGGAGTACGGACAGGCGTCAGGAGGCGTGATTAACATCATTACCCGCTCCGGATCGAACGAGTTCCACGGCGATGTGTACGGCTATCTGCGGAATCGCAATTTCCAGGCGGTGAACCCATTCAGCAATGTCCCCAACCCGGCTTACACGCGGGTGCAAGCGGGAGCGGCCTTTGGTGGGCCGATCAAGAAGGACAAAACGTATTTTTATTTTGCCTACGAAATTACCAGACGGCATGAGACCGGTTTCGCCAGTATTGGCGCCGATAACTTTGGCCTGGTTCCGTTCGACGCAACCAACATCTTTGCTCCCGGCCTGGCGCCTCCGGGAACGTTCAATATCCAGGTCACGCCGCAGCAGGCTGCCTTTCTAAGTGCGCCGGGATTGCCGCCAGCGCTTCTGCAACAGTATGCCTTTTTAGCGGGTGGCTCGTCTGCGATTGCCCTGACCGGATCGTATCCGCAGTCGTTTGGCCTACTGGCAAAACTCGGTGCAATTCCGATCCCGACGAATGGGACCAGTCCGCTCACACAATTCCCCAGTTCCTGTAACCCCGGCAACACGCTGTGCAACGGATTACCCACGGCATTTCAGACGTTAAATGCGCAGGTGGGAAATTTCCCCATCTTCGAGGGCACCAGTCTTTATTCATTGCGAATCGATCACAACGTCAACAGCAACAATCGGATCATGCTGCGGGCGAACGTCAGCCCGAGCACCGTCACTGGCATCGAAGTGAACGGTGAAAACCAGACTTTCGGGCAGAACTCGTATTCCAGGACATCCCAGCAGACTTATCGCGACGTTGCCGGAGTCTTCCAGGACACCTGGACGATCGGCAACAACAAAATCAATGAGTTTCGCTTTCAGTACGCACGGCGCGGGTTGTCCTACTTCTACTCCAGCGCACCGGGCGGCAGCGACGTCGCGGTGAATATTCCTGGCTACGCGTACTTCGGCCGCGAGCCGTATTCCTACATCCAGCGCACCGAACAGCGCTACCAGTTCACCGACAACTTCTCCTGGACGCGCGGTCAGCATGGCATGAAGTTCGGTGTGGACTTCAACTACATTCCGATCACTGCGACGTTCACCGTGAACTACGGCGGTGTGTATGACTTCGGCGGTCTCAGCGCCAGCCAGGTAATCCCTACCGCAATTTTCAGTTCGCTGCCGGCGAATTTGCAGGCAATTATCCCTGGCCTCTCGGGAGTACAAGCTTATGGTTTGGGTGGTCCACAGGACTTCATTCAGGGAATTGGCAGTCCCAACGACAGTTTTTCCAATAAACCCCTGGGAATTTACTTTCAGGACTCATGGCGAACGACGCCGAACCTTACGTTGAACCTGGGTGTGCGCTATGACATCGAGTTCCCGCCGCAGTTGGCTGCGCCGAATCCGCTGGCACTAACTGCCTACAACGCCCTCGGCCTGCAGAAGGGCATCCAAACCGATACCAACAACATACAGCCGCGCATCGGCATGGCTTGGGACCCGAGGGGTAACGGAAAGTCCGTGGTACGCGCGTCCTTCGGAATGTTCTACGACCACCCCTTACTCGGTCTTTACTTCCTCGGTGATGCTTCGGACGGCTCAAAGAGCGGCCAGTTGTTGTTTGCCGGAGGCAGTCCCTGCGGGACGAATGCGGCCAACAGCAGCCCGTTGAATTTGAATGCGAGCAACATTTTTCAGGGCATCCAAACTCTGCCGACTTGCATACCTCCTTCCTTCTCGGGGAATCTAGGCTACCTGCCCAACCAGCAATTGTTTCAGGCGCTGAATTTCCCTCAATCGGTATTCATCAATCAGAATTACCTGACGACTGGTTTCCCGCTGGCCTTCCAGCCTTTTGGGTATCCCCAGTCCAAGAATTTCGTTTACGCTTACTCCCAACAAGCGAACCTGACCTTCGAACAAGACTTGGGTGGAGGATTCGCTCTGAGCCTGGCTTACAACTTCAATGGCGGACGGCACCTGAACCGTCCCATCAACGCCGACACCGTGCGCGGGGACTTGCTAGTGAAGAACTGGCAGAATGCAGTTGCGTTCGCCAACGCGGTTGGGCTTCCGACGACTAGTCCGTCGTACCCGTCGAGCCCGTTGTCGGTGGCGATTTGCCCGGCGGCATTTGGTCTGCCCGCATCCGGAGCGTTCGCTCCCGCAGCAATGCTGAATTTTTTCCGGCCGTCGGGATTAAATCCATCACTGGCCGGCGGACCCTGCCTGGCGGACGCGGCTCTCCTGGCTAACGCCGACGGACTCGGGCTTGGCCCCAACGGAAGCAAGTGCGATAACACCCTCGCCTTCAACTCTGCCGGCGGCTGCGTCGTGATTCCTTTCGGTGATATGGATGCCAACTATTCCAACGGCAGCTCCAACTACAACGGCTTCACCTCCACTCTGCGTAAGCGCTTTAGCAATCACTACGAGTTTCTTGCCTCGTACAGTTATTCGCACGCGATCGATGACTCTACTGACCTCCAGTCACCGCTGGCGCCACAGGATAGTTACTACCCCGGCCTGGAACGTTCCAACTCTTTGTTTGACCAGCGCCACCGCTTTGTGTTCAGCGCAGTCCTCCAGTCAGGGAAGCTTAGTGGGGACGGCTTCGTCAAGAAGTTCTTCAGCCACTGGACCTTCTCGCCCATTGTCGAGGTCGCATCGGGACGTCCGTTCCTGATCATCACTGGCGACAACACGAACTTCCAGTTCGCTCCCACTGCGGCTCGCCCGAACGTGGTGACGGGTTCTGCAGCCGGCAATGGCTGCGGACCGCTGGTAGCCTCCAAGTATTCACCGACAGGGTTTTTCCAGGAGCCGTGCTTTACTGTGACCTCCAACACTACGCTGCTCTCGCTCGATGGCGACCTCGCCCGCAATGCAGGGGTACAACCCTGGACGGTGTTCGCTGACGCTCGCGTCGCCCGCCGTATCTACTTCGGCGAGCGCATCAACATGGACCTCATTGTGGATTGCTTCAACATCCCTAACAGGTTCAACGTGGCCTCCGTGAATCAACTCTGGACCAATGCCGGACAACCCACGGCGGCCTACGATCCGAGGCAGTTCCAGTTCGCGATGAAGGTGAACTGGTAAAAAGCAGCACTCCGCACTTAGATTCGGCAATCAGTGGTGAGGCCTTGAATGATTGCTGAGTGCTGACTGCTGATTTCTGGCCTGCTACACTCTTCTTTCATCCATCCTTGGCGATTGCCGGAGCCGGTTCTCGATGTCAAACCCCTATACCCCAACTGCTCGGACGCGCCTGGTTCGCGAAGCTGATCGTGCAGTTTACGATCGCGCCGCCGCTTACAAAATTCTGGACGAAGGCTTCATCTGCCACGTTGGTTTTGCGGTGGATGGCCAACCCTTTGTGATTCCCACAGGGTACGGCCGGATCGGCGATAACTTATACATTCATGGCTCGGCCGCGAGCCGAATGCTGCGCCGTGTCGATGAGGGTCTCGCGGTCTGCGTCACCGTAACGCTACTGGACGGACTGGTGCTGGCGCGGTCGATTTTCAATCATTCGATGAATTACCGATCGGTGGTGATCCTGGGAACAGCGGTTGCCGTAACCGACGCGAAAGAAAAACTTGAGGCTTTGCGCCTGCTGTCCGAGCACATCCTGCCGGGGCGTTGGGTGGAATCCCGACAGCCCAACGAGAAGGAACTTAAAGCGACTTTGGTGATGCGGTTGCCGATTGAGGAGTTCTCGGCGAAAGTGCGGAAAGGGCCTCCCGTGGATGATGAGGATGATTACGCGTTTCCGACCTGGGCGGGCGTGATTCCATTGGAAATGGTAGCGGGAAAGCCGGTAAATGATCCGAAACTCGACCCGGTGCGGGACGTTCCGCTCTACGCCAGCCAGTATTCGCGAAGGAAGTAATTGAGCGAAGCGCTTTGCTGAAGCGAGGATTGGCGAAATCATCGAGCTCTGTTCTACGCGCCGCTCGCAGCAAAAGAGTCGTCATCCGGATTCGGAAGCGACGAGGGTGGATCGCTTGCCGGAAACGTATCCGCCACGGTCTTGTCCATCATTTTGTCCTTCCTCTCCGTCGGATTGCTCTCATCAATCTTGCGATCCTCTGGATCTCTCGGATCGGAATTCGATTCCATGCGCATGAAGTTAATCCTCGGTGCTGCATCTTATGATGCTCCTGGAATGCGGATGGAAACAGAATCCGGACCCGTTCCTTAGTGAGTGAAGGAGAAATTCAGCCCGGTGGTCAGGACAATGTCATTCTTTTTGAGTGCAGGCGTGCCCGCAGGCTGTACAGGCGGATTGGTTACGTAAATATCACCAAACGCATTCTGCCACCCCAACCACTTGCTGATCTTGGTTATGCTGCCAAGATTAAAGGTTGTTCGATAGTCCCCCGCGGTGTCGGTCAGGTTGGGGAAGTAGTAGAACTTTTCAGTAACCACCGTCGATTTCCCAAACTTGTGGCTCAGTTCTTCTCCAAGCGTAAACGCCGCGAAGCTGTTCGTTAGCGTGATGTAATCCTCTCGGGTGTAGTTTGGGCCAGCGAGGATGTCCAGCGTTGTCTTGTCGGATTTGATGGCGTGGAACCCCAAGCCACCTCCAAGAACGGTTCGAAGATTCAGTTGCTGGAGCGCGTCGGTTTGGAAATCGGCACTCCCGTAACCAAATAAACGGGTCGTGAAATTCCGGGAATATCGAGCTCCCGCTTGAATCGAGTTTGCGGTGGTGCTGGGGACCGCCCCAGGAGCGTTGTTCTTGGAATACACCGAGTTTGTGTAGAGCGCGATCTCGTCGTGCAGGGTAGTGCGTTTGGCGGTGAAGGCCAGGGCCAAGTTCTCCGTTTGACTGTTTCCGGCGGTCAGGGCAAACCCGACATTGGCTCCGCCTGCCCAACCCTGCATCAGCCCGGGATGGAGCGACTTGTCATATGCCATTTGCTCGGCGTCGCTGCGCAATGCAGTCACGTCGGTTTTCGACACACTCACAGCTCCGCTCGCCGCGGTGGCTACAGCCAGGCTGCCATCGGTCGTGGTAACCGGACCAACCACAGTCTTTCCGTTAGACAGCGCCACGTGGAGCGGCTGTGAAGAAGTGATTTCCTGGACAGCCGGCCATTGGACGGTGACGTCGCCCGCAAACTCTGTCTTAATAAGTAATGTCTTGTCGTCGGACTTCGTGATGGTACCAGTCAGTCGATCACCATTCTTCAACACTACTTGATCGGCAAACAGCGCCGAACAGAATGCGAGAACTGACAGCACTGCCCAAAGATGCACCTTACGCATAACATTCCTCCATCATGAGTTTGGACTTTCGCTCGTGAGACCCAGTAGATGACCGCAACAATGAAGATTAAGCTACCGCAGATGCACGAATCCCGCCATAGGGGAAATCCTTTTGATTTGAGGAGAAATATGGATGGCGACGCGCGTGTGAACGTGGGACTACTTAGCCAAATTAGCTTTTTAAATCAGGACTATTTACGTCGGTGCTCGGGCTCTTTGATTGCTGCGGTGGCGCGTCCTTCATACCCTCCTTCAAAGCGCGCAATCCCTCCCCGATCCCTTTGCCGAGCTCAGGCAGCTTCTTCGGACCGAACAAAATCAAGGCGACAAGCAAGATAAGAAGAAGGTGCGTCGGCTGAAGAAGTTCTCCCATACAACCCCCTATACAAACAACTATTCTATTTAACCTTACTCAACCCAGATTATTCCGTCAACCCCTCAGGTTTCACGGTGTAGATGCTCCAAGATAATGTCACCCCTTAACTGCAACCAGACTTTGTCACCCTAGAGGGATGGTGACAGTGAGTCAGAAAGAGTTCCAACGGGTGAAAGTGATTGAGAATGCGG
>Ga0210383_10000562_pt1 | contig 33964 bp, 29 predicted proteins | sample IncBWC14OmetaG_FD_160072 | JGI IMG/M metagenome (GOLD analysis project Ga0210383, IMG submission 160072) | Forest soil microbial communities from Barre Woods Harvard Forest LTER site, Petersham, Massachusetts, United States - Inc-BW-C-14-O ... | reverse complement strand
GCGACCGCGCCCACCTTCCATCTCATCTCCGGCTTTGGTGCGAACCATAACTTCGGAGGATTTCCCGGGGCGCAGTGCTGCGCAGCGCGCGGCAACAGCATCAATCCCATGTCTGGCCCGGATGGCGAGCAGGTATCTCCCGATGGCAACTTCTTGTTTACCGGCAACGGCAGCGCCCATCTGGTGGTCTTCGATCTGACAACGATGAATCTGAGCGTGAATCCGCCCACTGCACCTGCCGTGCTGGCCACCATTCCTACCGGTGTCTCGGCCGACTACGACGGTCCGCTGGGCATCGCTCCCTGCATCGCTTCCTGGAGCGGCGAAGCCGGCTCTGCGGCTGATTGCGGAGATGACCGGGCTGACGAATTAGCCTACAACCCCGCGGTCACGGCCGCCGACGGCAGCACCCACCAGGTTGTCGCCATCATGAACGGCGATCCGGGATTTCCGTTCGTCACGTTTATCGACGTAACCAATGTCGTGGGCAAAACCGGAACGCTGCAACAGCAACACTGCTTGCCCATCGATCAGACCTCCGCCTACGGGCCGTATCCCGCGGGCGCCACTCCGGCGACTTATCCCTACCAGGGATCGGCGGAAACCTGGGTGGCGCCCGCTGCGGGTGCATCGTTCAACCCGCCCAGCTGCATCATTGGACAGATTTATTATGACGGCGCCGGAGGATTAGCCTCCGGTGGGTCAGGCGCTGGATTCGGACTCAATCCGGGCGCTCCGGTCGATAATGTTGCGGGCACGTTCCCCTGCCCCGATCCGTCGAATCCTCAAACCTTCGGAGGTGTTTCCGGATCGGCCTCAGCTTCGATGATCCCGGGCATCGGCGTAACTCCCGGCGGCACCGCGTACACGATTCCGTGCCATCATGGGCCCATCGTCGACCAAACCATGGGGACGTTCTGCAATCAGACCGCCCCTGGTACAACCTGTTCTGGCGCCATATCTCCAGCCGGGATCGGAGCCATGGCCTGGAATCCCAACACCGGGCACTTGCTGCTGCCGAATTCGAATTCCATCGCCATCACCAACATTGGCAGCATCGACGAAATCGATCCTAGGGTTGGGAATAATACCTGCGGCGGGCCTTGCGGACCGGTCGTAGTCAACAGCTTCGTCATGCCGGATTGCATGCCGACCAGCGTCGTGCAAGGCCCCGGCAACAATTTCCTTGTGGGTTGCGCGGACCACGACGGCGAGGCCTTCCCACCCAACGAGTACGTGATTGATGGAACTTCGGGCAACATCCTCGCCACCATCTGGGACGTGGGTGGCGTGGACGAGGTCTGGTATAACCCGGGCGACAACAGATATTACCTCGCGGCGCGTGACATGCCCACGGGTGCGGTCATGGGTGTGATTGATGCCAAGACAAACCTCTGGCTGGCTAACTTTCCCACCAATTCGAACTCGCACAGCGTCTCGGTGGACCCCAGCACCAACCACGCATTTGTGCCTATGCAGCCTGGTACCATCTGCACCACGCAGAGCGCCAACGGATGCGTCGCGGTTATCGGAGAACAATGATGCAGAGCGAGTTAAGAGTGCATCTCACGGAGTCTAACAGTGAATACGCAGGTGCTATAGTTCCCCTGCGGCAGCGCAAGCTTGGTTCGTATCCCGGAGAAGTTTCTATGTCCACTACATCCGCTCTTAGACCATCCGATGCCCGTGGGTATGCCTTGGCGTGGTTGCTGTTTTGCGCGCTGATCGCGACGGCCAACGCCAGTGAGCAACCCGCGCCAAAACCTACCGACGTCCCTGCGAACGTAATCGCGCACTTGCCTTTGCCGCAGGCCACCGGAAGTCAGATGCTGCTGCAAGCGGAAAATGCAAAGCGATACCTGTACGTGCAACAGTCTGCGAAGCAGGGCTTCATGATCGTGGACGTGAGCAAGCCGGAGCAGCCGGTACTTTTGAAGCGGACGGCGCAATCGAACCAGGCGACCGCGGGGAACCTGCAGATCGTCAGTCCCGATGTGGCCATCGCGGAAGCTCCAGAAAAAACGCCGACCACTCTCACCAGCAGCAACCACACTACCGAAACCGTTCGCGTACTCGATTTGACCGACCCGCGCAATCCGAAGACATTGGAAACTTTTGACAAAGTCACCAGTCTTCTTCCGGACAGTCGTCACGGCCTGATCTATCTCACCAACAACGAGGGGCTGTGGATTCTTCGCTACAATCGTCCAGCCCCGTTGGAGCCCGCCAAGAAGAAGCCGCCCTGTGATTCGAATTCAGAAATCATGGCAATGCCGCCCGACTGCGACTAAGGGCCAACTGGCTTCGGACTCATCGCGCCGGGCATTCCTTCTCGATGGTCTTGATCGAGGTGATGGTTAACGTCACCGAGGACGGAGATCCCGTTCTGGCCAGAGCGTCGGAGCTCGTGCTCATTGAAGGCGATTCCGTCCCGGTTACTTCCACTCGCTGCCCCAGATACTGGTGAAATTTTATTTTGCCGGTCGCCTGAAGTTCGTACGTCATGCCGGGATCCTGCTTGATCAGTATGTAATCGCCGGTGGATCGGCTGACGCAGCCTTGTACGGTTACCTGCCCTTTGGAATCTTTCGAGTTGTGCGGGCTGGATTTGCTGGGACTGCTGTCCTGCGCGAGGAGCGAACCTACCGAAAACAGCAGCACAATCGACCACCGTCCGATACGCATAGAAGCCTCTGTTCAATGGGATGGCGACGCGATGGCTGCGGTTGCAATGAATCTCCAGCGACAGCAGCGCTACTTGACGTGAGTTTCCTGATAATGCAGTTCTTTCCACTGCCCGGCGCGCTTCACCCATAGCTCAGTGATATACACCCGGGAGAGGCGTATCTGAGACTTGGGCGGAAACTGCATGGTGCTTTCGTAGATGACGAAGGCGGCATCCGCGCCCAGGGGAATCAGCTTGAACCCCCAGAGCGTATAGGTGAAGACGTTCGTTTCCGCCAGTTCGCTTATCGCTTGAATCTTGTTGCGCTCGCCCTTGCCATCCACTTCAACACCCTGGTAGTCGTCCGCTAAAAGTTCGGCGTACCCATTCTTGTCTTTATTCTTCAGCGCTTCCCACTCCGCTTTGATCTTCGCTTCGAACCTCTCCTTCAGACCAGAGTCGGCGGAGACTGCACCGGATTGCGCATCTTCGACTCGGTTTGCGGACGCAGCGGGTTGTTGCGCCAGGGCAACACACGACAGACAGGCAAGGCAGGCGAAGACGAGGCGGGTTCGCATGAGTCCTCCAAGACGAAGCGCCAGCGAATCTTATCGGGCGCGCTCCAGGTTCCGGCGAGCTTTACTTCAGGTCTTTGACTTTCTCTCTCACCGCATCGAGCAGTGGCCGTGGTAGTTCGGTGTAGCCTTCTCGAGTAGCAAACTGCTGGCCATCCGCATATATCCAATTCAAGAAATCGTTCAACGCTGCTGCGCGATCGGAATCGTTGGACTTTGTTCGCAGGTAAATCCAGGTAAAACTGGTCATCGGATAAGAATCCGCTCCGGGTGCGTTAGCCAGCGAAGCGGAAAAGCTGTTCCACAGCGGCGCTTCTGCGGCGTGGCACGCCGCCGCAGTCGTTTCGGCGGAAGCTTTCACAAACTTGCCGGCGGCATTCAACACCGCGGCTTGAGTAATGTTGCTCTCCACCGCATATTGATACTCCACATAGCCGATCGAGCCGGAGTTGTTTTTCACCTTGTCGGCCATATCGGAACTGCGTTCCGCGGGTTCGCCGACCGGCCACTTCGGGGAAAGGCTGACTCCAACCCGAACCCGAAACCGGGAACTCGCTTTGGAAAGAAAATCCGTGAAAACGTAGTTCGATCCCTTCCCTGCGGGGCGGTTGACCACGCGGATCGCCAGACTCGGCAAGGTAATGCCGGGATTGAGCTTCGCGATCGGTGGCGCATTCCACATCTTCACTTCGCCCATGAATATCTCGGCCAACACTTCTCCAGAAAGCCGTAGCTGCTGCTGAACATCGGGAAGGTTGTAGATGGGAACGATTGCGATGAGCACGACCGGCAGCTCGGTCAATCCACCTTCTTTCCGTTCCCCCTCGGTGAGCGGTGCTTCCCCGGCGCCAAAATCACCTGCGCCGTGAGAGATCTGCCTGATCCCTTCGCTGGTCCCGACCGGAAGGTATCGCATCTGAATCTTTGAATTGCGCTTGCTGTACTCTTGTGTCCATCTCTTGTAAAGAGGCGCCGGGACACTTGAACCAGATCCAACCAGCACAAGTTCGGTTTGTGCCCTGGCCGTAGCCATGCCCAGCCCGAGACTCAGAAGCAGCAACAGCCAGAATTGCAACAACCGACGGAGGGTAGAGCTGCGCAGCGTAGTGCTCGAAGTCGAAGATTCGATCATCGCTTCTTTCGCTTCTCCTTGAGTTCCTTACCTAATCTATAGGTTCAGAGCCGCGTTGGCGATTTCCTCCAAAGGTACAACAGCATTCACCGCGCCTCGGGAAATCGCCTCCCTTGGCATTCCAAACACAACGCAGCTGGCTTCATCCTGCGCGATGGTGGCTGCGCCGGCGGCTTTCATCTCGCCCAAGCCCTGAGCGCCGTCGTCGCCCATGCCGGTCATGATCACGCCCACAGCTTTGGCGCCAACGGAGACGGCAACCGAACGAAACAGCACATCCACACTCGGACGGTGGCGCGAGACCTGCGGCCCATCGACCACCTGCACCACCAGCTCTTCGCCATTGCGATTGACCAGCATGTGGCGATTGCCGGGAGCAATCAGAGCCAGGCCAGTTCGCAGGCGGTCGCCATCGCAAGCCTCTTGCACCTCTATGCTGCAGTCCTGATTCAATCTTTCGGCAAACGCTCGCGTAAAAACTTCTGGCATATGCTGCACAATTACCACAGGCGGACAGTTGGTGGGCAGCGCAGTAAGAAAAACACGCAGCGCCTCGGTTCCACCCGTAGAAGCACCCACCGCAATCACCTTGCTGTGCGCCCCCGCGCCGTTGAGCTTGCCGTTACGAGGCACAGCACGATCGGCCACAATCCGCGGCGCCGCCGCCACAACCAGCCGTGGCCGCGGCTTGATCTGCGCTTGCGCCGCACTCCACACGGCATCCAACAGGGTCACCGCCGATTCGTGCAGGAAATCACGGACGCCAACCTTGGGCTTGGTGATCACCTCGACTGCGCCTTCTTCGAGCGCGCGCAGAGCGAGTTCCGTGCCCCGAGCAGCCAGACCGGAACACACCACGACCGGCGTCGGCATTTCTGCCATAATTTTTCGAATAAACGTCAGCCCGTCCATGCGTGGCATTTCCAGGTCGGTGATGACTACGTCGACAGGCTCTTTCTGCATCTTTCCCCACGCAATCAGCGGGTCCGCCGCAGCCCGCACGTTGATCCTGCGGTCGGTGCCCAGGATCGCCTGCATCACCTGGCGGACCATCGCGGAGTCATCCACGACAAGGACGTGCAGATCGTTTCCGTTCATGTGTGGCAAACTCTTTGCTCTCCTGATGCACTGGGGTCAAACAGTGAAGCTCGCAGAAGAATGCGGCTTCTACGTGTTCTTTACAGATCCCCTTTGTTCCCTGTCGTGTAGATACTCGGCTCCAGGCTGCGCAGCTGGGGTGAAACGCTGTTCAGGTTTTCGGCGTGGCCCACGAACAAGAAACCGGTGGCCAGGAGGTGGCGCACCAGGCTCGCGACCACCCTGCGCTTCGACGCAACGTCAAAATAAATCAGAACGTTGCGGCAAAAGATGGCGTCGAATGGGCCTTCGCTGATACCTGACTCCTGGTCCAGGTTCAACCTTCGAAAATCGATCATGTGCTGCAGTTCGATTTTTACTTTCATCTCCCCGTGCCGTTCCGCCATTCCCCGCAGCATAAAACTGTGCAGTAAATCCTGCGGTAACTCGCCCGACCTCGCGAGGGGATAAATTCCCTTACGCGCCTTTTCCAGCACGCGGTTCGAAATGTCCGTGGCCAGAATCCGCGCGTCCCAACCTTCCGCCGATGGAAGATGCCGCTCCAGCAACATGGCCAGCGTGTAGGGCTCTTCCCCCGAAGAGCATCCCGCGCTCCAGATGCGCACGCGCTTCGAGCGCGACCCTTGTTCGGCGTCGGCCCGCCACCGCGGAAACACTTTCTGCATCAGGAACTCGAACTGCCGGGGCTCGCGGAAAAAACGCGTCTCATTGGTGGTGATCGCGTCGATCATCCGCGCGCGTTCCTCGTGCTGCTCGGGCCCGGCAACGCGCTCGTAGTAAATCTCCAGCGAAGCGATCCCGAGCTCGCGGAGCCGTCGAAAAAGTCGTCCGCACAAAAGGGCCGTTTTAGAGCTTCCCAGCCAAATGCCAGTTTCGGAGTAGATCAGCTTCTGGAATTTTTGGAACACTGCGGGGCTAACGGAGAGCTGAGGGGGCTGTTCGGGGCCTGTGCCGGCAGAGGATGGGACGACATCGCCGGCGACGCGGGATCGCTCAACCCGGCGGGACGAGCCTGAATCCTTGCCTGCGGCGGTTCCAGCGAGCAAAGCTACGCTCCAGTCTTGAAATGCAACTCTTTGGTGGGTGTCCCAATACCGGCTTCGTCCGCGGAATTTCCTTCGGCAACCGATTCTGTCACAGCCAACATTTCATCGGCGGAGAGCACTTTGTCGATGTCAAGGATCAGGCAAAACTTCTTGCCGAGTGTTCCCATGCCGAGCAGGAACTCAGTCTTCACTCGCGTACCAAACGGCGGAGTCTGTTCAATTTCGTCCGCGGAAAGTTCAATCACTTGACTCACGGAATCGGCCAACACTCCCATGGTCAGGTTCTCGCCCTCAAACATCACCTCGGTGATGATGATGCAGGAAAACTTCGAAATGCCGCTGGCTGGCAATCCAAATTTCACCGCAAGGTCCACGACCGGGACCACCCGGCCTCGCAGGTTGGTCACACCGCGGATCCACACTGGAGTGTTGGGAACGGTCGTGACCGCCTCGTACTCAACGATCTCCGTCACCTTCACAATACTGATCGCATATTCCTCACCCGCCGTAATAAAAGTGAGGTACTGCACCGCGTTCTGGGGAAGTTGGTTTTTGCCTGGGCTCGAAGCTGAGCTCGAAGTTTGGTTCGAAGCTTGGCTCGGCGCTTGCTGCGACGCTCCCATAATTTCACTCCTCACAATTCTGCCGTTCTGCATCGTCAAGTGCCCTACGGGTGCCGTGGTCAAGCTGGTGCATACCACAGCGCCAGACAGCTCCGCTTAGAACGGAGCGAAGTTCGTTTCTTCCTGCGCCTGGCCACGAGACTGCTGAACCAGGCCCCGTTGAGCCGGTGCGCTTTTGAACGCTGGTTTTATAGGCATAGCCACGTGCTGTCTGCCGTCGCCGTTGCGATTGGCGGGCTGTTCTCCGGCTACGCGGAAGAAAGTCATCAACTGTTGCAGCTGTTCTGACTGTGCCGCCAATTCTTCCGCAGTGCTTGAAAGTTCTTCCGCCGACGACGCGTTGCGCTGCGTGACCGTGTCCACCTGAGCCATCGCCTGGTTGATCTGCGTTACTCCGCTGGATTGTTCCGTGGATGCCGCGGCCACGTCCTGCACCAGTTCGGCGGTCTTCTTGATGGACGGCACCAGGTCAGAGAGCAACTGCCCCGAACGTTCCGCCACGCTGACGCTCTTGCCGGCCAGTCCGCCGATCTCCTGCGCCGCCAACTGGCTGCGCTCGGCCAACTTTCGCACCTCGACTGCGACCACTGCAAAACCCCGGCCTTGGTCTCCGGCGCGAGCCGCTTCGATGGCCGCGTTCAGCGCAAGCAGGTTGGTCTGGTAGGCGATCTCCTCGATCACCGAAGTCTTGGCAGCAATCTGCTTCATGGCTTCGACCGTCTCCTTGACTGCGCCGCCGCTCTCTTCTGCCGAGAGTGCGCCCTTGGCAGCTGCCTGCTCCACTTGCCGGCTGTTGTCGGCGTTTTCGGTAATAGACGCGTTCATCTCCTCCAGGCTGGAACTCATCTCCTCCACAGAAGCCGCTTGCTCACTCGTGCCCTGCGAGAGACTCTGCGAGGAAGCTGAAACCTGCTGAGCCGCCGACGCGACCGCCGCCGACCCTTCGCGCACGTCCCGGATAATGCTCGAGAGCCGGCTGCTCATTTCTTGCATGGCCTGTTGCAATTGGCCGGTTTCGGAACGGTTGGTGACCGTTATTTCCTTGGTCAAATCGCCGGCAGCGATACGCTCCGCCTGCTCCACCGCCTGCTGGATTGGCAGGGTAATACTTCTTGTCACGCTGATCGCCACGAAGGTGGCCAGGAACAAGATTGCCCCCAGCAGCAACAACGCGATCTCCCGTCCCGCGACATATGCTTGCTGACTCTCCTTCATGCTTTGGGCCACGGCAGCGGTTTGAAGATCAATGAACTTTTGCCACGAAGCGCGGTACTTGTCGAGTGCCGGGATCACCTCTTCGCTCAACGTCGCGATCGCCTGGTCGCGTTTCTTGTCCAGCAACAGTTTCTTGGCTTTTTCCCGGGCCGAGATATAGGCCTGCCGGTCGTGGGTGACGACCTCGAACTGGTCGCGCTCCTGGGACGAACTGAGAGTCTTTTCAATTTCGGCAATTTGGCCGTTGATTTCGCGACTGATCCCCTCGTTCTCCTGGTTCAGCTTTTTCTCTTCTTCGGGACTCGCAGTCTCGAACAACTGCAGAGTGATACGGGCGTTGGTGATTGAGTGTTCAATGGTCTGGTGCGTCAACTCAACCGTGCCGTAACGCCTCTGCATGGACACCGACATGTTGGAATTCAGTCGGCCGAGCCAGTTCAATCCGAATCCGCCAACCGCGATGACGCACAGCAGAATGGCTCCGAACACAACGCCCAGCCGCGTTCCTATTTTCCGATCTTGCCAAGTCTTCATCGTTTCTCCACCTTTTTAATAACTGTTCTTGTAAAAAACTTTTGTAAGTAATCAAAGATTGCTGTTGTAACTAAGCTTGGGCCTGCAGACTCGACTGCATGACTCCACGCATGAGACTGGGAACGTCGATAATCAAACCCACTCGTCCGTCCCCGAGAACCGTTGACCCGGCGATTCCCGATACTCCTCGAAAGGCCCTGCCCAGCGGCTTCACCACCGCCTGCATGCCGCCCAGCAACTCGTCCACCGCGATTCCCGCATGGAACTCATTGATCTTGACCACCACAATGTTCTCCCGCTTCGGAGCCTCGCCAGACACGCTGAACAGGCGCCGCAAGCGCACGTAGGGAAGCGGACTGCCCCGCAAGCTAAGAACGCCGCTGGCTTCCGGGCTGCGCTGTTCCGCCGGCAATTCCGTGCACTCGGTCACATGCTCGAGTGGGACGACGAAGGTTTCCGTTCCCACCCTCACCGAGAAGCCTTCAATAATGGCGAGGGTCAACGGCAAGCGAATCGTAATTGTGCTGCCTTTGCCGGGGCTGCTCGAAATCTCCACCATCCCGCGCAAAATGTCGATGTTGCGCCGGACCACATCGAGACCTACCCCGCGGCCCGAAAGATCAGTCACCGATTCCGCAGTGGTAAATCCCGCCTGAAACACCAGGCCATAAATGTCCTGGTCACGAAGCTCCTCTGAGCCAGACACAAGCCCCAGACGTTTTGCTTTCTCCAGAATGCGTGCGCGGTCGAACCCCGCCCCGTCATCCTGTAGCTTCACGATGATGTTTCCACCACTGTGAGCGGCCGTGAGCCGGATCAGTCCACACGCATTCTTGCCCTGCTTCTCGCGCACGGCCGGTGTCTCAAGGCCGTGATCCACCGCATTCCGCACCAGGTGCAGCAGGGGATCTTTCAGGTGCTCGAGCACCGTCGTATCAACTTCTGTGTCCCCTCCCACCACTTCAAGCCGAGCTAATTTTCCATGGCTCTTGGCGAGATCTCTCACGGAACGCACAAACTGCCGGAACAGCGGGCCGACCGGGACCATGCGGATGCTCATCACTTCACTCTGCAAGTCCATGTAGAGGCGCTCGGCCTCGCGATGCATTTCGAGGATGGCGCGTCCCTCTTCGGTGCCGAGCTGCTCGATCATCTGGCGCAGGCGGCCCTGGGCAATCACGATCTCTCCGGTCAGATTCAACATGTGGTCCAGCTTGTCGACATCCGCGCGCAGCGTGCGAGGACCGGCGCCCGGCAGAGTGTCCACCTTCGCCGAACTGGATTCCGCACCCGCGCCCCGGGCGCTCACCACTCTTTTCGACCGCTTTTCAACTTCCTGCGCGATTTCTTTTCTGATCTTTTGTTGCCCCTTGGTCAGTTCCCGGGGCCCAGCCTGCGCGGTTGAGACCATGGCACGAAGTTCATCCACAGCCTTCAGCAGCAACGAAATCAAATCCGCGCTGGGCAACGCCTGCTGCTCGCGAAACACGTCCAGCAGGTCTTCCACAACGTGGGCAAACCCTGCCAGGTCCGTCAGTTGCAACGAAGTCGCGTTTCCCTTGATGCTGTGGGCCACGCGGAAAATCGTGGGCAGCAGTTCTGGATCGGATGGGCTCGATTCCATCTGCACCAACGCCTGCTCCATCACGTCCAGGCCCTCTTCGGACTCGACGAGGAACGAGGCGAGGACTGCTTCACGATCAAAATCCGCTAAATCCACCGTTCCTCCTCTCTGGGATGATTCGTAGGTTCGCGCCACTCGGCTGCGACCCGATCTCTCACTACCACTACACTTGGTCGAAATTCTTGATCGTGGTTACGCCATCGGCGATCTGAAACACCAATCTGCGCCCACGCTTCCCCGAGACATCTCTTTCCAGCACCGGAATGCCTGCGGACCGAAGAAAGTCCTCCGCAAGTTGCACATTTCTCGACCCCAACGACCGGGATGGGTCGGCGCCGAACGCGCTCGACCCACCGAAAATCTTGGCCTGCAAATTTCGCATTTCACATCCCAATGCCAGTACCTGCTTCAGCAACTCAGGATTGGCGCAATTGCCGTAACGCAGCCGGTTCGCGCCGTCACTTTGACCATCCGGCAGGAGATAGTGGTTCATTCCTCCCGCCTTCTTGTGCCGGTCCCAGAGGCAGACGGCCGCGCAGGATCCCAAAATGGTGGAGATGACGATCGGCTCGCGGGTTACGAACACCTGGCCGGGATACAAGAAATGCCGGGGCTCTTTCTTGGAGCCGGCCTTGGAGTCGGCCTTGGCATCCGTGCCTTCAAAGCCTTGCATGACTTCGGCGGGCAGGACTGCCGGATTAAATTTCGGGGGATTCTCTCTCATGCTCTAATTCCTGGTCCCTCGATCACTGGCTGCGAATCGGCACCCGCATCACATGCGCCCGGTCCAAACAAAGCGTTAGCGGCTTCGTCGGAAAGAAGTTTGAACAATTCCATATCGGCTCCATCAAAGTCGAGCTTCTGCGGAAGCAAACGCAATATGGCCAGTATCGCGATCGTCTGGTTCGCCACGCGGATCGGAACAAACGCTCGCGCCCTGCCCATCTCACCAGCGTGCTCGCCAGCCGCAAGTTCCACATGGCACTCGCCGCGCATCACCCGCTCGAGGCCCGCATTGCCCAAAGCGCGCGGCAGGTCGTATCCCTCGAGGTCGATCCCGAACGACCAAAACGCCTGGAGGGTTGTGCTTCGTTGATCCACTCGGAACAAGCCAAGTTCTTCGGAGCCGAGGAAGTTGGCCACGATCTCACGTACGCCATCGATCGCATCCTCTTGCCCCCGGCTCTCGGCCAGCCTCTTCCGCGCCGCGCCCAGCCGCAGGTCGTTCATCGCGTCGGCTTCAGTGAGCCCAGATGCTTTGTGCTTGTCACGGTTCATGAAGGTCTCTGTCGCTTTGTTTCAACCAAACCGCGCAACCTAGGTGCCTGGCCGCTCTACTCGCCCAGGTAGCTCTCGAGCAGCGCGATCAGTTCCGCACTATCGATCGGTTTGGTGATGTAATCGTTGCATCCACTCTGGAATCCGGCTTCCATGTAAGCCTCTTCGCCGCGCGTGGTGACCAGCACAATCGGAATCTCGCGTGTGCTGGCGTGCTGGCGCATCATTTTGCAGGCCTCAAATCCGTTCATGTGGGGCATCACCACATCCATCAAAATCAGGTCGGGACGCTCTTGTTGCGCCTTCTCCACGGCTTCCCGCCCATCGCTTGCGGTCACACACTGGTAGGTCGTACGCCTTTCCAGAATTTCACGCTCCATCATCAAGGCAGTCTTCGAGTCATCCACTACCAGGATCTTCTTTGTCATGTGTTTTCCTCGAACGGCAGTGCCAAAGTTGTTGGCAAGCGCAGGCAGAAGAATCGAATTTCGGGTCCGTGCTACCGGGCCAAGTTCGCCCGCGCCTCAATTGGCAGCGTCAAACTTTATTCGGCCTGTTCCGCACTTCGAGACGGGCGCTTTTCTGCCGCGCCAATCGCCCTTTCCGAACCCGCTCCTGGAAGATCACGCTTTGCGTGCGGGTCGCACCAGCCCTGCCGACCCAGCAACCATTCGTGATTTTTTAACACAGCCAATGGGTGCGTCAGTAATTACCTTGGTAATCCAGGTTGCGGTCGCTCAAAATGAGATGTCCTCGGTGAGAACTTTGTCTTGCCACCGCCAGATTTAGAGTCGGAAGGAATGGTTTCCCCTCCCGAACCACCCTGCAAATGGTCAATCAAGAACAACAGTGGGAGTTTCCGTGACCTGCGTTAACCGATCTTCATTGAACGCCGCCATTTTGCATGGAGCCAAACCAGTATCCCCAATGCACAAACCTCCACCGGACCGGGAGGCATGATCTGCATGTGCAAGAGATTGGTGTAGTCGTTGGTGGCAACGTAGGTGGCCCAAATGGTCCCGGCAGCGGCAAGCAGGCTTCCGAGGAGTTCTTCCGTGCGAATCCGCAGTAGAAATTGCCGTTCCTTGGCCTTGCTGGCAGGCTTAGGGCTGGGGACGTAACCATCGCGTCCCTCGTTCCAATCGATGAAGTCGCTACGCTTGTCCACTGCTTCCAGAGTGCCACGCAAAGGCCCCTGGAGGCCACATTACGGGCGTAACTTCGAGGTTCGGGGCGAGTTTTGGGGCGACGTTCGGCATAGCCCGCTCTGACACGTTTGTGCGCCTACGTCTCCGTGTGCCACGCGAGCGCGAGAGTCAGGCCTCTGCCAGTGAAAACTCTATTCTTTTCCCGAGGCAGTCGGGGACTTTTGCCCCGAGCCGAGCCTGACTCGGAACTTTGGAGACCAAGCTCGAAAGGACGCTCGAATGCAATCGCCACGGCGAAATTCCCGGAAGTTTCCGGCTTCACGCGAAGAACCTTGCCGCGAGCACTGAGTTGCACACCCTGGTCGGGCAGGTTCGCAACTCCCACCGCCACCTCCACTGTGGAACCCTGCGGAATCAAAGAAGTGCTGGAAAGCAAAATGCCCCGAAGACTGATGTTCTCCGAACGAGCTTGCATTTCCTTGTGGGCCAGCTTGAGTATGACCGGCATGTGCAGAGGGTAGCGCACATCCCGCCGTTCCTGCCGCCGGTCCTGCAGATGAGGAGAGTTCATGGAAGTCATGGCTGTTCGGAGGCTACGCCCGAGCGTGGTGTCGCATACAGATGACGGAAGGCTGATCGGGCAGCAGCAAAGGGACGATCATTTGCGCGATCGTTGGGACAGTAATCTGGGACAGTAATCTGTTACACCGCACAGGAATTTGGACGATTGCCAGCGCGGCCGGGCATTCGCAAGATGACCAGCGCAGAATCAAATGCCACGGATTCCCAGTCGGGAGATGGTGAACAGAAAATGGGATCAGGCCAGAACGGTCGCAGGCGCCTGGATCGCCATGGCCAGATCGTTGAGGAACGTCGCCGCGCGGGCGCCATCGGCGACACGATGATCGCAGGATAGAGTGAGAGTCATGATTGGCCGGACGGCGGGCTTTCCGTCCACGGCCACGACGCGATCGGCGATCGCCCCCACCGCCAGAATCGCGGCCTGCGGCGGCGTGATGATCGCGTTGAACGCGTCCACGTGATACATACCCAAATTGCTGATGGTGAACGTGGCATCGGCAATATCTGCGGGGCGCAACTTCCCGGCGCGCGCGCGTTCGGCTATGTCGCGACGGCGAGTGGCAATTTCTGCCAGGTCAGCCGTGTGAGCATTGGGAATCACGGCGGCGACCACCCCGTCATTTACTGCGATTGCCACGCCCATGTTCACCTGCGCATGCAGTCGAATTCCCTGGGCGCTCCAACTGGCATTCAGCCGCGGATGTTGGTGCAACACGCGGGATGCGAGAGCAACCAAGAGATCGGTATGCGTGATCCGCACGCCGCTCGCTTTCTCGATCTCGACGACGATGCGCTTGCGGAACTCATTCAGCGCTGTGGCCTCGATCTCCCGGCTCACAAAGAAGTGAGGCACAGTCGTCCAGCTCTGCGTGGTGCGCTCCGCCATCAGACGGCCGATGGAGGTTGGAACTTCAAAGCCGGAGGCTTCTTTTTCCGGAGATGCGAGGCTCGAGGCAGGCGCGGCTGCGGCTGCTTGCACGTCGGAAGCGAGAATTTCTCCGCCCGGTCCCGATCCGCGCACGCTTGAAACCTCCACACCCAATTCTTTCGCGAGGCGGCGAGCTTTGGGAGAAATTTTCGCGTTCGTTGCTGCTGCGACTGCCGGCGGCGCGGCGACGATCGCGCCGGCTGGCTCGCTCTTGCTTTGCGAAACCGCGCGCGCGCCAGGCGCGGAAGCAGCCGGTTCGATCGCCGGCGGCCTTTCTCCAGGAGCCACGATCCAGGCGATCGTTTGCCCCACGGGAATGTCCGCTCCGGCGGACGCTGTAATCCCGGTCAGAATCCCATCAGCCGGCGCTTCTAGTTCCACAACGGCTTTGTCGGTCTCTATCTCCAGGAGCGGCTCGCCCTTGGTGACGCGGTCGCCTTCCTGTTTACGCCAGGCGATGAGCTTGCCGGTTTCCTGCGCCATCTCGAGGGCGGGCATTACAACGCTGAAGGCCATAATTGTTTGCGGGAGGGCTGCGAGGCCGTCAGTCGGTGACTCCTACGCGCTCGGTCTTGGCACTGGATTCGATCATCTCGATCACGCGTTCGCTGGCGGGAGCTTCGGTTTCTCGTATGGTCGGCAGCGGCCCATTGACCGTGAAATAGTGCGCGCCGGCAACGAGAAGTTCCTCCGCCGGAAACCGCGTGATCACTTCGTGTCCTGTCGGCGTCACCACGATTTCTTCTTCGATGCGCGCCGCGCTCCAGCCATCGGTGGATGGCCAGAAAGTTTCCAGAGCAAACACCATGCCGGGTTTTATCTCGACCGGATGCTCGAGCGAGACCAAGCGGCTGATCACCGGCTTCTCCCAGATGGCGAGTCCGATGCCGTGGCCATATTGCAGCGCGAAACAGGCTTCTTCATTGGGGAAGCCGAATTCTTCTGCCTTCGGCCAGACCGCGGCGATCTCCGCAGTGGTGCGGCCGGGACGCACCAGTTCGATCGCGGCATCGAGATATTCGCGGCAACGTTTGTAAGCATCCACCATCGCGTGCGAAGCATAGCCCACCGTGAAGCAGCGGTAATAGCACGTGCGATAGCCCATGTAGGAATGCAGAATGTCGTAGTAGACGGGGTCGCCCGGCCGCAGCACGCGATCGGAAAACACATGCGGATGTGGATTGCAGCGTTCGCCCGAAATCGCATTCACCGCTTCGACATATTCCGAGCCGAGATCGTAGAGCACCTTGCTGACAAGGCCAACGGCTTCGTTTTCGCGCAGGCCCGGCTTCATGGCGCGATAAAGCTCGTCGTAGGCGGCGTCGACCATCATGGCCGAAGTGTTGAGCAGCGAAATTTCATCCTGCGTCTTGATCACGCGGGCTTCGGACATAAGCTGCTGTCCATCCACCACTTTGATGCCCTCGCGCTGCAAAGCGAACAGCACTGGCAGTTCGATGATGTCGATGCCGACGGGTTCTTTGTGCAGCCCGCGCATTTCGAGTTCGATACGAATTTTCTTCGCGACATCTTCGGCGCGTCCCATCTCCGGCGTCATCGCACCGCGCAACATCGAAATTCCCGGCCGCGAGCGCCCGTCGAGCCACGGGCAATTCAGCTGATGATGTTTGGCGGCGGATCCGAAATCCCACAGGATGGGCTCGTCATTCTGCGGCAGAAGCGTGAAGCGATTGGCCTTGTCCTGCGCCCAGGTGCCGATGTGCGTCGACGTCAGGTAGCGCACGTTGTTCATGTCGAAGCAGAGCAGCGCTCCCATCTCCGACTTGGCGAGCAGGTCTTTCGCTTTCTGCAGACGCTCGCGGCGGAGACGCTCGAAATCGATCCGGTTCTCCCAGTCGACCGCCATGGTTCCGTGAGTTTTGAGTGCCATAAGAACCCCCTGTAGAGACCTGGCTTGCAACGTCTCCCCCGCCACCATTCGAAACGCTGTACGCAGAGACGTAGCAAGCTACGTCTCTACGATTGAATTTGTCAGCCTTTACTGCAGAGCTGTCTCGCAGCTTCGAATACGGTTTCCTCGGTCGGCACGGTTGCGTCTTCGAGCGGCGGAGAAAACGGAATCGGAACATGCATTGCGCCCATGCGTTTCACCGGAGCATCCAGATCGTAGAACGCTCCCTCGGCGATCACCGCCGCGATCTCCGACGCTACACCGTAGCGGCCGTAACCTTCATCGAGCACAATCACGCGAGACGTCTTCTTGGCCGAATCAATCAGCGTCTTCTCATCGAGCGGCCACGTGGTGCGCGGATCGACCACCTCCGCGCTGATCCCCGCTTTTTCCAGTTGATGCGCCGCGCCCAGCGCCACCTGCACCATGCTGCTGGTCGCGACCAGAGTGATGTCGTCGCCGGTGCGCTTCACGTCGGCCACGCCCAGCGGAATCGTGTAATCCTCTTCCGGTACCGGCCCCTTCAGCTTGTACATCATTTTGTCTTCGAAAAAGACTACGGGATTCTCGTCGCGAATCGCGGTCTTCAGCAGGCCTTTCGCGTCGTAGGGGGTCGAGGGCAAAACCACTTTCAATCCCGGCACATGACTGAACCACGCGTGCAGCGATTGCGAATGCTGCGCCGCCGAGCGCCGGGTCGCGCCCAGCGTGGTGCGCATCACCATCGGAACTTTCCAGTGTCCGCCGGACATGTAGTGTGCTTTCGCGGCCTGGTTCACCATCTGGTCCATGGTCAGCGTGATGAAGTCGCCAAACATGATGTCGACCACCGGCCTCAGCCCAGTCATAGCTGCGCCCACTGCAACGCCCGTGAAACCCGCTTCGGAAATCGGCGTGTCCACAATTCGCCCCGCGCCAAATTCTTCCACCAGTCCGGACAGAACTTTGAACGGCGTCCCAGCCTCGGCCACATCTTCGCCAAAAACGCACACCCGCGGGTCGCGTCGCATCTCTTCGGCCAGCGCTTCCCGCACTGCCTGCGCAAATGTGAGTTCGCGTTCAGGCATACACGTCCTGGTCAACTTGTTCGACGCCGGGATACGGCGCCGCGATGGCGAACTTTACCGCCGCTTCCATCTGCGCGCGCACTTCCGACGAAATCCCTTCCAGCATGCCGGCGTCGGCATAACCTTGAGCAATCAGCCAGTGCGCATGCAGCTTGATGGGATCGCGATCGCTCCTCCACTGCTGCTCTTCCTGCTTGGTGCGGTAATACTCGCGATTGATGTCGCCCACGTGATGCCCGCTGTAACGGTAGGTGTCACATTGCAGAAACCCTGGACCCCCACCGGCACGCGCACGTTTCACTAGCCGCGACGCGACGTCATACACCGCGCGCACATCCTGCCCGTCGACGCTCGCTCCTTCAATGCCGAATGCGGCGGCGCGGCCGAGAATGGTTCCCGCCGTGGTTTCCGTGTAGTGCGTGTACTCGTTATAGAGATTGTTTTCGCAGACGTAGATGACCGGCAGCTTCCATAACTGCGCCAGGTTCATGACTTCGTAAAGCGATCCCTGCCCCAGCGCGCCTTCGCCGAAAAAACACACCGCCACGCGATCGGTCCCCAGATGTTTCGCCGTGAACGCCGCGCCGGTGGCGATTCCTACACTGCCGCCCACGATTGCATTCGCGCCAAGGTTGCCGGTCGCGGGATCGGCAATGTGCATCGATCCGCCTTTGCCACGGCAATAGCCAGCTTCCTTACCGAGCAACTCGGCGAACATTCTGTCGGGAGCAGCGCCCTTGGCCAGGCAGTGTCCGTGGCCGCGGTGCGTACTGGTGATGTAGTCGTCGATGCCGAGCGTTTCGCAGATGCCCACCGCCACGGCTTCTTCGCCGCTATAGAGGTGCGCCAGTCCAGGCATGAGCGCCCGCGTGTAGAGCTCGTTCACCTGCTCTTCAAACAAACGAATGCTCACCAGCTTGCGGTAGACGCGCAACCATTTGTCTTTCTCCGTCTCCATCGCGGATTCGCGGGCAGCCGCCGGCTTGGAGGTTGCAGTCGTCACTTCTTTTTTCCTCCGGCAGTAACGGGAGTTGACACTCCGGACATCGCCGCAAGCACGTCGAACATGCAGGCGAAGTCGTATTTCGCAAAACCCATGCCGCGTGCGGCGGTGAGAAGCTCGTTGCTCACCGCGGTCGTCGGCAGCGGAACGTCCAGTTGGCGGCCCAGTTCCAACGCCAGCAGCATATCTTTTTGCATCATGTTCACATCGAACCAGGCCTCTTCCGGCTGCTTCAGAACAAACGGTCCGCGATACTGGATCATGGGCGACGCCACCGCGCTGTGCGTGAGCACGTCCACTGCGGTCTCTCGCGCAATTCCACTCTTCTCGGCCAGCAACACGCCCTCCGAAAATGCCTGCATCTGCACCGCCAGGCTCAGATTGACCGCAATTTTCATGGCCAGCGCCAGACCGTTCTCGCCGACATGCGTCACCTTCGGCCCAATATCGAGCAACAGCGGTTTCACTTTTTCGAAAGTGTCGCTGCGTCCCCCCACCATCACCGACAACTTGCCGTCCTGCAGGGTGACCACGCTGCCGCTGACCGGGGAATCCACCATGTCGGCGCCGCGTTCGCGGACCTTGGCCGCCAGAGCGCGGCTTACCGCCGGGCTGATCGTACTCATGTCGATGAAGAATTTTCCGACGCTCAGGCCCGCGAGCAGACCGTCCGCACCTTCCGTGATCGCGGCTGTCGCCGCCGCGTTGGTCACCATCGCGAAGGTATAGTCGGAAGCGCTTGCCACCGCGCGCGGCGAGTCGGCCCACTGCATGCCTTTTTCCACCAGCCATTGCGCCTTGACGCGGGTGCGGTTGTAGCCCGTCACCGCGTGGCCCTTGCTCAGCAGCCGGTTGACCATCTGGCTACCCATCACGCCCAGGCCGATAAATCCTACTCTCGCCATTCCTCTCTTGCCTCCCGAGTTCTGCAAAGAACTGCTTTCCCGACGAGAACGTTACTTCGTACGAACTCACTCCGGCGCCGACGGCTTTGCGGGAGCGCGTTTACTGGCGGAGGCTTCGCTGTCCTCGCGCACCTGTTCCAGATGGGCCTTCATGGCTGCGCGCGCCCGGTTCGCGTCACGCTTTTCCATGGCTCCAAGAATTCGCTTGTGATGAACCTGGCCGCGCTCGGGACCGCCCTCCACTCGGAAGATTCGCAGACGCTGTTCCCGCAGCAATCCGACGATGGAATCGATCAGCGAAAGAATCAGCGGATTCGCCGCGGCCTCGGCCAGCGCCAGATGAAAATCCAGATCCGCCTCGATGTAGGCGTCGGCATCCTTCAGCGCCCGGTCCATCACGTCAACCGCTTCACGCAGCGTGGCCCGGTCCGCTTCCGAGGCGCGCTCCGCAGCAAGCGCCGCGATTTCCGGTTCCAGAATGCTGCGCACCTCGGCTAGATCGGTCGAACCCTCGGGCTGGCCGATCTTCACCATCAAGTCAAAAGACTGCCGCACGGCTTGCGATGTGCCATCGGTGATGAACGTGCCGCGACCGGAGTAGGCTTCGACCAGACCTTTTTCGCGCAGCGCTTTCACGGCCTCGCGCACCGCGGTGCGGCTCACGCCGAAACGTTGTGCCAGATCGCGCTCGGCCGGAAGCTGGTCGCCAGCCTTCAGTGTGCCTTTGAGAATGGAGTCTTCGATCTGCTGAACGATCTGCTCGTAGAGCCGAGAAGTGCGAACCAGCTTGTACACTGCATTGCCCCCAGCACAACGTAGTGCAAGACCAGCCGGGCGGTTGGTCGTGGTCTGGTTACTATACCGCATATCCACGGTTGGCTGTCGGGTTTGTTCAGTAAGGTCGATGCGTCCGCTCCGAACACGGTATTAAGGTATGGTGGTATAACCGCAAACATAGTACCACAGCTGCGACTTGAGGAACGGTCCAACTCAGGAATAGCGTTATCCCTGCAGCTTACCGCCCCGCCTGCGCCGTAGAAATCCCGGCGCAGGGGTTGCGGGGAAACATTGCGTGGGAAGAAGCGCCTAGACGGTTCTGGATTCTCCTTGACACTGTTTCCCTTGAAGTGGTATGGCTGTCGGACCACATAGTCCACGGAGGAAGTCCCATGCCATCCCGTAACGGTGGGGCCGCAACTTGCGGCCGGTACCATGTCGTACCGATTCAATTGCTGGCCGCCTTGTGCTGCATGTTGCTACTGGCCTTGCCGGCCGCCGCTCAATCCACCGCCGGCCGTATCCTCGGCACGGTCACCGACCAAAGCGGCGCTGCGGTCGGCGGCGCGACTGTTATCGTCACCGACGTGCAGCGTGGCGCTTCGCGCACCCTCACCACCGACGATTCGGGGGACTACGTCGCCGCCGAGCTTCAACCCGGAACCTATAAGATTCGCATCGAATCCAAGGGTTTCAAGACCGCCGAGCGGCCCAACGTAGTCATCGAAGTCGCCACCGACGTCCGCGCCGACTTTTCCTTGCAGCCCGGCCAGGTTTCCGAAACGGTGGTGGTGAACGAGGACATTCCGCTCGTCAACACCACTTCCTCGACTCTCGGAGGCACGCTCAGCAACGAGGAGATTAACGATCTTCCTCTGAACGGCCGCAACTACGAGAATCTGCTGCAGTTGCGCCCCGGCGTCATACGTTATCCCGGCGGCGGATTTTCCACCACCAGCGCCAACGGCCTGCGCGCCGAAGACAACGCCTATTACATCGAGGGCCTGTTCAACAGCGAGCCCTACTCGGGCCAGGCCATCGTGAACGGAGCTGGCATCGCCGGAGACTCGGCGACGATTCTTCCGATTGATGCGATTCAGGAGTTTAACCTGCAACAAAATCCGCCCGCTGAATATGGGTGGAAGCCAGGAGTGGTGGTGAATGTGGGCCTGAAGTCCGGCACCAACCACATGCACGGCAGCGCATTCATATTTGGCCGTGACGGAGCCATGGACGCGCGAAACTATTTCAACGCCGATCCGGCACCAAAACTGCCGCGCACTCTGGAGCAGTTCGGGGGCAGCTTCGGCGGAGCCCTCATTAAAGACAAGGCTTTTTTCTTCGGCGCCTACGAAGGCCAGCGCTATAACGTTGGCAACTCGTTCGGCGGAATCACGAGTCCATCGATGGTGCACATGCCGGTGCCGTCCACGGGGCCGAATTGTTCCTTCGGCTTTGTGGGCGACTGCGCCGACAGTATTCCGGATGCGGTTAACGACATACAGATGGCACCGGGGAGCGTGGGCGCGATCATCAGTCCCGCGAGCCTCCTGATTTCAGGGTGCACAGTTTCAGGAACCGCTCCAACCGCAAGCGTAAGCTGCAACGGCACGGGCTTTCCCACAAACATGGCCCAGAACATCAGTATCACCAATGGATTTAACAACGTCGTCCACGTCAACAACTTCGTCGCCAAAATGGACTACAGGCTCAACGAGCGAAACAGCGTCAGTGGAACCTACTTTTTTGGAGACAACTCGGGCAATGTGGAAGACTTCCCCGAACTGCAGCAGAAATGGCTCTCGACGATTCACACTCGCGCACAAGTGGTGGGCGGGAACTGGATTTGGACGCCCAGCGCCCGCTGGGTGAACGAGGCGCGCGTTGGCTACAACCGGCTGTATCAGCCGACGCTGCCTGACGATCTCAACACTCCGGCCTCCTCGTACGGTCTGGATACGGGCATAAGCGGACCTTTTACCGGGGGACTGCCGCGCATCGGCTTTGGCGGATACTTTTTCCCCGGACTGGGTGGTTTCAAGTGGCCAAAGTTTCAAGGACCCGACTCCATCACACAGTTTGTGGATCACGTTTCTTACACCGCTGGTAAGCACGCCTTAAAATTCGGCGGAGATATCCACTACAACCAAGTCACGAACGCGGCATACGGCAACGCCCGAGGCAGCATCACATTCCTGGGCGGCGTTGTGAGTCCCGGCCCCCCTCCCGCCGGCGTCCCTATCGCTTCGTCCCCGCTCGAAGACTTCATGGCTGGCGCACCGTTCAAGTCGTCGGTCGAGGTGGGAAATCCGACCCTGCAGCTGCACAACTGGGCGTACGGGGGATTTTTCCAGGATGACTTTAGAGCCACCAAGAACCTGACCATCAACTTCGGGGTACGCTACGAATTCAGCAGCGTTCCGCAGGAAGCGCACAACCTCCTGGGAAATTTTGATCCCAACCTGGGCCTGGTACAGGTGGGCCATCAAATCAGCAGCCTCTATAACCCGGATCACAAGAACTTCGGTCCTCGTGCAGGCTTTGCGTGGGACATTGGCGGTAACGGGCGGACGGTGCTGCGGGGCGGCGGCGGTCTGACCTATGAGACGGTGAACTGGCAGTCGTTCGTCGCCTTCAACAACGCTTTTGGGCCAGGCAGCGTTCCAACGGGAGCCCCGATTGACGCTGCTGGCGACACCTCCGGTGGCACCATTATCACGGGGAACCAAACCAAGAAGAATTTCCTTGCCTATCCCGGCACTTGGGACACGGTCCCGCTCTATTCTCCTACGGTCAATTGCGCTCCGGTCCTGGCAAGTGGCAATCCAGGGAGCCCCTGCCCCATCATGACGGTGGACCGCAATCTCACGACACCATACGTCTGGAACTGGACTTTGAACCTGCAACACGCCTTCACTCCAAAGGTATCGATCGAGGCCGCTTACGTGGGCAATCGCGGAACGAACCTGACGGGGATTCGGGACATCAACCAACCTCCTGTTGGCAGTGACTACAATCCGGCCTGCGCAGACGCGTTCCTCAACTCTCTCGATCAGCTTTGCCTTCCCTACAACAGTAAATTTCCCTATCTGATCAACATCTTCCAGATGGGTAACGTCTACCGCTCAAACTACAACGGTCTGCAAGTCACGTTGAACGCGCGCAACTATCACGGCCTGAGCATGGTGGCGGGCTATACCTACTCACACGCGTCGGATGATGTGGGTGCGAACTGGGACTTTGGCTACGGTTCCGGCTTGCCGCAGAACGCTCACGACGTGGCGGCCGAATATGCCAACAGCGACTTCGACGTTCGCCAGCGGCTTACGGTTTCGCTCACCTACGCCATTCCGGGCAAGAAGGGCTTCGGGCAGATGCGCGAAGGCTGGGAGATCAACTCGATCATAACGCTGCAGAGCCCGCAATTCTGGGGTCCGATGGATGAGGGAACGGATGCCGCCGGCGTAGGAGCGCTGCCGGTGAGCCCGCCGGCCAACAGCCCGATTCGCTGGAGTTTCTACCGTGCCGGAACTGCAACCCTCGGCAACCCGGCGGACTTCAAATCCGGGCGCGGGGTTGGAATTCCCTATTACGCGCCAGGCAGTATTCCGTCGGCCTGCTCGGCATCCGCGTTGGCGGAAGATGGCGGCGCTCCCGGTGCAGAAACGGCCTCTTTGAATTCGTTTGGCTGTTACGTCGCTGGCAACTCCGTGATGATGGCGCCGCCACTGGGCCAGTTCGGAAACATGGGGCGGAATCTGTTCGAGGACACCGGCTTCAGGAATTTTGATTTCTCCCTGGGCAAGAGTTTTCACTTTGGAGAAGCCATGCGGCTCCAGTTCCGCGCTGAGTTCTTCAACATTTTCAATCATCCGAACTTTGCCAATCCTTACGGCGGGCAGAACGGGTTTGGTCTGAACGATCCCTCGGTGCGGCCGTTCGGTTGCGGGTGCGCCACGCCAGACGTTGCCGCGGCCAATCCCGTGATCGGCTCGGGAGGCAGCCGCGCCACTCAGTTAGGCCTGAAGTTTACTTTCTAATTCGATTCACAAGCGCGATTTTCGGGCCGGACTAATTCCGTCCGGTCCTTTTTCGTAGGTCGTTTTTTGTAGATCGTTGTTTAAGCGCAGCTCGCGCCAGACTGGCGAGACGCGATGGGACCACAGGTCATTAGAGATCAGATCATAGAGATCAGATCATAGAGATCAGAAAAAACATGAAGATTAGAATTCAGTTCCTTGTCGTTATCGTTGCCTTCGCGTTGGCAGGCGCCGCAATGGCGGCGGAAGCCGCGCTTGCCCAAAAACCTGCGCAGGAGCTTCCCAAGAACCAGGAGGTTCCGAACAACCAGCGGCGCGAGCGCACCATCGACGAGATCAAGGTGGAAGCCGTCCGGCGCGCCGAGGTTGGACAGTACCCGCTGATCGGGCTCGATCCTGGCGACGTGAAAGAAGCCTTCACCAGCATCCACACCAGCGACAAAGACGAATGGGCCGCGGGTTTCATGCATGTCGCCGACCGCTACTTCGACGAAGCGAAGTCGCTCGAGAAGTCGACGGACAAGGCCGATCTGGCCAAGGCCAACGCCGATTATGTCCGCGCCTGGCGGCTGTATTCCTTCGGACGCTGGCCCATTCCGGCGTCTCCGGGCAAGCAGCGATCGTATGAAAAGGCCATTGAGTCGTTTCTGGCGCACGCGAAATTTTTCGATCCGCCGCTTGAAGTCGTGCACATTCCGTTCGCAGGCAAAGAAATCACCGGCTATCTGCGCCTGCCGAAAAATCCGACGGGGCCGGTGCCGCTGGTGATTGCGGTGAACGGACTCGACAGCCGCAAGGAGGACCTCACCGAAAGTTTCGGAGCGATCCTGCCTTTCGGCATCGGATTTCTCGCGGTGGACGGCCCCGGAACCGGCCAGGCGCCGATCAAAGTCAGCGAAACTTCCGAGCGCATGCTCACGAAAGTGATCGACTACGCGCAGTCGCGCCCCGAGATCGATAAGACTCGCATTGCCATGCACGGCGTGAGCTGGGGAGCCTACTGGGCCACGAAAATGGCGATTGTCGAACGCGCCCGGCTGCGCGGCGCCAGCGCGCAGTCTCCGCCGGTCGACAGATTTTTCCAGAAAGATTTCCTGATGAACTCGCTGCTGGGCAACCGCGAGTATCTTTTCGATCAGGTTCCTGCGCTCATGAACATTCTCGAAGGCGTGCACACGTTCGACGAAATGGGCGAGTACTTGCCGAAAATGTCGCTCGTCCACCAGGGCCTGCTCGGCAAACCGATGGCCCCCATGCTGATCCTGTCGGGAGTCCTCGATACGCAGGTGCCCATCGAAGATGAATACCTATTGCTCAGTAAAGGCGACGTGCCGAAAGAAGCGTGGATCAACCCGCGCGGCGGCCACCTCGGCCGCCAGGTGGGAGTCTGGCCCGACCCCCGAATTTTCAAAGAAGTGATTATTCCGTGGCTGGTAAAAACGCTGGAGGCCCCGGCGAATTAGTGGAGCGGCTGGACGCCGCTCCTTTCAAGAGAAAAAAACAAAGGCGAGACTTAATCAGTTTGGAGTGACTCGATGTTGTAGCTGGTTGGACCACCATACCAATTTCGCGCGCCTATTTCTATATGTCTACTTTTACTCAAATCCCGCCTCTTCAACCCGACTCCCCTGCCCCTCAGTCCCAGCCCTTCTACGCTTCGCTTTGGGTGCAGGTGACTGTCGCCATCCTGCTGGCGGTCCTGTTGGGCTACGTCAGTCCAGCGCGCGCGGTGGCCATGAAACCCCTGGGCGACGCCTTTATCCGCCTGATCACGATGATTATTGCGGTGATGATCTTCTGCACGGTGGTGACGGGAATCGCAGGCATGCAGGATCTGCGTAAGGTGGGCCGGGTCGGCGGGAAAGCTTTGCTTTATTTTGAAATTGTCTCGACGCTGGCACTGGTTGTTGGATTTGTTGTCGGCAACGTCGTGCACCCGGGCGCTGGCTTCAACGTGAACGCATCCACGCTCGATGCCCGTGCCGTCGCTGACTATGCGGGCCAGGCCAAGGCACAAAACGTCACCGAGTTCCTGATGCATATCATCCCGACGACGGTGGTCGATGCCTTCGCCAAAGGGGACATCCTGGAAGTTGTCTTCGTCTCGATCCTATTCGGCTTTGCCGTATCGGCCGCGGGTGAACATGCCCAACCTCTGGTCACAATGCTGGAGGCACTCACCAAAGTCGTATTCCGCATGGTCAACATCGTCATGCGCTTCGCGCCGATCGGCGCGTTCGGCGCCATGGCCTTCACGATCGGGAAGTATGGACTGGCCTCACTCGGCCCACTCTTGCGCCTGATCGCTACGTTCTACGTGACTTCAATTCTTTTTGTGCTCATCGTATTTGGCGGAGTCGCGTGGCTCGCAGGGTTCAGTTTGATAAAGTTCCTGCTGCACATTAAAGAAGAAATCCTGCTGGTGTTGGCCACCAGCTCTTCCGAGACCGCCATCCCGACGCTGATGGAGAAACTCGAAGCGCTTGGCTGCTCGCGATCTCTCGTCGGCCTGGTGGTGCCAACCGGATACACCTTCAACACCGACGGAAGCGCTCTGTATATGACGATCGCAGCGCTTTTCGTCGCACAGGCCACCAACACGCACCTGACGCTGCTGCAGCAGTTGACGATCTTTTCCGTCGCCATGCTGACTTCGAAAGGAGCCAGCGGGGTGCAGGGAGCATCGTTCATCGCGCTGGTCGGAACCCTAAGCGTGATTCCCGCCATTCCGGTCGCCGGGATGGCGCTCATCCTCGGCATCGACCGCTTCATGAGCATGTTCCGTGCCTTGGTCAACATGATCGGCAATGGCGTGGCCACGCTGGTGGTAGCGCGCTGGGAGAACGAACTCGGGCGGGAGACGCTGCAGCGCAATTTGGCGTGAGAACACAACCAGCCCCTCGGCAGGTATGATGAGAGCCCCTGGAGACTTACGCCATGACCGAACAAGTTGCTTTCGTCACCGGAGCCAATGGCGGCCTCGGAACATACGTCACAAAAGCCTTGCTGGACGCCGGCTTCGTCGTGGCCGGGCTCGCGCCTAAGATCCAGCAGTCCGACTTCAATCACCCGAATTTCACTGCGCTTCCCGTCACACTCGACAGTCTCGACGCGGCGAACAAGGCAACTGGCACAGTCATCTCCCGCTTCGGACGGATCGACATTCTCGCGCATCTGATTGGCGGGTTCGCCGGCGGCAAAACCCTCGCCGAAACGGACGACGCCACGTTCCAGCGTATGTTTGATATGAATCTCAACAGCGCTTTCCACATTCTGCGCGCGGTCATCCCGCTCATGCGCAAGGCCGCTGCGGGGCGCATCATCGCCATCGGCAGCCGTGCCGCGGAAGACCCCGGACCTGGCGTGGGTGCTTACAGCGCATCGAAGGCGGCGCTGGTATCGCTGATCCGCACGGTTGCGGCCGAGAACAAAGATGCCGGCATCACCGCCAACGTGATCCTCCCTGGCACTATGGACACGCCCGCCAATCGCAAAGACATGCCGGGCGCCGATTTGTCGCAGTGGGTGCAGCCGGCCTCGGTCGCGAGCCTGATCGTGTGGTTGGCCGGCGATGCCGGCAAAGACGTCACTGGAGCGGTTATTCCCGTCTACGGCCGCGGCCTGTAGCGCATCCTGGCGCAAAGTTCTCGGACCGCAATGATGGGGCGTGATCTTTGAACCAAGCGAAAAGCGAAGATAACTGGGCCGCAGATTTGAGATGCTTAGGCCGTTCCCGAACCGGGAGGTAATCCTTTCGTAACCAGCCTTTTGCACAATTTTTGCTGCACATTCACACTGCTGCAATATTGTGCAGGTAGCATCTAAGCTGGAGAGGACGCTCCATGGGTTCACCGCGGATTTCCAAATCGCTGCCGCTGCAGGTGGCCGCCGTCTGCTTTCGGCGGCGCGGTCCCGACGTGGAGTTCCTGCTGGTAAACACCAACGGCGGAAACAAGTGGACTTTCCCCAAAGGGTCTCCCGACGCGCACCTTTCCCACAGCCAGGCCGCCGAGCGTGAAGCCGTGGAAGAAGCTGGCGCGACGGGCACCATCGAGCCGCGCCACTTTCACCTCTACATTCATTCCAAGGGCGTGTTCTGGCAGGCGGGCGGCGTGCAGGAATTCGTAGTCAAAGCATTTCTGATGGAAGTGCAGCACATGCGCCGACCCGATGAGGCCATGCGCCATCCCACCTGGTTCAGTGCGGAAGAAGCCAAACGCCGTCTGGCCAAAGGCCGCGAAGTGAAGTATGCTCGCGAACTCGAAGCCGTGATCGACCGCGCACTGGAGCGCATCCAGTTCCGCAGCGCACTCTGGGGAGCTGACTCCTCAACCCGCCACACACGCGCCGCCGTCCAGTCATAAACCTTCACTCTTCACGCTTCGCTCGGGACTCAGGACTCGGTACTGATTCTGTGAGACGATAACTCCAGCCCATGATTCAGCTTTCCGCCGCCGGAAAACGTTTCGGCCACAAGCTGCTGTTCGAAAATGCCGACTGGCTGATCACGTCTCACGACCGGGTTGGCCTGGTGGGCGCGAACGGCACCGGCAAGACCACGCTGATGAAGGTTCTGGCCGGGCTCGACACGCTCGACTACGGCGCGCTCACCATCGCCAAAGGAACTACGGCCGGATACCTTCCGCAGGATGGGCTGTCACTCTCGGGACGAACGGTTTTCGCCGAATGCATGTCGGTGTTTGACGAGCTGCGCGCCATGGAGCGCGAGCTGGAAACCCTGACTCACAGCATCGCGGAACTCGACCACACCAGCACGGCATATGCGGATGTCGCCGATCGTTACCACCGCCTGGAACACGAGTTCCAAACCCGCGGCGGCTACTCCATTGAAGCCGAAGTTGGCAGAGTGCTGATGGGATTGGGTTTTCGCAAAGAAGACTGGGAGCGGCAAACCGACGAATTCTCCGGCGGCTGGCAAATGCGCCTCGCGCTCGCCAAGCTTCTGCTGCAGAAGCCGAACCTGCTGCTGCTCGATGAGCCCACCAACCATCTTGATCTCGAAGCGCGCAACTGGCTGGAAGAGTATCTGCACGACTATCCGCATTCGTTTGTGCTGATTTCCCACGACCGCTATTTTCTCGACGTGACGGTGAACAAGATCGCCGAAATCTGGAATAAGCGCTTCTGGTTCTATACGGGCAACTACGACAAATTCCTCGCGCAGAAAACCCAGCGCAACGAACAGTTGCAGGCCGCTTACCGCAACCAGCGCGACCGCATTGAGCAGCTTGAAGTCTTCATCAACCGCTTCCGCTACCAGGCTACTAAGGCTAAGCAGGTGCAGAGCCGCATCAAGGAACTGGAGAAAATTGAGCGCATCGAAGTTCCGCCCGAAGAAAAGACTATTCACTTTTCGTTCACCCAGCCCAAGCAGAGCGGGCGGATCGTGGCTGAATTCGTTGGCGTGGCCAAGAGCTATGCAGGCAAAGATGGCACGGAGAAAAACGTTTTCCGCGACGTCAGTTTCATGATCGAGCGCGGCGACCGCATCGCGCTGGTGGGCATCAATGGCGCGGGAAAATCCACGCTGATCAAGCTGTTGGCTGGCAGCGAACCGCTCACTAGCGGCGAATTCCGCCTCGGCCATAACGTGGATCCGGACTACTTCGCGCAGGATCAGTACAAGGAACTCAACCCCGACGCACGGATTCTCGACGATCTCGGCGATCTTTCGCCGAGCTCCACGCAGACCGAACTCCGCGGCCTGCTCGGCTGCTTCCTCTTCTCCGAAGACGACGTCTTCAAGAAGCTCGGCGTGCTTTCCGGCGGCGAACGCGGCCGCTACGCGTTGTTGCGCCTGTTGCTGCATCCCGCGAATTTCCTGCTGCTCGACGAGCCCACCAACCACCTCGACCTGCGCGCCAAAGACGTCCTGCTGGGCGCGCTCATGGAATACACCGGAACCGTCGTCTTTGTCTCCCACGACCGCTATTTCATCGACAACCTGGCCACACGCGTGTTCGAGATCGGCGACGGCAAAGTCGAAATTTATCCCGGCAATTATGAAGACTATCTCTGGCGCAAGCAGGGCGGGGACAAAAAAGCGCCGACGCTCGAGGACGTGCCCCGAACCAGTGCGCCGCGAAACCGAAACCCGTCCGCCCCGAGCGCTGCGAAGCCCCTAACAACTGCGCCAACCAACGGAAATTCTGCCGCGGAGCCCGCAAAGACCCTGGAAGAATCAAAAGCGAAGCGCGTCAATCCCATCAAGCGCAAACAAATCGAAGATCGCGTACACGAACTGGAAGAAGCGATCGCCCGCGCCGAAGCTTCCATTGCCGCCTGCGAGACCTCATTGCAGAATTTTGTGAGCGCCGAAGAAAGCCAGCGCCAATCCCAGGCGCTTGATCAGCACAAGGCCACTCACGCCGCTTGGATTGAAGAATGGGAGGGTCTGTCCCGAGCCCTGCAGGAGTCCGACTGACTTGTGGAACGGACCGCTGTTGCGCGCTGGCTTTTTGGTGGCGCAGGCAAGCGGGCAAGAGTGCCCCGCTCCACACGAACTGCTCCACGCGTCCCGCTTCACACGACCCCAGTGGACACGTTCTTCCGTAATCTCGGTAATCTGCTTACCTGTGTGCGATAGTCAGATTGGCCGAACGGGCAGCAACTCCCGCCAGCCACAAATTTCAGACCAACCGCATGGAGCGGGCCAGCCAGCGAGGCGCCGCGCGGGAACCCAAGGAAGGTCGCAATGCTTCAGTCGTCGGAGAATTCTTTCCTGAAGTCGAACACACCGGCTTCCAACCCCAACTCGTTCAACCCAATCAAAACCGTCACCGCCCCCGTAGACCAGGCCACCATCGGCCGCACTCTGGTCATCAAGGGTGAGATTACCGGCTCGGAAGCGCTCTACATCGATGGCCGTATCGAAGGCAAAATCACCATGCCCGAGAGCCGCGTCACCATCGGGCGCAACGGCAAGGTCGATGCCAGCATCTCTGCCCGCGAAGTGGTTGTGATGGGCAAGGTGAACGGCAACATCGAATGCACCGACCGCGTCGATATTCGCAGCGAAGGTTCCGTCACCGGCGACGTTTCCACCGCGCGCATCAGCGTGGAAGATGGCGCAGTGCTCAAGGGCGGCATCCAGGTGCGCAGCTCCGACACCAAGAACCAGCAGTCGAAGGCCGCGGATTCGGCGAAGGCTCCCGAAATGCCGAAGGCTTTGTCCGCAACCGCCAACGCGTAGTGGTTTGAGGATTTACCGCAGCACGAAACAAGGGCACGCTCGCGCGTGCCCTTGTTTCTTTTCCTTGGCCTGATCCTCGCGATCGCGGCCGCTCTCCGCATCCTCCGCGATTTAAGCCTTGCTCTTCTCCGGCTTGAAATCCAGCGCTGCCGAATTCATGCAATACCGCAGCCCGGTAGGCGCCGGACCGTCCTCGAACACGTGCCCCAGGTGCGCGTCGCAAGTGGCGCAACGGACCTCAGTCCGCACCATGCCATAGGCGCTATCTTTATGCTCGACCACGCCACTGCCCTCGGCCGGCTTGTAAAAGCTGGGCCAGCCGGTGCCCGAATCAAACTTCGTCTTCGAATCAAACAGCGGAGATCCGCAGCACACGCAGTGGTACACCCCCGGCTCCTTCGTCTTCCAGTACGCGCCGGTAAAGGCGCACTCCGTCCCCGCCTCGCGGGTCACGTGATACTGTTCCGGCGTGAGCTTCTGCTTCCACTCCGCCTCGGGCTTCACAACTTTGTCGGCAATTTTCTCAGCCATGAATAGCTCCATTCTTATGATCCATCCCTAATACCCATTAGATGTTCCAGCACGCCGAAAGTGGCACGGGCCCGAAAGCGGTCAAACCTCATTTGGACAGGCCCAGAGTCTGACATGGATTTCAATACCTTGGCGACGACCAAAGCCAATCCTTCGTAGAACGCTAGCGCCCCGAACATCATAACCGTGGCCGCGAAAACAGTGACGATCGTAGGACGTGGGGCAACGAAATACAGGTCGAACCGTTGCGCCTGGTGGGCCAGGAATGCCTCTCGGCCACGTTGCCCCCACTTCACATAGTCGAAATGGATTTAACCGCCCAGCCCGGCACCCATAGCCAGAGCTGCAAAGAATCTGCCCAATAAGTTGATGTTCAAGGCCAAGCCACTCCGTCCGGTAAGATACAGTTTCCCGACGTTTGGCGGGATATCCGCTAACCGATTTCTTTCCCAGCTTCCCAGTACTTTCCACGAAAGAACAGCAGCGGCTCGCCTGACCGCACCACCACGTCCTCGACTTCCGCAATGAATATGGTGTGGTCGCCAGCCTCCTGCGAAGAATGCAGACGGCACTCCAGATACGCCAGCGCACCGTGCAGCATCGGAGTGCCATGCCCAGTGCGCTCAAACCGCGCCCCGGCTTCGGTTTCGGCGTGCTCATGGGTGCGGTCCGGGCGTGCGTAGTATTCCGAAATGGCCCGCTGATCTTCGCGCAGCACGTTGATGCCGAATCGCTTCTTAGCGTGCAGATGCGCGTGGGTGCGGGTATTGTGGTCCACACAAACCAGCACCAGCACCGGGTCGAGTGACACCGAGGCAAACGCGTTGGCGGTCATGCCATGGACTTCGCCGTCCAGGTCGACGGTGATGATGGTGACCCCCGTGGCGAAGGATCCCATCGCTTGTCGGAATTCGGAAGAATTCAGGCTCATTCTCGTCTTCGCGACTGCACGAAAGCTATCGTAGAGACGTTGCTGGCAACGTCTCGCTAACCACCATTTCTGCTTCTCTGGCGACCATTCGCGGCGGCGCCGGGGGAGACGTAGCAAGCTACGTCTCTACGAACGATTCCACGCGCAACCGCATACATTACCACGGCTGGCTATTGATGTATGATTCGGTTCATCCGAACCCCGTGTCGCTGACCGCAATCACGCCTGTCGCACCCATTTCAGGAGACACCGCTCTGCGCCTCATCGGCTGCCCCGACGGCGAGCTTCCCGAACTTCTCGCCGCCGCTCGCGCCGCCAAAGAACGATTCAAACCCGGCATCGTCACTTACTCGCGTAAGGTCTTCCTCCCGCTAACCAATCTCTGCCGCGATTACTGCGGATACTGCACCTTCCGCCGCGATCCCGGAGACCCCGGCGCGCACACCATGACTCCCGACGAGGTCCTCGCCGTCGCCCGCGCAGGCGAGAAACTCGGCTGCACCGAAGCTCTGTTCAGCCTGGGCGACAAACCGGAACTGCTCTTCCCCGAGATGCGCGAGACTCTACGCCACCTCGGCTACAGGTCTACGCTGCATTATCTCGAGGCCATGTGCGAACTTGTGCTGCGCGAGACCGCATTACTTCCACATCCCAACCCAGGCCTGCTCAGTGCTGAATGGATCGCGCGTCTGGCCGCTGTTTCCCCCAGCATGGGCCTGATGCTCGAAACCACCAACGCAAGCCTGCTCGCTCCCGGTGCGGCCCACGACAACGCTCCCGACAAAGTTCCCGCCAAGCGGCTGCGCACCATCGAGGACGCTGGCCGGCTAAACGTTCCCTTCACCACCGGCTTGCTTATCGGCATCGGCGAATCCGCCGCGGATCGGGTCGACACCCTGCTCGCCATCCGCGATTTGCACCAGCGTTATGGTCACATCCAGGAAGTGATCGTGCAGAATTTCCGCGTGAAGCCTGCCATCCCCATGGCCGACTGGGCTGAACCTAGCTTTGGCGAAATGTTGCGCACCGTGGCGGTAGCTCGCTTGTTACTCCCAGGCGTGAATATTCAGGCGCCGCCGAATCTCTCCGCACCTTACTATGACTATGAGGAGTTGCTGGACGCCGGCATCAACGACT
>Ga0210383_10000561_pt1 | contig 33998 bp, 31 predicted proteins | sample IncBWC14OmetaG_FD_160072 | JGI IMG/M metagenome (GOLD analysis project Ga0210383, IMG submission 160072) | Forest soil microbial communities from Barre Woods Harvard Forest LTER site, Petersham, Massachusetts, United States - Inc-BW-C-14-O ... | reverse complement strand
GGGCTGGCTGGATGGCGAAGAAGGCCGAGGTCTTCGCTGGCAAATATCACTCGCCAGACTCCGAAGACTCCGACACCGTCAACCACTTAAACTGGTATGAATCCACCGGATTTATGCGGCCGTTCCCGGGAGAGAAGACCGTTCGCCCCGCGAGCGACTTCAACCGCGCGGCACCGGAGAAAGCTGACCTGGACGACTAAAATACGTTTCCATAGCAACCGGGCCCTCTCTTCAATCGGGAGGGCCTTTTTTGTTGGCATCGCGAGACCGGTTAGGCGTGAATGCCGTTGTCGGCTGCCGGGAGCGAGATCAGTCGGCCCAGCGCACGGCGGCGTTCTGAGAACCACGTCTTTCCCCTCTCCTTTCCCCTCTCCCCACAGCCGCATTGACTCGCCGCTCGTCCATCCCTAAGATGGCACGGAGTTTCATGACGATTGATTTCCGGGGGCGCCACGCCACCCCAAGGCCCGGCTCTCCTCTTCCAACTCCCAACAATTGCGAAGCAGTCAAGGAGATTCCTCGAATGACGCGCATTCTCTCTGGCATCTGTTTCTTAGTACTTACGGTCGGCGCAGTTCGCAGCGCAGCCCAACTGCAGCAAGTCCATCCTTTCCGAGACGGCACACCTGGCGTGACGGGCTATCGCTCCGAAGTACTGGCCCTGGTCATGATTCAGGAAAACGAATTCCTCCGACTCGCCGAAGCCTTCCCCGCCGAAAAATACACCTGGCGTCCCGCGCCCGGCGTGAAATCAGTCGCCGAGTGCTTCCTGCATGTCAGCGCCGCGAATTACAACATGTACAAACTGGTAGGCGCGCCTTTCCCCGCAGGACTTGACGTAGCAGGAATGGAAGAATCCACCACCGATAAAGCGAAAGTCATCGCGACCCTGAAGCTCTCCTACGCGCACGCCAGGCGAGCCATCACCGACATGCCCGATGCCAACCTCGAAAAAACCATGCCTTGGCTTGGCGGAACGATCACCCAGCGCGGCATGCTCCTCTTCATTGTTCCTCACATCGCCGAGCACCTCGGACAGGCCATCGCCTACGCGCGCATGAACGGAGTCGTTCCCCCGTGGTCGGAAGACCCTCCGAATAAATAGCTGGCGGTAACGCGGCCCGAGGACCCGTATCGCTCGACCTCGTATATGCTAGATTCAGAAGTTTCATGGACCTCGCGCCCACCATCTCAACCCAGGGCCTGAGCCGCCGCTTCGGCGAGCTCGTGGCCGTCGACGGCGTGGACCTGCGTGTTGCCCCCGGACAATTCTTCGGTTTCCTCGGCCCCAACGGCGCGGGAAAATCTACCACCATCAAGATGCTCACCGGCCTGCTGGCCCCCAGTTCCGGCCGCATCGAAATTCTCGGCATCGATCTCAACGCGCATCCCGTCGAGGTCAAACGCCAGATTGGCGTTGTCCCTGAAGGCATGGCGCTGTTCGGCCGCCTCACCGGCGCCGAGTTCCTCAGCTTCGCCGGACGCATGTACGGCCTCGATCGCACCACCGCCGCCAAGCGCGCCGCCGAGTTGCTCGACTTCATGCAGCTCGCCGACCAGCCGAAAAAACTGGTCACCGACTATTCCCACGGCATGCAGAAAAAGCTGGCGCTGGCCGCCGCCGTGATCCACGCACCCAAAGTTCTGTTTCTCGATGAACCTTTCGAAGGCGTAGATGCAATCGCCGCCGGCACGCTGAAATCCATGCTGCAAGGCATGATAGCCCGCGGCGCCACAATTTTCCTGACTTCGCACGTGCTCGAAATCGTCGAGCGCCTGTGCAGCCACGTCGCCATCATTAGTCAAGGACGGCTTGTGGCGCAGGGCTCGCTCGAAGAACTGCGTGCCGGGGTCGAGGCCCAAGCTCCCGCCGCATCTGGCGAAGGCGCAGTATCTTCCGCTGAGAAGCTCACGCTGGAGCAACTCTTCCTGCGCATCGTCGGCGGCACTCACCGCACCGAGCAGGAACTCTCGTGGCTCGAGTAAAGAGATTAACGAGATAAAGATGAAGAAGATGAAGGTCAATAGACTGCCCGAATGAGTTCCGCTCTCCACCGCCGCGCCCAGCTCACCGCCATCGCCGCCCTACGCTGGCGCATGTTCGTCAATGGTCTGCGCACCAAGCGCGGCAAAATGGAGCTGGTTTCTCGCATCATCGTCACCGCAGCCTTCGCCCTCGGCGGACTCGGCGGCTTCACCGCCGCCACGGGATTCGCCTGGTATTTCGTCTCGCAAAACAAGCCCGAGTATCTCGCAGCCCTGTTCTGGCCGATCTTTTTCTTCTGGCAAGTCTTCCCCGTGATGGCGACCGCCTTCACCAACAATCCAGACTCGGGCGACCTGCTGCGCTTCCCGCTCAACTACAGTTCGTTCTTTCTGATCCGACTTGCCTACGGCTTCTGCGACCCGGCCAGTGCTCTTGGCTGTCTGGCACTGCTCGGAATTCTTCTCGGCGCCAGCGTCGCCAGGCCGCTTCTTTTCCCCTGGACGCTGCTGGTGGTGCTCACCTTCGCGCTGTTCAACCTCGTCCTGATGCAGACGGTCTTCGCCTGGCTCGAACGCTGGCTGGCCCAGCGCCGCACTCGCGAAATCATGGGAGTTCTCTTCATCCTGGTGATGCTGAGTTTTCAACTGATCGGCCCCCTGATGGAGCGCTTCGAGAAAAAGCCACGCCCCGAACTCGGCCGAGCAACTCAGATCCTCGCCCAGGTCCAGGCCGTTCTGCCGCCGGGTCTCGCCGCCGACGCGATAGCACAAGTCACTCATTCCCACTTCCTGGTCGGCGCGAGTTCCCTGCTCTTTCTAGCAGCCCTGACAGCGGCCGTAGGCTCACTCCTCCACATCCGCCTGCGCGCCCAATTTCGCGGGGAGAATCTCAGCGAAGCCGCCGCGCGCCCGGTCGTCGCGCAACCGCAAGGCCTGCAAGTGGGATGGAATCTCTCGGGATTTTCTCAGCCAGTCGCGGCCGTGTTCGAGAAGGAAGTCCGCTACCTGGCGCGCAGCGGACCCATGCTGCTCACTCTCGTAATGCCGATCTTCATGCTCGTGGTTTTCCGACTGGGAGGACACGGAAGTCCGCTACAACACCATTCGAACTTCCTCGGCCGCACGCCCGACATGGCCTTCCCCGGCGCAGCCGCCTACGCGCTCCTGGTGCTCACCAACCTGGTCTTCAACAGTTTCGGAGGCGATGCCGCCGGAGTCCAATTTTTCTACGCTTCGCCAGTTGGATTTCGCCAGATTATTCTCGGGAAAAATCTAACTCACGCCAGCATCCTGGTCGCGAACACAGCGCTGGCCTGGCTCGCCGTCAGCTACTTTTACGGAACACCTCACCTCGCCGTCACGATTGCAACAGTGGCAGGATTGCTTTTTGCCGTGCCCCTGAATTTCGCCGTCGGGAATCTGCTTTCGATCTATTCGCCCAAGAAACGCGATTTCGCCGCCTTTGGCCGCCAGAACGCTTCTCAAACCACGGTTCTCGCCAGCCTCGGCCTGCAGATCGTAATCGTCGGCATCGGCGTCGCGGCCTTCTTCATCGCGCGCCTCTACAACAATCTATGGATTGCGGCACTGATTTTTCTAGTACTGGCGGCGATCTCAATCCCAATCTATGTAATCGTTCTCCGCCGCATCGACGGCATCGCCATCCAGCGCCGAGAAACCCTGCTGGCTGAGTTGTGCCGCGCGTAGCCCCAGCGGTCGCAAATTACTTTTCCGGCTTCGCCAGAAACCTGTACCCGACCCCGCGCACCGTGAGCAAATGCCGCGGACTCCCCGGATCATCCTCGATATAACGCCGCAGCCGCACTACAAAATTATCGATCGCCCGCGTGTCAGTGTCCTCCTTCAGTCCCCAAACTTCCTCCAGAATCTGCTTGCGCGAAACGATCTTGCCGTCATTCCGCACCAGATGTCGCAGCAGTTCCGATTCCATCAGCGTGAGATGAATCGTGCTCTCGCCCGAGCGCAGTTCAAGCGCCCCAAAATCGATCGTCTTCCCGCCAAATGAAAATGTCCCGAAATCTCCCACGCTGCCGGCATCGGTCCGCGCCTCACTCGGTGCCGCCTGTCCTCCGCGCGTCCACTGGCTGCGCCGCAACAATCCCTGCAACCGCGCCAGCAGAATCGAAAGATCAAACGGCTTCGCCAGGTAATCATCCGCCCCAGAGGCAAAGCCCTTCAGCACATCTTCCGGACGCCCCCGCGCCGTCAGCATCAGCACCGGCACGTAATTCCGTGCGGCGCGCAATTCCGACACCACGCTGAATCCGTCTTTCCCCGGCAACATGATGTCGAGCACCACCGCATCAAACTTTTCGTTTTTCTCGAGCAGACGATCGGTGGCCTCTTCCCCATCGCCCACTACCTCCGCCGCGTAGCCTTCCGCTTCCAGGTTGAAGCGCAGCCCCTGCGCCAGGTGCGCTTCATCCTCCACCACCAGAACCCGGCTCACGCCGCCCACCTCGGCAGTTCCAGCACGATGGTAGTTCCGTGCCCTTCCCCGTCGCTCTCGGCAAAAACTTTGCCGCCATGTTTCTCCGCAATCGCCCTCACGATAAACAGGCCCAGCCCGGTCCCCTTCACATGTGCCAGCGAACGATGCGGGACTCGATAAAATCGTTTGAAAATGCGCTTCATGTCGTCGAGAGGAATGCCCACACCCTGATCCTGCACCCGGAGAACGATATGTTTCTCGTCGGGCGCCTCCAGCCGCACCCGCACGTCAACACTCTCTCCCGAATACTTGACCGCGTTGTCGAGCACGTTCGACACGGCTGTCCGCAAATCTTCCTCGCTGCCTCGCACTCGCAGCGCGCTCGGGTTGGTGGGCGCCTCTTCGTAGCGAATCGCCTCCGGCTGCAGGTGATGACGCGCCCGAGTGGCGTCCATGCAGTCGCGCACCAGCTGGGCAAAATCCACTTCCGCTTTATCCCGGCCGGCTCTCTTGTCGCCTGCCCGTCCCGCGCGCAAAACCTGCTCCACCGTCTCAGTAAGCCGGTCGGTATCGCTCAACATCAGCTGGTAAAAGTCCTGCTTCTGCGACTCAGGCAATTCGCGCCGCTGCAAAGTTTCCAGATGCAGCCGGATCGACGCCACCGGCGTCTTCAATTCATGCGTGACCGCGTTGATGAAGCTGTCGTGCTGTTCGCTGCGCCGCAGTTCACGCACCAGAAAAATCGTGTTCACCACCATTCCGGCAATGATCAGCGCAAAGAAGACAATCCCGAAAAACAGCAGCACGCCTTCCCGCCAGTTGAGGATGATCCAGCCGACGTTCAGGGCAACAGCCAGCGCCACCAGGCCCACGCCCAGGCAGAGAAAAAATACGATGGTTCCGCGGCGGCTCGAAATGCGCATGGAAGCTCTGCAGGATTTTACCGCGTTCGCGGTCAAAGTCTCACGGTTGACTCCCTAGAGCCACTGCCGTATCGTTTTGCGAAACCGGCTGCAGAACCACGACTGGCTTGAATTCCGAACAAGGCGGGCTTATGAGCGACGATTCAACGCAGGACCAGTTTTCACGGCGCGGATTCCTGGGCGTGGGGTCAGCCGCGCTAGCGGCCGGCATGCTATCCGCGGCGGATGCCGCCGGCCAGAACCAACAATACGGCCAGGACCAGAAGGTTTACCCCACCAAGGGCGACAAGAGTTCCAGCGCGCCGGGACCCGGAAATCCCCAGATCGACGCCCAAAACCCAGACTCCTTCCTGCCGCCACCCACCGACGCCGGTGGAGTACAAACCTTCAAATATCCCTTCGGAGTTTCTCACAAACGGATGCAGGAAGGCGGATGGTCGCGCGAGGTCACGGTGCGCGAGCTGGCGGTATCGAAATCAATCGCCGGCGTCGACATGCGGCTGACCGCCGGAGGCATCCGCGAGCTGCACTGGCACACCGCCGCGGAGTGGGCGTTCATGCTCTACGGAAACGCCCGCATCACCGGCCTTGATGCCGACGGAAAGAGCTTTGTCGCCGACGTCACCGAGGGCGATCTCTGGTACTTTCCCACCGGCATTCCCCATTCCATTCAAGGCCTGAATCCCGACGGTTGTGAGTTCTTGCTGGTGTTCGACGACGGCAATTTCTCAGAATACGAAACCGTCCTGCTCACCGACTGGATGGCCCACACTCCTCACGATGTGCTCTCGAAAAATTTCGGCGTCAGCGAGCAGGCAATGGCAGCCATGCCTCGCCGCGAGAAATTTATCTTCCAGGCCGCCGTCCCCGGTCCCCTGGCCGCAGACCTGAAAGCAACCAGCGGATCGCTGGGCCTGTCTCCGCAGGATTTCGCCTTTCGCACCACCCAGCAAGCCGTCACCCGGCGCACCAAGGGCGGCGACGTCCGCATCATCGATTCCAGTAGCTTCAAAATCTCCACCACCATCGCCGCGGCCATCGTCACGGTTCATCCCGGTGGCATGCGCGAACTTCACTGGCATCCCAATGCCGACGAATGGCAGTACTACATCAGCGGCGCCGGAAAAATGACCATCTTCGCCACCGGCGGCCGCGCCCGCACCATGGACTTTCAAGCTGGAGACGTCGGCTACGTCCTGAAAACCTTGCCCCACTACGTGCAGAACACCGGCGACACCGACCTGAAATTTCTCGAGATGTTCAAGAGCAGTTCCTACCAGGACCTCGCCCTCTCGGAATGGCTCACTCACACGCCGCCGGAACTTGTCCTGGCGCACCTGGGCATCGACAAGTCCACGCTCGAAGCCATGCCGAAAGACGAAGTCGTCGTGATGCCCAAGTAGCGCTCGGCTCCCACAAACAGCAAAACCCGCTCAGGAGGCGGGTTCTGCTGAATCACTCTCTCGCCCCGAAAACCATCAGAAGATGAACCGGCTGCCGATCGTCGGAGCACAGTTGTTGTTGTAGTTATAAGGAACGCCCGGGCCATGAGGAATGGCGATGGCCAAACCGCCGCGCACGTACGAATATGCGATTCCCACAAAACCATCGAAACGCTTGGTGAAGTGATGATCTAAATAAAGCGACCCCTCGTTGAGCGTGCCCGCGCAGGAAGCACGGAAACTGCCGGGGGTGCCGGCCGGCGGCTGACGGAAGTCATTCTGCCGCTGTTGATACCAGGCGAAAGTGACGTCGGTCTTGCTGCGATACGTGTACTTCGCGCCCATCCACCAGATATTCACCAATTTTTCGGAATCAAGGTTGTTGTCTTCGATCCCGCTCATAAAATATCCGCCCTGATCCGAGGCGCCCACGCCCAACGGGTGCGCCGGGTTATTCTGCCAGATGTATTCGTACCCGACAAACAACTTGATCGGATCCCACGCATACTTGGCCGCGACCATAACTGCGTTGTTATCGGTAACGATGCCGTATACGGTATTGTTTGGGTCGATCAGATTGGGCCCCAGGCCGGCCCCTCCGTTGATGGGGTTTGTATTGATGCTGTCGGTGGTCGACTGAAAGGACTGCCCCGCACTCTGGCTCTGAGGCCCCAGCAAAGGATTCAATACGCTGATCGCCTGGTTGTAGTGCTGGAAGACGGCGTCGGCGGAAAACTTGCCCGCGCTTCCGCCGAGGTCGAATCCAAACGCGTTGTTATGCGCCTGCTCCGGCGTACACGTCGCCGCAGTCCACCCTGCCGCGCCCGAGTAGCAACCGGCAGAACCATCGGCGAATTTATACATCGCTCCGAAATGGACCGGGCCATAGGCGATGCGATATTTCACGGCATCGTCCCAACGCGTGTCCTCGGTATCGCCGCCGCCGGCCATCGTGCCGTTGTACCCGATGTAAGAAAAGGCATAGCCGCCACCGGCCGGATCGTAAAGCAGCATCGCGTCGGTGCCGAGAGCGCGCTGACGCCCGAAGGTCAGCGTCCCAAAATTCTTGGACGATACTCCGGCATAGTATTCATCATTGAAGGGTTGGCCCGCGCGCGCGCCGTCGATCGCGATCGAATAGCTGGCCCTGGGCAGCCCGTTGTTGATGATGTCGGTTTGAGACGCATTAGCCAGCAGGCCAGACTGCGGATTGATTCCAGTGGAAGCGTTGAACACAACCGACCAGCCCGGCAGAAACTCTTCCTTGCCTCTGACGCCAAAACCCGTCTGCTGCAAGTTGTTCGGCGCAACGAGGAATCGATGTTGATAGCCGTTCCGGTTCACCAGAGATTCGCCTTCATAGTTGTAGCCGTTCTCCGGCAGGCCGTGGCTGACATAGCCGACGCCGACATCATACGCGCCGTACACGGTGACGCCGTGCCAGGTCAGCGCGCAGTCGGTGGTGGCGAACTCGTGGCCGCTCGTGCAGGGGTCAGGAGCTTTTTCCTGCGCTGGAGACGAGGTCGACGAAAAACCGAGAACCAGGACGGCAAGAAATGACGCAGCTACACGCATTACGGCCTCCAAACCCCAGATAAATTAGGACAAAGAAGCAGAAGTGTACAATATCTACGGTTCTAGTGTCCAAATATATACAGATGGCAACGCGTCTGGTACGGTTGACCGCCCTTCGTGCGAAACGGTAGGATTTCGTTCGAATGCCCACCCGCGGACAACCCGGAAAGAATGACGAACACCTGCTCCAACTGCGCGACGCCGCGTTACAGCTAGGCGTCAGCTTCCCCACCATCAAGCAGTGGATTTACAGGAAGAAGATTCGGAGCACCCAAACCGCGGGTGGACACCACCGCATTCCGCAGAGCGAAGTCGACAAGCTATTATTTAAAACGATGGGGAAAACCGAAAAAGAGCGCGAACTGGTGGTGCGCCGCGTCAGCGGCCGCAATCAACTGGTCGGCCGCATCGATTCTGTGCGCATCAGCGGCCTGATGGCCGAAGTAAAGATTTCGATCGGCGGCCAGCAGATCACATCCATCATCACCGCAACGTCCGCCCGCGAAATGCAATTGAAAAAGGGCCAAACCGCCGCCGCCCTTATCAAAGCCACAGAAGTAATGATCATCCGCGTCTAACAATCAGGGTTCGTATCAGGACCACTCATCAGGATTCGTATCAGGGTATGCCTTCAGGCATACCGCAAGTGCCGAATCTCCTGAATCGCGTCTTCAGGCACTGCTCAAAGAAAAAGCCCCAGCCAACAAGGCCGGGGCTAATCGAACTTAAATTCCAACGCCCGCTTAGTCGCCCGCGACAGAAACTTCCGGCACAGCCGCCGTAATCAAACGTCCATTCGGCGTCGGCACCACACCGCGCTCCACGTCATCCAGATTTACGCGCTTGATGTCCCACGCCAGCCCCAGCGTCTTGAGCGCCCAAATCCCGTACCAGTTCATGTCGACTTCATACCACTTGAAGCCGTGCTGCGCGGCCGTCGGATGGGCATGATGATTATTGTGCCAGCCCTCGCCAAACGTGAGCAGCGCAACCCACCAGCTATTGGTCGAAAGATCGCGCGTCGCGAAACGCCGCGTTCCCCACGAGTGCGTCGCCGAATTCACCAACCAGGTCGCATGGAGACCAACCACGGTGCGCATAAAGATGCCCCACATCAAGAACGTAAGTCCGCCGATGGCCAACAGGATCCCGCCGAGCACAATCATGGGGACGTAATGATATTTTGTAATCCAGACGTGAAACTTATCCTTGGCCAGGTCGGGAACGTAGCGCGCCAGCGTGGTCGTATCGTGATGCATCGACTTGCCCGAAAGAATCCATCCCATGTGCGCCCACCATTTGCCTTCAATCGGCGAATGCGGGTCGCCATCCTGATCCGAATACTGGTGATGAATGCGGTGCGTCGCCACCCAGAAAATCGGCCCGCCTTCGAGCGCGAGCGTGGCGCAGACCGTCAGAAAATATTCCACCCACTTCGGAGTCTTATATCCTCGGTGAGTCAGCAGCCGGTGATAAGCCATCCCAATGCCGAGACTTCCCGAAACCCACCACAAGAACATCGCCACAAATAATGCCTTCCAGGTAAAAAAGAAGAGCGCGGCAACGGCGCCAATATGAAACAACGCCATGAAAATTGCCGTCACCCAGTTCACTTCATCTTTTTCCGCTCGCCGTTTTTCCAGATCCTGCAGGTCCATATCCAAGGAAGGTCCCCATTTCGTGGTCGTTCTTGAGTTCAATCAACCCCATAGCTAACCTACCAAAGGCAGAACCAGCCCACTGTAATACTTGTGTAAGAACGATTTCTCAGGGATTACGGGAGTAACAGGAAGGTACCCAGCCCTCGATTTGGGCTGCCGCAGAATCATTTGAAAAGCCTCAGCGACCGCCGTGAAGCTTTCCGAATGTCTCAGCCAACATGATCGACATGATCAGAATGCCAGCTCCCAGGACGAGGATGTGTTGTGTCTTGCGCAGATTGAAACTGCCGACTCGGCAAAGCAGCAAGTAGCCCACGACAAGGTTAAACAGACCCCATAAAACATTCACCCTAGCCGAGGACAAGCCCACACCGGGTGGCGATGCAAAAGGGCTCTGGAAAGCATGCCCAGACATCCCATTCCCCAGATGAGGCAGCGCGTTCGCCAGAAACGCGCCTCCGAAAAAATACGCTAAATAGTGATACCAGCGCACGGTTGCTCCTTACGCGGCCTTGCCTTTGACCTGAACGCCCGCCCACTTTTCCAGCAGCGTCAGCGTAGCTGCATAGTCCAGATCCTGATGTCCGTCTTCAGTAGCCATCTCGTAGATCTCTTCCACGGTTTCGAGCGCCGGCAGCTTCACCCGCGCTTCCTTCGCCGCCTCCAGGGTCAGCTTGATATCTTTATGCATCAGCCGCAGCGGAAAATTTGGCGTGAAGTCGCGCTGCAGTATAAACGGCCCTTTGTAATCCACCACGCCCGACCGCACCATCGTGGCGTCAATCAGCGAGAGCAACTGTTGCGTGTCCACGCCCAGCTTCGTGGCCAGAGTCAGCGCCTCGGCGAAGCCTTCAAAAATCAGCGCAATCTGCAAATTCATCGCCAGCTTCGTGGCCTGTCCCTTGCCGGTCTCGCCCATGCGGAAAATCTTTTTACCCATCGCCGCAAACAGCGGTTTCAACCGGTCCACCGGCGCTTCGCCTCCTCCCACAATAAAAACGAGCGTCCCGTCGCGCGCGCCAATCTTCGACCCAGTCATGGGCGCATCCACCCAAGCCACGCCTTTCGCCGCCACACGCTCGGCGAACTTCACAGTGGCCGACGGAGAAATCGTGCTCGAGTCCGCGATGATCATGCCCTCAGTCAGCGACGCCTCCGCTCCGTCGGCACCGAATAGCACGCTCTCCACCGCATCGGTGTCGGATACACACATCCATAGCACCTCCGCGCCCTGTGTTGCCGCTGCCGGAGTCGGAGCCACTCCCGCGCCCTCCACCAGTTTTCCCGGCGTGCGATTCCACACCGTCACTTCGTGGCCAGCCTTCACCAGGTTCGTCGCCATCGCGTGCCCCATGATCCCCAACCCGAGAAATGCAACTCGCATGCAGACTTCTCCTTACTTTCCTGAAACGTCCCTGAAGAGAGCTCGAAAAAGACGCCCTCGAATTAGATATGACCAATGCAATTGCGGTCAAGCAATTGATGCCATTGCGCGCTGCATCGGAATCGCTTCCCTATTCCCCAGACATTACCGCCGTCACAGCCCAGAAATGAAAAAGCAGCCTGCGTCGTCTCGCCTTCATCTAAAATTAGCGACAGATTAATTCAATCCGCCGCATCGTTCTTATCACTCTGCTCTCGGGGTGATGCGCTTTTAGGATGAGGGACCGACGCCGCTTTTCGGTTCGTCTCTCGAGCTTTGCTGCAGGATGATCAAAGTAGGATGATCAAGCAAACACTTCGCAACCCGGCCCTTCGCAAACGCGCCACTCAGTTCGGTCGTCTGGTGCGTCGCTCCGCAGTGACTCCGCGTTCCGGTCAGACCTACAAGCCCCGCCTCGCCACCAACGGCGAACTCGGTGTCACGTTCATTGGCCACGCCAGCTTTTTCGTGCAAATTGGCGGACAGAGCGTCATGATCGATCCGAACTTCGCGCGCTGGCTTTTCGTGTTGAAACGCCTGCGCCGTCCCGGCCTGCGCATCGCCGATCTGCCCGCCATCGACCTGGTGCTGGTTACGCATGCCCACTTCGATCATCTGCATCGCCCGTCGTTGCGCGCCCTTGTGCAGAACAACCTGCGCACCCGCGGAGTTGCGCCGTCGATTATTATTCCGACCCACGTTTCCGATCTGGTCTCTGACCTAGGCTTCGCCGAAATCATTGAACTCGACTGGTGGAAGACTTCGCGTCATCGCAACCTCTCGGTCACGCACGTGCCATCGCGCCACTGGGGCGCTCGCATCCTGAAAGATTCGCATCGCGGATACGGCGGTTTCGTGCTCAAGGCCGGCAAGCACTCGGTCTACCACGCGGGCGATACCGCCTACTTCGCCGGCTTCAGCGAAATCGGACGCCGTCTCGCCCCCGAACTCGCTCTGCTTCCCATCGGCGCCTACAATCCGCCGCAGTTCCGCAACGTCCACGCCAATCCCGCCGACGCCATGCAAGCCTTCCTCGACCTCAAGTCCCGCTGGATGGTCCCCATGCACTACGGCACGTTCCGCCTGTCGCACGAACCGGTCGACGAACCGCTGCAGTTGCTCGACCAGGAAGCACAAGCCGCGGGCACAAAAGACCGCGTGGTCGTGATGGAAGAGGGCGTGACTCGCTTCTTCTAAGTTTGTGTGGGTGTGTTCTGTTTCGTCCCTCCCGGTTTTTAATGCTCCTTTGACAATCGGATCTTTAATTCTGATGTAAACTTCCTTCCGCAAATTCCGCACTGAGGAGATCCTATGCCTGTAAAACCCGTTCCCGACGGATACCACACTCTCACCCCAGCTCTCACTGTGCGCGACGCCGCTCGCGCCATCGAATTCTACAAGCAGGCATTCGGTGCCAAGCAACGCGGCGACGTTGCGAAAGGCCCTGACGGCAAGGTCATGCACGCCGAGTTGATGATCGGAGATTCGATCATCATGATGACCGACGAATTCCCCGAATTCGGTTGCCTGTCGCCGCAGTCCATTGGCGGCTCCGCCATGAGTCTGCACATCTACCTCGACGGCGTCGATGCCGCTTTCGATCGCGCTGTGAAAGCCGGCGCAGAGGTCGAGATGCCGGTCATGGACCAATTCTGGGGCGACCGCTACGGCAAGCTGAGAGATCCCTTCGGCCACAAATGGTCCATCGCCACGCACACCAAAGATCTGTCGATGGATGAAATCAAACATGGTATGGACGAAGCCATGGAGAAGATGCAGAAGACCGCGTAACCATGGTCGCCGAAGTCCGCTGCCACCCTCGCGTATGTCGTCCTGAGCGAAGCGAAGGACCGATGCAGATTGCCAGCGCATCAGTCCTTCCTCGCGCAGCCGCTCAGTAAGCCAGCAGGATTCTCAAATCCCGCAGGTTATTCCCCGTCGGTCCGATTTCGATCGCATCGCCCAGCGCGCTGAAAAACGGATAGGCATCAAACTTTTGCAGCGCATTGGCCGCATCCAGCCCGCTGCTTCTCGCGCGCGCCACAGTCAAGCCGTCCACAATCGCTCCGGCCGCGGGACTGTTTCCGTCCACTCCATCGGTTCCTGCGCTGAGAACCGTGATGTTCTCTCCCGCGATCTTCTCAGCACACGCCAAGGCAAACTGCTGATTGCGGCCGCCCACTCCGCCGTTCGTGACTTTCACCGTGACTTCTCCGCCGGAGATCAGACACACCGGGGAAAACTGTTTTCGTAGGTCGCGCACGCGCTGCACCAAGTAGTCGGCGGCCTTTTCGTAATCCCAGTCATCACAGGAATTATCCACATGGACAATGAAGCCGGCGCGCTCCGCCGCCGCGCTGGCCTCTTCTATCGCTGTCTGATTCGAGAGCACGGTCCACCAACGCGCGCGATGAAACGCCGGATCGTCCGACTTCGGCGTCTCTTCCAATGAATGGCGTTCAAACAACTCGCGCGTCGATTGCGGGAATTGCCGCAACAGTTCGTACTTCTCGGCGATGCGGTAACAATCCTCGACCGTCGTCGAATCGGGCATGGTCGGGCCTGAGGCCAGCGCATCCGGCGTCGAGTCCGGAACGTCGGACACCAGCAGTGAGACTTGCTGCGCGGGTGATGCCGCGAGTGCTAGTCGTCCACCTTTCACCGCGGAAAGATGTTTGCGCACGGTATTGATCTCGGCAATGGGCGCGCCAGAATGCACCAAGGCACGATAGGTCGCGATGAGATCGTCGAGCGAAATCTCATCATCGATCGGCTTCTCGACAATCGACGATCCTCCGCCGCTGAGCAGGAAAATCACGAGAGCCGACGCGGGCTGGGACGCAAGCGCCCGCAGCATCGCGCTCGCTGCCTGAATGGATTCGGCATTGGGTGCAGGATGCCCGCCGCGAAAATAGCGGAACCCGTGAAGCTGCGCTGCGGGCTCGACTGAGCTGGCCACGATTCCTTCGAGCGATGCTCCGACCTGAGCAGTCAGCGCTTCGACCATGGTGTTTCCGGCTTTGCCCAGTGACACGACCAGCACACGCGAATACGAGTGCAGATCGTAGAGATCTTCGGAGACTCGCAACACCCCGCGCTCGCAATGCACGTGCCGCGCGAAGCCTCTCGCGATCGACGCCTCGGCCAAGGCCTGCCTGAAGATCGAGCGCGCCGCGTCGCGCATTTCGTGCGACTTGGATTCGATATCAGGGTCAGGCATGCGGAGTGAATTATATGAGAGCTGTCGGCTCTCGGCTTCCGTGAATCCTCTCCGCTCATCTTCGCCCAGAGTTCCGTGCCCCCGATAGGGATCCTTCGACTGCGCGAATGCATCGCCTCGCCTCGCTCGCACTCGCTACGCTCAGGATGACAGTGATTAACATGGGAACGATTCATGATGAGAACGATAAGGCTTAGCTGAGAGCTCGAGGCTGAGAGCTGACAGCCTCCTTCAGCCAGGCTTCAATCGCTTCGCGCATCTCGCGCAGGCGGCCTTCGAAGAAATGATCCGCGCCTTCGATCAGCACCAGCTTCTTCGGCTCGGGCACTGACGCAACCATGGCTTCCAACTTGGCGCGCGGGCCGAACTGGTCGCGGGCACCGCTGATGAATAACTTTGGCTTGGCACAGTCCTCGAGAAATTCGAACGTGTAGGTGCGCGGAACTTCGCTGTCGGCGACTACGGGACCAACTGGCGTTCCCACTCCTACGACCGCACGAACCCGAGGGTCCGGGCAGGCGGCGCGCAGTCCGACGGCTGCTCCGAAGGAGAATCCCGCGAACACGACCGGTAGATGATACTCGGCGTTGAGCCAGTTGAGCGCCGCGCGGACATCGTCGACTTCGCCGTTGCCCTGGTCGTGCTCGCCTTGGCTCAATCCGGCTCCCCGAAAGTTGAAGCGTAGCACGGGAAAGCCAAAACTGTTCAGCGCCTTCATGGTGTGGAATACGACTTTGTTGTGCAGTGTCCCGCCGAACAGCGGGTGAGGATGGCAGACGAGCGCCGCATGCGTGGCGTCGGCTGTTCCCGCGTTGAGCAACGCCTCCAGGCGTCCAGCAGGACCTTCGAGAAACAGCGAACGGATGGTTGAGGCCGGGATCGAGGTCATCACACACTACTCCGTCTTCGTATTGCTCACAGTCCACGTGGCATCTTCGGGGCCACCGTTTCGACTCTCGAAGTAGCGGACGGTATACGATAGTGGCGACGTCGTTATGAAAACCTCCTTCCCGCTAATCCGGATGCCGTCGTGGTCGCGCTTGAACTCAAAAACCAGGTCGTTGCCCTCCCATCTGCCCAAACCGTCATACACAGAGCAGCCAGCCGGATCCGCGTTATCGCAAAACATGGTTCGATAGCCCTGTGCTTTCTCATCCCACCAGAGGATTCCAAGCGCAGATCGGGAACCAGTGTCGCCCTCGGTGTGATAGTTCTCGACAACCGAGCGTCCGCCCGGCCCCAATACGATTCGGTTCGTGCCCGTGTCTCTCAGGCCTTTTGGTCTCGTGGTGTTTGGCTCCCGGGTAGCCACAACTTCCCAGTTCCCCACCAGCATCGTCGCCAGCTTTTCCATCTCGGGAGATCGTTCCGCCGCCGAGGGATGTGGCGCAGCGAGACGTTCGGCCTGACTCGAACTGCTCCGCGGATTCTGTCCGGCATGGACCTCTTGAGCCCGAACGCCCAGCAAGAGCGCGAGTACTACGACGGATGTGGCTGAACTCGTGAGCAAGAAACTACGTCCGCGAACCGTCCTCATAGCTTCTCCTTCAATGCCGAAGACACGGCAGGGTCGAAAATAGCACGTTATGGTAGAACCAGCGAAATCCTGAACGGTGCCGGGTCTGATCGCTCTGCTATTCTCTCCTCCATGGATGCTGTGACGCTGACGCGGCAACTGGTGGACATCGAGTCCATCACAGGGAACGAAGCTGCCGTGGGGAACTATCTTTACGGGGAACTTTGCCGGATTGGTTATCAGACGAAGAAGATGGCGGTTGAAGAGGGCCGATTCAACCTGTATGCGACTTCGGCGGAGCATCCGCATCCCGCGGTGGTGTTTTCGACGCACATGGATACCGTACCTCCGTTCATTGCGTCGTCGGAGGATGCGGGACGCATTTACGGGCGTGGGTCGTGCGACGCCAAGGGAATCATCGCGGCGCAGATTGCGGCGGCGGAGCGACTGCGCCAGCAGAACATCTTCGTTGGATTGCTGTTTGTGGTGGGCGAAGAGCGCGATAGCCTGGGCGCGCATGTGGCCAATGAATATGCGGCGAGGGAATCTGTGGCGAACAGGCGAGACTCGGGTCGTCGATTTCTGGTTAACGGCGAGCCCACGGAGAATCGGCTGGCGCTCGCGTCGAAAGGGACGCTGCGCGTGGAAGTGACTGCGAAAGGACGCATGGCGCATTCGGCTTATCCGGAGTTGGGTGAGTCGGCGATTGACAAGCTGATTCCGGCGCTCGCGCGGTTGCGCGCGATGCCGCTGCCAACTGACCCGGAGGTTGGGCCGTGCACGCTGAATATCGGACTGATTGAAGGCGGACGCGCGCCTAACGTGATTCCGGATTATGCGCACGCGGATTTGCTTTACCGGCTCGTCGGACCGTCGGAAGATTTGCGGCGACAGATTACGGCGACTGCCGGCGATTCGGTCGAGGTAACGTTTCCGCTGGAGCTTCCCTTTCTTCGTCTGCGAACTGTCGATGGACTGCCCACGATGATCGCGGCTTTTACCACCGACATTCCGAAGCTGACCAACTGGGGCGAACCGCTGCTGATTGGTCCGGGATCGATTCACGTGGCGCATACCGACGGGGAGTTCATCGAGAAGCGGCAACTGGCGGAGTCGATCGATTTGTATTGCAAGATCGCGAAGCAGCTTCTGGGCTGAGGGCGGGACACGACATCGGTCCCAATATTTTTTTCACTCCCGTTCTGTAAAATACTGACTTCCAATGACTTGCGGACGCCGGATCGACTGACGTGCCGGTAAAATCCTGAGCCGCAAGGCTTTACCGCTAAAATATTGCAGGGCAAAGAGTTGTCTCCAGACCGATCGCCGGTTAGTGGATCGAACTGGTACGAAGAGCTGGCGTGCATGTGGTTAGCTTGCGCTTCCTGAATTTCTCAGTAAAGGTTGTTCGTCACAGGAATGGCAGTTCTTTTGCGGGAAGGCTGTGGAAAAAGACCAGGGGTGGACTTGGGGTAGTGCCCTCACTCGTGCGTTGCTATACAGCAAATACCCGATTCACAAAATTTGTATCGGGCATAGACTTTCTGACTAGACGGCAGATCGCTGCACAGTAGGGAAGTTTTTCCAAGCACCGAAATGCGGACCGCGAGTAGGATTGAGTTCCGAAATGAGTGGGTCTGCCGTTCATTCCTTTCCTCAGGTAGTGCTGAGGCCATTGGCGCGACCGCTCTGCCGCCAGCGTGCCAAGGCGGGTTTCTACACAGCTTGCCGTGAAGATCCCTGGGGCTAAAGCCCCGTTCCTCTCGAGGCTCTTTTGACGCGGCGCTGAAGCGCCGCTCTTTCACGTCACTACAGGCGGCACGTTTGCGCGCAGACTCTAGGGCTCGGTTCCTCCCCAGCGAAGGTTCCGTTAGGCCCGTTCCGCTCAATCGAGACTTTCGCCTCGCCGTTGCATTGTGCCCCCAGCTGCCAGGTTGCCCTGAAGGCATGCCCTGATACGAATCTTGATTTTTTCCGCAGCCTCTACACTCGTGCCCTTCCGAAGACCTACCGGCGGAATTTTTGCAGACAGTTTATAGATCAGGGCTCCGAAGATAGGGCTTCGATTTCCTGCGAGGTCGTTTCTCTCTTGAACTACTGCGGGCTCCAGGTCATCTCTACGCGAATGGGAATTTCGTTTTTCACCGGGAGGGTCAGGAGCGAAGGCGGGTCGATTTTGAAGTCGCTCAGAGTGGCGGGGATGGTTCCGGTGATCCGCGTTTCGGTGCCTTGCGTCGCCAGTTCAAAAGCGACTTGCTGGTAGTGGGCGGTCTGGCCGGCGAATTGGATTTCGATATCGGCTTTGACGGTTGACGACGTGGAGGCTGACTCCGGCAGGTGGGTGCGGACTGTGACCATGGGGTATTCTGCGCCGCGGGTTACCTGGATCATGTGCAGATCGCGGTTGCTGTCGCCAGAGTCGAAGGTCTTGACGGGAACGGCGATGAGGAAATCGCATTGTCCGTCGTGGCAGATGCCTTTGCCGCGCGCGGCGTGGCTCACGCCTTCGCTCTGATGCAGCGGGTGCGAGACGTGGTAGGTGAGAGTGCTCTGCTTTAGGACCCACAGGTGGTCGGCGGCGAGGAGAGTGGACGAGGCCAGCAGCAGAAATAGCGGGAAGATTTTCTTGTTCATAGACTCTCCATGTTGGAACCGATCTGGCCTCAGTGGCGAAAGCCGCAGGTCCTGGAGTAGTGCTTACGGCGGTGCTGAACAGGTTGCGGAAAAACTCGGTTTTCACCTCGCAGCGCCTAAAGGCGCGATTGATAACGCGGCGCTGCGGTATGCCTGAAGGCATACCCTGATACGAATCTCGTTGCTACGAATCTCAATAATACGAATCTTGATTCTTCTTCAATCTCTTAAGTTCTACCCCTTCCCAGCAGTGCCGATCTTCGGGGGTCGATGTTCGAGAGTCACTGTGCAACCTGGCCTAGAATTTCATTGACACTGATATCAGCGCGGCGCCGAAGGCTCCGGCGGTTACGATGGCGACCGGTCCGTGGGCCTGGGCGATGCCGTGAACTTTTTGTCCATTGTTTTTCTGCTCGAAAGCCATTGCGCCCAGAATTGGAGTGAGGATCATTCCCGGGCCGTGAATCCAGGCCATGGCCTCGTGGAAACGAATCGGGCCCCGCTTCTCGGTGCCTTTGATTCTGGGGGCGCGGATCGCGTACCAGGCGGTGATGCCATAGAGGTCGCCGGTCAGGGAACCCAGCGCCACATGCAGATCGCGAGTCGCCGTGCCTTCACTTTTGCCGCCCGCACCGGGGCCGAGAATCACGGTCGCTACTAAAGGGATCGTCGTGATGAGTCCCATGCGCTGGTGGATTTTCAGCATGTGAGTGCGCTTGTCGAGCAAGGCCTGTTGCGCGGCGTCACTCTGTGTCTCGGATTTGGAGAAGCCTAAGTCTTCGAGGGAGGGCTCGGTCTTTATACTGGACGACGTGCTGGATGGGGCATTGGGTAGGGTCTCGGCGGGTGCCGGGGTGGTGGGAGCTGGCGCTTCGGGCGGCGGCACAACTTCTAGAACCAGGTCGACTTTTTGGCTGGCCCCGGCGCTCAGCGTGACGGGCTGCGCTTTGGCGCCCTCGGCCGATGAAACGGAGACCTCATAGTCTCCGGGCGCGAGGTTCGAGACGGTGTAGAGTCCGTCGGAGTTGGTTTGTATTTCGGTTGATTGGCCGGTGGATACATTCTTGATCGAGACCTTTGCGTCGGGCATGGCGCGACCGGTGTGATCCGTGACAGTACCGGAGAGTGTCGCGGTTGTCTCTTGCGCGCGGAGCGCTTGCGGGCTCAGCAGAAGAGTGTTGAGAACAATCAGCACCAGGCTAATAGAAAAGACCACTCCCGCCGCTTTCGGTTTCATTCTCGGTTCCCTCTGGGAATTGAGACTGGCTACTATTGTACATAGTAGATGCAGAGGGAAATGTCAGGAGATGTACGGCATTCTTTTCGATATGGGCCACAGGGCTTCAGCGGAGAAGAAAACGCCTTTCTGGTTTTCGTGGGAGCTGCGAGGTGCAAGGGGTCCTTCGACTCCGCGGGAAATGCGCTTTCGCGCACTTCCCCGCTCCGCTCAGGATGACAACACTTGAGTGGGCCGCGTTCGATGACAGCACTCGAGCGGGGCGCGATAGACTGGAATGATCATGAATACTACCTCCACGCTCAATTCGCTCGCCCGCGCTTCTTCTGCTTATTTGCGGTCTGCCATGCATCAGCCGATTCAGTGGCAGGAGTGGGGGGCGGAGGCGTTTGCGGCGGCGCGGCGGGACAACAAGCCGATGCTGCTTGATATTGGCGCGGTGTGGTGCCACTGGTGCCATGTGATGGATCGGGAGTCGTATGACGATCCGGAAATTGCTGCGATTGTGAACCAGCATTTCATTGCGGTGAAGGTGGATCGGGACGAGCGGCCGGATATTGACAGCCGGTATCAGGCGGCGGTGCAGGCGGTGAGCGGGCAGGGCGGGTGGCCGCTGACGGCGTTTCTTACGCCGGATGGGAAACCGTTTTATGGGGGGACTTACTTTCCGCCGAGCGATGGATATGGGCGTCCTAGTTTTCGGCGGGTGTTGCTGAGTATTGCCAACGCTTACGCGGAGAAGCACGGCGAGGTGATGGATCAGGCGAAGATGCTGGAGTCGGCGATTGCGCAGGCGGAGTCGTTTGCAGGCAAGGATGGGCGGGTTTCGGGGGGCGTGATTGCGGCGATTCAGACTTCGGCGTTGCGGATGTTTGATCCGCAGCACGGGGGGTTTGGGCAGGCGCCGAAGTTTCCGCATCCTTCGGCGCTGGATTTGTTGGTCGAGAGATATGAACGGAGGTCAAAACCCCCACTTCTCGCGCAAAAGGACGCGCGAGAAATGGGGCACCCGGAGTTGGGTAGTCTCATCGTCACTACGCTTCAACATATGGCGAATGGCGGGGTGTATGACCAACTGGCGGGTGGGTTTCATCGCTATTCGGTGGATGAGCGGTGGGTGGTGCCGCACTTCGAGAAGATGTGTTACGACAATTCTGAGCTGCTGAAGAATTATGTGCATGGGTATCAGGCTACGGGCGAGGAGTTTTTTGCGGGCGTGGCGCGCGACATTGTTCGATGGATGGATGAGTGGCTTAGCGATCGCGAGCGGGGCGGGTTTTATGCGTCGCAGGATGCCGATATCAATATGGATGATGACGGCGACTACTTCACCTGGACGCTCGAGGAGACGCGCGCGGTTTTGACCGAAGATGAGGCGCAGGTTGCGGCGCTGCATTATGACATCAACGAAGTCGGAGAAATGCATCACAATCCGGCGAAGAATGTGCTTTATCTGCGTGCCTCGGCGGAGGAGATTGCCGGGCGCATGAAGCTGACGACGGAGGCGGTCGCAGAGTTGTTGGGCTCGGCGAAGAAGAAAATGTATGCGGCGCGGCTGCTGCGGCCTACGCCTTACATCGACAAGACGGTTTATGTGGGGTGGAACGGGTTGTGCGTTTCCGCTTATCTGGAGGCCGCGAAGGTTCTTGGGCTCGCGGAGGCGCGACGGTTTGCTTTGCGATCGCTGGATCGGGTGCTGGGGCAGGCGTGGAAACAACCGTCGAGGCAGCTGCTGCATGTGGTGGCTTATTCGGATCCGGCGGCTGCGCTGCGGGAGGTTGCGGGGCTGCTGGAGGATTATGCGTTTACGGCACTGGCCTGCCTGGATGCTTACGAGGCGACGGCTGATCTGAGTTACTTCACGTTTGCTCGCGAGATTGCGGATGCGATGATTTCGCGCTTCTACGACGCGACGTCTGGGGGATTTTTTGACAGCGAGCCTGGGGGTGAGGGGCAGAGCCTGGGCGTGCTGGCGACGCGGCGCAAGCCGCTGCAGGATTCGCCTACGCCGGCGGGAAATCCGATGGCGGCGATCGCGCTGACGCGGCTGCATCATTACACGGGCGACGCCGAGTATCGTGACAAGGCGGAACAGACGCTGGAAACTTTTGCGGGCGTGGCGGGCGAGTTCGGAATTTTCGCCGCGACTTATGGGATTGCGGTGGCTCATCTACTGGAGAGTGCGGTGCAGGTTATTGTGATCGCCGACGACGAGGATGCGGAGACGGCGAAGCAGTTGTATGCAGCGGCAGTCGCTGATTTTTCTTTGGGCAAGACTGTGCTGCGGCTGGCGACGAACCAGGCCGTTGGAGAGAATCTTCCCCCGGTGCTGGCTGCGACGATTCCCGGCCTTCCGGGCTTAGGCGCGGGAAAATCTTTTGCGGTGCTGTGTTCGGGATCGACGTGTCAGCCGCCGATTTTCGATGCGATGGAGTTGCGCCGGGTGCTGGAAGCGGCGGCCGAGAGAAGCTAGCTCCTTAGGGCTCGGAGACGATCCGCACGGCAGGAATACCCACGCCTCGACTTGAGCTTGAGCCTGCGCCGGCGGCGGCGGCCTGCGCGTTCGCCTGCGGCTCGTCCCGGTGTACGCGGGACAGAGCGCGGTCGACCATTCCTTCAAACATGGGGATGAGCGAGTCGGCGGGGAGCGGGTGTTGAATGTCAGACAGACTCTGCTCCCAGCGCTGGGGCTGCAGAAGTGAGTGAGTGGAATCGCGTGCCGACCGCTTGACCGCGACATAGGTCACCCACACCCCCAGACTGCTGTTGTAGGCCGCCATATTGAGGATGCTGGCCCAGGCCCCCCCGCCGAGGTGATTTCCCACCCACGAGGAGATCAGGACAAGTTCGAGCATGGCAAAAGAGCCGAATCCCAGGGCGATGCCGAAACTGTGTTGACGGCGGCTGACGCCTACATAGTGCGAGAAGAAAAGCAGGAACAGGATCATTCCGACCTGGATGATGCGCACGCAGCGTTGCGAGGTGATGATGGCCTGCATCCAGGGCGCACCCTGGGTTGCGTTGCTGGAAATTGAAACCACGCCGGCCATGAGCAGCATGACCAGGCCCGCCCACTTGAACAGTACCGTGCCCAAGTCGCGCAGGATCTGAAACGCGCGGAACACGTCGACAAAGACTTCGTGAATCACGCCAAAGCCGAAGAGTACGCTCAACGCATCCAGGGTCCAATACAGGTAAAAGGCGGCGGAATAGCTGTGCCGGGTGGCGAGAAACAGTACGACGAAGGTTGCCAGTTGAACAAGAATGTAAGCGAAGAAGAATTTGAACTTGCGATGCAGGCCCCGGCGGAGCATGAACGCGGCGATTCCGATCTCCAGGACGGGATGCGCGATCCAGAGCGCGTAGTAAAGAAGTTGAAATTTCTCGCTCATTTTTCCCGGTTACCGGCAAGCCTGATAGGGCTAACTTGGCGACAACTCAGGTCGACCAAGTCTTTGTCCGCCCGCGCAAACTCTGTAAAGAAACGTTAGCCCTTTCCAACCATGTGTTCAATGTACTGCAGTAATCCAAAGTAACGTTACTTTTGAAAGTGCCTCGGCCACAAGGTTACCTTAGTAACCGCACTGGGAAAGGCACTACACATTGAGCCGAAAGACCTTCGTCTGAACCACCGGCAAGAAGGTAGATCGAAGGCGTTCCGCTGCGCGAGTTGAGGGCGCGGCGGGAGCGCGCCGAGAGCCTCTCGCAGTCTGCCGGGAATCCATTTTGGGGCCCAAGGCAAAGGCGCTCAAGCGCGGCTGACTTTACGGAACTTGGCGGCACGACTAAAGTCGTGCCCGTTCCAAGTCGTGCCCTTCCCGAAACCTGCGCACAAGGGTGTTTTTCACGCGCCTTGCTAGGCGTCGGGCATGGAGTGGATGTAGGCGCGCATCATGCGCACTTCGTCATCCTTCTCATCCAGATCGTGGAGCAGGATGTCGCGCAGCGACACCATGCCGATCAACTGTCCATCGTGGCAGACCGGGAGGTGGCGAAAACCGTTACGCCGCATCAGGGCCATGCAGTTGGCGAGATCCTCGTTCATGTTGATGGTGAGTGGGTCGTCGGTCATGACCTCAGCCATGCAGGTGCTGCGGGGGTCGCGGCCTTCGGCCACGACGCGGCGCATGAGGTCGCGCTCGGAGAAAATGCCGACCAACTTGCTGTTGTGCAGGATGGGAACAGCGCCGATGTTGCGCTCGACCATGGCTCGAACGGTTTCGAGCACGGTGTGGCCGAGTTCCCCTTGGTACGTGTCCTGATGCTTGATCAGGTCGCAGATACGCATTTGACACCTCCCGGCGTACAGAGTTCCGAGCAGTCCAAGAGCATCTACCGGGGGGCGAGTATATGCCGAAAATAAGAGGGAAGGAAAGAGAAAAGGAGCTGGGCAGAGAGGAATTTTGGCCCGAATCGGGCGAATCCCGATCGAAAACTAAGGGAGGGACGGTTTCTCGCCGAACGCATCGTCCCCGGCGAACACAAAGTAAGAGGAGTTCCACAGCGCCGTGGGCAGGCTGCCGCGGGGGCGCGCGGTGACCATGATGTTGTATTCGTCCGGAGCGCCCTGGTTCATCTCGCGGAGCGCATCTCCAGAGGGTGCGGTCTTCTGCGGTTCGATCATGCCCGGCTCGACCACCGCCAGCCAGGCTAGAAACTCGTGCAGATCGCGGGTACGAGGGCGGCCAGGAATGGCGAAAGTCACTTCCGCCTCGTGAGTGGAAAAGTGCCAGGCCAGCGACGCAGTCAGATCGACGGCTTTTTCGTAGGCGCGCTCTGAGATCAGTCCGGGCTCAGGATTGTCGAAGGAGATGCAGAGTTTGCGTTCATCTTCGCGGGCGAACTCGCGAACCTTCAGCGAGCCGGATTTGGCGGTCGCCTTCCAGTCCACGTGGCGGGCCGAGTCTTCCGGGGTATATTCGCGGATCAGGTACAAATCGGAGCCGCGGCCGCGGACGAAGCTTTCCCACTCGCCGCGCACCAGCGGCAGGATTTCGAATACTTCGGTCGTCGGTTCGATGCGCGGGTAGACCAGCACCTCGCGCGGCAACGACACGTGCCGCGTCTTGGTGAGAAATGCGAAGGGGAAACGCGTAGCCAGGCCGAAACTGTCTTCGCGATAACGGCCGCGCTGGTCGAATCTTAATTCCAGATCGGCGGACAACTCGGCTTGCGGCGGAACGAAGGGGAAGTAAGCCATCCCTTGAAAGATTCCGGGCGGCGGTGGAACCACGGTGACCCGGCGCAGTCTGCGATCAGGCAGGCGCAGCCACTGCTGGTCCTTCGGGCGGTTGAAGGGAAAGGCGAATGTGGTGGCTTCCCACTTCCATTGCTTGGCTGGTTTCTTTCTTTTCTTGCGAGTGGAAACGACACGGATGGAAAACGACGGCAGGTAGCGCCGCGGGTTGTGCAGCACGATGCGCCCGGCGACTGGACGTCCGGCGAAAACGTGCTCGGGCAGCCGGACATCGAGTTCGAGCCAGCGCAGCACCCAGGCGGAGACGATGCCGGAAACCAGGATTGCCGCCAGCATGGCCGCGACCACGATGTACAGAAGATTGTTGCCGGTGTTGAGCGCGGCGATGCCGATCACAAGCGTGACGATTACGTAGATGATGCCGGCGCGGGTAACGTCATAATCGAAGGACTCGCGCATGCGTTCGACCGCAACGCGGCGAGCGAGATAAGGAACGGTGACCAGCCCTACCAAAGTCGCGAGCACCAGCGAAGTCGAGGCCAGAATGATGGTGGCCCAGAGGTTGCCGGCATCGCGCGATACGGTGGAGAAAAGTGCGGCGGCGAAGGCCAGTCCCAGGCCCACGAGCGCGAGCAGGAACTTGATCCAGACTTCGGCTGAGGCCGACTGCACCCACTGCGCCAGCCGGTTGGGGATGGATGGGCTGGGACCTGCGGAATTCGATTTCAGCGGATTGGTAGACGCAGAAGCCACGTTTTTCGAGCCTAGCATTCTCCGGTGGAACGGACAATCAAGATCGGCTTGCGGAGAAAGCGTTCGTAACGTGACGGCGAGGTGCGACAGCGGCTAAAGCCTAGTGTGGAGTCTATGCCGAGACGGCATGCCTGAAGGCATGCCCTGATATACGAACCTTCCTCTCGACCTGCTGCGCCACGGGGCGCTACGACGGTCTTCTGATTCGGATTTCCTTGTGCTACTCTTACTCGCCTTAGAAGACCTGGGCCCGCAAATTGCTTTTCTATCGTGACCGTTATTGTGAACGACAAGGAGATTCCCCATGCCCATCGGTAAACGTGCAGCAGCGGAATTTTTTGGAACTTTCTGGTTGGTGTTTGGGGGATGCGGGGCGGCCGTGCTCGCCGCCGGCTTCCCTACCGTCGGCATCGGATTCGCCGGCGTCGCCCTGGCCTTCGGACTCACGGTGCTGACCATGGCGTTTGCCATCGGACATATCTCCGGGTGCCATTTGAATCCGGCGATAAGTTTGGGGCTGGTGGTTGGGAAGCGCTTCCCTGCTTCCGATTTGCTGCCCTACGTGATCGCGCAGGTGGTGGGTGCGATTGCGGGGGCGGGCGTGCTCTACATCATCGCCAGCGGCGTGCCCAGCTTCGACGTGCACGCGGGATTTGCGCTGAATGGATACGCCGAACATTCTCCGGGCGGCTATTCCCTGCTGGCGGGCTTCGTTGCTGAAGTCGTATTGACCGCGTTTTTCCTGATCGTCATTATGGGCTCGACCGATAGCCGCGCTCCCAAGGGATTCGCACCCATCGCCATCGGGCTCTGCCTTACTCTGATTCACCTGGTCTGCATCCCCGTCACGAATACTTCGGTAAACCCGGCCCGCAGCACGGGACCTGCGATCTTCGCCGGAGGTTGGGCCTTGCAGCAGCTCTGGATGTTCTGGGTCGCGCCGCTGATTGGCGGGGCGCTGGGCGGAGGCATCTACAGCATGTTGTTCGGGGAATAACAGCCGCACGCCGTCGCGTCTGGCAGCCGGCACCGTGATGAGATTCACGATTCGTCAGGAGCGGCGATTTCTTAAGCCAGAACGGCGGGCTGTACCGATGCAACCATCTTGACCTTCGCTAAGCTGGCCAGGGCGGAGGTTGCATCCTGTGCGCGAACGAGTTCGAGTTTGCGCAACATCGCGCCCGGCGCGAATTTCAATTCAAACACGGCTGTCTCGCCTGCAGCTGTCGCGAAGCTGGCTTGGGCCGTCTGCATCTCTGCGATCTTCCCCAACTGCCCGAATTGCTTCTTTGGGCCCACCACCAGTTGATGTGTTCCCGGTGCGACCACCAATCGAGTGAAGCGGGCTACCTTCAACAGCGCGACATTGGAGTGATCCAGACTCACGTTGAACCCCACCAGGAGTCCCCCGATCGTCGCGCCGCGATGGAGATACACGACTCCGTGATTGGCTGGGGGGCCCTGCGCCAGCAGGTGGTCACGGTCCGCCGGAGATATGTCGGTCACCGATCGATTGTTCGTTCGATACGCCGCAACAAGCAGGAGGGTGAAGCCTGCCAGCGTCCCCGCCATTGGCGTGGGAACTCCGAGAAAGGCCGCTACAAAAGCCGCCGCAAACGCCGCGGCAAAGGAGATGATCACTGTTTTAACTGTGTTCGGCATAACGACACCTCCGTGAGGTAGGTCTCGGGCATCATCGACCGGCTTCAGTACTCCGCCAGTTCCTTCATAGCCAGGAACAAGTCGTTGGGCTGGGGGAGGATTGCGTCTTCGAGGATGGGCTGGTAGGCGACGAAGACATCTTTCGCGGCTACGCGGCGGACGGGGGCGTCGAGTTTGTCGAAGAGCTGGTCGGCGAGGCGGGCGGCGATCTCGGCTCCGTAGCCCCAGCTTAGAGTGTCTTCGTAGGCGACCAGGGCGCGATTCGTTTTCGCGACTGATGCGGCGATCGTGTCCCAGTCAAACGGATTCAGGCAGCGCAGGTCGATCAGCTCGACTTTCACTCCTTGCTCGCGTTCCAGTTTCTGTGCAGCTTGCAGGGCGCGCGGGACTACTGCGCCGTAGGTGATGACCGTCAGGTCGGTGCCGGGATGCACGATCTTTGCTTTGCCGAACGGGATCATGTAGTCGGGGCCGGGATAGGCGGCGCGGCCGAAGGATTCGCGGTAGAGGCGCTTGTGCTCGAGAAAGAGCACCGGGTCGTCGCAACGGATGGCGGTGCGCAGGAGTCCGGCGGCGTCTTGCGAGTTCGATGGGAACACTACGCGCAGGCCGGGAATGTGCGTGAACACGCTCTCGCCGCATTGCGAGTGGTAGATGGCGCCGCCGGTCAGGTATCCTCCGATGGCGACGCGGATGACGACCGGGCAGGAGAATCCGTTGTTCGAGCGCCAGCGGATCACGCTCAGTTCGTCGCGAATCTGCATCATCGCCGGCCAGATGTAGTCGAAGAACTGGATTTCGACGACCGGCTTCAGGCCGCGGGTGGCCATGCCGGTGGCGCGGCCCACGATGGCGGCCTCGGCCAACGGAGCGTTGAACACGCGGTCGGGACCGAACTCGTTTTGCAGGCCGAAGGTGAGTTTGAAGACTCCGCCCTTGCCTTTGACCAGCTTGCGCTTCAGGTATTCTTCGCGGCTGCAGTCGGCTACATCTTCGCCGAAAATGATGATGCGATCGTCGCGCCGCATTTCGTCGCGCAGGGTCGTGGTAATCAGGTCGGCCATGGTCTTGCCGGCGGGTTTCTTGCCGTCGGCGGGAACTTCCGGCGCTACGGCCTGGGTATCGAACGCGGACGATGTGGGATCTATATCCGGCGAATAGACAAATTTCGTAATACTTTCGGGGGCTGGAGGAAGCGCTTCGAGAGCCAAGTCGACGGCTGTCTGCAGCTCGGCTTCGACCTCTTTCTCCAGCTGATTGATGCCCTTTTCGTCGAGAATGCCTTCGCGCAGCAGGAACATTTGCGTGCGGGTGACGGGATCGCGCTGGGCATCGCGCTCGCGCTCGGCGTCGGGACGGTACAGGCGTTCGTCGTCTGATAAGGAGTGCGAATACGGGCGGATGACGTGCGCATGCACGAAGGCCGGACCGTTTCCTTCGCGGCAGTGGCGCACGGCGCGAGCGAACGCGGCGTAGCTGGCTATGGGGTCGGTGCCGTCGACTTCTTCGAAATGAAAATTGGGGAATCCGGAAACCAGGCGCGAAATGCTTCCGCCGGCGGTCTGCACTTCGACGGGCACTGAGATCGCATAGCCGTTGTCTTCCACGCAGAATACTACTGGCAGTTTTTCGAGGGCGGCGGCATTCATGGCCTCCCAGAATTCGCCCTCACTGGAAGTGCCGTCGCCGAGAGAAACGTAGGTGACTTCATCGCCCTGGAAAGTGACGTTTTTGAACTGGCGATAGTCGACCAAAGTTGAGTCGGGAACGGGCGCGGCTTTGGGATGACGCGAGAAATAGCGTCCGCCCTCGGCGCAGCCGACGGCCTGCAGAATCTGCGATCCAGTCGGCGACGACTGGGTGACGATGTGCAGGCTGGGATAGCTCCAGTGCGAGGGCATCTGGCGGCCGCCGGAACTGGGATCGCTGGCGGCGCCCACGCCCTGCAGAAACATGTCGTAGGGCTTGACCCCTAGGGCTAGGCACAGGGCGCGATCGCGATAGTAAGGATAGAACCAGTCGTAGCTGGGTTTGAGCGCCAGGGCGGCGGCTACGCCGATGCCTTCATGCCCGGCGCCGGACATCTGGAAGTAGATTTTCTGCTGGCGTTTGAGCAGGATTTCCCGGTCGTCCACGCGCCGGGAGGTGTAGATGATGCGGTAGGCCTGGATGAGCTGTTCGCGCGTAAGTCCTTCATAAAGCTTGGACTTCTTCGAGGTTGCGCCGTTGGCCGCTAGGGCCAGCTTGGGGTCGGTCTTGGTCGTGGCCATCCGGTTCGTGGGTCCTGCTTCAGTTAGATTCCTGACAGCCGCGCTTCGATTCCATGCAATTGCATGAGAGCCTGTTGGATTGTAAATGGAAATCAGAGGTTGGTGAAGCAAGGAAATTTCATTTCGGGAGGTAGAGGTTGGACCATGTGACCGCCTCGACGGAGTCTGGGCGGACATCTTTTTACACTTCGCCCGGGAAGGTTCGCAGGTAGTCGCGAATCTCGTCGCGAACTTTGCGGAATAGCGCCAGACGATCTTGCTCGGGGCCCTTGAAGTCGGCAGGATCGACGAAGCTGTGATGGATGGTCTTGGTCTTGTCCGGAAAAACTGGGCAGACTTCGCGTGCGTGGTCGCAGACCGTCAGGACATAGTCGAAATTCTGGTTGGTGAATTCGTTGAGGTGTTTTGAGCGGTGCGCGCTCAGATCGATGCCGAGTTCCTCCATGACGGCGATTGCTTCAGGACGGACTCTGGTCGGATTCACTCCCGCGCTGAAGACTTCGAAACGATCGCCCGCATCGTGGCGCAGCAGGCCCTCGGCCATTTGGCTGCGGGCGGAGTTGCCGGTGCAGAGGATCAGGACTTTCTGCTTCATCACGCTGCCTCTTTACTTGCCGCGCTCAAGTCGGCGGGCGCCAGCCATCGAAAACAGATGGCGGCGGCGAGCGTCGCCGCCAGTTGGGCCACGATGAATCCGGGAGCGTCTGCGGGACGAATGCCGGCGAAGGTGTCGCTGGCGGCACGGGCCAGCGTCACCGCTGGATTGGCGAACGAGGTCGACGCGGTGAACCAGTACGCCCCGGCAATGTAGGCGCCGACGGCAATCGAGACGGCGGAGGAACGCACGCGGGCGCATCCCCAGATGATCAAGAGCAGGCCGAAGGTGGCGATGAATTCGCTCCAGAGCAGCGGAATGCCGGAACGCGCATGATGAGAGGCGAAAAATAGTGGGAGGCCAAACATCAGGTGGGCCGCAGCCACGCCGGCAAACGCTCCTACGATTTGTGCGCTTACATATCCCGGCACTTCGCGCCACGCGATGCCACCTTGTATCGCATCGGCCAGCGTGACTGCCGGATTGAAGTGGGCGCCGGAGATCGGAGCGAGCGCCAGGATTAGCGCAACCAAAGCTGCACCGGTTGCGATGGAGTTGGCGAGCAAGGCCAGCGCGACATTTCCGCCCGCCAGTCGCTCGGCCATGATGCCCGAGCCTATGACTGCGATCAGCAGAAATGCCGTGCCCAGGGCTTCAGTTACAGCACGTTGGACCACAGCAGGCCTCCGGAGCGAATTTTGGCTGAGCGAGATCTGGCTTCGCGAGATTTGGCTCGACGAGTTTTGGTTTGGCGGCGCGAATGAAGGCGCTGAGAAACTTGCCATCGACTTGTGGAGCCAGCGCGTCGACGTCGATTCCCTGCCCGGCGAGAAATTCGCGAGCGTCCTCGGCGCGATAGATGCGCGTGGGCTCGATTTCGATCTCGGTGAAGCCGGCTGCTGCCAGCTTGCGGCGGTAGTCGTTTTCTTCCAGGGCTCCGGCGATGCAACCGACCCAGGCGAGGACGCTTTGGCGGATCTCGGGGAGAATCTCGCCGCGGGTCACGACATCGGAAACGGCGAAACGACCGCCCGGTTTCAGCACACGGAAAGCCTCGCGCAGAACTTTATCTTTGTCGGCGGAGAGATTGATTACGCAGTTGGAAATGATGACGTCGACCGAATTGTCGGGCAGCGGGATGTTTTCGATTTCACCTTTCAGGAATTCGACATTGTCGACGGCGGCCTTGCGTTTGTTGTCGTTGGCGAGGGCCAGCATTTCGTCGGTCATGTCGAGGCCGTAGGCTTTGCCTGTCGGCCCGACGCGGCGGGCGGAGAGCAGCACGTCGATGCCGCCGCCGGATCCGAGATCGAGGACGGTCTCGCCGGGGTTCAACTGGGCTAGCGCCGTTGGATTGCCGCAGCCGAGCGAGGCTAGCATCGCCTCTTCTGGGATCTGCCCGGCCTGCGCGGCGTCGTAGAGATTCGTGGTGATGGGATCGCAGCAGCCCGTGCTGGCGGTCGCGCCGCAGCAGGAACTGCCTCCCGACTTCACGCGCAGGGCGGCTTCGCCGTATTTTTGTTTGACGACTTGCTTGATGTCTGGCGTCTTGATATCGGTGGTCTCAGCTGGGCTCATGAATTACTCCTATTTACAGATTTGAATAATGTCCTGCGGCTTGAGAGCTTTATTGCGGGTGCAGCACTCGGCGTAGAGAAAGCCGAGTAATTCCTGCAGGGCGACGGTGTTGGCCGTGTAGCGAAGAAAAGTTCCTTCGCGCTGTACTTCGACCAGGCCTTCGGTTCGCAGCTTGTCGAGGTGGTGAGAGAGGGTTGAGTTGGGGATGTCGAGTTCGGCTTGGATGTCGCTGACTACGAGGCCCTCGGGATGCGCGGTCAGCAGCAGTTGCATGATGCGCAGGCGGGGCTCGGTTCCCATGGCGGAGAACATGTCGGCGTACTTGGCGACTTGTTCGAGGGATTTGCTGGGGGAAGGGCTCTTCGTGGCCGCTGACATATTTCGATATTACCGGAAATATGGATACGCGTCAATCTGCGCTAAGATGCGAGGCAGCAGGAGCCTGTCATGGATCTCAGCAGCGTCCACAAACGCTCTATACGAAGCCTAGTGTTCACCGTGATATTTTGCTGGTTTTTCGGCGGATACTACGTGGCGGACGGAGTTCAGCGGCTCTTGCAGGACAGGCTCGCTTACAGGTGGCCTAGCTCGTTCCTGTTTTGTTCGGCGTACATCGGCGTCGGCATTTTTTTTACGGTCACGCTCCTGCGCCGAATTCCTTCCGACTCTCCGACTTCACGTGAACTCCCTACGAGCTCGGTCCCACCTGCGGAACATCCTGACGCTCGCTAACGGCTTTTGCGCCTAACCGCCTTCCAGTGAGCGATCGTATATCCTGAGAGTGCATGATTCGGACTCTCCGCGCCTTCGACCCGCATTCGATCAAACTCGTTATTTTCGATCTGGATGGCACGCTCATCGACTCGCGTCTTGACCTGGTGCATTCGGTGAATGCTGCGCTGCGGCATATCGGGCGGGCGGCGCTGCCCGATGACGTGATTGCCAGCTATGTGGGAGACGGGGCGCCTATCCTGATTCAGCGGGCGCTGGGCGGCGAGACAGTCGACGAGGCGTTGGTGCGCAAGGGGCTGGAGTTTTTTCTCTCCTACTATCGCGAACATAAGCTTGACCACACGACGGTGTACCCGGGAATTGCCGAGTCGCTTACGGCAATTCAGAATTCGGCGAATGGCGTGCCGCGCAAGATGGCAGTGCTTTCAAACAAGCCGGTCAAACCGTCGCAGGCGATTGTGGAGGCGCTGGGGCTGGGGAAATTCTTTTCGCAGATTTACGGCGGCAACAGCTTTGCTACCAAGAAGCCTGATCCTGAGGGCGCGCGCAGGCTGCTCGAAGAGAGCGGCATCGCGCCGGAACACGCGGTTATTGTGGGAGACTCGCATACTGACGTTGAAACCGGTCGCAATGCCGACATGTGGACGATTGGCGTGACCTACGGCTTCGCCCCGCACACGCTCGCGGACGCCGCTCCTGACATACTCGTTGACCACGCCCAAGAACTGGGCGCAGTTCTTGCAGGAGCCGCCCAGCTGTGAGCCGCTAAAACCTTACGTAGCAAGAAAGAATCTCGCATAACCAATCATGAACCCAAACCACTCTGGCCTCGCCCACGATTTCACTCCGAAGGAACTGCGCAAGCTGCGCAGCATGAAGAATCCTTACGGCATTCAGAAGTTTATCGATGACATGCCGTATCACCTGGAAGACACGGCGTGGTCGCCGCGCAAGGTGCTGGCCGAGCAATCGTCGCACTGCCTGGAAGGCGCGATTTTTGCCGCGGCGGCGTTGCGGGCCAACGGGTATCCGCCCCTGCTGCTGGATTTCGAGGCCGAGCACGATACCGACCACGTGATTGCCGTTTACCGCGAAGACGGCTGCTGGGGCGCCATAGCGAAGTCGAATTATTCCGGATGCCG
>Ga0210383_10000560_pt1 | contig 34058 bp, 46 predicted proteins | sample IncBWC14OmetaG_FD_160072 | JGI IMG/M metagenome (GOLD analysis project Ga0210383, IMG submission 160072) | Forest soil microbial communities from Barre Woods Harvard Forest LTER site, Petersham, Massachusetts, United States - Inc-BW-C-14-O ... | reverse complement strand
AGCACCCGGAGCAATCCCCTGCAACGCCATGGAAAGCCAGAGCTTCCCTCATGCGCTATATAGCTTTTATGGTCAGAAGGAACGGTGACACGTCAAGCGCTCCCCGGATCTGACGGCGGGATCACTGGAGCCATCGGCGGCGGCACCAACGCGGCTGACTTTTCCATCACTGGCGGCACCGGGCAAAGTTGTGTGCGTCGCAGAGCCCGACTTCCCTGTTGCCTGGCAGTTCGATCGGCTCATCCTCAGGGATGAGTCCAAGTCGATCAAGACATTCGAGCGGTGGTTTGCGGCCGGCCCGAAGCTCATCGACATTGTCGCGAGCGGTGTCTAATTAGTGCGCACCTCGACTCCCGTGACGACGGGTTGGTTGGCGGCGCCGTCGGTGAAGGCGATCACGATTTGGCCGCTGCTGTTAGCCGTGGTATTGAAGGTCTCCAGCAGCGCCGCGTCTTTGCCCACCGTGCCCTAGAGGTCCAGGTTGGTGAGCACCGTCGTACCGTTGATGGCAACATTGAATTCACCATCGCCGGCAGCCGTGAAATAGGTCTCGGCAAAAGGCAACAGCACGGTGTAGACGGAAATCAATCACCACAGTTGCTCCTGGGCGACGGTATGGCCAGAGGTGAACACGGAAGACACTCATTCCACCCGCGCAAGTATTCGGCCGAGCATGGTTTAGGGCAGGGATGTCGGGACTGTTTTTTCCCCGAGCGAGACTACGCGCCCGGTGCGGAAACCTGCTCACCCGATGGCTTTGCCGGAGCCAGAACAATCAGGGCTACAGCGATGACAACGAGCACAGCCGATCCGATCAGTTCTCCGCGTGCGACCAGATTTCGGAACGCCTGGTACGACATGAGAGCGGCGTGGACCAAGCTCGACCATGCCGTAAAGCCGATCAGACTGCGATTCGCAGACGGATTTCGGGCTGCCCTTATCAAGAAAATGCCGAGCGTGGCGTAAAGGCTCATCATCATCGCCAGTGCGGACTCTTGCTTCACAAATAGCACCGAGGGATAGACCATTGCGGTAAACAGCAATCCCACCACGACCAGCACAATCTTCAGCGCCCGTTCTCGATTCATCGTGCCCTCCTCGCGGTCACAAACTTGTGAGCCAGGCCGAGCAAGTCCCGCAGGACATCGGGTGTGACGCGGGGCAGGCGAACCAGCACGGAGGTGTAGTTGAGATAGTGGTCGGTCACGTAGTAAACATCCGGGTCGGTTGCGAGCAGTTCAGCGCGGTCGCCGAAGTCAACGCGAACCAAAAGTGAACCCGGCTCAGCCGAACGATGAGAAGGCACGCATGCCAAGAGTTTTCCGCGAACCTTGAGCGCGGGTGACCCGTAGGCTGTGCTCTCCACCACGCCGGACAACGCCAAGCCTATCTTCCGTACGCGATCGAACGTACTCGTGCTCCCGTGTTTCTTCGAGGTTTTGGTCTGTTGCAACGATCTTCCAGTCGCTTTTGATCCGGACTTTGACGTTCGTGCGCCCGGAATTTTTCCGATCCGAGGGTCTCCCGCCAGCACAAGCTCGCATGCCCGCAGTGCCGCTGATTCGAAATCAGGGGCATCGACTGGCAACACCTGCCAACCCGTTACGCGTTTGCCCAGTACTTGAATGGATCGCATGTTCGGGAAGTCACACCGCAAGCTCGGATGGTGTTCTTGGGTAGTGGCGATCCATACTCCATTATCCGCAGCGCTTTTAGGCTTGTCCCGCAGGATCAACACGATTTTGTCTTTTACATAGATTGCCAGGCAGCCAAACAGCGGACGCGTGTACGGCGATAGTACGGACAACGCATCAAGCACGAATGCGTGTGGAATAGGCTTGCGCTGCTTGGGCAGCAAGCTCGCATCTGGCTTCAGCGCCCGTTCTCGACGCATGGTGCCTCCTAATCTATTCGCGTGAGCCTCCCTATTCACCTAGCGACGCCATTACGATAAAGCTTCCAAAAGGCGGGCTTCGCATCTCAAACACCAGGTGAGCGCGGAATGCGGGCCCTAGTTGGGTTTTCGCGCACGGGGGTCTTGTGCCGGGTCAACATACTCTGTCGAAGAAGGACCAAAACCCGTGATCTGGACTACTACGGGTTCATCACCCGTTTCTGCAAAGTGATTTCGTCCGGGAGGTTCGGTATAAAAGCTCCCCGGAGGGAGGGTCTTGAGTCTCGACTCGTCGAACTTATCTCCGTATCCGATGTGCCAAGTACCTGCGACGACAGTTGCCACACGATCATCGCGGTGGGAATGCGCGGCAATCTGGGTATGAGCGGGCACTCGCAGCATGATGGTATAGACCCCAGTTTCATTCGGGTCACCTTTGAGCACTACGGTCTGTATGCCACCCGCGCCTGAACTTCCTGTGCCCGGATTACCTTGCCGCGGAAAGTCGAACTCGCTCGGGGTGAGCCGCTTTTCGCCGAGATCGCCGCCCGCCGCGCTCCGAAGCGGAATCGCTCCTGGGGAATCGAGAAACTTTCGAATTAGATCGACTGTGTACACCGGACTCTCTTCCATCAGCCAGTGCCCGGATCGTGGTACGACTGCCTCTTGTACGTTGATCGCCACGTGGCGCATGATCACTGCCTGCAACGTAGCGAACGACTTCTCTCCGCCCACAGCCAAGACGGGCATCGTCAGTTTCATTTGCTCGAACACTTTGTTGTCTGCCGCATCGGTTGAGAATGCCGTGAACTGCGCGAAGCCAGCCCGCATGCCCCCTGGTTGTGCGTAGGTGGCTGTGAAGAAATTTCTGGTCGCATCATCGGGTTCAGACGGATCGCCCGTAAAATCGTTCCAGATTCGGTCGAAATAGATGCGCTCCCGACCTGCAACAAGCCGCTCGGCGTCAGGACCGTGGAAGTTGAAATGCCAGACTCCAGGATTCAGGAGAATCGTGTTCCAAGGCTCGATGCCGGGAATAGGCGCGTCCATTACCACCAGACGCTCAACCTTGTCCGGGTACATCGCGGCGTAGGCGTAAGCGACCATGTTGCCGATGTCGTGAGCGACCACGAAAGTTCTGTCGAATCCGAGTGCGGTGACCACCGCGCGAATGTCTTTAGCTTGCGTCTTCTTGTCGTATCCCCCCGTGGGCTTTGACGATCTTCCGATTCCACGCAGGTCGGGCACAACAACCGTGTGGTCTTTCATCAGGTTCGCCGCCAGCGGTGCCCACGAGTCGCTGTTTTCGGCATACCCATGGATGAGCACGACCACAGCGCCAGTTCCTCCCCAGCGCACAAAGATGTCCGCGCCTTCGGGGCTGTGAACTGTTTTTGCCTGAAAGGCGGAGGGCAGGGAGGGTTGCGCGTAACTTAAGATCGTTAGGAAGCAAACAACTGCAAGAGCGATATAGCGTCGGGTCATCGTTGCTCCGAAAGCGACAGTTCAGGTTCCTACGAACGGAAGATGGCAGATGGGACTGTGCCGTCCTATTCTACGCACTTTTCAAGCGACTGCTGTTCGAGGGGTAGCGGACGCAAGCGGACGGCGTCGACCAGCGCGCGTAACTTGTAGCGATGCATGCCGCAGGGGAGCGATGGCAGCGATCCCACTAGGTTTTGTGAGCAGTCAGGACGCGAACAAACGAATCGTACAAGCGAGCTTTGATCGTTGGAGAAGCGGTACTGGCGACGCCTTCGAATTTGTTGGCTCCAGAGGCGGAGCGGACGATTCAACAAACACCCGATGATCGAAATGCCTTACCCGGTCTGCAACGATGAGCGCGGGGGGCCGTCAGGCAGCGCATTCGGTACCGGATGAAGTTGCAGAAAGGCAGCTGCGGCGTTGCGGGCACGTCCCGCGATCTCGCGGGGGTTCGGTCGCTCGGCGACCCCGAGCAGCAGGCTGACCATTAAGTCGCGCCAGAGCAGCCCGGCGAACTGCCCGGCGAGTTCTGCAGGAGGGCCCGTGAGAAGTCCAGACGCGTTGGCTCGGGCCATTAGTTCACGCAAGGCGGAGCGGCTTGCCTCGCGTCCAATCGAGTTGAGCGCACGCCCCACTTCGGGGGCCTGGACCGCCTCGGCGATGGCCAGCCGGAATACCGCAATGACCGTGGGATCGCTTATCTCGCGGAGGAGCTTCGTCCCGAAAGAAGCTAGCACCTGTTCCAGGGTTCCGCGATCGCGCAGCACGGGCAGGTCCGCAGGCACGTCCAGCCGCTTGGAGCGCTCGCTGATGCAGGCGATCAGCATTTCCTGTTTGTTGCCAACCAGCCGGTAAAGCTCTCGCTTCGAAACGCGCGCGCGCGTCGCGATCTCGAGCGTGCTGGTCGGTGCGTAGCCTCCTCTCGTGAACGCCGCAAAGGCCACCTTCAGGATGCGCTTGCGCACCCTGGCTTCGCCGCCGCCTTTGGGGCGGTGCTTTGACATCGAGGCCGCCACCATCGCCCTCTCCTTGCCGACCATGGTACCGTATAGTACCACCAAAAGTCTCAGAGCGAAAAGAAATCTACGCTTGCGGATGCAACCTTTTTCTCGCAGCTACGTCTAAGAGCGTGTGGTACCCAATGGTACCAAGATAAGGCCCCAATTCCATGAGGAATCGAAGGAGTTGAACCATGGAGATTGCAATGTCCTACCTGCTGCTGGCCTTCGCGACCGTCCTGGCGCCCATGGCGCAAGGCCAGTCCACACCGCCCCTGCCCAAGATCACCGGCGTGGTGACGATGCTTTCGCCAAAACCGGGGGTCATTCCCGAGCAAATCATGAAGATCATGCCCGCCGAAATTCGTGCGACCATCCCCCTGTATCTCGACGGCAAGATTCAGCAGTGGTACATGCGGGGCGACGGCCGGGGCGTCATCTTCATAATGAACTGCAAGGACGTGGAGGAGGCTCGCGCCCTCATCGAAAGCCTACCTCTCTCGCAGGCAAACCTCGTGGACGGGCAGTTCATTCCGGTCGGGCCACTCTTGCCGCTCGGCCTGCTATTGCGAGACAGCCCGACCAATAAGTGACCTCGGCGCATCAGTCAGGGGCTGCTGGCGCGTAGCCAGACGCCGATACAAAGCCCTGGGCGAAGGCTGGCGGTCTTTTCCGCTGGAAGCCAACGCAGGAAGTAATAGCCGTTCGACGGCGAGGGCCGAACTTTCAAAACGCCGAAACCCTGGGCCGCTTTGGGAACCGTGATTCCCCGTGCGGATGTTGCTCTGATGTGTGTGATCTAACGGGAAGCCGTCAATCTGACAGGAGGCCAAATGTCCCCGAGAACCATCTTCAATTTGCATCTCATTCTAGGTTATGTCGCGTGGCTGCTTTGCTTCCGGGCGTACCTCGTGCCCAGGCTCAAGTCAATGGATCAGGTCGAAGCGCATCGCGCCATCGCTACCCTGCACAGCTTCCGCTTCTTCGGGCTCGTCTTTATCCTTCCGGGCCTGGTCGGCCCGAATCTGCCCGCCGCTGGCTTCGCCACGTTCGCCGCCCACTGGGACCTGGCGACCGGGGTGCTGGCCATCCTCGCGCTTCTCACAGTGAAAATACGTCCGCTGTTTTGGCTGTTTATCGTCTCCTTTAATGTTGTGGGAGTGGTCGACCTCATCGTCAACTATTACCACGCCGTCCAGGTCGACCTTCCTGCATTGGCGGGGCAGTTGGGCGCCGCGTACGCGATCCCGATCATCTACGTGCCCGCACTGATGATCACGCACGTCGTCGCATTCTATTTGCTGCTGCGTCCTCAGCCCAAGGCGGTTCGAGCCCTCGCAGGCGCTGCGGCCGTTTAGATCGGATTTGTCGCGAGTGGATTGTCGGGAAACCGGAAGCCATCGAGAAACGGGTTTGGAGGAAATCAACAGCGATGTCCTCGAATCCTACGTCTGGCCCGCGTCGTTGGAAGTTTGTTCGGGGGCTTAACTTCCGGATACCCGTGATCTACCCGCAACCGCCTGTGCCTGATGCGGGAATTCAGTCGAACCCTGAGATGGATCGTCAAGGATTTTGAAGTGCGCGATGGAACTATAATTCGGGAATGGCATCGACAAAGCAAAATGCCGAGCAGGCTCGGCAGGCGCAGGACGTTGACGCGATTCCTGCGCTGGCCTGGTCCGCTCGTCCCGACGGGTCTGCTGAATTCCTCACTCGGCGTTGGCTAGAATACACTGGCCTCTCTGCAGAAGAAGCATCGGATTGGGGCGCAAAAGTTTGTCATGTCGGATGAACTGGGGCGTCGAAGGAAGCGAGCTATCTTTTCCCCTTGGCGGAGAAAGGGCTGAGACCCGCGACTGCGAGGTGAGAGTTGACCGTCATGCGCCGACTGATCGGCAAATCGTGCGTTACATGTCGTTACTAATCTTGCAGTTCATATCCGCGTCGCCCTCCCAAGGCGTTTCTCTGATCTAGCCGTGTTCGACGCGTGCCTTTGTATCCGCGTACGCCGCATCGATGAGCCTGCGTAGTGCTGCGGCGTTTGTGGCCGTTCCGGGTCTCAGCTTCACGTGGCGCATGAACTTGCCGGCGCCTTGCAGCAAGCGTCCCGGATCCGGTAGCGCTGCACCGTGAAAGAACCCCACGTTCACGTGCGAAGTGAATACATTGACGTAGCCGAAGGGAGCATCCCCCAAACATGCAACCGGACAGCCGTCATGCAAGAGCTCCCGGACTTCGTCCCCACATTTTCGCATCACTTCAAACCACAGATGCGCGATGGCTCCCAATTCACCTGCATGCTTTTTCATCCACGCATCAATGGCTGGATCGCGCTGGACAGCGCCGTTGAATCGCAGCAATTCCGCCTTCATCGTCGCGCCACTTTCTGCTTTCGAGATCTGTGGTTACGTAGCACCCTTACCTTCCCGTCGGGAACAGACGGAGACCGTCTATTTCCCGCCTCGGCTCGCAATGACACTGGCGAGCTTTCCAAGTTGGCTCTCCATGCCCATCACTGACCGCTGCGTCCACTCATCACTATGCATCGGGTCAAGCGTCAGGACCATGCGCACGTTGCCTCCTACCGCAAAGAAGTCCACTTTGCTGCCAAAGTTGTATGGCTCAATGCCGGGAATGAAATCGGCCCGGTGAATGTAGTCGATCGTCTTGCCCGGAACGATCTTGGTGTAGGTCAGCCTCGCTTCGGTCGTAAGAGGCATCCCCGCCTTCTTCATGAACTGAACCTGCGGCGGATCGACCGCCGTCATTGCATATACCATCTGGCCACCGGCCCTCAGATCGAGCTCGTGAACCTTTACCGAGAACCCTTCCGGACCCCACCACGATTCGATTCCCTCTCTAGTCGTCCAAAGCTCCCAGACATCCTCGATCGATGCCTCGTACGTGCGCTCGATGACGATCTTGTGATCGGACCGGTTATTCGCTTTTCCGCTCATGATGTTCTCTCCTTGATGATTTTCTTGTTCCAAGGCCGGACCTTTTAGCGTCGCGTTTGTGCGCGAGGGCTTCGGCGAACTTGTCGAGACGACCTTCCCACAGTTGCCGATACTGGCTTAGCCAAGCATCGAGATTTCTGAAGGGTTCGGGGCAAAGTGAGTAGAAACGCTTCTGTCCATCTGGGCGGACACGCACGAACCCAGCCTCCTGCAGGATGCGGAGGTGCCGCGATACGCCGGACTGGTCAATTTCGACGTTCTCGACAATGTCGTTGACCGGATGCTCGCCGCCCCGCAGGATTTCCACGATGCGGAGCCGAGTCGGATCCCCCAGGATTTGGAGCGCCTCTACATGCATTACAATACATATGTATCATAGTGCATATATTATGGTCAAGGCTGAATCGGTGCGCAAAAATGGGGATCCTGTGATGGGGAACAGCCCTCGCAACCGAACAGCGCGGATCTCTGCTCCGCTGCGATCAGCGCAATGCGGTCATCCATCGCAATTCCTAAGCCCGTTCATAAGCGTTGATGGCTCGCGCTGCCGCGTTGCAGCCTGTCGGCCTCAAACCTGACTCCCGCACTCGCAGAACTGGAGCATTCAAACCTTCGTGCGTCGGGTTCTCCGGTAGAAGCCATTTGAACGCGCGGCGATGCCAGCGGATGGTATTCGCGGAAAACATTCAAGAGATACTGCCGATGTTTGATAAACTGTTCAAAGCGCATCACAATCCCCAGGGCACGAGCGTGCGACTTTTTTGAGGGCTTATGTCGTAACCCGTTGTCTCGCCGGAGAGATGGCCGAGTGGCTGAAGGCGCACGCTTGGAAAGCGTGTTTAGGGGAAACTCTAACGTGGGTTCGAATCCCACTCTCTCCGCCATTACTTTTGTTATCTAGCACTTGCAAGCATGGTGATACGAAACTGATACGAGAAATATCAGGAGAGGATCACCATGAATCGCATCGTCAATCTGACCAAGCGTGTCAAAACTGCACAAGGTCTCCGCTACCTCCCTGTGGCTCTGTCTTCAAACGGGCGCGTAAAGCCTGATGTCGTGATAGTGAACGGCGAAGAAGAACGCCACCCAGAAGGCGGCTATTATCTCGATTGGACCCAAGGCACGAACCGAGTGCGGGTATCAGTCGGCAAAGATCCACAAGACGCAGCCGCTCAGCAGAAGCGAAAGGCGGCCGAACTAAACGCAAAGGGTCACGGCATCACTGTAGTGCCAGAACACGGGCGACTGTTGATTTCCGCCGCGATTGCTGACTATCTCGAAGACACCAAGCTCACGCTGAAGCCCAAGACGCTCTCTGCCTACACTACCTCGTTGGAATATTTCACCGAGTCCTGCCACAAACTTCACGTTGCGGACATCGAGCGCAAAGACCTGCTGAAGTTCCATGCGTTCCTCCGAGATGAAAAAGAACAGAGCGCTCGTAGCTGCTGGAACAAGTTTTCAAACGTGATGTCATTTTTGAGGGCTCAAGGCGTACGCGGAGTTGTCGAAAAGAAAGACTGGCCGAAATTCACAGAAGAGGAACCCGAGATTTACGAACAGGACGAACTCGATGCTCTGTTCGCAGCGTGTGACGCGGAAGAGCGGCTATGGTTTGACTTCTTCTTGATGACAGGCGAACGCGAACAGGAAGTGATGCACACCTATTGGCGAGACATCAATTTTTCTGCCAACACCGTCAGAGTGAGCAACAAACCTGATCTCGGATGGACGCCGAAGATGTACAAAGAACGCGAAATTCCGATCCCTGCAAAGTTGGTTGACAGTCTCAAGGCATGGAAGGCGAAGGCAGATAAAAAGTGCCCGTTGGTATTTCACTCAAGCAATTGCAACCCGAGAATGCACTTCCTAGATGATCTGAAAGCGGTAGCAGAACGAGCAGAGCTAGACCCAGATAACTTCTGGCTGCACAAATTTCGATCCACATTTGCGACGCGGTGTCTAGCGAGTGTCGATATCGTGACTGTCCAGCTTTGGCTTGGTCATACCGACATTGAGAGCACGAAGCGGTATTTGAAGCCGTCGCGCAGCAAGCAGACGCACGCAAAAGTAAACGAAATCTTCGCTTGAAAAGTGCAGGCTGCTTTTTGCCACCCCTGGCACTACCCCGGCGTGGCACAGGCGGCTCACTCGCCGAAGTTTGCATTGAGAGATGCCGCTACGTCGTACTCGCCGTCTGACTCATCATCAGTCTTCTTGAAGATGAACGTCGTGCCGGAACGTCGCCGTATCCCTTCTTTCGGCTTGCCAGCTGCTATCCATTCTTTGCGCGCGATCTCGACATCGGTTGGCTGTATTTTTCTGCCGCCAGTTTGTTCTTTCCACTTCTTCACGGCGATGTCTGCGCCAGTCTCAACCATCGCATCTAGGGCGTTCATATCGACTACGTCCAGCCCGAGTGCTGCCATTGCGCCGTCTCTATAAGCGATTTCAGCCAGCAGTGTGTCTTTGCCCTTCGGTCTCGCCATTACTTCCCTGCGGCTGCGCTCTTCGCCGCCAACGCAGGGGCGCTCTTCCCTAGCGGGTGCTGGTGCAACAGTTCGTAGAATAGCGAGACGAATCTCTTGTCTTGCGACCATGCCGCTTCTGGAGCTAATACGATGACTTCTTTCATCAGTTCCAGCGCTTTAATCTGTTTACGATGGGCTTCGATTAGGCGGCTGTACATTTTTTTCTTCGTTTCCAAAGCCATCTTCGCCAACTGCTTGGCGCTGCGTTTCCTCTGCGATGCCATTTTGTGATGCCCTCCGCAGTCACGATACGAGAGCCGCGCCGAGCAAGCCAAGTTACCAACGTACTTGACTCTATAATCTCAAGCATGCATATCACTGCTGCCGTTGTCATTTCTGTAGTGTCGGCGTGTGTTGCCTTTGCCGCTTGGCGAACGAGCCGCGAGAAGCTGAGACTCGACCTCTACAATCGGCGGTTCGACATCTACAGTCGTACCTTAGACCTTCTTCACATTCTTGAGGTGTGGAACCCCTCCGAACGCGAAAAGAACGTGACCTCGTTGGAGAATTCCCCTGAGCTGGTGAAAGCGCAACAGGCTTTTGTCAAAGCGAGCCGCGAAGCGCAGTTCCTATTTGATGATGCCTCTGGAGTCCACAAACTGCTTGAACAGATGCACGCGGACGTGATCGCCGTGATCGGATTCAAACGCGACATCGGCCCTAAGTTGCGCGGGGCTGAGATGGTCGCTGAGCATCAGAAGTTCACTGCCCGTTTAGATCGAGTCTACGCAGTCACTCCATTGCTGGAAAAGGGCATGAAGAAGTATCTCGACTTTCATGCGCTATCGGCGTGGCACTGGTGGTGAGCCGCCAGATTACCCGTGATGCGCCCGGTCGAACTCCTTTATGAGATCGCTGATCTTTTCCCCGAAGCCCGTACCTGTTGTGTCATGGACATTGTAAAGCGTGGCGACGGTTTGCAGCAGAGCGCCGTGGCCTATGCGAAGGGCCTCAGCGTCCCAATTCATCTCATGCCCGATTAGTCCACCGACATTGACGTGGTGGAGCATTGAGGAAAGCCCGTAGATCAGTTCGTATAGATCGCCCTTTCCAACCTCCTCAGCCATCTTCTTGACTGATTTCTCAGACCAGCTATTACGGACACGTCCGTTCTTCTCGAACTTTCCCTTTATACGGTTGTACTCGGCCTCAGCTTCTCGTTTAAGCTCCGGCGTCACTTTGCCGAGCGAACTCTTCTCGGCAAAAAGCATCTGCCGCCAGCCAATGACATGGGCAAAGTCCAAGTAGAGATCGGTTTCATTGGAATTGTTCTCAAGATACTCGGAGGTCACCGATACTTCGTACATGGAGCGAGCCACTTTCATCGCCCCCGTTCCCCGCCCATTTCCAACCAAAATCAGCACGTCCGACAAAGAAGTGACGTTAATGCTGGTAAGGGCACGCATCAGTTGAACCAGTTCGACTGTGCTGCTTTTTGTCGCCGCGATCAGTTCGTTTGCGACCAGCTGAACGTTGTCGATGGCCTGGTACACATCCGCGTGCTTCTTGAATGCATCGTCCCAGAGATTAGGGAATCCAAAAACTGCCGTTGAGCCGCTCATGTTCGGAATGCCTCCTTATTTCACTCTCCACTGATTTCGATAAAGCACCAAGTGGCTGAGCCAGTGCGATCAAATGCAACGCGCGGGAGCCGAAGCCTGTCAATGGCGCTGCATATCGTAGTGCATGGGAGTTTTTGTGCTGGCTAGAGTCCGGCGCTTGCTGCCTACTTTGATTCCACCGTGATAAAGGTCGTACTCTTGTAATCCTTGTCTTCTGGCGTGTCGACTGTCTGATTACCCAGCACTTTATAGCCGCCTTCCTCGCACGCGGCTTGCCACGACGCAAACATCGTCCTACTGGTCTTCGTCTATAATTTCAGCACCATGAACATCGTACAGAACAGCAGACAGGCCCCCGTTCCCAACGCTCCCGAACCAAATAGGCCGACAAGTGCGCTCACTCTGGGCTAGATTTCGGACGCGTGAACTTCTATGGGGTGTTGCCTACGGCTCTCTTGCCGCAGTGCTGTTCGACGCTGCCCGCAAATGGCTCTCGGCGCTGTGGGATGCAGCTTCAGGGACTGCCCCGATTAGCAATCCAAGTTCTCACGCACCCATCGCCGTTGCCTTGATCGCTGCCTTCTGTCTCATTTTTCCGAGGTTCTGTCGAAAATCTCTCTGTCTCTTTCGTTCGTGGAGGATTGGGCTTATCCGGGGCACCATGTTCGTTTGGGGCCTAGCCGCGTTCTTGTACTGGACGCAACGAAGGCACCTTCTTCTGTTTGGCCTCATTGGATTGGCATTTGAGGCAGTTACCGACGCATGCGATCCCACGCGAAAGAAACAGGAATACTCGCCGGGGCAGATTGCAGAATGGATACCTCGTGGTGCTAAGAGCAGTATCTCGGACATTGGGTTCGACAAGCCCATCGAGACATGGAAGGACGACGCGGTCGGGCGCCAAGACTTCGTAGAAACCGTCTTGACGCGCATTCTAGTGGATGGTGCGCCCGCAATCGGCATTTCTGCAGATTTTGGAGAAGGCAAGTCTTCAGTTCTACACCTGATACAGGCTTCCATCGAAAGTGGAGACAAGGCTATCGCCGTGCCATTCCGCACTTGGCTACCCGGAAGTGAGGATACATTTCTTGAGTCGCTCTTCGGAGCCGCGACAGCAGCAATACGAGAGAAGTACTTCCTCCCTTCTTGGAGGTCCGTTTTCAGAAAGTACGGACGAGTTGTCCTGGGAGTCGTTCCCAAATCTTGGGACTTTCTAACGCGCCTGCTACCCTCAGACACCCAGTCCGAGCAGATAGAAGAACTCACAGAACTCTTTTCGCACTTGCCTGTTCGGGTCGTATTTCTTTTAGATGAAATCGACAGAATGCACGAGGAGGAACTAGCCGTCCTGTTAAAAATACTGCGAGGCGCCCCGGAGCTTGACAACGTCAGCTACATATGTGCGTTCAGCAAAGACGCACTCGCTAGGTTAATTTCTCGGGATGATTTGCAATTTGGATGTCGGTACCTAGATAAGTTTTTCCCTGTGCAACTCCCGTTGCCGCGAATCGACGCAGACCTTCGAAACCGTCTTTTCTCGGCTCGGCTATCCGAGATGCTCGAATCAGAAAAGATGCTCCCCTCCGAAGAAGCAAGAAAGAAATTTGAAGGGGCAAGGGACAGCATCTGGTACGGTGCGCTGAGAGACAGGCTGACAAACTTTCGCGCCATGGGACAACTGCTCCGGAGCTTACACAATTCAGTTCACGTTTTGAAAGCTGAAGCGAATGTCTTCGATCTACTAGTCGTCGAGTGCATCGGGATGCTGCTTCCGAGCACTTACGAATTTGTCTATGAGAACGGCAGATATTTTCACGAGCCGCCCGGCGGCATCGAGCGATGGAACAGAGCACAGGATTTTGAAATTGAAACAGGCGCGAGAAAGAAAGCAATCGCTGCTGCACTCGACGACTACTTCGGCAAACTCGATCGGGAAGACCGAGAACTCGCCCAGTTTCTACTTTCCATGATTTTTCCGTCCGTGAAGGAGTACTGCCGAGAAAAGTCGAAGGGACTAGGACCAATATCCATCTCGGATTCGAGCGAAGAACGACGAATCTCCGATGCCAATTTTTTCTCGCGGTATTTCGAATATGCGGTTCCCGCGACAATGTTCGGGGAAAAGGAAATGGACAACTTCGTCGCGTCCATCCGCGAAGCTGACAAAGGTGCAATTGCGGCTGCGCTCACCGCGACCCTCCCTGGCGCCGAACCCGATGATCTACGCCGGATACATTTCCTGCGCCGGTTGAGAAACCGCGCTGCGGAGATTCCCGGCAAGCAAGCTCGACTGCTGGCTGTTGCAATGGCGGAGCAAACTGTGGGAATGCTCAGCGACCATATCGCATACATAGTTCTTAAAGGTGACGTGCTGGCGCTCGCTGCCCACTTTCAGGGAACACCTGATCTACAGGCGATGCTTGCAGAGGTTGTACAAGCTGCCGGTTCGGACATGTTTGCTTCAGACATTGTCTATTCGTCAGTGTCAGCGCGAGAAAAGGCCGACGAAATAACAAACTGGAGCGGCTTTGACGCTGAAGCAATTAAGAAGGTCTTTGGCGTGAGGATGAGGTCTCGTCATCCGAAACCTGTTTCTAACTTGCTGCCTTCGGACACGGATCACCCACTAGCGTTCGGCAGATGGAGGGTCTACGTTCCCGAGGACGTGCCCTACATGACGGATTATTTCCGGACGGCCTTTGATTTCAGTGTCCAGAATCTGGGAACCTTCCTGCAGTGGCTCTTGCCTGGAAACGTCGGTTACCAAGGAAGTCCCATTAAGTTCGTCGAGGGCTTTTACTCTCCTGTGTCTGACATCGTCGCACGACTCAAGAAGGCTGAGGAGGATGGCGTGAAATGGAGCCCCGAACACGCTGCAGCGATTCAACGGTTTCGGGAGTTCCTCGACGCAGAGCCTGAATCAACTCCTCCAACGTCCTGACTCAGAGCACGTCGGCTTCGTAGGACTTGGTGCCAGGGTAATTTGGACGTAGCTCAGCATGGTCCGATGACTTTCCATAGCTAGGACAGGCTTCCTACAGCACGCCTAATGTGATACTGACCGCAGTCACAAGCGAAACTCTCTAAACGCGGATCAAGTCGCACGACCTCATCTGCTTCTTGTTTTGTCGGCCATTGTGACTTCTTGCCGAGACTCTCTGTGTAGCGCGCGACCTTGCCGCAGTGCTCAGCCGCCTTCGCAGTTTTCCGAGCCGCCGCCTGTGCCGCTTTTTCGGTTTCTCTTTTCACCTGTTCAGCTTCATAAAATGCCTGGCGCTCGGCTTTCTGTGCAAGATGTTCCGCTTCGATTTTGTCCCGTTCAGCCTTACGCGCAGCATCACGCTTTTCCTTTGCCGCGAGCATCTCAGCTTTCTTGGCATTCCGTTCAGCACGTCGCCGTTGATGGCTTGCTTCCTCCCGAGTGAGGAGTGCGGCAGCGACACGAGCATGCGCCTCGGGTGTGGCGTTGTTCGCCCACTCCGTCAGTACTTCTTCGATGAACAGAGATACTTTGGGGGCCGGTGACAGTTCTTTGAAGCGCGCATAGAGAACTTGGCGAATCAGTACGGTTCGATACTCGTTTTGAGGGCGGCACTTGCATGGGTCTGAACCGTAGGCTTCGACAGCTACGGCGCGTAGCAGCTTCGCTGACAGATTCCTGTTAATGACAGTCGGCAGCCACGCATCTGTGAACTCAACAGGAAACGGAACCAGACACCTGTAGTGGTGGCGCGTCAGATTTGGAAAACGTCGTGCCGGATCGAAACGTTCAGCGATGCGAGCACCAACCTTGAGGTATCCGACGCTCAGCTTTGTCGCAGTCGCTGCTAGTTTTAGCCCGTCATCGCCCCAGCGCTTTTGTCCTGCGAGCGCATAGTCACACGCCCACAGGTCGGATGCTTGATCGACTGACGAGAGCGCCTTCCCCAGACGGCTGAATTCAGTTTGTGAAAGCGATGCACCGATCTGAAGCTCGGTCGGTGCGAATAGGCAGCACTCAGGCAGAGTAAGATGGCGCGGCTGGACTGTGAGAGCGGCTGACATTACTTCTTCCCTTTCTTGGGCGGATCGAGATACCACACTCGACTCCCAACAGGGGGCTTAGGATTTTTGCGTGCCATCGTGATTCCTTTCAAAAAGGGGGAGCGGCAGTTTTCACAGAGGAGGCTCTGATACTCACTGCCGCGCTGGCTGGGTGCAGAGCAGCCACTATCCCTCTAAGCCTGTGACCATCTCCCACGCCGTGCTGCCGGAACAGGTTCGAACACAGCAGCAGGCGCACAGAACTTTTCAAAAGGGTCTGGCGCTGCGCCAGCCTCCTACGACTACGCGCAGCATCCAGAGTTATCAGCGCCGTTTACACGACTCCGCGTTTCCAAGCGCGTAGTGCTCACCAGCGCATCGTTAAGGGAGTGAGCTATCCACCAACTTGTGTGACTGAACTCTTGCCAGATTTCGGTGTTGGCGCACCAGCCAATTCTCAATGAGCGTCAGCATGGCGAAGCTGGCAGCCTTACATCTCTCACTCGAAAGTGAGACGCGACAAGGCTCGTCGGAAATGCTCCTTGCGGAGCAAACTTTTTATGCAGGGCAGAAGACGCGCTCTGCGCTTGACCCTTGCACTGGTCCGAGAACGGCTGCTCGTTCTGCATCAGTTAATGGACGACCGCACTTCTGAGCGGCTTCTCTCAAGGCGCTTAGTTGTGCGTCAGTGAGTACTGGCGCCTGCGTAAAGTTCACCCATGTGTGTGCTTTGGCCGCCTCTACCTGCTCCTGACGCGCTGTTTCATTCTGCAATTCTTCTATCGTCTCGAACATTTCCGTCTCCATTGCTTCTGCGATTTCGTCTTTTGAAAGTGCTCTCACAGCGTCTCCAAATTTTGTGCGCCAGCCGCGTAAGGACCCTGCACCACATCAAAACTCACTCGCGCGCCGACACAAAAGTCTTGCGCGATCTCGTAGAAGTCATCCGGCTGGTCAGGCACAGGCTTGAGGTAAATCGAATCGAACGACAGAATCAGCGGATTTCCGTAGCTGATGCCCTGCGTGTCTTGCGGACCTGATGCAGGAGCACCTGCCCACCCTGAGTTGGGCACGCTCTGGTTCGCATCAGCGCGAACTAATCCCCCGCCGTTCTTCCAAGCCGCGCAGACAGTGCCGAGAATGTGGACATCACCGACGCCAGGGTAAAAATATTTTGCTGGCTGCCCTTGCAGGTTTAGAAAAGTGCCGATCACCGTAGTCTCTCAATCTCTGCCTTGATGCTTTCGAGTAGCTTCGCAAAATGCTGCCCGACCCAGGTGCCCTTTTTCTCTCCCTCGATACGCTCAACGAGGCGAGCGATAATTGCCGCATGCTGCTCTTTCAGCTTGATACGCATTGCGATCACCGCTTTTGCCATAGCTGACTCAGGAATTACGAGCACATCGCCGGTGTCTCCCTTTGGTCCGACAATGCTCTGCCCGTCCACACCATCACGCCCATCCTTGCCGGGGGCGCCATCGACAGGAATGCGGATCGAATCCTGAATGACGTTCTTTGCGTCATTGATTTTCGATGTGAGTTCACCAAGCACCCACTGCCGAAGCTGCTTATTCTCCGCTTCGAGCGTAGTGAGCCGCGCTTCAGAAGCAGCCAGCCGCTGGTGCGCGGTAAACCGATTTTCTCTGGTATTCCCCATCACGCTTTTCTCTTCACGTTTCGCCACGCATCGTTCAGTACGCGGATCGCCATAACTTGGTACTCAAGCAACTCATCAAGTAGCTCGAAGCCAGCATCGTCATTCTTCTGGGCGAAGTGCTCTGCCAGCGCTTCAGCAGCTTCATGGTGTTTATCAAGGCAGACTTGAAGTCCAGCGTCCATTTACAGGCAATTCTCGGAGTGCCGAAGATTTTTGCTCGCCGCGCATGCTGCGAATCTGGAGTTGAGGTCGGGATAGAGCCGCGCAGCAGTGGCGTGCAAATCAGCCGCTTGGTGATGCGCCACGCCGCGCTCCATCGTTTTTGCTTGACGGGCGCAGTTGCGATGCCATGTCGCCGACTCTTCATGCTCTTCTTTGGTGCGAGCCGCTTCCGGCCAAATCTTGTCTTCGTCGGACTCATCGCGAAATTTGAGTTCAGGGTCGGCGGCTGCCCCACCATCACTGCGCATGGGCTCTGCCTCGAATGCAACTCCGGCACGCTTTGTGATTTCGGCCAAATTCAGAGCGTTGAGTGTGTCAACGTCATAATTGAGCCGCACGGCGCGTTTGATCTGGTCATAGCTCAGCGCCTTGTAGCGGAGAGCAAGTTCGCCGTGGCGACGGTCGATAGTAGGGACGACAGTCGGCTTGGCCGCAATCTGTTTCTTGACTGCGACAACGGGACGCTGGCGCGATGCTTGGAAGATCGTTGCATCCGCCTGATAACAGCGCTCTTCAAACGGCGTGATTGAACGCTTTTCACAAAGCGCAATGGACGAAGCAACGAGCCGTGCGCGGATATGCGTGGGCGTAGATCGCGGAATGTCAATTACAACATTAGGCGACTTCGCCAAGATGGCTCTGTATTCGGGTTTGATTTCTAACAGCATAGGAATGTTCCTCTCTATGTCCTTAAAATGTGACGACTACTTTTTCGGCGCGGGCGGAGAATTGCGCTGAATCCACGCAATCACCTCGGGGTCGTTCAGCCCTTCGTATGGATCACGCTGCGGTTGCTGCGGATGCTGCTTCTGTTGTTCAGCCACGTTTCACCCCGTTGGCGCCGATGATAGTGCGCGCGATGTCGTAAGGGCGACTCAGTTCGGTAGGTTCACGATGCTCGTTCTGCCGTTTCAGAAACTCAGCGCGTTGGCTGAACGCCGCTGCATCTGTTGCAACAGCGTCGGCGAACTTCTGCTTAACAGAAGCCGGAGCATGCATCGGGGGCGCATCGTAGAAGGTCACCTCTCCCAAGGGTGAAGTCTCGGTGACGACAAAGCGCACACGTGGATCGTTGCTCGTAGATTCCCGTATGCTCCATCCAGTTGCGGGAGCAGCGCTCTTTGGCAGAGCAGCTACGCGCCTCGCTTCGTGGTCATTCAAGAAGTCGAGAGTGCTCTTGTATGGAACCTCTTCACAGGCGCCGCTCAGTAGAAAAGGAGCGACAGCTTCATAGGGTTCGTGTTGAATGATTCCGTTGAGGTGCTGCTTGGCGGGATGCGGATGTTTTACCCAGCGGATACGCATTGCTTTTCTCCTGTTCGAGTGCCCATGTTCGGGCTAATCGGTACTTGGTACCGTCAATATCTTCCGTTCCTGTGACAACCTCTGGAATTACTTCGGCTGAAAGTGAATCCGTTCCCTCAGCAGTGCGCGACCCTTCTCCCCGAGCGCCGCAAGAATGCCGATGTAATCAGGGTCATAGACGGATGGGAACGTACGGTCGGTGAAGCGCTTGAACCGATCCGAACTTTCGAGAATGCGCTCGACTTCCCAGTCATGCATGATCCTGCCGGCCAGCCCGTGTGCGTCTGCTGGAGTCAAGTCGCGCAAGATGTCTTGGTATCCGGCAGCGGCAACGATGGGGAAGTATCGCGCTGCCAAACTCTGTTCTCGCTCGAAGTCTGCAATCGTAATGCAACTCCTCATATCGGTCTCCTTAGCAACTCATCGAAATCGGTCTCTGGTTCTGTTGGCGCGGCGCTCTCTGGCGCTACGGTCTCAACGGGCTGCGGCGCTGCTGCTCTCGCGATTGCTACTTGCTCATTGATCCACGCAATCGTGCCCTCGGCAGACGGCTGATCCTTGCTCACAGGCTGCTTCGTTGGTCGTGTCTTCTCTCGGCTTGCGGGTGTCGCAGAGAACTGCTGAAGCGCCTGCATAATGGTGCGGTGCAGGTTCGCCGCCATCTTGCAGGCTGCGCTCTCAACGGTCTTCGTGTGCTCGTTGTCGTTCTTATCGACCCAAGTCACTTCAGAAAATGGACGCGCCTGCGCTTCCGCATTGACCGTTTCCCAGAGGATCCATTGTTCGACCAGCAGCACCGCCGCAGCGGAATCCGCTTTCGTAAGCGTGCGGCGTTTGTGCAGCGGACCGAATAGCATTTTCCATACGGATAAACGCTTCGCATCCTGCTTGAATTCCGGCGGCATTTTCAGACGGCCGCCTGTGAAGGCTTTCGAGTCGTCTTCCGTCGTCGAATCCTTTGCTTGACTGCGCGTGCCTTGCAGCGCGTGTAATTGCGGGCTCTTGCGTGGCATCATTACTCGGCTGCCTTCTGAAGTTCTTCGACACGCTGTTTCCAGTGCGCTGTTTTGGCTTCGTAATGCGTCAGCCAACGCTGTGCTTGAGCGAGCGGGCTACGAGGGCGATGTTCGCTAGGTGACTGGTTGTATTTCGTCACGTGCGGCGCATAGCAACCAGTGCTCTCAAGCAATCGTTTTATTGTGTTCCCATGCTTGATGCCGAGCTGCGCTCCAACCTCGCGCAGAGACTTGCCGCTTTGGTAGAGCGCTAGGGCTTCACTCGGATTGATCTGGGGCGCCATCACTGTGACACGGCGTCCTGTGACAGCCCGACGGATTTCTAGGAGCGCTCTGGGAACAGCCCGGAATGGCTGCGGAAGAGAAGGGCGGGAGCGCTCCGACAGGCATGATCTGGCTCAATCTCACTGGGGACCTCCCCCTTTTTCGTAGGAATGGCAAGCACACAGGTGTGCGTGTGAGCGCATGCGCAGAGGGACCTGACAACGTGGGCAGAATGGACCCCCATATACGCTGTTTTACGGGTGGGTGGTGGTGGGGTCGGTCTGCCATGCTCTTCTGCTCATCTTCGTACTGCGCGGATAACGATTGGGATCCGATAGGGCTTGCACAGGGAAGCAGGATTTGGAGATGGAATAGAGTAAGCCAAGTGTCTGCACTTGACGGGCGAGGCGCAGGGGTTTTGAGTGTAATCGCCCTGATAGCGTCAGCGAACTTGAAATTTACTTTAACTTCGGGATAACCTTCTTCTGGAATGGAAACTGCTACCAATCAACAAGACACCGGTAGGTTCTTGGGTTTCGGCGCTTTGTTCGTCTTGCTATCCGCTGGTGCCGCATTCAGCTATCTTCGGTCGATGGGGTACGGAATCGTGGCTGGCGATTTGATTGGAGTACGAGGGCGTGAGGGGGATGTAGCCTTCGCGCACCGATGGGCTACGGTTTGGTTGACGACGGCCGTGTGTTGTCTGGGAGTTTCGAGTCTCGCAGGTGCGTTGGCTACCTCGATTTACGAAGACGCAGCTCGGCTTCCACGGCTCATAGCACGTCTGACAATTACCTGGGTTGTCTCGTTCGCGCTAGCGCTTCTCATAGGCTCCGTGTCCTTCTGGATCATCGCGTCATCACATCATTCCGTAGTTCGCTGAGCTAGTTGACGCAAATCGCGATTACACTCATCGACCAGGCGGTCAAACGTGTAATCGCCTGATTTCGCCAGATTGAAGAAAGACCCAGTTTCTGAGTACAGTGTTTGCCATGAAAACAGTAAATGGTGTTGCGGCGTCTTTCATTGCGACATTCGTGACCGCTTTCTTGGCGCAAGCGGTCGGACAACAACAGCGGTCAACGCAGGGCATGGGTAGAGAAACGCTGACTGTTTGTGAGCTTTTGGCGAACACACAGAACTATGCTGGCCAGACAGTCACGTTGAACGCAACTTTCGTTGCAAACTTCGAGTTCTCTGCCTTGACCGATGCGTCGTGTCCAACCAAGGTTGACGGAAAGCATCCGCTGATCCAGCCACGTTTCGATACGAGCAGGTACGACCCCAGGGATCCTCTTGCCAAGAAACTGAATAGGCTACTCAAGAAGAAAAGCCAAGCAAGAGTCAGCCTTACTGGCGTTTTGATTGATCCCGGACAGTACTTCGGCCATCAGTTGTGCTGTCGGTATCGATTCGAAGTTTCAAAGATTCTTTCCGTCGAACCAGTCGTTGAGAAATAACGGTTGCTCCCCAGTTGTTGCAACATCGCCATTACGCTCATTGACCCCAGACCGCGCTACGACGTTCTAGATTCCGTCCAGAAATCCCGGTGGCAGTTCAAGCGCTTTGTCGAGCACTTCGCTGCGAACCGATGACGATGAAAACTCGGGACCTTTCCTGCTGCCAGTTGGAAAGAGTATGGGCGCTGGCTCTTTGGGGGAGTGACCGAATCCCATGTTTTCCCTTGCTGTTTTCTTGCTATGGCATTCGTGACAGAGACCTTGCAGATTTTTCAAATCGGAAAACAGCGTCCAATCTCCGCGATGGGATCTGATGTGATCTACTTCCGTCGAAGGCGCACGGCGACAGATGCAGCAGAGTGGATCGCGATGGAGAACGAGTTTCCGCAGGTTCGTCCAGTGAGCGCGTTTGTACCACTTATCGCTATCGTGTTTCTGTCTCATTACCGACGCCCTCTTTCGTAGTGGCGGTCTGGCATCTTTTCGAGATCGACTACCGGAGCACCAAGGTCGATCACTTGCGCGTATCGAGGATCAAGGATCGTATTGCGGGCTTCACGATACGTCTCGAAGAGCAGAATCTTAGACAGTGGTCCGGCAGCAGGGGCGTACCCTGCATAGCGTCCATTGCCACCGACGCAGTGCGATGGAAATCTGCGCTTACATACCTCTAAAAAGTTCGTGAGCGGCTGCTCTACCGGATTTGGCCTGATGGAATTCATCGTCTTTCTATACTGAAATCCTGTGACGCTTTCGATTCAGCTTCCATTACTGCTTTTGAAGCAGCCATGTCCGCAGCCAGCTCTGCTACAGCAGCAGCAACTTTCTCTCTGTCCTTCACGAAGAGAAATTCTTCTCTAGGCAGCACGTCCTTAAGCACGCGGCGAGGCTTCGGCAATGCGCCTGCTGCATGGCAGGCTTTGCTGTACTCAAGGCGGCTGCTGAAATCTTCTGGTTTTGGTTCTACTGTGCTAAGAGATGAAAACTCCACACTCACCTCAGAGCTTTTGACTTGCTCTGGCTGTTCAATTTGTGAAGTGTTGGACGATGCCGAATCAAAGTCAGAATCAAACCCAGACTCTTTCTCTAGCTCACACACAGATTCAAACCCAGACTCTAACTCTGGCGGCACATAAAGTACCCCAGGTGTACACGAAGGCTGCACAGCGTCTTCACCTTGTGTACACGAGGGCTGCACTTTGTTTGCACTTGGTGAAAACAGACTACGTTTTCCCGCCTTGTAGTGACTTTTCTTCGATGGAGGAGGAGTGAAATTGTCCGAGCCTGTCCAGAAGCCCCAGACCCTTCCATCCTTGTCTGTGATTCTTTGAAGCAAACCGACGCGCTCAAACTCATCCAAAAGTTGAGCGACTTTCTCAGCGCTCCAATCTGGACGAGAATAAGCATAAGAACGAGCCCAGATGTCTCTAGGATCCGCTTCAAAAGTTCCATCCACGTAGGCTATAGCTACAAGCCACGCATATTCAGGGCGCCATTCTTGTGGCTGAACCTTCGCTAGTTTGCTAGAGTGCCAAATCTTCTCACTGATGACTCTTGCCATTGCTGCTCTTTTCCAGAGGCGCCAGAAGAACAAAACGCCTCATCAGTTTTGTGAACTGAATGAGGCGTCCTGTTCGAGATGCTCTAGTGGAGAGCAGAAAACGTGCTGCTATATTGGCGGCGAAATTGTGACAACCACTGCTGCGATCCACTAGAAACTTCTCGAACTGATTTCTCAGGTCAGTCCGACATAATACCCAGATTGCTGTGACAGCCGCCAAAGATGGATGTTCAAGAAACAAAAGCGCTTAGCAAAATATCACTTTGGGTGAGGTTGTTTTGAGCTAGAAATTTATTTTTCTGAGCGCCCATCATTGCGCACCACGACCTGTTCTCAGCCAATCTGCAACAGCATGTGGATCGAAGCGAACACACGTACCGATTTTGAACGAGGGAATGCGTCCTGTAGCAGCATGTTTGAAGACGGTTATGCGAGAAACGGAGAGCAGCGATGCAAGCTGATCCGCAGTGAGAGCGTGGCCGAGCACTTCAATTTTGTCGGCGAGTGATGTAGACACGAAAGTACCCCCAAGTTGGGACTTGTTTGGGATACCAGGGTTTTCGACCCGTTAGGCTTCCGGGGGACCGGAGAGCAAGCCAGCCTGAGTCAGAAGGTTATGGGAGCATCAGCATGCTCGAAGTTCGTGACGCGACTCAGTGACCTCAGAATACTACAGAAACTCTGCAACATTCAACGCTTTTCTGCGGAGGTAGTGGGTCAGTATGATTTCCACAGGCCATTAAGTGTAGGGATTCTCGATTGGCGGTAGGCCCTTTGCCTTTCGATCAGCCTGCATTTGCTTGACGACCTTACGACGATAATAGAGCGTAAAAACGGGACGGAGTAGCCGCCCAAGGGTTCTGCCGATTTGACCACCAATCTTCCGACCGAGTTTTCTGATTACGTAGTGGCTGAGGACAAGAATGGCCACAGAGGAAATGGCGAGTAGGGCAAGTCCGATTTGCTCAGTCACAGGCGAATATTACTACTCGCCCAGAGCCTTGAGAATCAGATTCTTCTCTGCCTGACGCCGTTGCGCTGCACTGATACGAATGATACGAAAATCGAGACAACAGCGGAAACTGTAGAAACTATAGCGGACGTTTCAGATGTGCTTGAAGACCGCATGAACACTGGTTATAATTGCTAACTGTCCGCGTCACCATGACTTGCGGGAATGAGCGGTTTTAGAATCCCACTCTCTCCGCCACATTCTAAAGCACTTACATCACTACAAATCACCTCAAATCACGAGGGTCGGGGCAGCGCTAAGCGCACGATCTTGGCGTGCGCCTCGGCCATTTCGTTAGTCACCACGTCGCCGTAGATGTTGAGGGTGGTTCGAATGTCCGAGTGCCGCATCAGCTTCTGCTGAACGGCAATGGCGGTTCCCACTGCGTCCAGCCAGGAACGATAGCTGTGGCGAAGGGAGTGCGTGCCCAGTCTAGCGATTGCCGCGGCCTTGGCAGCCCTCTGGAACTCCAACCACACCCACGGATAAGAGACCGGCAAGCGACCGAGTTTCACCGGGCTTGCAAAAATCCAGTCTCCGTCGTCGGAAAAAGGTGTTGTTTGCTTCCGCACCTTCAGCAACTCGATCATTTCCGCATCGTGGCGGCCATTCTTCTTCGCCTGAAACAGTATCGAAGTGTTCCTCGACATCTGCTTTCTCCGGGACAATCGGTAGCGCCCGCACATGGGGAAATTATGGCGCAGATCGGATGGGATGCTGGAAGGTCCTATTTGCTCGTCGGCGGCTTCAGTTCGGTTTTCTCAGGAGAGTTGTCGATGTAGTTCTTGACCGCATTGTGAAAGCTATTTGCTACACCCGCTGGTAGTTCCTTGGCGACAACGGAATCCACTTTCTGAACAATCTTTGGGCCGTTGTCTTTTAACCAACTCTCGATTCCCTCCTTAATCTCATCCTTGAACACATCGCCGGTTAAATTTCCGAGAAAGCTCGCCCCAGCTACTATGATCGTGAGCAGACCCTTTTCCGTGCGGCTCCAGACTGACTTCTTCAATTTTCGAACGGCACTGCGTTTTTGGGGAGGTCTCTGCGGAAGGACATCACTTAGCAGGTCTTTCTGCAACTGCTGCTTACTCTTGTGAGCCGCTTGCCGGTCATTCGTCCCGAACCTAACGTTGATAGAAAGGAAGAAAGACCCCGGAGCCTGATTTATTCGCGTAAAGTTCGTGAACCCATAGGCTCGCAGAACTTGCGTGACATCTTTGAGAATTTCGCCTCGCCCGTCAGTCGAACCGAGATAAATCGAAACCCGCAGAGAAAAGTCATCATCGCTTGACGCGAAGTGCGTGCCCAGCAATCGCGTCTGTTTAGACTTGAGGGCGGATTCGAAGGTTTGCTGAACCAAATTCATGTCGGCGGGATTATACGCCGGAGGTGGGTCCGTTTCGACTTTGCAAAGCGAATTTCCGAAAACCGAAACGCGGGGGCTTAGGCTTGTTTCGGCCACTCCTTCTTCAGGTCGACCAAGACGGGCCGCAGCAAGCTGTACTGCTTTAGATCGGCCACGAAAGCTGCTGCGGAGACCGTTCGCAGGAAACTGGTACCCCCTCCCCCGCCCAGCGGAGCCAATCGTAAAGTTCCGCGTCCTCGTAAACGGAACACATTGTTCGTCTCCTCTTGTCTTGGGAAACATTCTCGCAGATCAGTCAATTGGCTCCAACTGGCGAAGCATTTCCAAGCTCATGAACCTGATCTTCCTCCTCGTCTTTTTCAGCGTCGTCTCGCCCCTGAACGGAGTCTTCCTGAGTATCCCCGGCCTGTGCCGCACTGAGAACTTGCCAAAGCTGTTCAGCTTCATCATGAACCCACAGCAAAGCCCTGAGCACCGGATCGGCGACGGTTCGGTGTTTTATTCTTAGAGGTCCTGCCAAAGCTCCGTAGCTAAGACTCTCGGGGCCAGAGCCGTCAGCGATGGGCGGGTCAGTAATGGGTGGCGAATAAAAAGAGAAAGCTGTATGATTCTAATTCGTGAGAGATACGGCGACATTTTTTTATTCACAGACTCGGCAGCAAGTGTGGAAATCCGGCCTGAAAAACTATGCGTTACAATCACTTGGGCTTGCTCTGAATAAAGCACTGATGGCACCCGAAGAGAAAAGCTTCGTCGATCAACTCCGAGCAAAATTGGGACTCGAATGGACGGCGATCCGAGAAGCACGACGAAGAGCGGAACAGGCTCGTGAGAAGGTGTCTAAATCCCTGACCGAGATGAATTTTGTTTCTGGGGACACCAGTGTGGTTGTATTCGGTTCTCTTGCAAGAGATGAGTTCACTGATGAAAGCGATTTGGACTGGACTCTGCTGGTAGATGGGCAAGCCGATTCAGATCATCTGCACACAGCACAAGCAATCCGCAAGAAGCTCACTCTCGCGGGCTTTAAGGAACCCGGTCGAACGGGCGTGTTCGGGAACACAACCTTCAGTCACGGCCTGATTCACCTCATCGGCGGCGAGGACGATACAAATCGAAATACGACCCAGAGAATTCTCCTTCTTCTCGAATCGCGGGGTATCAACAGCGGCGAGGCGGACGCTTATGCTCGGGTTCTGACTGGTGTGTTGAATCGCTATTTGGAGGAGGAAGCAAATCTCGTACAGGCACAAGCGAAACTCTACAAAGTGCCGAGGTTCCTCCTGAACGATATTGTTCGGTTTTGGAGAACGATGGCTGTAGATTTCGCGAGCAAACAGCGAGCCCGAGAAGGAGAAGACTGGGGCCTTAAAGTTTCGAAGCTGTCTATGTCAAGGAAGCTGATTTTTGCTTCAGGTCTTCTCGTTTGCTTCGGCTGTTCCTTGGATATTGAACTCTCGAAGGAACTCGCAAAAACTGAAAAACCGCTTATTCCGCTGCTTGGATATTTGAGATCACTGGTCAGGTTCACTCCGTTGGAACTTGTTGCCCGGGCTTCGCTGAGCCACGGGAATGCTTCGACGGGCCGCAAAATCTTTGACTCATACGACCACTTTCTTGCGATGATCGCAGACTCAGAGAAGAGAGATCACCTGACAAACGTTAGACCAGAAGAGTCGCGAACAGACTCGCTCTTCTTGGAAGTACGTGAAATCAGTCGTAATTTTCAATCTGGACTGGAAGAGCTGTTCTTCGACAACGCGGACCTTTACAAACTGACTAGGAAATATGGGGTTTTCTGATGCGAGCAATAGGGTTCTCAACCGGATCACTGGCATTTGGAGATTTCGAACGTGGACTAGCGATGGTGCACGGGAAAGCAACCGTAAACGCCATCGAACTCTCTGCTCTACGACAACCAGAACTAGTACCTCTTGTTGTTTCTCTTGGCCGATTGGATTTGCGAGCGTTTGTTTATGTATCAGTGCACGCTCCTAGTAGGATGAGTCAGCAAGAGGAACTAGAGGCAATCGCCCAGCTTCGTGCCGTCGCCGAACGGCGGTGGCCGATCATTGTTCATCCTGACGCAATCCACGATTGGAATGTATGGAGAGGTTTTGGGGAACAACTCCTTATTGAAAACATGGACAAGCGGAAGCAAGTGGGAAGAACAGCACAAGAGCTTTCGAAGGTATTCGAACAATTACCCGCTGCTTCGCTGTGTTTCGATCTCGGGCATGCCAGACAGGTAGACCCTACGATGACCGAAGCTACACTGATCCTAAAACAGTTCAGAAATCGAATAAAACAGTTGCACGTCAGCGATGTTGACAGCGAAAGCAAACACGACAGGTTGAACTTTGAATCGGTTTTGGCGTTTCAGAAAATTGTTGATTTTCTTCCAGAAAATGTTCCGGTAATTTTAGAGACCCCTGTGCAGGGACCGGAACTGGAAGCAGAAGTGAAGATCGCTAAACAGGCTCTCTCTCACGACGCAACACTCGTTAAGCTACAAGCTGCGATTGCCAGTGTCTTCAGCAGCAACGCTCAGCGTAGGCATCGCCTCACCGCGTTTTTGAACACGTTGCGATTCGCACAGATCACCTTGTACGATGTCGATCTTGTAATCAGCCGTTTGCCAATCGGTGAACCATTCCAGAAGGGAAACGCATTTCTTAATCCGTTCGACTTGTATTCTGTCCTTCCCGATTTTGAGAAGCGTGAACTCAATGAATACTACTTCTGTCTCGTACGACGCATCGAAGCAGAAGATGCCGATCTGCCCCGCCAATTCCCAGAACAGTTTAAGCACTCGCAGCCTTCGAACCGGGTTGGCGGACGCATTGCCTTCTTAGGAGGGGATTGAGTTCAAAAACAGAGTGCGCGGGCTGGAATTCCACGGAAGCCACCGGTTTGGAGCCATGGCGCGCCGCGATCGTCAGACATCCGGAAGTCATCGACTACTGTGAGCAGCAAGAGATGAGACGAGGAGGGAGTGCCGAGGAGATATACCTCCTCAGGAAGAGGCAGATGAGTGGGTATCACGCCGAGTTGTTCAGTTACGTTCTCAATTTGGAACTCGCCGACGCCGGGGGTAGTCACGATGTGACACCACTGAGACTGCAACCCTATCAATCGGTATACATGAGCGAATTGGAGCCGTACGTGCTTCTCGTGTTCGACCGGTCCAAGCGCCGCGTGAATTTCTTTGTCGAGTCGGCAAAGGGGCAGTTTCGCATTCATACCGGTCGCGCCGAACTAGGCGAACTTCCCGAAGTGGAGACCGCCTTGTGTGGTGAGGCAACGTTTGTCAAAGAAGACGAGGAGTTGACGCGACTGGTGACACGCGCGGACATCCACCAGGTATTGCAGCAGGTGGCCCAGAGCCTCGCAAAGCTGCCTAACCCTAGTTAATCAGTTAATCACCGGCCCGTGCCGGAACAACGGAACAACCCCGTTCCGAGCGTCGCAGCCCAGAACCGCGCTGTCGCGCTGTTCACCGACACGGCGCGGCCCGACTGCCTCTGCTAACGCGGTAGAGTGAACGAACTGAAAACGTCGTTGAAAAATCAGATAGATGGATTCAGTTGCTTGCAACGCTGAAGGTCAAGGGGATTTTGGGCAGTGAGACCCTTGGGCGCCAACGTCCGGATAGTGGGTCAGTCAGCCCACTACCACTTCCCGTTCTTTCGGAAGCGAAACCGTCCAGGGTCTATGGTGTCACTCCGAAGATCATCTTAATCTGCACTAAGAGTACTACGTCAACCGAGAGACTCGAATCGAGTCGCACTCCGTCACTCCGTCACTCCGTCGCCTGGATCAATTTTGCTCGGCGGCATCTGTCACCGAGGTACCGAGGTGCAGTGCAGATGCTTTACGCAGCCTTGCCGAAAGGACACCAGCATCCATTGGGTATCAGGTTGGATTTTGCCTAGCAATTGGTCTGGCAATTGTCCGTCTCATGTGGACCCTATTTGCACATTTTTTAGAGCAAAACATCTGTTGTGCTGGAAGTCAGAGCATCTGTGAAACAGCACTATCACTGGGCAATTCGCGTGCCGTTACTCCAGTGATGTGACAGCAAATTCAGCCACCACCTAATGGCTCGCGACCTGACTGACACACTTCATGCCGTGCAGAGGGAAAAACGGATTCGCAGCGCCAGCAACCTGCAACTGATAGTCATACGATTTCAGTGTTCCAGGTGAAAGCGAAACGGGTTGTCCGTTGTTTTGGATCACCCATTCCAGTTTACCTCCGCCCAACTGGTTAGCCCGCGCTACGAATTTGAACACGGCCCATGGACCAGCCGGAACGGAATCCAAGACGTCTCCACTCTTTGAAGTGACCAGGACATCCTCGCCCGCACCGGTCCACACGAATGTTTTCGGCGCCTCTCCCGAGAGCGTTTCGCTTCCAATCTTCAGCACAACTCCCTCAAGGTTGCTGTGTAGCGGTTTCAGAGTATAGGAGAACTTCGGAGGCAAGGATTCGGTCGGATATAACGTTTCGCTCAAAGCTGTTATGTCATTCAGGAAGTTCAGGAAATCCTCTGATGGTTTCACATTCGACTGGGGATCCGCGGCAAATTTATCTTTCTCCATGTGTACAAATGGCTTCACATCGTCTTTCAGTTTCTTCAAAGTGCTGCTCGTCGGCCCGAGAATCGCGTACAGCTCATCCATGGACAAGTCTTGCGATGACTTGGGATCGAAAGGAAATTTACTAGCCGCTCCCGCGAGCGCAGAGCAGTAGGCCTTGGCCGATCTGTTCGCTGCGTCGAGGGGGCCCCTTCTCAGCAACGCTTCAACGTTCTCGATCGGTGCTTGCAGCAGTCGCCGCACTTGATCCTCATTACCAAACTGCTGATCCACCGGAACCGCTGTAATCACCTTATTAACGGCCTGTAACGCCAAATCGACGGAGTTCCATGCTTGGTTAAGCTGGGCCTGATCGGGCGTGCCAGAATCTGGGGCGAGCGCATGAATATCAATCTGTAGCTTCGCTAGAGCCTCAACGTATTCCTTGTTCGCCGGAAGAACGTAGTAGTCCGGAAGCTTGTCTGCAGGGCCAGGGAGTTCGACGGCCTGCACCGCGGCGAAAGGCTTCTTAACGTCGGCGGGCGCCGGATCGGTATTGTGCGAAATGAAATACAGCGACTCCAACAAAGGCGAGGTTGGCCCCGTAAGTTTTTCCAGCTTCCTGTCTGCATCGGCATAGCCGCCAAAGGTCGGAACCGATGAAGTCTTCAACACGGTATTCCATTCGCTCACAAAATCCTGGTTGTAGCGATCTGTGAGCTTTTGCCGCATGGTATCCGGGTCCATGTCTTTAAGCTCGTTTTTGCCCAGCACCCATTCTTCTCCCCCCAAGTTCCCACCATTCTTCAGAGCATCCTGCACGACCAGGAAGCCGCTACGCGTGAACGCCCCTTTCACTTTGTGGCTGCTCACGATAATGCCGGCGGAATCGGCATACTGATCGTTAAAACTGACGTCTTTCTGAGCCGCCTTGGACAAGAGTTGCACGTAGTTGCGGTCGATTCCGGAAAACTGCTTGAGATAAGCGCGCGCTTGATTGATCAGATCTTTGGAGTTGCCGGTCGGGAACGGATTCTCTTTCGCTAGTTCCGTGGCGAAAAAATCGAACTGTAACGTTGCCAGATCCTTGCGGTCCTGGCCGATTGCCTGGTCGGCAACCCAGTGGCTCATCAGCACAGGAGTCAGAAAAGCTTCCGTGCTATAGCCGTGATCCGCGGGTTCAGTCGTGATCAGATACGCTTTCAACTCCTCATAGCTTTTTTGATAGCTGTCGTTCGGCGCGTTGGTCGCAGACTTGCCGGCCAAGGCCTGCAAATTATCTGTCACTCGCTTCTGCGTTTCTGCAAACAAGAGACGCCGGAAACGCTCGAAGTAAACTCGCTTGGCGTCCGGGTAGATCTGATTGCCCTCATACAGGCCCCATCGCAGGCTCAGAGGAGCTCCGTTTACTTCGTAGTCGGAAAGATCAACCAGTTCGCTCCGCAGATTATCGAGCTTTTTCAGATCGCTCAGGCCCGCAACCTGGTTGGTCCCCGTGTCCAACGTGCTCAGGTCGGTAACCGCCTCCTGCACACGAGTCTCCAGCACACGGTTGCGCAAAAACGAAACGGTGAATCCCGTGACGCAGATCAACGTCAACAAAACAGCGGTTCCGAGCGCGATGCGGCGCATCAGATTCACATGCGAACTCGATCCGCTGGTCGCCAGCGCCACGCGGTCTTTTGCCAGGACGTCGTTGAACAAGCTGGTGAGAAAAACCCATTGCGGCACTCTGCGCGAGCCTCCGCTGCGCATCGCCACCGGCGCCTGTTGCACCTGCGAACCCATGCCCCGAAAGATTTGTGTCGCGCCCCCGCCAGGTTCCGCTTCCGCGACTTCCATCGCAGCTGCCGGGGCTGCCACTACGTCGTCCACCACCACGGGCCGCACTCCGGTAAAGTAAAAGCCGCGCAGAAAAGGATTCGTGCCCAGATGGCTGGGGTGCGCCAGGTCCACCAGAAATTGCACCAACAACGTGCGCAGCTTCCGCAGTTCCCTCGGAAACTCATAAATGCCGGGAAGTTTGTCGCCTTCGTGTTCGCGGGGAAGCAGGACGATGCGTCTCTCCGCCACCGAGTAGAAGATCTCGTCGAACGCTTTAGTCAGACGCCGCGTCTCTTCGTCCGCATAAACACCCGCGCTCAGAGAGCGCAGCGGCAACGTCGCTCCCAGCACTTCGGAAGCTTCGTCCTTGCTCATGCCACGCACAAAGTCGGAGAAGAATGAAATCCGGTCGAGCTTCGTGAACAAAACATAAACCGGAAAGCTGATCCCTAGCAGCTGGGAAACTTCCTGCAACCGCACCGACAATCTTCGCGCTGCCGAGACAGCGGTCTCACTCGCACCCGGCTGCAGGAAACTCTCGCAATCGAAGCACACAATCGCGGCCCGGGGCGCCTGAGTGCGTTTGCCGAGGGCAGCGGAAAAACGCCCCGGCTGTAACAGCTTTACCAGACGTCTCCACTGATCCGCTTGGCCCATCATCGAGCCGGCGGGATCTACGAAAATCGCCTGTCGTGTGTACCAGATGTTCGCGGTCGAGGTAGGCAGGATGTCATTGTCCCGATACACGTGCCCGGCAAGCAGTTCGGGATCGAGCGCAGAATGAAGAAGAACTGTCGTCTTTGTGGAACCGGAATCCCCCAGAACATACACCAGCGGAAGACTGCTAAGGTTGGTCCCGCGGCCCAAAGTCGAACTCTTCAGTCGCCGGACGGCCTCCCGCACCAAGGCATCGAGATCGTCGGCTGCACTGGGTTGGGATTCGCCCTCTCCGGCAGCCTCTTTTTCTTTCGCCTCCTTTACCTGGTATTGATACCAGAACGCGACCCCAGCTCCGACGAATCCCAGAATCGCAAGTACCCCACGCAGGATCCAAACATCCGATCCGTGCAGTGGAAGCCACCGGCCGAGAAACCAAGCCAGCACCAGGTAAACCAGCAGTACTAAAGCCGTCACCAAGAACGGCATCCCAACCCCCTATTTGAGTAGTCCGGCCCATCGCTGCTTGAACCACTGCCCTCTCGGCCTGAAAATATTCAGCATTCTTAGATATGAGCAACGTTGGCCTACTGCAAGCATTCGACCTTAGAAATGTCACTACGTCATGCAATGCTCAATAGGTTGCCCGTGATTTGATCTCCGTGTGGAGGACCATCCTACACTCAAGTCCTGAAACTTTCTAACCTAAGAAGACACTGACCTGCCCCCCCCTGCTTTCGTTCACGTAAGAAAACGACAATTCTGTTCTGCTCCTCGCCGATTTGGGCCGGGATGGGACTGCCCGACAGGGAAGGGTTGGCGTTTTGAGTTCCTTGCCCCTCGCTTAGGTGTGTCGGTTCGGAGCCCGCGGCCTGCGCAGCGGCAAACTCTTTCGGTGTCCGGTACTCTAGCTGCTGTGCGGGCGCTCTTCGTTGTACTCGTGTTGGAGGGGCGGCAGTCGCGTGGAAAAGCGATTATGCACGATTCAATCTATGGGGATATAATGCTTGCGCTTCTGAACAGATGCTTGCCATCTTTGGCGCATATCGAAATATGTCTCGGGGAGGTCGATTGCGATGTTGACCTACGACATTCAAAGCGAGTTACTGCAAGGCGAGGTCGGTAACCAAAAGTTTCATTTGCAGGCGGTCTCTGGTGGGGGCCGTGGAAGCAAACGAAAACCTGAAGGCGATGAGTTAATCAGAAGCTGGTCGTTCTGGACGAAAGAGAACGAAGCAGGGGGCGTCCGCGGAGGAATAATCCCACCAGGGTTTTACATCTGCCGTTATGTTCCACACCACTCGACATTCCATGAATGCATTTATCTCGAGCAGACAATTACTTCAGTGCTTGCACCGGATGCTGGAGCGTCAATTGGAGTCAGATTGCACAACCGCGGTGGTTTTTACATTCATGCAAGAGGGCCGAAGGGAAGCGACGGCTGCATTGTGATTCTAAACGAAGGCGAAAGACATCGATTGAATCGTGCAATAAAGAGCCATGACGGAACGCCGCTACGGTCTGTAAACCCATATCTGCCAGACTACATCTCTCCGAGGAAAGGTGAGGCAGTTGTCTAGCTAAAGGCCGTTGTGAAACCCAGGGCTGAACCCCTTGATTGACGCGGGGCGTTGACGCAGCCACGTGGCGGATCTGCAGATTGTGCTTGTTTTCTTCG
>Ga0210383_10000557_pt1 | contig 34177 bp, 31 predicted proteins | sample IncBWC14OmetaG_FD_160072 | JGI IMG/M metagenome (GOLD analysis project Ga0210383, IMG submission 160072) | Forest soil microbial communities from Barre Woods Harvard Forest LTER site, Petersham, Massachusetts, United States - Inc-BW-C-14-O ... | reverse complement strand
CAACTCTGCAAAATCAAGCTTACGGATGAAGCCTCGGAAGTTTACCGCGAGGGCAATCGCCGTTACGTCGCCATCAAATACAGTGTCCGCGGCCGTGACCTCGGCAGCACGGTGGAAGAGGCCATCAAAAAAGTAAACGATCAAGTCAAGTTGCCCACCGGATACAGCCTTTATTGGGAAGGCGAGTACCAGAGTCAGAAGAGAGCCAACGCCCGCCTGCTCATCGTGCTCCCCATCACCATTCTCATCATCTTCATCCTGCTTTACACCATGTTCAAATCCTTCAAATGGGCGCTGCTGATCATGGCGAACATCGCCATCGCGCCCATCGGCGGCCTGCTTGCCCTCTGGTTCACGGGCACAAATTTCAGCGTTTCCTCCGGCGTGGGTTTCCTCGCGCTGTTCGGCGTGTCCGTGCAAACCGGAGTCATCATGCTGGAATACATCAACCAGCTGCGCGCCCGCCGCTTCACCGTGGAAGACGCCGCCGTGGAAGGCGCCGTCCTGAGACTCCGCCCCATCATGATGACCATGCTGGTAGCAACTTTAGGATTGCTCCCCGCCGCTCTCTCGCACGCCATCGGTTCGGATTCGCAGCGCCCCTTCGCCATCGTCATCGTCGGAGGCCTCATCGCCGCCCTGATCATGAGCATCTTCCTGCTGCCGACGCTCTATGTCTGGGTCGCCGCCGAGCGGGACGTCCTCCCCCACGCCGAAGAAGGCTTCGAAGTCGGCGAGCACGTGGACTAGGCCTGCTCGGATCGCGCAAGACACGCTGTTGAATACGCCGACCACGAAACCACGACCCCGCGCACGCCTCTGGATTGTGTATCCTTGAAATGCGAAAACCAATGCCCGAAGAATCCAACCCACACCCAGGCGATGTCCTAGCCCGCCATCAACTCGATCTCGACCGCCTGAAAGACGCCCTCGCCCTGCTCGGCGTCAACGCCTGTTCTCACTGCAAGAAGTTCCTTCGCCGCTCCGATCCCGGCGCTCTCTTCGACGCAGGCGAACTGGTTTGCTACGGTTGCATTCACGAATGGTGGCCGGAACGCGCCGCCCAACTCGGCATCAAAGAGCGCGAAACCCTCGAAGGCAAGCTGGTCTTCTGGCTGCGCGACTTCCATCACGCCGAGACGTACAAGGATCCCGCGAAGCTTCCGGAGGCTTCCCTGCAGGAACTGCACCTCGTCGCCAACTGCCTGGAGTGCCGCGGAGCGGGAAAATCCATGGGCCAGGAGCGCTGCCGCTTCTGCGAAGGCCGCGGCACAGTGTGGGTCATCGTCTCGCGAAAAAAGCCGTAGCCGTTCGCGATCGTCAGTTTCTCAGCTCAACAGGGAGCGAACCCGCCGAAAAGCCTCAGGTTGTTTGGAGGCAAGACCAGCCTGACAGACGTGATGGACATGTCCCGAAAGAAATCGCACGAGATCAGAAGCGAGAGGTCGGAAAATTGAAGAATTAAAACCTTCAGCTGGGAGCTGCCCAAAAAATAAGAGTTCCGAGGTGGTGTTAGGCCCGTTCCTCTCAGCCAGTAGCTCGCTTTAGACCCTCACTCGACCTGCTCTCGCTGCTTCCCTTGCGGGGCGCTGCGCGCGATCTTCGTTCGGGCTCCGGGCTTACCGCCAACCGGACAAACCTGCCTGACGCCTCGGAACTCTATCCTGCCTTCGACGTTTCTTCCCGTTCTCCTCGACCAGCGCTTTGCTATAGACCCTTGCTCGCCCTCCTTCTTCATCTTGCGATGAGAAAGGTGACTTCGCTTGAGCCCCGGACGCCACGCCAACCGGAAAAACTTAAGAAGCTGTCAAAGAACGATTACTGTTCTACTCCTTCTAATTTTTTCGTCAATCAAAAATCGCCGCCCGCAACCGCAGTGTTTTCAATCAAGTGCACACCATCCACAGCCCCGTGCCAGTATTTGGTGCAGTTGCCGCGCGTCCCTTCGCACAGCGACCGCTCACCCGCAGCTTCTTGCGCTCCCAGTTGAGATTCGATGAGAGGAATAGCGTTTTTGTATTCGTTTTCGAATTGTGAATAATCCGCCAAATCCGCACCGGACAAGCCCTTTGATCGCGCAGCGCGGTGAACACTTGCTGATTCGAGTACACTTTCACAATGAAAAACCTCGTTGGGACGGTTCACTCTTTTTCTTGGGCGCTGGTGTGGCCGAAGGCTGTGATGCTTTTTCTTTTCCTCGTAGCGTTTGCGGGATCAGGCGTGGCGCAGAAGCTGGCTATCACCATTGATGATTTGCCGCAGAACGGGGCGCTGCCGCCGGGCGTGACGCGAGTCGACATCACACGAGACACGCTTGCGGTGCTCAAGAAGCGGCATGTACCTCCGGTGTATGGATTTATCAACGCGAAGAAACTGGAAGGCAGCGTGGATGGCGCGGAGGCGCTGAAGCTGTGGGCAGCCGCGGAGCCGTTTGGAAATCACACGTATACCCACATTGATCTCGAGGCCAACACCGCCGAGGCGTTCGAGCGCGATATGGAGCAGAACGAGCCGACGCTGGAACTACTGGCCAAACCGGGACTCGGCAAATCGGGAAACGACTGGCACTGGTTACGGTATCCGTATCTGCATGAGGGCGACACGGTGGAGAAGCGGCGCGCGGTGCGCGAGTATCTGACTAAGCACGGCTACAAAATCGCGCAAGTCACACTGGATTGGGAAGATTACATGTGGAACAGCGCCTACGCGCGCTGCGCGGCGAAAAACGACAAGAAATCGATCGAGTGGCTGCGAACAAGTTATTTGACCACAGCGTCAGATTTTCTCGACTTGGGGCGGGAGCAGGCCAAGCTGATCTATGGGCATGAAATCAATTACGTGTTGCTGATGCACCTGGGAGCGTTCAGCAGCACGATCATGCCAGATGCGCTGGACTTGCTGAAGAAAAAAGGATTCAAGCTGGTGACGCTGGAAGAAGCGGAGAGTGATCCGATATATCAGGGCGACCCGAATATTGGCCTGCACGATGCGGGCACGCTGCTGGATCAGATGATGCAGTTGAAGCAGATTAAGTATCCGGAGCACGTTGAAAAGCCTTATAAAGAGGTGCAGAGCGTTTGCCAATGAGGGGCGGGGGCGCCTGGCACGTCGAGATTCGCCGATCACTTGTTCCCGTATAATTCAGAGATCGTTATGCCTGCCTTTCTTGATCAGATTGTTGCGGCGACGCGCGGAGGAGTGTCGGCGGCGAAGCGCGGGGCCGATGTGCGCGACCTGGAACGGCGGGCGGAACGGCACGCGCCGCGCGGGTTTCGGTCGGCGCTGGAATCGAAGAGCCGGGATGGAATTGCGATTATCGCAGAGTTGAAGAAGGCTTCGCCGTCGAAGGGATTGATTCGGGCGGAGTTTCATCCGGCGGAGTTGGCGCGGGAACTGGAAGCAGCGGGCGCGGCGGCGCTCTCGGTGCTGACAGATGCGGAGTTTTTTCAGGGGTCGCTCGGAAATCTGCAGGGGGCTTCGGCGGCGGTAAAGATTCCGTGCCTGCGCAAAGATTTCATCGTGGATGAATTTCAGTTGCTAGAGGCGCGGGCAAATGCTGCCGATGCGGTGCTGCTGATTGTGGCGGCCTTGCCGCAGGCGGAGTTGGTGACGCTGGCAACCGCGGCTCGCGAACGCGGGCTGGATGTTTTGTGTGAAGTGCACGATAGCGACGAGTTGCAGCGGGCGCTCGATGCGGGCTGCGACCTGATTGGCGTGAATTCGCGCGATCTGCGGACATTTAAAGTGGATTTGGAGACGGCGTTGGGGCTGGCGGAGAGTCTTCCGAAGAATGTGGTGCGAGTAGCGGAGAGCGGGATTCATTCCGGCGCGGATGTGGCGCGGCTGCGGGCGGTGGGTTACCACGCGTGTTTGATTGGGGAGTCCCTGATGCGGGCGGAACGGCCCGGGGACGCGCTGCGGGAGTTGCTCGCGAGCAGCGACTCGCGGGTACCAAGTGAGCAGTGAGCAATGATGAATTCGGCTTCACTGGCTACTGGGCGCTGACAACCGGCAACTGATTCATGACTTGGGTGAAGATTTGCGGGACGACGAATCTAGAGGACGCGCTCGTGGCGGTGGATGCCGGGGCGGACGCGGTGGGATTCGTGTTTTATGAGAAGAGTCCGCGGTGCGTGAGCGTGGAGACGGCGCGCGAGATTGTGAAGAAGCTGCCGGCGGGCGTGGAGAAGGTGGGAGTGTTTGTGGACCTCGAATCCGAGCGGATTCGCAAGGTCGTCTTGACTGCGGGACTGACCGCGGTGCAGTTGCATGGCAAGCCGTCGATGGAAAGCCTGTGGAAGGACCAGCGGACGGTCGTGGAATGCGTCGGTGTTGCGAAACTTATCCCGATGGTATATGGGGATGCCCTGAAAGATGGCGGCTTCTTTGTGAGCCAGCGCGCTCAGGACGACGTTTTTGCAATTTTGCTGGATTCGCGAACCAACGGAGCGGCGGGCGGCACTGGTGTGACGTTTGATTGGGAAGCAACCCGCGAAATCGTGCAGGCGATGAGTCTGACCGTGCCGGTGATCGTTGCGGGCGGATTGACAGCATTGAATGTCGGAGACGCAATGAAAATGTTTCAGCCATTTGGCGTCGATGTGACTTCCGGAGTCGAGGCCAGGCCAGGGAAGAAAGATCCGGAGAAGGTGCGAGCGTTTGTGCGGACGGTGCGGGAAATCGATCGGAAGACGAGTTAGACATGGCGACGGTTCCGCGAACTACCAACGTCAAAATCCCCACTTCTCGCGCAAAAGCCGCGCGAGAAATGGGGCACCCTCGCGTGTATTCTTCGTTCCCCGCTCCTGCTCGGGCGAGCGTCCCTGGGCGGTTTGGGGTTTATGGCGGGCGCTATGTGCCGGAAACTTTGATGGCGGCGCTTGAGGAATTGGAGCGCGAGTATGAGCGGGCGAAGCGGGACCGGAAATTTCAGGCGCGGCTCACGGAGTTGCTAACGACTTACGCGGGGCGTCCGACGCCGTTGTTTTTTGCGCAGCGGCTGACGAAGAAGCTGGGTGGGGCGAAGATTTATTTGAAGCGCGAAGATCTGCTGCACACCGGGGCGCACAAAATTAATAACTGCCTGGGGCAGGCGCTGCTGGTGGAGCGGATGGGCAAGCATCGCGTGATCGCGGAGACGGGTGCGGGACAGCACGGCGTGGCGACGGCAACCGTGTGCGCGTTGCTGGGATTTGAATGCGTCGTGTATATGGGAACGGAGGACATGCGGCGGCAGGAGTTGAATGTGTTCCGCATGCGCTTGCTGGGGGCAGAAGTGCGCGGAGTCGAGTCGGGGTCGCGGACGTTGAAAGATGCGATCAACGAGGCCATGCGCGACTGGGTCACGAATGTGCGGACCACGCATTATTTGTTGGGGAGCGTGCTGGGGGCGCATCCGTATCCGACGATGGTGCGGGATTTTCATCGCGTGATTGGACGCGAGGCGCGGGCGCAGATTCTGAAAGCGGAGAGCAAATTACCAGCGGCGATTATCGCGTGCGTCGGGGGCGGGTCGAACTCGATCGGGATTTTCTACGATTTCCTTAAAGATAAGAAAGTTCAGCTGATTGGAGTCGAGGCGGGGGGACGCGGCGAGAAACTGGGCGATCATGCGGCGCGGTTTCGCGGAGGAATGCCCGGCGTGCTGCAGGGGACGTATTCCTACGTGCTGCAGGATGGAGCGGGACAGATTGCGACGACGCATTCCGTTTCGGCGGGACTGGACTATCCCTCGATTGGTCCGGAGCACGCGGCGTTGCGGGACTCGGGGCGGGCGGAATATGTTCCGGCGTCGGACGCGGAGGCGCTGGAGGCTACAACTTTGCTGGCGCGGACGGAGGGAATTATTCCGGCGCTGGAGTCAGCGCATGCGGTTGCGGAAGCGCTGAAACGCGCGCCGAAGATGAAGAAATCGGATGTGGTGATTGTGAATGTTTCGGGCCGCGGCGACAAGGATGTGGGGATTCTGCGGGAGAATCTAAAGCTGGATTGAACCCCTCAGAATGCAGATTCAGATCGTACACATAGGGCTGTTCGGTTTTCATTCTGCAATCTGAAATCTAACTTCTGAATTCGCTTTTATGCCTCTAACTTTTCACAAGAAACCGGCGCTGATAGTTTACGTGACGTGCGGCGACCCGAATCTACCGGCCACGCGCGACATTGTGCTGGCGGCGATTGAAGCGGGCGCGGATGTGATCGAATTAGGCGTTCCGTTCAGCGATCCGGTGGCGGATGGGCCGGTGATTCAACGGGCTAGCGAACGGGCGCTGAAGCATGGCACGTCGCTGGGGCAGGTGCTCACGCTGGCGGCGGAGGTGCGGCAACATGCACAGTCCACCGGGCTGATTATTTTCTCTTATCTGAACCCGATTCTGAGAATGGGGATGGAAAAATTCTGCCTGGTGGCGCGGGCTGCGGGCGTGGATGGCGTGCTGGTGACGGATTTGCCGGTGGAGGAAGCCGGGGATTATTTGCGGGCGATGAAGACGCATGATTTGGCGCCGGTGTTTCTGGCGGCGCCGACTAGCCCCGATGATCGACTGAAGCGGATTGCGGACGCTTCGCGAGGATTTGTGTATGCCGTGTCACGAACGGGAGTGACGGGAGCGCGGCAGCAATTGGCCGCGGATGCGCAGAAGTTGGTGCGGCGATTGCGCCGCGTCACCAAACTGCCGATCGCGGTCGGATTTGGGATTTCGAATGCAGAGCAGTTTGCCGAGGTGGGCAAGTTTGCCGACGCAGTGGTCGTGGGCAGCGCGATTGTCGCGACAGTCGAGAGGAATCCGGGACGCGAAGCGGCGGCTGTGGGAGAATTTGTGAGCAGGCTCTCAGCTGTCAGCACTCAGCCGTCGGCTAAGACGGGGTGAGGATGAGAGCGTCGTGCACGCCCGTTTCTGAACGGGTTCCACCGTGCGTATTTGGTGGTCGATGGGTTTACTGATCTCGGAGAGCTGACGGCTAAGAACTGATTTCCATGGACATCGCGGACTGGCGAAAGAAAATCGATGAGCTTGACGGCAGGCTGGTGGAGCTGCTGAGCGAGCGGGCCCGCGCTGCACAGGAAATTGGGCGGCTGAAGCGCAATACGAATATGCCGATCTATGAACCGGACCGCGAAGGAGTTGTCTTTTCGAATGTGCAGAAGATGAATCGTGGACCGCTGCCTGGACGGGATCTGGTGCGGATTTACGAGCGCATCATGGATGTGATGCGGAATATTCAGAAGGAAGAGATTGCGCCGTCGTCGGATGCTACGAATGCTGGCGGGACGGAACTGGACTCGGAAGTGAACGACTAGAATAGCTCTCAGCTATCAGCTTTAAGCTCGCAGTCTTAAGAGCCCCAAGCTGACGGCTGAGAGCTGAAGGCTTACTTATGATTGTAGCGATGCAGGAAGCGGCGGACGAAGGACAGATTCAGCAGGTCATCGAAAACCTCGTGAAGATGGGGTTTGAAGTGCACCGGTCGACCGGCGCGCGCATGACCGTGCTGGGGGCAGTGGGCGCGGGGATCGATTTTGACATCCGTAACCTGGAGTTATTGCCCGGTGTGCAGGAAGTGCACCGCATCAGCTCGCCGTACAAGCTGGCGGGGCGGAGTTTTCGGCCGGAGGGAACTCTCGTCAAGCTGGCGAACGGAGTAGAAGTCGGCGGGAATGAAGTGGTCGTGATGGCAGGGCCGTGTTCGGTGGAGTCGCGAGAGCAGTTGTTCAGCACTGCCGAGGGTGTAGCCAAGGCTGGGGCGAAAGTCCTGCGGGGCGGGGCGTTCAAGCCGCGGAGCTCTCCGTATTCTTTTCAGGGACACGGAGAAGAAGCGCTGAAGTTGCTGCGCGAGGCGGGAGACAAATTCGGACTGCTGGTGATCAGCGAGGTGATGGAGATTTCGCAGATCGTGATGATGCTGCCTTATGTGGACATCCTGCAAGTGGGCGCGCGCAACATGCAGAACTTTAATTTGCTGCGCGAACTGGGAAAAGTCCGCAAGCCGGTGCTGCTGAAACGCGGGATTGCGGCGACTCTCGAAGAATTATTGTTGTCGGCGGAATACATCATGGCGGGCGGCAACTACGAAGTGATTTTGTGCGAGCGGGGCATTCGTACTTTTGAAACCTACACGCGCAACACGATGGATATTTCGGCAATTCCGATTATCCACAAGCTATCGCATTTGCCGATGACCGCCGATCCTTCGCATGGCACCGGACGACGGGATAAAGTTGCTCCCATGGCGCGCGCCTCGGTGGCGGCGGGCGCGGATGCGTTGCTGATTGAAGTGCATTGCGATCCGAACAAGGCCTGGTCGGACGGCGCGCAGTCGCTGTTTCCGGAGCAGTTCGCGAAGCTGATGGATGAGTTGCGGATGATTGCGCCCGCCGTGGGACGGAAGATCGCGTAGGGATTGAGTCATGGACTCATGGAGTGATTGAGGCATTGATCTGATCTCCCGGTGTCCGCTCACTTTCTACTCGCATCATTGATTCACTGGGTCAATCTCTCAATGACTCAATTTCTCCATGGCCATTCGGCAAATCACGATTGTTGGGACAGGGCTGATCGGCGGCTCGCTGGCGCTGGCGCTGAAGAAGCGAAAGTTTGCCGGGCGAATCGTCGGCTGCGACCGGGACGCGACGCTGGAGAAAGCGCGCAATCGTGGCGCGATCGACGAGGGGTTCGCGAATCCGGGGGATGCGGTACGGGGGAGTCAACTGGTGGTGCTGGCGACTCCCGTGCTGGCGATTGTGGACTTGATCGAGCGGCTGGGACCGGCGCTTCCGGCGAAGACCTTGTTGACGGACGTGGGCAGCACGAAGACGGCCGTGTCGACGCAGGCGCTGAAAGTTTTCGGCAAGAACGCGGGGCGCCGGTTTCTGGCGGGGCATCCGATGGCGGGGAAAGAGTTGAGCGGCGTGGATTACGCGGATGCCGACTTGTTTCAGAATGCGGTGTGGTTCCTGACGCCGTTGCCAGGACAGAATCTGCGGAATCTGGGTGAGGGTCTGGTAGCGGAGTTCGCGGGATGGATCGATCAGATCGGGGCGCGGATTGCAATGGTGCCTCCCGACGAGCATGACCGGCTGTGCGCGTGGATCAGCCATTTGCCGCAGATGATTTCGACGGCGCTGGCGGCCGCGCTGGTGGAGGAATTTGGGGAAGAGGCTCCGCTGCTGGCCGCGGGTGGGCGCGCGCTGCGCGAGATGACGCGGATTTCGGCGAGTCCGTATTCGATGTGGCGGGATGTCGCCATCACCAACAAGAAGAACATCGAAGATGCGCTGTTCAAGCTGGAGCAGCGGCTGGCGCACATCCGGGAGAATTTGGGGACGCGGCAACTGTCCGAGGAGTTCGAAGTGGCACACCAGCTGCGGAAGATGCCGGTGAAGAAGAAATGAACTCAGCACAGAAACACGGAAAAGAAATTGTTGATTTTTGATTGTTGATTAACATCATTTCGCCCGAAAACAAATCTATCCAGAGGAACCGGGCGGTCTTCCATCAACAATCAGAAATCAACAATCGGCAATTGAGTTGCTCCGTGTCTCCGTGGTGAATTTAATTTAGAATCTTCTCGCTATGAATAAGGTTGTGGCCAATGCCGATGAGGCGATCCGCGACGTGTTTGATGGCGCGGTCATCATGATCGGCGGGTTTGGGCTGTGCGGGATGCCGGAGAATCTGATTCGCGCTCTGGTGCGCAGGGGCACGAAGAATCTGACAACAATTAGCAACAATGTAGGCGTGGACGGAGTGGGCAACGGGTTGCTGCTGGCGGCGGGGCAGATCGTTCATCACATCGGGACCTACGTCGGCGAAAACAAATTGCTGGAAGATATGGTGTTGAAGGGCACAATCCGCCTCGATCTGGTGCCGCAGGGAACTTTTTCGGAGCGCATTCGCGCCGGGGGCGCGGGGATTCCGGCTTTTTTTACTCCCACCGGCGTCGGCACTGTTGTTGCGGAGGGAAAAGAGACGCGCGAGTTCGATGGGCGCACTTATGTAATGGAGCGCGGGCTGACGGCGGACTTCGCGTTTGTGAAAGCGTGGAAGGGCGACCGTCAGGGAAATTTGGTGTATCGCAAGACGGCGCGGAATTTTAATCCCATGATGGCAACGGCGGCGAAGATCACGATTGCGGAGGTTGAGCAGTTGGTCGAGGTGGGGGAGTTGGACGGGGACTTGATTCATACACCGTCGATTTATGTGAAGCGCATTTTTCGGGGAGAGTTGTACGAACGGCGGATTGAACGGAGAACGGTAAGGAAAGCTGTTTAAGTGCGAGGGCAATCTCAGGTCTAAAGGCCTTCGTGAGGGTAGGGATCCTTCGACCGCAATTCTGCTCCGCATTCGCGAAACAAAAATCTTTGCTCAGGATGACAGCCTTGGGAGTAGGTGCTCGTGGTAGAGGGGATGAGTCGAAAACGATGAACCAGCCCGGCAAAGATATCGACAAGCGCGAGCGTATCGTGAAGCGGATTGCGCGCGAACTGCGCGATGGGTTCTATGTGAACCTTGGCATTGGGATGCCGACGCTGATCGCGAATCATGTTCCGCCGGGGATCGAAGTGACTCTGCAGTCGGAGAACGGGATGCTGGGGATTGGGCCGTATCCGGTGGAGGGTCAGGAGGATTCCGACCTGATCAACGCGGGCAAGGAAACGGTGAGCGAGATGGCCGGGACCTCGTATTTTTCGAGCGCCGATTCGTTTGCCATGATCCGCGGGGGGCACATCGATTTGAGCGTGCTGGGCGCAATGGAAGTGGACGAAGCCGGTAGCTTGGCGAATTGGATGATCCCCGGGAAAATGGTGAAGGGGATGGGCGGCGCGATGGATCTGGTGGCGAGCGCGCGGCGCGTGGTGGTGGCGATGGAGCACACCACGAAGGAAGGCGTGCCCAAGATACTGAAGAAGTGCACGCTGCCGCTCACGGGCGTGCGCGTGGTGGATACGATTGTGACCGAGATGGCCTACATCCGCGTGACGAAGGATGGGCTGGTGCTGGAAGAAGTAGCGCCGGGGCTCACAGCAGAGGATGTGCAGCGGGCGACCGAGGCGACGTTGGTAGTGAGTAAGGGTTTGAAGGTGATGGAGAGCTAGAAGACTCGAGGGCTGAAGCCCCTTACTTTTGCAATTCTCATCGCAGCGCTGAAAGCGCTGCGCCCCCCGAAATCTGAATTCCAGACCTCAAGGCTCACGCATGTCGGAGCCGCCCTCCGCTCAAATGCGGAACGGAGCCGCCAGCAGGCGGAACGGAAGCGTTATGGCAAGAAAAATAATCTCCAGAACACCATGGACTGCGATGCCGACGATGCGGAACGGGAGCAGGATCAGCCAGATGAAGGGATAGGCGACCAGCGCCAGAATAGCCAGCGGCCAGCACATGACGAACAGGATGCACCAGAGGAGAAAAGTGAACATCGCGGAGGCCTCGTTTTTTTATCACACCATTCTGATCAGACCTTTATCCTGATCCAATCTCTAGTGAAGTATACGGTGGCGTGACAGCAAAAGTTCCACTAGGTTCGAGCACCTCAGGCGTCGCGCGCACTGCCAAAAGCGGCTGTCCCCACACGGGCAGTGGCAGCCCCAGCAGTTCTCACACTTCAACAGCCGACTCCGTGCCCGCCAGTTTCTGCAAAGACTGGCCATATGGAGCGCGGGCTATACCCTTCTCGGTGATGATGGCGGCCACATATTTCGCAGGGGTTACGTCGAAGGCGGGGTTCTCGATGGCCACGCCGTCGGGGACCATTTGCTTTCCGGCGATGTGCGTCACTTCTTTCGGGTTGCGCTGCTCGATGGGGATGTGGCCGCCGTCGGGGCAGGCCAAGTCGACGGTGGAAATGGGCGCAGCTACGTAAAACGGGATGCCGTGCTCTTTGGCGAGGATCGCAACCGTGTAGGTCCCGATCTTGTTGGCCACGTCGCCGTTGGCGGCGATGCGGTCGGCACCGACGATGATGGCTGCAATCTTGCCCTGGTGCATCATGGCTCCGGCCATGTTGTCGGAGATCACGGTGGTGGGGATGCCGTCTTTCATCAGCTCCCACGCGGTCAGGCGCGAGCCTTGCAGGAAGGGGCGGGTTTCGTCGGCGTAAACGTGAATTTTCTTGCCCTGCTCGACCGCGGCGCGGATTACGCCCAGCGCGGTGCCGTATCCGGCAGTCGCCAGCGCGCCGGCGTTGCAGTGGGTGAGCACTCCGCCTTCGCTGGGCATAAGTGTCGCGCCGTGGCGCCCCATGGCCTGGTTGGCCGCGATGTCCTCGGCATGCATACGCTGGGCCTCTTCGACAAGCGTTCGCTTGATCTGCGGGATGGGCCAGGCGCGGATGCGCTCAAATTTTTCCTGCATGCGGCGGATGGCCCAGAAAAGATTCACGGCCGTTGGGCGGGTTTTGCCGATCACGTCGCAGATTTGATCGAGGTCGCGTTTCAGGTCACTCACGGATTCAGCTTTGGAATTGTTGACGCCCAGTGCGATTCCCATGCCCGCAGCCACGCCAATAGCGGGTGCTCCCCGGACCACCATGTTGCGGATCACGTCGGCCACCTGCTCATGCGTTTTGCAGGTGACGTAGGTTTCTTCGGTGGGCAGCTTCGTCTGATCGAGGAAGCGCACGCCTTGGTCGGTCCATTCGAGGGTTTGGATCATGGGGCAATTGCCGGGGGCCAGGGGCCAGCTGTCAGTTCTCGCTTCTTGGTTCTCGAAATACGAAACATTGAGTCGACGATTCGATTCAGAATTTATGCACCTCACAACGGTTCCGCGGCATATTTGTCACAGCAGGGCGGCCACAAAGTTCGCATGTCACGGCGACGGCAAACACGGTCGGCATGGTGGGCGCGGCGATCCTCTTGTTTTGTCGGATGTGCTCTTTGCGCACATCGCTCGCTGTGAAGATGGAAACGAACGGCGCGGGGCCAGCTGCCTTTTCAACGTTGGGACGGCCCTTGGCTTCTTCCCGCTCCACCAGGCACATGGCGCCGGCGATCTCGAATCCGAAATCATGGGCGGCTTCGATGGCCTGGATGGTTGAGGCTCCGGTGGTACAAACGTCGTCGACGATGACCACGCGGGCGCCTTTTTCACGGAAGCCTTCGATGCGCTGCCCGGTGCCGTGCTGTTTCTCGGCTTTGCGCACCAGGAAACCGTGCAACTCGCCGCTGACTACCGAAACCGCGGTCACGATGGGATCGGCGCCCATGGTGAGGCCGCCGATGGCCTGGGGTTTCCACTTGTGCTGGCGGATTTCGGCGAAAAACACTTCGCCCGTGAGGCGCGAGCCTTTGGCATCGAGCGTAGTCGTGCGGCAGTCGATGTAGTAGTCGCTCGTGCCGCCGGAAGAAAGCTTGAATTCGCCCAGGCGGAATGACTTGCGGGCAAGCAGGCTGAGCAGAGCCGCACGAGCGTCGGTTTTCGGCTTGGTGCGCGGGGACGGCATGAAAGTTCTACGATAACACGGGAGAAAGGCGGCTTTAGGCTTCGGGCGCTCGGCTTCGCTCTCTTTAACCGTGATAATCTGAAGGTTCTCGCCATAATGACGTTTCGAGGTAATACATTGCAGAGTCTGCGACGGATTTTCTCTTTTCTTCTTCTTGGTTTCCTGTTCACAAACTTTGGTGGTTCGGGGGTGGTTCCCGTCGCGTTGGCGCAGGGGACGCGCACGTGGGAGCAGTCGAAATTTGAGGAATTAACCAAGGGCACGGCCACCGGTGTGGCCATTGATAGCGTGGGCGGGCTCGAACTGGCCCCCGGTTTCAAGACGTTTTATGGGACGCCTTCCACTTACATCTGGGGGATCGCTGCGGACGGAGCGGGAGATCTTTTTGTGGCCGCGGGTGCGCCGGCGCGCGTCTACCGGATTACTCCCGACGGCAAGGCGACGATTATTTTTGAACCCCAGGAATTGCAGGTGCAGGCAGTTACGGTCGGGCCGGGCGGTGTGATTTATGCGGGCACCGCGCCGGACGGTAAGGTTTACAAGATCGAGCATAGACGCGGGGCTGTGGGCGAAGGGAAAACGAGTTCGGAAAAACCCGATACCGTGAAAGGTTCAGAAAAGAATAAGGACAGGAGTGCGGAAAAGGACAGCGACAAAGACAAAGAAGCAGCCAAGCCCGGCCTCGATCCCGACTGGAGTGCGACCGTTTATTTTGCGCCAGGGACGAAATACATCTGGGACCTGGTGCTGGACAAGGCCGGCAATCTTTACGTCGCGACGGGCGATCACGGAGAGATTTACAAAGTAACGGCCAAGGGGGAGCACTCGCTGTTCTTTAAGAGCGATGAGACGCACATCCGCACGCTGGCTCTGGACGGGCAGGAGAACCTGATCGCGGGGTCGGACGGGAGCGGGCTGGTCTACCGAATTTCTCCGACGGGAGAAGGATTTGTGCTCTACAGCGCACCCAAAAAAGAAATCACGGCCCTGGCACTCGACCACTCAGGGAATATTTATGCTGCGGCAGTTGGGGAAAAACGAGCGGGGCCGGGGGGAAATGCGGCGGGGGCTGCTGCGATGATGGCGCTGGCGGCCAACGCGACAAACGTGACGACGACGCCGACTCCGGGGCTCACAGTCACGCCTGCGCCGGGCGCTACTGCGATGACAGGGCCATTTGCGTTTCCCGGTGGAGGTGCGAATGGAGGGTCGGATGTTTACAAGATCGCTCCTGACGGGTCGCCGTCGCGGATCTGGACTTCGCACGAGGACATTGTTTATGCGCTCGCGTTCGATGCACACGACCGGCTGCTGGCGGGGACAGGAAACCGCGGACACATTTTTGCGCTCACGGGGGAGGATGAGTTTTCCGATCTGCTGAAGGCTCCCGCTTCGCAGATCACGGGATTTGCGGCAGCTCCGGGCGGCGCGCTTTACGCCTCCAGTAGCAATCTGGGGAAGCTCTTTATTCTGGGGCCGGCCCCCGAAACCGAAGGCACGTATGAGAGCGACGTGTTCGATGCCAAGATATTTTCGCGCTGGGGGCGGGCGGAATTTCGCGGCGAAGGAAATGTGGAGTTGTTTGCACGCAGCGGGAACGTGGACAATCCAGACAGAAACTGGAGTGCATGGAAAAAAGTGGATTGGAACAAAGGTGCAGAGACTGGAATTCCGCCGGCCCGTTATGCACAGTGGAAAGCGGTGCTGCATTCCGGCAGCGCGAAACCTGACGTCGAGAGCGTGACGCTGAACTACCTGTCGAAGAATATTGCGCCGGAGATTGACGAGGTTACGGTGCAGGTGGGGACGCGCTATTCGCCGATGCCGCGCTCTTCGGGCCTGAGCATCGGCGCGGACGCTGCCGGATCCTCTTTTGCTGGAACGTCGTTTGGTGGGTCGGCGTTTGGCGGCTCGACCGGGGCGCACTTTGAGTCGCCGGTGCCGAGTTCGCATGATCGGGATGCGATCGGGGTGAAGTGGAGCGCGCACGACGAGAACGACGATCAGCTGGTCTATTCGGTCTACTATCGCGGCGATGGCGAAACTCGCTGGCTGCTGCTGAAAGACAACCTGAGCGACAAGGCGTATTCGTTCGACGCCAGTTTGCTGCCGGACGGAGGATACACGGTGAAGGTGATGGCGTCGGATGCGCCCTCGCATTCGCCGGGCGAGGCTCTCATGGCGGAGCGCGAGAGCCGCAGGTTTGAGGTGGATACGACTCCGCCGCGAATCGAGAATCTGACAGCGGATGTCGAAAGCGGCCAGATTCACGTGCGTTTCCGCGCTGAAGATGGATTCTCGCCGATCAAAAAGGCCGAGTTTTCGGTGGATGCGGGCGAGTGGAAATACGTGGAGCCCGTGGGAAAGATCTCCGATGCGAAGGTAGAAGAGTACGACTTCAAAGTGGAGGTGGGGAAAGACGCATCCGCCGCGTCGGAGCACGTGGTCGTATTGCGGGTTTACGACCGGTACGAAAATCTGGGCGCCGCCAAGGCGTTAGTAAAGAGCAAGTAATATCGCACGCTCGCGATGCTGATGCGGCAACGCCTCTGGCATTTCTCAGACAACCTCCAGGTCGCGGTCGTCGCCCGAAGTCGCCGCGGCCAGCAACTCGCCGGCGTTTCTTAGTTCGGGAAAGCGCCAGGCCCAAATGGCAATGACGACGAGCGTTCCGATTCCTCCCAGCACGACAGCGGGGACAGTGCCAAACCACTGCGCCGTCAGGCCGGATTCAAACTGGCCGAATTCGTTGGACGCTCCGATAAAAATCATGTCGACAGCGGTGACGCGTCCGCGCATGGCGTCGGGCGTGCCGAGTTGCACCAGCGTGGCGCGGATGATCACGCTGATCATGTCGCTGGCACCGAGCAGAAACAGCGCGATCAGCGAGAGTACCAGGCTGCGCGACACTCCGAAAATAATGGTGCAGACGCCGAAGCCGGCAACGGACCATAAGAGCGTCGGCCCGGAACGGCCGCGCAGCGGGCGATGCGCCAGGGCGACGGCCATTACGGCGGCGCCGACTCCGGGCGCGGTGCGGAGCAGGCCCAGTCCCCAGGGGCCGGTGTGGAGAATCTCGCGAGCGTAGACGGGCAATAAAGCGACCGCGCCTCCGAGCAGCACGGCAAAAAGATCGAGCGAGATGGCGCCTAGAATAAGCTTTTCACGCCAGATGTAACGCAAGCCCGCGAAGGCAGTCTTGAACGTCATTGGCTCCCTACGGCGGGCTGTTCGTTCCGGCTTGATGCGGAAAGTTGAGATCAGAGCGCCAATAGCCGTAAGTGTAGCCGCCGCATATACGACCGACGGACCACGGAATAACGCATACAGAATGCCGCCGAAAGACGGCCCAAGAATGGTAGCGGCTTGAAAAGTTGTGGCGTTCCAGGCGACGGCGTTGGGGAAGTGTTCTTCCGGAACGAGTTGCGGAAGTATCGATCGGCTGGCCGTGCCGTTGAACGAGCGCACCACGCCGAGCAGGATCAGCACAACATAGATGGACGTCACGGAATGCACACCGCGTTGCGCGAGTATGAGCAGCAAGGCGAAGCACACCGCGAATCCTGCGTAGCAGGTCGAGAGCACGTGGCGGCGTTCGAAGCGGTCGGAGGCGTGGCCAGAGACAGGAAACAGCAGAATTCCCGGGAGAAACTGGGCGAGGCCGACGTAGCCGAGATCGAGCGGGCGCTTGGTGATCTCGTACACTTGCCATCCCACGGCCACGGCCTGCATTTCGACGGCGACAACGATGAGAAAACGCGCGATCTGGAACAGGACAAACGCGGGATGGGTGAAGGCGGCGCGTCCGGCTCTGGGGTCGGCGAGTGCGGGCATGAACTTCTAATGTGCCACAGAACAGGCTGAGCGTGCTGGGTGAGAACTGGTTCGCGATTCTGTCATCGTGACGCGTCCCTTTCGCGAACGAACAGCAGCGTCGGCTTTCCTTTGTAGATCGCGGGCTGCGGTCTGCAGTATCCGCATTTCGCCGCAACGCGAATGGACGCACGATTCTCAGGAGCGATGATGCAGGCGGTCCCCGCCGATGGGAAGTGCTCATCGCCCCAGGCGACGGCCGCGCGCACCGCTTCGGTGGCATAACCCTTGCCGTGTGCTGGCGAGGCCAGGACCCATCCGATCTCGGGTGTCCCGTGGAGCGCTGGCTGCAGCTCGCGCTTGTAATCGGCGAATCCGAGTTCTCCGAAGAAATTGCCCGTAGCTTTTTCTTCAATCGCCCAATAACCAAAGCCCAGCAGCGCCCAGTGGCCGGCGTAACGCAGAAACTTGCTCCAGGATTCTTCTTCGGTGAGCGGCTTGCCGCCGATGTACTGCGTCACACTGGGATCGGCCCACATTGCAGCGGAGTGAGGGAAATCGTCGAGGCGATGAGCGCGGAGCTTGAGCCGCGCGGTTTCGAGGACGGGAACTTCTGCCGTTGAAGAGCGCGAGGCGGACATTCGAGCAGTTTACGGAGGTGGACTGGGCGGCGGCAAACAGGCGACTGGTATTATGCCGTGGAGGGCGGAATGCTCCAAGCCGGGCGTTGATCGAGCTTCCGGGTTCGATTGCAGCCTCTCTGGGGTTACCCCAGGGGAACGTGAAGAACCAGGCATTCGTCGCGTGAGCGGCGCTGCGCGACTGCGCAGGAATGCTCACGCAGGGTCAGACTCGTTGGAGCATTCTGCCGTCTCCTGCCATGCCAGATTCGTTGCTGCTGAGGGCGCTGGCCAGGTCTTTTCTCGCCGGCGAACCCACCGTTGAACAACTCGTTGCTCGCAGCGCCCGCACGCTTGGCCAACCTTGGCGATGGCTTCGGCCTCTGGCACAGCGTTACGTCAATGAGTTTGGTGGGCGGACGCGTCCCAGGCAGCGAGACGTGGTTCAGTTCTTTCTTCACGACCGAGGCCTCAAGCGCGCTCGATCGAAATACTTTCACGAATTATCGGTGGAACACCACCTGGCCGAGCGGCAGCCAATGCAACCGGTTGGCGCAGCCGAGACCTGGGATATTCCGGCGATCGAATCGGCCGGCGCCTTGGCCGAATGGCTTGGCCTGAATCCGAGCCAACTCCGCTGGTTGGCAGATCTCAAGGGGCTTGGTTGCAAGAAAGCCGGGGCTAAACTTTGGCACTACCATTACCGAATCCTGGCGAAGTCCTACGGCAGCATTCGACTGATCGAAGCGCCGAAGCCGCGTCTGAAAGAACTGCAACGGCAGATTCTGACTCAAATTCTGGAAAAAATTCCGCCTCACTCTGCGGCGCACGGTTTTATCAAAGGCCGATCCATTAAAACGTTCGTGGCTCCCCATATTGGCCAGCGCGTTATTTTGCGCATGGATTTGCAGGATTTCTTTCCTTCCTTCCGGGCTGCCAGAATTCAGGCATTTTTTCGCACGCTGGGGTATCCCGAGTCGGTCGCCGAGCTGCTCGGCGGCGTCTGCACCAACGCGACTCCTCGAGACGCATGGAAAGAAGCGATCGCTGAAGTCGATCCGCTGCCCCTTAGTGAAGCGCGAATGCTCTATGCGAGACCGCATTTGCCCCAGGGCGCGCCGACGTCTCCTGCGCTCGCCAACCTTTGCACCTACCGTGTGGATTGCCGCTTGAGCGGCTTGGCGAGATCAGCTGGAGCGGAATACACGCGTTACGCTGACGATCTTGCGTTCTCGGGAAGCGCGGATCTCGAGAAGCACATCGATCGCTTTTCAACACACGTGGCCGCTGTTCTGATGGAGGAAGGCTTCGCCGTGCATTTCCGCAAAACTCGCGTCATGCGGCGAGGAGTGCGGCAACACCTGGCGGGCATTGTCGTCAACCGGCATCCGAACGTGATCCGAGCCGATTTCGATCGTATCAAGGCAACCCTCGCCAACTGCGCCCGCCTCGGCCCGGAGGGCCAGAACCGCGACGGGACTCCGCACTTCCGCGCGCACCTCGAAGGGCGAGTTTCGTTCGTGGAAATGATTAATCCGAACAAAGGAAGACGGTTGCGCGCGTTATTCGATCGAATTCAGTGGCAGTGACAATTCTGTTTTGAACGCCATGCCGCGACCGACTGGCCGACGAGAAGCGCGGCGAGATATTCCCTAACTCTTGCTCACCACGAACTTCGCGTCCAGCCCTTCATACACTTTCCTCTGCGCGGCGCAGGGCTGCCTGCACGTTATCGCAGATGTTTTCTTTTCCGACGACTTCGGCGAACTCGCCCTGATGAATCTGTTGTGCGGGCTGTTCGCGGGCGCCACAGAGGATCAGCGTGCGCTTGCTGGCGTGCAGAGTCTTGGCGACTTCTTCCAGGGCAAAGAGCCCGGTGGCATCGAGCGCGGTCATGTTGCGCAAGCGGAGGATGACCACAGGAGGCAGCGTCTGCAGGTTTTCAGTGACGACGGAAATCTTGTCAGTCGCGCCGAACCGAAAGAACATGCCCCTGCTGAAATGGTAGCCGCGACAGTCGCCCCCAACGCCGCCGTAGAGACGTTGCTTGCAACGTCTCTGCCAGCACCGACTGATCGGCATGTGGTCAGCAGAGACGTAGCAAGCTACGTCTCTACGATCTGGCGTCGGGCTAGAATCGATACATGCTGTGGCTCCTCCAAACCGCAGGTTGGCTGGCCTGTGTGGTCTATTCGACGATCCCGATGTTCTGGCTGATGATTCATCCGCGGGCGCAGCGCTGGCGTGAACGCGCCCGCTCGCCTTACCGCGTGCTGGTTCCTGCGTGGATCACGATGTGGGTTGGAGTGGGCGCGCTGACCGGGCCGTGGCGGCAGGTTGCCCTTTATTCGACGGCCTGGAGTTGGGCTCCTGCGGGGCTGCTGTTTGCTGCGGGCTTTTGGATTTATGCGCAAGCGGGAATGCATTTCAGTTGGGCGCAGCTAGGCGGACTGCCGGAGATTCGGCAACAGGAAATACCGGAACATCGCGAGCAGCACCTGGTGACGACCGGGATTCGGGCGCGGGTGCGGCATCCGGTGTACCTGGGCCATTTGTGCGAGATGCTGGCCTGGAGCGTAGGGACGGGGCTGGTGGTGTGCTGGCTGTTGACGGGGTTCGCGATGATCACGGGCGCGGTGATGATTCGAATGGAGGATGCGGAACTGGAGAGGCGGTTTGGGGAGGAATATGTCGCGTATCGCTTGCGGGTGCCGGCAGTCCTGCCGAGACAGGGCGGTTAGCGAAGGCCGACGTCAATCCGAGCTACAAAAAGTGGCGACGAAGAATTGTCTCTATTGCGGACACGGTCCGGGTTTGATGAGGCTGGGGTCCACTTTAGCCAACGGGTTAGGCAGCCACCCCATGGTCTTCACTTCCCAGTTGTGAGCTTGATCGTTACGAGTAAGGAGCTTGAGCGGAATCTCGAATTCGCTTTCGCCGAAGCGGTTAATGACGTTTATTTCTATGTCGACTCCGGTATCACCTCGATAACTTTCAAAGATCGCAAACCGATCCGGGCTAAATCCAGCCTCATGCCTGAGAGCTATGGATTGCTGCTTGCTCAGCCTGAACAGGACTAAGGTGTCGTTTTATTATCGGTGTGACAACGACGGACAAGGTCGAGAAGAGCCTTTTGGTCATTCGTTAGCTTTAAAACCGCAACTTTTCCCTCTGGAAAGCGGCCATTGACGAGAGTCCACCCATCGGCAAAGGGGGCATAGAACCCAGGAGCACAAGCAGCAAGATACCAGTTCGCATATCAGCGAGGTTTCTCTTTCCCCAAGGATGGCAAGGGCATGGGCCGATTGCCCAAACTTGATTCTTGATCGTAAATGAGGATGCCGGGACGTTAACTGTCGTAATCAGATTGCACTCAGAACCGAGACCTCCGCAATCATTCCGAGGGAGCGTCCCTCAGGGCAGCTTCCAGCGCCCCCCCACCGGTTTGTGGTCGCCGTACTCCTCGCTACAACCTGCACCGTATAATCCCTAGTCGTAGCTGAAAGCTGATAGCTCCTCATGCGCTTTGAACTCTTCATCGCGAGACGCTACCTGCGCGCCAAACGGCGGCAGGCGTTCATTGGCATCATCACCGGCATTTCGATTGTGGGTGTCGCCGCGGGAGTGGCTTCGCTGGTCGTGGCTCTGGCGATCAATAACGGCTTTCGTCAGGACTTGCAGCAGCGTCTGCTGGGGTCGACTTCGCATATCAGTTTGCTGCGGGTGGCCGATGACGGCATCAAGGATTGGCCGGCTCTGATGGACCGGCTGTCGAAACAGCCGCATGTGGTGGCGGCGGCTCCGGCGATTTTTGAGCAAGTATTGATTTCGCAGGGGCCGCGGGCGCAGGGAGCAGTGCTCAAGGGGATGATTCCGAAGTACGAGCGGCAGGTGGGGGATTTGCTGAGCTCGCTGAAGCAGGGGTCGGCGGCGGCGCTGGAGGAAGCTCCAAGCAGGCAGATCGAATCTTCGGCGATGGAAAACCGCGCGGGCGGGGCGCCCGCGGCCACACTGGCCGGGGCGCCGAAGGCGAAGTCAACAGCTGCGTCGGACCATTCGTCGCCGGACGACTTGACCGGGGTGCGGGCTCGTGTGGCGGCCATGCCTCCCATCATTCTGGGGGAGGATATGGCGGAAAGCCTGGGCGCGAACGTAGGGTCGGTTGTTTTGGTAACCAGCCCGCAGGGCGAGTTGACTCCGTTTGGCATGGCGCCGAAATACAACCGGTTTCACGTGGTGGGAATCTTCAAATCCGGATTCTTTGATTATGATTCGCATTGGGCATTCGTACGGTTGTCGGACGCGCAGCAGTTGTTTGGCCTGGGGGATCTGATCTCGGTGATCGAGTTCAAGGTGGATGACATCTATAAAGCAGACAAGATTTCGAGCGACCTGGAAGACGCGGCCGGCAATGGCTTTATGGCCACCAACTGGATGGAGCAGAACAAAGCGCTGTTCCACGCGCTGCGGCTGGAGCGGCTGGTCACGTTCATCACCATTGGCCTCATCGTGTTCGTGGCGGCACTCAATATTCTGATTTCTCTGATCATGATGGTGATGGAAAAGACGAAAGACATTGCCGTGTTGATGTCGATGGGAACGCGGCAGTCGCAGGTGCGGAATGTGTTTATTGCGCAGGGAATGCTGATTGGCGTGATCGGGACAGCGATCGGACTGGCGCTCGGATACGCCATCTCGTATGCGGGCGGACATTACCATGTCATTTCTTTGTCACCCGAGGTGTATTCGATTGATTATGTGCCGTTTGCGCCGCGCTTGATGGATGGCGTGATCGTGGCGGTGGTAGCGGTCGGGATTTCCTTCGTGGCCACGCTGTATCCTTCGTGGTCGGCTTCGCGGATACTGCCGGCGGAGGCGTTGCGGTATGAATAGAGTGGTCAGTGATCGGGGATCAGGGTCAGTAGGGTTGGTGGTCGGAGGCTCCGGAAACGATCTGCGGCAGTTGCGCACTACTGTTAGGGACGGCAATCGGAACGCCAGCTGGAACGAAAGAGACGAAAAGTGCATCTAAGTACACAGGGTGCCGAGCATCCAGCCGAACCAGACTCGATGCTGCGGGTGGAAGGGCTGAAGAAGGTGTTCCGGTCCGGCGAATCGGACCTGGTGCTCTTTGAAAATCTATCGTTTACGGTAAAGCGCGGCGAGATGCTGGCAATTGTGGGCGAGTCGGGAGCGGGCAAGAGTACCTTGTTGCACATCCTGAGCGCTCTTGATCGCGCTTCGGCGGGTGACGTATACTGCGCCCACTTGAAATTGAATTCGTTATCCCAGGACGCAGCCGCGGAATTTCGCAATCGCGAGACCGGCTTTGTCTGGCAATTTCACTATCTGCTGCCAGAGTTTACGGCGGCGGAAAACGTTGCCATGCCGCTGCTGTTGCGGGGTCAAACTTGGCAACAAGCGGAGCCAGAAGCGTCACGCTGGCTGCAAGAGGTGGGACTGGAGCAGCGCGGGCATCACCGTTCGGGCGAGCTTTCCGGCGGAGAGCAGCAGCGCGTGGCTCTGGCTCGGGCACTCATCACGGGACCGAAATTGTTGCTGGCGGATGAGCCTACCGGGGACCTCGACGTTCAGACAGCGGAATCGGTTTTCGCATTGATCGCGCGGCTCCATCGCGAGCACCAGCTTACCTCCCTCATCGCTACGCATAATTTGTCGTTTGCACGAAGGTGCCATCGCGTTTTGCGGCTGGGACGCGGTAGTGTGGAGGAAATTGCACCGGACTCTTTGCCGGCATGAGCATGAGATAGAACAGGATTAGGACCGAATGAGTCGTTGCAGAAAAGAAGGCTACAAATTAGACCACGAGTTAGGCCGAAAAGGAACCCTGGCAGGTTTCTTCAGTAACGTGATGAAAGATTTGAGATAGCATTTCAGGGCTAGGTTTAGTGGTCTTTTAATCGCATAATGACGATAATAGAGGTACCGGGGAGTACGCTGAACAAGGGTTGCGGTAGAACGTAGGGTTGTGGCAGGTCGAGTGGGCAGAGCTTTTCTCGACGGGGAAGGTCAGGGGGAAGGGCGATATGTTTGAACGTTATACGGAGAAAGCCAGGCGCGTAATTTTCTTTGCGCGCTACGAAGCCAGCCAGTTCGGGTCTCCTTACATCGAGACTGAGCACCTGCTTCTGGGGCTCCTGCGCGAAGACAAAGCCCTGACGAACCGGTTCCTGCGATCGCACGCCTCGGTGGAATCCATCCGCAAGCAGATCGAGGGGCACACTACCATCCGAGAGAAGGTTTCCACGTCGGTGGATTTGCCGCTCAGCAATGAATGCAAGCGGGTTCTCGCCTACGCCGCGGAAGAAGCCGAGAGACTTTCGCACCGCCACATTGGAACTGAGCATTTGCTGCTCGGACTGCTGCGGGAAGAAAAGTGTTTTGCGGCGGAGATTCTCCATGAGCGCGGGTTGCGGCTTTCGACCATTCGGGAAGAGCTGGCGCGCAGCAGCCAGGAAAAGGCGGCGCCGCAGCGGCAACGCGAGTCTTCCCTGCTGAGCGAATTTTCGCGCGACCTGACGCAGTCGGCCATGGACAGCCAGCTCGATCCACTGGTGGGCCGGGACGGTGAAGTGGATCGCGTGATCCAGATTTTGTGCCGCCGTACCAAAAATAATCCCGTGCTGATCGGCGAACCGGGAGTGGGCAAGACGGCGATCGTGGAAGGACTGGCGCAGCGCATCGCCGACGGTGAGGTTCCGTCGTTTCTTGCCGACAAGCGGATCCTGGCGCTCGACCTTTCCCTGATCGTGGCGGGAACGAAATATCGCGGACAGTTCGAAGAGCGGCTGAAGACCATTATGAAAGAATTGATGGAGTCGCAGAATTCCATCATCTTTATCGACGAGCTGCACACGCTCGTTGGGGCGGGATCGGCGGAAGGGTCGCTAGACGCGGCCAACATTCTCAAGCCGGCGCTGTCGCGCGGCGAGATTCAGTGCATTGGGGCCACCACCCCGGGCGAGTATCGCAAGTCGATCGAGAAAGACCGTTCGCTCGAACGGCGATTCCAGGCGGTGAAGGTTCCACCACCGAACGAGGCCGACGCGATCAAGATCTTGTTTGGCATCAAAGACCGTTACGAAAAATTCCACGCAGTCACCTACACGGACGATGCCATCAACTTCGCGGTCTCGCACTCGAACCGCTACATTCCCGACCGGTTCCTGCCAGACAAGGCGATTGACCTGGTCGATGAAGCCGGAGCGCGCGTAAAACTGCGCCAGACTTCCCTGCCCGAGGAAATCACCGAGGTGCAGAAACGGATCAAGTTCATCGTGCATCGCATGGAAAACGCCATCGCGAACCACGAGTTTGAGAAGGCGCGTTTCTACTCGGACGAAGAACGCAAGGAGCGCGACAACCTGCGGGCCCTGCGCGAGAAATATCACCTCGACGAATCTTCGACGGGAGTTGTAAACCGCGAGGACATCGAAGACGTGGTTTCGCGCTGGACGGGCGTTCCCGTAACCTCGATCAAAGAAGAAGAAACGCAAAAGCTGCTGCGCATCGAGGAAGAACTGCACAAGCGGATTATTTCGCAGGATAAATCAATCAGCGCGCTGGCTCGGGCCATCCGGCGATCGCGCGCGGGATTGAAGAACCCCAACCGGCCGATTGGTTCGTTCTTGTTCCTCGGCCCAACCGGTGTCGGCAAGACGGAAGTGGCGCGCACCCTGGCGCACTTCATGTTCGGCACGGAGAAAGCTCTGGTGCGCTTCGACATGTCAGAGTTCATGGAGAAGCATTCGGTCTCGAAGCTCATCGGCTCGCCTCCGGGATACGTCGGCTACGAAGAAGGCGGACAGCTGACCGAGCGCGTGAAGCGCGCGCCCTACTCTGTGGTGCTGCTCGATGAAATTGAGAAGGCGCATCCCGACGTGTTCAACATTCTGTTGCAAGTGTTTGAAGACGGACAGCTGACCGACGGACTGGGAAACACGGTCGATTTCAAGAACGTGATTCTCATCATGACTTCGAACATCGGCGCCCGGCACCTGCAAAAACGCGAGGGCCTGGGTTTCCAGTCGAGCAAGGAAGACATGATCTCGGACAAGGTGGAAGAACTTGTTAAAGGCGAGGTCAAGCGCACGTTCAATCCCGAGTTCCTGAACCGGCTGGACGAGATTATTCTGTTCAACGCTTTGGGCGAGAACGACCTGATCCAGATTCTGGAACTCATGGTCAACCAGCTCAACCAGAACCTGGCGCAGAAGGCCATCACAGTTTCGGTGGCGGACGAGGCCAAGAAATGGATTCTCAACCAGACGCTCACCGACCGTAGCTACGGCGCGCGGCCGCTGCGACGCGCGTTGCAGAAATACATTGAAGACCCGCTGTCGGAAGCGCTGATTCAGGGCACGATTACGACGCGTCCGGCATTCATCGAGGTGTTTCTCGAAGACAACAAACTGTTTTACCGCCCGGTGGATGCGGAAAAGGCCGAGGGCGTGCTGCTGTATTCGAACTAGTTCCCGGTCCCCCGCTCTCAGTTCTCAGAAAAGGCCGCCAGCGCAAGCTGGCGGCTTTTGTTTTGCCCCGAACCCTGAACGCCTTCACGGTCATCAAATCCCCAAGACAGGCGAAGCGGATGGTCGTTGTCGGTTGGCCGCGATTCGTCTTTCCTCATTCATCTTCCGTCTTTGGAGAGATTCCATGAAAAACAGGTTTGAAGGGAAGTCGGTTGTGATCACGGGCGGCAACAGCGGCATCGGTTTGGCCACCGCGAAACTATTCCATGAGGAGGGCGCGAAAGTCGCCATCTCCGGCCGCGACCAGAAAACGCTCGACGAGGCCGTGAAAACCATTGGCCGGGATACGCTGGCGGTGAAGGCGGATGTTTCTAAATTGCCGGACATCGATAAGTTCTTCGCCCAGATCACCGCGAAGTTCGGCAAGATCGACGCGCTGTTCGCCAACGCCGGCATCGCCAAGTTTGCGCCCGCAGCAGACAGCAGCGAGCAGATGTTCGACGAACAGTTCGACATCAATGTGAAGGGCTTATATTTCACGGTGCAGAAGGCGCTTCCTCTCCTCAACGACAATGCCGGAATCGTCTTGAATTCCTCCGTGGTGAATGCCAAGGGCAGTCCCGGAACCAGCGTCTATGCGGCCACGAAAGCGGCTGTGCGTTCACTTGCCCGCACATTGGCGGCTGAACTGGTAGACCGGAACATTCGAGTCAACGTGGTCAGCCCCGGGCCGATCTACACTCCGATTCTCGAGAAGTCCGGAATGCCGAAAGCGGGGGTCGACGCGTTCGCGGAGGGAGTCAAGGCCCGCGTGCCCATGAAGCGGCTCGGCACTCCGGAGGAAGTGGGGCACGCCGTCCTCTTCCTGGCCAGCGGCGAAGCTTCTTATATTACGGGGGTCGAGCTCAACGTGGATGGCGGCTTCGGCCAGATTTGATCGAGCCCAGCCACTACAGGCCGCCCGCTGAAACGAGTCCGCAGGCGGGGAATAAATTAAGCTTTGGAGTGATGATGACGAAAATCAATATCGCCGAAAAATTCGCCAGGATTTCCGAATACTGGAAGCCCTACATTGCCGCCGAGCTCAACGGACAGCATGTGAAGTTCGACAAGCTCAAGGGTGAATTCGTATTTCATCATCATGAGAACGAAGACGAATTGTTTCTGGTGGTGAAGGGCCGGTTCCGCATGGAATTTCGTGACGCCGATCTGCGCGAACGGCACGAATGGATTGAAGAAGGCGAATTCATCGTGGTGCCGCGCGGGGTGGAGCATCGTCCAGTAGCGCCGGAAGAGTGCTGGATTCTGCTGTTTGAGCCGGCCTCCACGCTGAATACCGGGAATGTGGTCAACGAGCGCACCCTGCCGCAGCTGGAGCGGGTATAAGATTGGAGTGTGCGGATATCCGCGACTCAGCAAGCTGCGTCTCGTCTCTGCGGGAAACGGCCCGCGTTGAAAAATTATGGAACTGATCGTTTACTCTTCTGCCTCGTGTCCAGATTGCCGTGAAGCCAAGCGCTTTCTGGCCAAGCACAACATTGCCTACAAAGAGATCGATGTCGCGACCACGCCGGGCGCGATCGAGGAAATCGTGAAACGCACTGGTAAGCAAGCCATTCCGCAGTTTGTGATCGACGGTGAGTGGGTGCAGCCCTACCGTGCGGGCAAGGGCTTTCTCTACGCGGAGATGGCGAAGCGGCTGGGCGTGAAAAACGACTAGCGCGAACCAATCGATTAGGGTCGCAAAAAGACCGCGCAACCTTCGCTCCGGATCGTCAAAACCAGCTTCATGCCTTAGAATTCCACACTGCGTCTCTGGCAGCATTGAACCAGCTGTCTGCATCGGCCGTCACAAATCAGACCGTCATAAAGGGAAACATCATGGTACGAGTGGGATTGATTGGCTTTGGATTGGCGGGGCAGGCGTTCCATGCGCCGGTGATCGAGGGCGTAGAAGGCATGGAGCTGGCTTGCATTCTTGAGCGCCACCGATCGCTTGCGCGCGAACAATATCCGCAGGCTCGCGTGGCACGAACGCTGGAGGAGTTGCTTTCCGACGAAACCATCCGCCTGGTGGTGGTGGCCACTCCCAACGATTCGCATTTCGATCTGGCGAAAGCCTGCCTGTTGGCGGGGCGGGATGTGGTGGTCGATAAGCCGTTTGCTCCAACGATGAAAGAATCCGAAGAACTGGTGCGGCTGGCGGCGGAGCGCGGGCGGCTGATCACCGTGTATCACGACCGCCGGTATGACGGAGATTTTCACACTGTGCAGAAACTCGTCGCGTCGGGAGCGCTGGGCGAGGTGGTGGAGTTCGAGTCGCGCTTCGACCGGTTTCGTCTCGAGGCCAAGCCCGGTGCGTGGCGCGAACGCGCGGACCAACCGGGAGCCGGCGTCTTGTTCGATCTGGGCCCGCACTTGATTGATCAGGCGCTGGTCTTATTCGGAGAACCGCAGGCCGTAACGGGCTGGGCGATCCGCCAGCGAGCGACTTCGGTAGTGGACGATGCGTTTGACGTGTTCCTGGAATATCCGCGGACGCGGGCCCTGCTGCGCGGGCGCATTATTGCCTTCGCTCCCACCGCGCACTACCTGCTTCATGGAACCAAGGGAACGTTCGTGAAATATGGCATGGACCCACAGGAAGAGCCGTTGCGCCTGGGAAAATTTCCCAAGGGTAAAGACTGGGGGCCTGACTGGGGCGTTGATCCCGAAGAACTCTGGGGAACTCTCAGCGTGGTCGGAGCGCCCAGCCGGCGCGTGAAGACGGAGCGCGGCGACTATCGCGACTTCTACGCCAACGTGCGCGACGCGATCGAGAAAGGTGTCCCGCTGGAAGTAACGCCGCAGCAGTCGTTGCAGGCGATGCGCGCCGTTCTGCTGGCGCATAAGAGCAGCCGGGAAAAAAGAACCGTGCGCTGGGACGAGGCCGTAGAGTAGTAGGACGTAGTAGGCCAAAGAGAGGCTTTGGAAAAAATCGTCACGAGGGAGAATGCGTACCTCAGCCGCTGAAGCGCGGACATAATTTTGAACGACCTACCGGCCCGAGTAAAACTCGTGCCCTTCCCAGAGGAGCCGTTCGCCAAACCCTCTTGATCGGTGTTTTTTCGCAACGTCTAAGAGCCATTCACCACGAAGTCACACGAAGGACGAATCTAGTCCTGCGTGTGGCCTGCGTAGTACCCCGCACGCGCCTGAATCTTGTAGTTTTGCTTGCTCTTGATCTCGAGCTTGCGGTAGCTGCCGTCAAGCTTGGTGTTGTCGGGAGTGTAGCCAATGTTGTACTGGCTGCGCAGTTCAGCGGCGATCTGGTCGAAAGCATCCCTCAGCTTCTGGAAGTTGTTGCCAACATTGATCAGCCGGCCCCCGGTTTGCTCGGTAAGCTTTTTCATTTCACCTTCGCCGCTGTAGCCCATGCCGGCCGAACCGTAGAATCCGCGGTCGGCGCAGAGCAGCACGTAGACAATGGCGTCCGCTTTCTGCGCGGCTTCAATCGCTCCCTTGATGGGGAGCTGGCTGCCTTGATCTTCACCATCGGTGAGCAGGATCATCGCTTTGCGCCCAGTTTCTTTGGCCAGCATGTCGTGGCCTGACAGATAGACCGCATCGTAGAGCAGCGTGCCGCGCGGGTTGCTGGTCGGGATGGGCCCCCCGCCGATCCCGGGAGGTCCAAGATTTCCTCCGCCAATGTTGATTTTGGTTTTGTTCAACGCCGCCTGCAGCCGGTGGACGTCATTGGTGAAATCCTGCAACAGGTCTACGTCGACATCGAAGCCGATGACGAAGGCTTCGTCGTTGTTGCGCAAAATCTGTTTCAGAAATGCCCCGCCGACTTCTTTCTCCATGTCGAGGACGCGCTGCTGGCTGCCGCTGGAATCAATGAGGATTCCGAGCGTGAGCGGCAGATTCGATTCCGCAGCGAAGTACTTGATGGTTTGCGGCTTGCCGTCTTCGGCGATTGCGAAATCGTCTTTGGTCAAGTTGGGAATAAGCACGCCCTTCTTGTCTTTTACGTTGAAGAAGAGCTGCACCACATTAACGTTGACCTTCAACGTCTCCCGGGGCTTTTGGTCATCACCGGGCTGGGTCTGGCCAGGCTGGCTCTGGGGCGCTTGGGCCGGGGAGGCACTGTCGGGCTTTGGCGGCGCCGCGGCCTGTTGGGCGGAGCACGGCAAGAGCATCAGGCACAGGCAGGCCAGGAGGGTAATTGCGGTCTGGAGGCGTACGGCGGAAATCTTGAGCATTCGAGGTTCTCTTTGCGATACCTTTACGGCATGGTCAAATTGGATATGGTCAGATGGCATGCAACACTTGCCCAGATAGTCTAATCTTGTACAGTGGAATGTTGTAGCATCTGATTTTGTAGGCTCTAGTCTAGCTTAGATGCACCAAATCGGCCGGCACAGGCATCCTAGATGTTGCGGAATTGCTGATCCGGACGTTTAGACTGAGCAAGTCGTCAAGGCGAGAGGTCAAATGGAGTCTGTCGGCAGGAAGTTGGGCGAAAACAAGGTTTGGCGGAGGCTGGCGCCTGCAGGTCTGGCCGGAATGGCACTGGCCTTGGCCGGGGTTCAAATTCTGGCGGTTCCGGCGCGGGCGCAGTCGGGCAGCCAATCTGCGCCCGCGGACGCCCAGAAGCCAGCACAGTCGCAGGACATTCCGGACGCCCCGTCGGTCGTGCAGCCTCCGACGCCGCCTCCACCGGAGCGGCTGGACAAGCCCCCGGCCAACCCGCCAGACACCGACAAGTCAGGAAACCCGGCTCCTGCGCAGGCTCAAAAGCCGGACGATTTCGGCCAGGCCGGCACAGAAAACCAGCCCCCTCCGCATATGCCGCCGGTCGAAACCCTGCCCCCGGGCAGCAATGCGGGTGTGTCCACCACCCAGCCGAGTGCCAAGGCCGATCTGCTCAAGTTCTCGATTGTGGTGAATTCCGTGACGATTCCGGTGATGGTCAAAGACAAGGAAGGGCGCCGCGTAGATGGCTTGCAGCCCAAGGACTTTACGGTGCTGGAAAACGGCAAACCGCAGCAGCTGAAATACTTCACGACCGACCCGTTCGAACTCTCCGTGGCCGTTGTGATCGATACCGGAATGCCTGACGTCGCCGTCCAGAAGATAAATCAGACTTTTTCCGCCCTTGTGGAAGCTTTCAGCGCCTATGACGAAGTCGCGCTCTACACCTACAGCAGCACGGTCAGCCAGGTCAGTAGCTACCAGGGCACGGGACCGAAGCTGACCGCGGTGCTGAACCAGATGAAGACCGAAACCGGGCACAACAACGGAGTCGCGGTGCTAAGTGGACCGATGGCTTCGGGACCGACCGTGAACGGAGTTCCGGTCGGAAGCCCGTCGGCGCCGGTGAACACGCCGCCCCGGGAAGCGCATGTTCTGAATGACGCGATTCTGCGCGCGGCCTTCGACCTTAGCAAGCGCGACCGCACCCGCCGCAAGGTGATCTTCGTAATCAGCGACGGACGCGAAATGGGAAGCCAAGCCAGCTTCCGCGACGTGCTGCGGGTGCTGCTCGCCCAAGGCATCCAGGTGAAGGCCGCGGTTGTGGAAGGCTCGGCCATCCCCGGCTACAACAAGCTGGAGAAGTTCCATCTTCCGCTGCAAGGCTACAGCGATCTGCTGCCCAAGTACACGAAGCTGACCGGGGGCGGAGATATTTATACCGGGTTCTCCCGCAGCACCATCGAAAATGCGTACGCGGATATCACTTCCGACGTGCGCAACCAGTACACGCTAGGCTATTTGACGCGAGCCACAGTTAGCGAAAGGTGCAACGACCTGGAAGTCAAGATCGATCACCCAGGACTGAAGATCTACGCGAGAGACCGAGTTTGCCCGGCGGCCCAGCCCCGGTCGCAATAGGTCCGGGGTAGCACCGCCGGGACGGCGGCGCTACTCCCGCACTGCTTTGCCGCTACTGCTTTACTTCCGGCTTCCCTTCCATCGTCTCAGGCTTCGCTTCCGCCTTCTCCTGGATGGATACCAGCTCCACATCGAAGATCAAGGTCGAGCCCGGTCCAATGCTGCCCCCGGCGCCGCGGTCGCCATAGGCCAAATCAGAAGGGATGAAGAGTTGCCATTTCGATCCCACAGGCATCAGCTGCAACGCCTCGGTCCAGCCCTTGATCACGCCGCCGACTTGAAACGCGGCCGGGCCGCCGTGCTTGGCGGAGCTATCGAACTCGGTGCCGTCAATGAGTGTGCCACGGTAGTTGCACTGCACGGTATCGGTGGCCAAAGGCTTCTTGCCATCGCCGGCCTTGAGGACTTTGTACTGCAGCCCGCTGGGAAGCGTGACGACGCCCTCTTTGCCCTTGTTGGCTGCCAGGAAAGCTTCGCCTTCCTGCCTGTTCTTTGCGCCGGCCTCGTGAGCGACGGCAGCTTGTTTCTGCTGCAGCTGAGTGCGCAGTTCGGCGAGGGTGGCGCGAATTTCCTCGTCGGTCATGGCTGGCTTGGCACCGGAAATGGCGTCGCGCATGCCGCGCGCGACCATCGCGGGATCAAGCTCCACGTTCTGGGACTTGAGCTGGCCGCCCACCTTTTTCCCGATGTCAGCACCGATAGCGTAGCTCCGCTTCTGCTTGGCCGTCTTGAGCACAAGGGGCGCAGCGGCGGTTGCTGGCTTGGCAGTTCCCGTTTTGGGAGTAGTAGCCGAAGCCGGTTTCGCCGGGGCCGGGGTGGTGGCCGGCTGGCTGGGTTGTGATGGCGTCGGGGCTTGCGCGAAAACCTGGGTTTGCGGGAAGAAAACGAGAATACTGCCAGCTAAGATGGCGGCGAGCAGCAGCGGTCGGGGAGCAAATGTCGAGTGGTTAGGCATCATGCCCATTGTAGAGCCTGTGCCCAAATACCACCAATGGGCTACCTGGGGTCACAGGAGTAACCTGCAAGTGATAGAGGGCGTGTGATATAAAACCTTCAGGCCCCCCACAGGGACAATTGTGCGCGGAAGCGTCTGCAGCAGTGTGCCGCCGCGCGTTTATTCGAGGAAGCCTTTGAGTTTCATCAACTTCGCAGCCCGCGAGATCAACTGCAAGATCGTGTATTACGGCGCCGGTTTGGGCGGTAAGACAACGAATCTGCAGGTGATTTATCAGAAAACTGCGGACCAGCAGAAGGGCAAGATGATCTCGCTCGCCACCGAAACCGAGCGTACGTTGTTCTTCGATTTTCTGCCGCTCGACCTGGGAAATGTGCGCGGATTCAAGACCCGCATCCACCTCTACACGGTGCCGGGACAGGTGTTCTATGATGCCAGCCGCAAGCTCATTCTGCGGGGCGTGGATGGCATTGTCTTCGTCGCCGACTCGCAGGAGCAGCGCATGGACGCCAACGTCGAGGCACTCGACAACCTGATGTCGAACCTGAAAGAGCACGGCTACGACTTCAACAAAATTCCTTACGTCCTGCAACTGAACAAGCGCGACCTGCCCAACATTCTGCCCGTGGATTTGCTGTGCACCGAACTGCGCAAGAAGAACGAAGCGGTCGTGGAAGCGGTGGCCTTTCAGGGCGTCGGCGTTTTCGAGACACTGAAGGAAATTGCTAAGCAGGTGCTGACGGAGTTGAAGGCCGGCGGGTAGGGGAGCAGCTTCTCGCTGTCAGTTTCTCGTTTCCAGTTTCTGATTTCCGGTTCCGCAACCCTTCCTTACGAACAACCCCGCCTGCGACCGTCGAGATTACCTGCCACCGTGCCGGAAGATTCCGGTCTATCATTCCTGCCGATCGGGAGTGTAGTCGCACACGAGAACCGTCAGATCGTCGTTTTGTGCGGCGGACCACTGCTGCACTGCTGCAATG
>Ga0210383_10000555_pt1 | contig 34231 bp, 19 predicted proteins | sample IncBWC14OmetaG_FD_160072 | JGI IMG/M metagenome (GOLD analysis project Ga0210383, IMG submission 160072) | Forest soil microbial communities from Barre Woods Harvard Forest LTER site, Petersham, Massachusetts, United States - Inc-BW-C-14-O ... | reverse complement strand
TCCCCCTGTCAACGCTTCGACGCCGCCCTCGCGGGCGGCTCCGCATGACTCGGGGCCGTTGTGGTTCGCTAGTCCTTCAACGTATGAAACTTTCATTCACTACACCTTGCCGGTTTAACCGGCGCACGGGAGTATCATGAACACAGGCAAGCGGCTCGGAATCACAGTCTCTTTTCTCGCCCAATTCCTTCTGGCTTCATTTCTGATTCAAACCATTCTGATTCAGCCCGCGGTTTCGCAAGAAGTGAGGGCTCAAGACGCGGCGAAGCTGCCGCTGCGCGAGGGCTGGTCGCTGCAATCTTCGTCGAAGGTCGAAGCTAAGGGAGAAGTCATCTCCACGCCGCAGTTCGCGGCGACTGGCTGGCAGGACGTGACCGTGCCCACTACGGTGGTCGCGGCGCTGGTCAAAAGCCATGCGCTGCCCGATCCGTCCTTCGGTACGAATCTACGGCAATTCGCCGGGGTCACCTATCCCATCGGCGGCAACTTCTCGAACCTCCCCATGCAGACCGACAGCCCCTATGCAGTTTCATGGTGGTACCGCAAGCAGTTCGCAGTGCCTGCTTCTTACAAGGGTAAGACGGTCTGGCTGAATTTTAAGGGCATCAATTACCGCGCCGCCATCTGGCTGAACGGCAAGCAGATCGCCAACTCCAATGACGTCGCGGGCGCGTGGCGCACTTATGAATTCAACGTGACCGACGCGGTGAATGCCGGCGCCGACAACACCTTGGCGGTGCAGGTGTGGGCTCCTACCGAGAACGACCTTGCCATCACGTTTGTCGATTGGAATCCTACGCCGCCGGATAAGAACATGGGCTTATGGCGCGAGGTTTACCTCTCCACCAGCGGCCCGGTGGCGCTGCGTTATCCCACGGTGGTGTCGAAGCTGAACCTGCCCGCGAACGATCGTGCGCAACTGACCGTTACCGCGCAAGTGAAAAACGGCACTGGTCAGGCGGTGAAAGGCAAGCTCAAGGGCCAGATCGAAAACATCAGCTTCGAGCAGGAAGTGGAACTCGCACCGCACGAAGCCAAGGATGTGACATTCACTCCCGAGCGGTTCTCACAGCTTTCGTTCTCGAATCCGCGGCTTTGGTGGCCGACGCAGATGGGCAAGCCCAATCTGTATCCCCTGGCAGTTGAGGTTGTGGTGAACGGAGAAGTCAGCGACCATTCCGAAAGCCGCTTCGGCATTCGCGAAGTCACTTCCGACTTCAACTCGGTCGGTGGCCGCGCGTTTCACATCAACGGCAAGAACATCCTGATTCGCGGCGGCGGCTGGACCACAGACATGATGCTCCGCGAAAACTCCCAGCGCCTTGAAGATGAATTCCGTTACGTTGGCGACATGGGACTGAATACCATCCGCCTCGAAGGCAAGTTGGAAACGCCCGAGTTCTTTGACCTCGCGGATCGCAAGGGATTTCTGGTGATGGCGGGGTGGTGCTGCTGCGATTTCTGGGAGCGCTGGCCGCGCTGGAAACCTGCCGACTTTGAAATCGCCAAACAATCGCTGCGCGACCAGATTTATCGCCTGCGCAGCCATCCCAGCCTGGTGATGTGGCTGAACGGCAGCGATAATCCACCGCCGCCGGATGTGGAGCAGATGTATCTCGACATTGAGAAGCAGTTGCTGTGGCCGAATCCCGTGGTCTCCTCCGCGACGGGCAAAGAAACTAGCGTGACCGGCGACAGCGGCGTGAAGATGACCGGGCCGTATGAATACGTCGCCCCGGCGTATTGGCTGGAGGACATTCCCAACGGACAAAGCGGGCGCAAGAAGTGCAACCCGGGCGGGTGCGGCGGAGCTTACGGCTTCAACACCGAAACCAGCATGGGACCTGCGGTTCCGCCTATCGAGAGCATCGAGGCCATGGTCGGCAAGGACCACCTCTGGCCCATCGACGATGTGTGGAATTATCACGCGGGCGGCGGCGAGTTCAAAACCATTCAAGTGTTCAGCGACGCTCTGGCGAATCGCTACGGCAAATCGAACAGCGTGGAGGATTTCGCCGTGAAGTCGCAGATGCAAACTTATGAGGGCGTGCGCGCCATGTATGAGGCGTACAGCCGCAACAAATATGAGTCGACCGGCGTGATTCAGTGGATGCTGAACAACGCATGGCCTTCGATGATCTGGCATTTATACGATTACTATCTGCGTCCGGGTGGAGGTTATTTCGGCGCCAAGCGCGCCATGGAAGCGCTGCATCCCGTGTACGGCTACGACGATCACGCCATCTGGGTGGTCAGCAGCCAGTATGAAGACGTGAAGGCATTGAAGCTAACCACCAAGATTTACAACCTCGACATGACGGAGACGTTTTCGCATGTCGACTCGCTGGACGCGCCCGCCGACAGCACGAAAAAGATTTTCGCGTTGCCGGATGTTCAGGGGCTGACTCCGACGTATTTTGTAGCCCTGCGGCTTCAGGACGCGGCAGGCAAACTGGTGGGCTCAAACTTCTACTGGCTCTCCGCCAAAGTCGAGACCCTGGACTGGAAAAAATCGAACTGGTGGATGACGCCCACCGAGTCCTTCGCCGACTACACCGCGCTGTCGCAGCTTCCGAAAGTGAAGCTGAAGATCAACGAACATAGCGAGAAAAAGGGCCAGGAAGAAATCACGCACGTGACGGTGGAGAATCCCAGCAAGAGTCTGGCATTCTTTGTGCGCCTGAAAGTGGAAAAAGGCGCGAAGGGTGAAGAGGTTCTGCCCGTGGTCTGGGAAGACAATTATATTTCCCTATTGCCTGGCGAGAAGCGGGAGATCACAGCAACTTACCGAGCCAGCGAACTGGGCGCGGCCAAGCCCGTGGTCGAGGTCAGCGGCTGGAACGTGGAGTAGGGGCTGGGTAGTCGCTGGTGTGGCGTGGGCACTGTTGCCCGCGAAACGCCGGCAACATTCGCGAGGCTCGAAGGCCGCCGAAGAAGTCTGAAGGTGAGAGTCAGTCCGTGGCCAAGGGTGAATCCGACTCTCTTAGAAGCGAGCCACGTCCCTGCTCGTGGTTAGATTTCGCGGGCAAGAGTGCCCGCGCCACACAAGACTCACACGTGCTCGGAAACGGAAAGAATATTTCCGTCGGGATCTTTGAACCACGCCACTTTGTCTCCCGTGGGCGCGGTCCAGATTCCCAGTTCGTCCTGCTTGAAGAAACCGAAGATTTCGCAGCGCACGCCGTTTTTCTGTAGCCCCTGCACGACCTTCTCGATGTCCTTCACCTGCCATCCCAGAATGGTGAACTGCGTGGGCGTAAACTGCGGAACCTTGGCGACGCGGATCATGATTCCATTGGCATCGAGTACCACGGCGAAGCCGTCATCCTTGACGAAACGAAGTCCCAAGACGCCCTCGTAGAAGGCCCGCGCCTTCTCGGAATCTTTGGTGGGAACAAAAGCGACGATGTTTGTAGAGCCCAGCATGGCGCAGCTTCATCAGTTGTCGCTGAAATCAATCATCACTGGCGCTGACCGGAACCAGTTGGTTTTATATCCGACATACAGAATGCCGATCGCGAACCAGATCCCACCCACGGTTTTGGCGAGGTGATTCAAATTCCACCAGATATAGCCGCAGACCAGGAAACCAATCAGCGGCAGCACCGCGTCCTGAACGATGCGCCATTTCACACCCTTCCTCTGAGCGAGTACTGTGAATTGCCAGAAACAGGCGAAATTGACGCCGATAAATGCGAGGAAGGCTCCGAAGTTGAGCAGCTCGCCCGCGTGCTCGTAGGCGTTGCCAATGTGGTAGAGCAACTCGGCTCCTGCAAAGGCCACCGCACCGATTAGAAGGATGTTGTAAGTGGGAGTGCTGCTGCCGGGCTTGAGATACCCGAAGAACTTCTTCGGCAGTACGCCATCGCGCCCCATTCCGAACAGCAACCGCGCAGCGCCGAGAGTTCCAGTCAACCCGCTGCCGAAGGCCGCCACAATGAGGATGACGCCCATGGCGTTGAACAGAAACACGCCGCCAACCCGCCGGCAGATATCCATGAAGGCCGTGGTCTCCTCCGGAAAGGAGCGCCAATCCGGCCATACGCGCGCCCCCAGGTACGCCTCGACCGCGCTGCAGACTCCGGCGAAAATGCAGGTCAGGACCACGGCGAGAAGAACGTTGCGCTTCGGATTCTCCACGTCTTCGGCGAGCGTGGTCACGCCGTCGAATCCGATGTAAGTGAGAGCCGCAAACGAAGTTGCCGTCCTGATCTTCGTCCAGTCGAATGTTTTCGGATCGTAAATAGGCTGCAGAGAAAACAGCCCCGCCCATCCTTGCCCGCCATACAGAAACTTGATCGCCAGCACGATAAAGGCGGCTACCACCACCGTCATGACGGCCAGCAGCACCTTGTTCGTGTTGGCAGAAGCCTTCACGCCAATCAGGTTCAGAATCGTCATGACGCCCGCGATAAGCAGCGCCCACACCACAAACGGCACCTGTTGCACATATCGCTCATGCAGCGCAGTAGAAATCCATACCGTATTGATGAGCGGCTGCAGCAGGTAGTCGAGAATCATCGCCCAGCCCGCGAGAAATCCCAGATGCGGGTTGAGTCCTTTGCCGACATACGTATACGCCGAGCCTGCAGTTGGATACAGAGCGCCCATACGACCGTAGCTGACCGCGGTGATGAGCATGGCAAACAGCGCGATCAGAATAATGGTGACGAAATGACCGTCGGAAAGCTTCTGCGCCACGCCATAAAGCGGCACGGGCGCGATGGGCTGGATGAGAACGATGCCGTAGAAAATCAGATCCCAAAGCGTGAGCGTGCGGCGCAAGCGCGGGGCGGAGGAGGAAGCTGCCGAGGTTTCCATGGGTCCGGCTATTGAATTACGGCGGGGGCAAATATGTCAATATTAAAACGATTCTATAGCGAACGTCCGCCACTTTCCGCATTACGGCGCTGGGAATCAATTCTGGCCGTAGTCGAACCAGTATCCGCGCTGCTCGTTGCCGGACATGTGGCGCGTGTTGTACTCGAGCAGATAGTTCACATGCCCGTCGTCGAGTGGGAACGACTTCCTCGGCGCATAGGGATATTCGCCCATACTAAGGAACGGGAGCGGCGCCACGTAGTTGCCTTCGGCGGCGTAGAAGTCCATATCTTTTTCGTAACCGTTAGCGGCGAAGAAATAGTCGCGGACCCATCCCTTGGGGAGCGGGGGGAGATTCGACGGATCGAAGTCTAAGCTCACCTCGTCGCCTGAGCCGAATACGGCAAGTTTGTCGTCGGTTGCAGTGAGCAAGGGCAGCACGTCGCCGTAGCGGGTGTAGGTTCCGGCAGGTCGAGTGTAGGGGCCGGTGGCGCTGACTTTTTCGTAGATGTACTGCACGTTGCCGGGGGGCGTGCCCTCGATCTTCAGCGGGTAGCCGTGATAGCTGAGATCGGCTCGGACTAAGGGAACAGGCGTCAGGCGCGGACTTTGGGCTTGGTCGCGCTCGTTCTGTTTTGTGCGGTCGATCAAAATGTTGTTCCAATAAACCTGCAGGTTCGTGGTGATGCGAATCTTCTTTGTCCCGAGGGGCAGCCTGCCGGTGAGATCGGCGGTCATGGTGCGCGGACCGCCCGCGGGGAAACCCATGTCGTCGATGACGCGCAGCCACTTGCCGTTTGCGCCCCCCTTATCTGCATCTCCAACCAGCGCTTCGACGTAAGGAGAAATTGCCTGCACGCCCGCTTGCGACGCGGCGTACATGCTGTTGGCCGAAAAATATTCCACTTCGCCGTGCAGCAGCAGCCATAGCGGGCCGCCGTGGTATGCCTCGCCCAGATCGAGCGTGAGGCTGTGCGGCTTGGCGAAGCCTTGAAATTGCGTGAGCGCGAAATCGCCGAAATAACGATGCGCCAATAGATCGGGAAGAACGTTGTGGCCGTGTTCGTCCCACGCGGCGGCGGGAGGCTGGGCGTCACGGCTGACGACTACTTTGAACTTGGGATACGGCGGGTTCGACGCGAAATATTCGTTGGGATAAACTTCGGCATCAGCCGGATGATCAACGGCCAGCAGGCGCACCTGATCGAGATAGACAGCCTCTTCGAGCGGCTCCATGAAACGGAAGCCGAGAATCGTCGTTGGTTGTTGGTCGTTGGTCGTTGGCAAAATCTTCTGTAGGTGCTCCGTTTCTCCCTGGTTTTGGGAGAAGTGAGTATTTTGACTTTGACTCCGGTCTTCCTTCTCGCGAATCATGCCGCGGTCGATCTTGATCCACTCCACGGGACGTGGAATGTCGCGCTGTCCCGGCCCGACCCAGTGGCCGACTACACCTGCGCCCAGCATGTCGGCCACGAATTCGTAGCGCTCACCGTTCCAGACAAAAAGCGTAGGGCAGGAACTGCCCCGGCGATCAATCTCGAGGAAGCTCTGCTGCTTGTCGCCTGCGACATTGATCTCGTCCTGCAAGACGCCGGTAGGCCACAGCATGCGCACGATGTCGGCTTCTTTGGCATCGCCCAGGCCGACCACGATGTCGGTGGAGTTCTGGCCGAGATATCCGTTCGATCCATAGATCTCAAACTTCTGCCGGTTGCCGCCGGAGAAAACTTCCACTTTCGTGCCGATGGCGGACTTGTTGTCGTTCAGTCCCTTGAGCGAAAGCCGCAGCCAGTGATTCTGGTTGCCTCCCTGGTTGCGCAGCAGCACCGCAGGCCCATGATTCTGCGTGATGAGCAGGTCGGTGGCGCCGTCACCGTCGTAGTCGCCGGTGATGATGGCGCGCGGATCTTTGAGTTGAATCTTGTCGAGGCCAACGTCGGCAGTGACGTCCTTGAATCCGTCAGGGCCGAGATTGCGGAAAAGTTTAATTTCGCCTTTGCCTTCTTTGGTTTCGCCGACCGCGACCAGGTCGACCCAGCCATCGTTGTCGTAGTCGATGGCGGCGACGCCCCACGCATGTATCCAATTCAATGCTGGAAGTTTCGCCGGCTCAAACTTTCCATGATTGTTGCGCCACAAAGTTAATGCCGGCTCGCTCGAGTGCGTGAATGCAAGGTCGATCCAACCATCATGATCAAAATCGAGTGCCGCCACTCCGAACGTGAGATTTGGAACTGCCGCTGACCACGGGTGTTGTGGTTTGAATTGCCCCTCCCGTCGGTTTTCAAAAATTGTAGGTGATTTTCCACTCGCCACAAGAAGATCGATCGCGCGATCATTGTTGTAGTCAGAACCGATGGCAGCGACGGCGGAAGCTGTTCCAGATAAGCCAGTTTGCGCAGTTACATCAGTGAACGTCCCGTCCCCATTATTTCTCCACATGACATTGTTAGCGGTCGTGCCGTCGACGGTGAAGCCTATGTTTGGAACCTCGAGGTCGTGGTTCTGGCTCAATCGCGTGACATACAGGTCCAAATCGCCATCATGGTCGTAGTCTACGAACGTAAGTCCGAGAACAAGACCGTTCGTGTTGATGCCCGCGGTCTCTGTCGCATTTTTGAAGGTGCCGTTCTTCTCGTTGTGCTCCAGCAAGACGCGCCCGTCGAGTCCGATAACCAAGTCAACAAAACCGTCGTTGTCGTAATCGCCAGTCGTGCAGCCGATCGCACGAAGCGTGGGATCAAGCCCCGCCTTACGTGTTACATCCTCGAACTTTCCATTCCCTAGATTGTGATAAAGACCGAGTCCGCCCTCCGGTCCTCCAGCAGGAAGAAAAATGTCCGGATGTCCATCGTTGTCGTAGTCAAGGAAACAGGCACCGGGTCCCAGAAATCCGCCCAAGTTCCTGGGCAATGGCGCAACCTCGCCCACGATCCCCGATTCCTTCGTTACATCCACAAACTGCACCTTGATCTGCGCGGGCGCTTTCAACACTGCCGACGGCGACTCCACCGCGTGCGAGTACTGGCCCTGCTCGCCGTAGGCCAGGCTCATGGGGGCGCCGAGTTTGTTTTGCGTGATGTACTGGAATTTCTTCAGGTACTCGCGGGCGTGGTCGACGTCACCGGATTGCTGATAGGCACGCGACAATCCAAACACGGCCGAGGCGTGCAGCGGGTTGAGTTGCAGCGCGTGCTGGAAAGCCTCGATGGCCTGCGGAAACTGTTTCGCCTGCACGTAGCCTGTTCCCAGAAAATACCAGGTGTCGGCGTCGCTCGCGTCGATCTCGATGACCCTCTTGAAATCGTCGATGGCCGCCGCCGCGTCACCCGTGTTCTTGGCCAGCATGCCGAGGTTGTACCAGGCGTTGGGATTTTTCGGATCCTGCTTGAGCCCGGCTTCGAGCGCGGCTTTCGCTTCGTCCACTTTCTGCAGGTTCAGAAAAGCGATGGCTTCATTCAAGCGCGCGATCGCCAGCTTGGGATCGAGTTCCGCCGCCTGCTGAAAAGCCTTTAGACCTTTTTCAAAGAGCTGCTGGTTCATGTAGGCGCAGCCGAGATTATTCTGACGTGCGGCCTCGATGGGATTCGCCGCCTTGGGTTGAGCCTGCCAGGGGCGCGGGAAAAAGGCAAAAGCGGCCAAGACGACGCCGGCCAGAGCGGCTGAAATTCGTGGAGTCATCACAAGGATTTAACCACAGAGCGGACCTCAGCGGCTAAAGCCGGCAACTCACATGAAGCTGGATCGGCACGACTGAAGTCGTGCCCTTCCCGGTTTCGGACGCTTCTTTCAGACGATGGGTGGCCGCCTCCAGGCGCCGCATTCTTTCTCCAGCGCGGCGGCGACTGCCAACACTTGTTCTTCTTCCCACGGCCGGCCGACAATCTGCACACCGATGGGCAATCCTTCGGGAGAGCGCCCGACCGGAACCACTGCTGCGGGATTGCCCAGCAAGTTGAACCATTCGGTATAGCTCCAGGCGTCGAGATAGTTCACCGTCTTGCCTTCAATCTTCCAGCTGCGCTCACCGTGGCGAAACGCCGGAACGGCGGCGGCCGGACATAGAAGGATAGGGTAGTTCCGCATTTGCGCGAGAAACGCGGCGCGGAGATTGTCGCGACGTATCCAGTCGTCGAGAAGTGTCTCCGCCGTGAGAGGCGGCTCCGCGGCGGACATTTCTAGAAATTGTCTCAGAATCGGGCTCAGATCATCCTCGCTAGCTTGAAACATCGGACGGATGAGCATTCCTCCAGACCCGACGAAGAACTTCGTCCACAGCTCGCGCGCTTCTTCAAGGCCTGCGGGACGGAACGGCTCGACCTGGAATCCCTCGTGCCGCAGGGCTTCTGCGGCTGTGCGCACGGCTGTGCGGGTCTCCGGCGTGACCGGCGTGCGCCCGTCGTCTTCAAAATATCCCACTCTCAGCTTTTTTGCTTCTTCCTGACTTGGCCAGCGCAGCGGTACGGGAGCGGCGCAGGTGTCGCCGTCGTCGGGGCCCTGCATCACTTCGAACAACCGCTTCAGATCGGCGACGGTTCGCGCCATCGGACCGACTACGCCGATCAGCGCAAATGGCCCACCGGACGCGGGATAGTGCCCGGTCGCGGGAATTCGTCCGGGCGTGGGCTTCAAGCCGCAAATGCCGCTGAAATGCGCGGGCACGCGAATCGAGCCGCCACCGTCGCTGCCCACTCCGCCAGCTGACATTCCTGCGGCGATAGCAGCAGCCTCGCCGCCACTCGATCCGCCGGGCGTGCGCTCGAGATCCCAGGGGCTGTTGGTGCGGCCGTAGAGCAGGTTTTCCGTTTCCCACGCCATCAGGAGTTCGGGAGTGTTGGTAACGCCCAGCACAATTGCGCCGGCATTTTTCAAGCGAGCGACGATCGGCGCATCTTGCGTGGCGACGAATCCGGATCGCAGGCGGGTTCCCGATTCGCAGCGCAACCCGGCAACTTCCAGTGAACTCTTGATGCTGATGGGGACGCCGTGCAGCGGGCCGAGCGCACCGCCCGAGGTTTTTCGATCCGCCACAGCAGTTTCCGCAGCACGCGCCGCGCGCCGGGCGCGTGCGGAGTCGACATGAACGAAAGCATTCAGCTTCGGATCCAGGCGCTCGATCTTCGCGAGATGAGCCTCGACGAGTTCGACCGGAGAAATATCTTTTTTGCGGATGCGTTCCGCCATGGCGACCGCAGAGAAGAAAGTCAGTTCACTCATGGAGTCCTTGCTTGCATGGCGCGATCCAGCGAATTTATTTCATCGGTAGTCAGCCGGCGATAGTCGCCCTTCGCCAGTTTCCCCAGCTGCAGCGGGCCGATCGCTATGCGTACCAACCGGAGCACATCGATTCCCAGCGCCTGCAGCATGCGTCGAATCTGGCGATTCTTGCCTTCGGTCAGGATGATCTCGAGCCAGCAGTTTTTCTGGCCGGAGCGCAAGAGGCGGGCTTCACTCGCGCGCAAGGTTTCGGCGTCGCCGGATTTCTCATCGGAGTTCTCGCCAGAACTCGCGCCGGAATTTCCCGCAACATTCACGCCCACGGTCAGCGCACTAACCAATGCTTCGTCCGCAACTCGGGCAATCTGCACGTGATAGGTCTTCGGCAGGTGAGTCTCCGGCGCCGCCACTCGGGCGCCCCATTCTGAATCGTTGGTCAGCAGGAGCAGGCCTTCACTCGCTTTGTCCAGGCGTCCGACGGGAGCAACCCATACCGGGTTGACCCATGCGGAACTATCCCGTGTCGACGCGCCCCTCAAAGAATCCACACCTTTTGCCGCGAAACCTGATCTCTTGAGAAGCGAGTACACCGTCTCGCGACCTTTTTCGTCCGCGACTGTGGTGATCAGGCCGTGCGGTTTGTTCATCATGAGATAAATTTTCTCACCGGCTTCGATCGGACGATCCTCCACTAAGATGCGGTCACGCGTCAGATGGACCGGCGTCTCCGGATCGAATCGAACAACTTCGTTCAGACGCACGCGTCCCGCGCGAATCAGCTGCGCCGCCTGCGAGCGCGAGCAATAACCCAGCTTTGACAGAGCGCGAGACAGGCCAATCCGCCGCGCTGCTTTCTTGGGAATCACCGGTTCATGCTACCAACCATCTCGCGTATTTTCAACAGCTTACGGGTGCCATGGGTGCGTGGGAATGCACGCCGTTTGCACAGTCCGAAAGCAGGATGCAACGGACGTGCAACAGTGTTACATCTTGTAACGAGTTGGACCGCTCAGGCGGTTTTAGGTCGGGGCAGCTTTGACAGCAACTTCGCAATCAACAACGTCTCTGGGTGCGGGAGGAATTCGGGCAGGGTGGGTGTTATTTTCTCGTATAGCTGGTGGTTTAGTAGCTTGATGAGCAGAATAGCTTCGTCTTGAGTCAGGTCTAAGGTCACAACCCCATCAGCTTCGCGCCGAATTTCTGGCGGGTCAATGGCCCGTTCGTCCCATAAGTTTTCAACATGCGAGGGCTGCGAGCGTCAAATCGAGGTAAAACCTGTACCTGTCGGGCTAGGTTTCCGACCAAAGTGTGGGTATGCCCACTTCGAGCAAACTTACCTTGGGGCAAGTTTGGTTAGTCGGCATGTCCCGACTAACCGGCTCAGGAAGTCGGTTTCCAGCCCCGTGCGCTGCGATCTGCGACCGGTACGTCTGACGGCTCGCCCTGTGAGATGTTGAAGTTTGGTATTGGACAGTGAGCGTCATCGAGAGATGTTTCATCAACCATGCTCGCTTGTGTACCACCCTACAAGTCACGGTATCGGCTCTAATGCCAATCTGCTCACGCGGGATGAGGTGAACCACGCGACGACGTACAGCATCAAGAAAACGAAGAAGGCATTCGCCGCGAACGCAAAATGAGGTTCAAAGTCCTGCAAGATGCCCCGTTCAACGACGCGGCTTTACCGTCGATGATCGAAGAATACGCACCGTGCAGGCCCGAGAATAGGACCCAGCCGAACAAATAGAAGGCCATCGTAATCAATCTGTCCACTCTGGTGGAGCGCTTACGAAGCGCTCTGAGGGTTTGTGCGTCGACGCCACTTCGCAGCTCTCCGCCTTTCCGAACTCGCAAAACCGTAAAGATGGCTGAGAAGAGAACGTAAGCACCGAGCACAATTAGCCCAATGAATAGCAGCCTTTCCAACGAAGAAAGTACGGCCAGACTTCCCAAATAGGCGTCGGGCTACTTGGATCGAACATGGCAACTCCTTGCTAAGGACTCGACTCTGCAACAGATTTCCCGTGCATCATGCTAACTGAAGTTGTAACAACGAAGCACGTCGGACTAGACTCGGCCCTTGGATTTCGGTTCTCTCCCTCAAGCCCCGCTGCGGTTCCCAGAGATCGAGTTCGTTTGGAGCTAAAGTCTGTGGGCTTGGCGCGTGAGCCGAGGTCTTCTCGTGCACAATCGAGCAGCGCTTGGTAGGATGTTGATCGCCGAATCAACCAAGGAGTGCCCGTGGCTCACCAACATCCTCCCCGCTTCTTGAAGATTGTGGACGACGCGAAGACCCGCATCCGTGAAACCAACGTCGGCGAAGTCAAGGCCAGGATGGATCGCGGCGAAAAGTTTCTACTCGTCGATGTGCGCGAAGAGAGCGAGTTCGCCAAAGATCATCTGCCGGGCGCGATCCATTTGGGCAAAGGCATCATTGAGCGCGACATCGAGGCGCGCGTGCCTGCGTTGAATACCGAACTGGTGCTCTATTGTGGCGGCGGCTTCCGGTCGGCGCTGGCGGCAGACAATCTGCAGAAGATGGGCTATACGAACGTGATCTCCATGGACGGAGGCATCCGCGACTGGCGGGAGAAGGGATATCCGCTGACCAAGGAGTAAACCGGTTCCCAGTTCTCATTTATGAACGCTCGTATCTTCTTCTGGTCGCTGACCTCGGCACTCGCCGGATTTCTTTTCGGTTTCGACACTGTCGTTATTTCCGGCGCCGAAAAAACAATTCAGACGCTTTGGGGACTGACTCCGGGACTGCATGGCATTGCCATGGCATCGGCGCTATACGGCACCGTGGTCGGGGCCCTGCTCGGGGGTTGGCCCGCTGACCGGTTCGGACGCAAAGCCACGCTGCTGTGGATCGGTGTTCTTTATTTCATCGGCGCGGTGGGCTCGGGCTCGGCCCCAAACGTAGCCACATTTATTGTGGCGCGCGTCATCGGGGGGTTGGGCATCGGCATCTCCACCGTGGTTGCCCCTATGTACATTTCCGAGATCGCGCCGCCTAAGTATCGCGGCCGCCTCGCCGGCATGTTCCAGTTCAACATTGTTTTCGGCATCCTGATCGCGTTCGTTTCGAACGCGCTGCTCGCGGGCATCGGCGAGAACGCCTGGCGGTGGATGCTGGGCGTGGCCGCGTTTCCGTCGCTGCTCTACGTTGTCTTCTGCTTCGGTCTTCCTGAAAGTCCACGCTGGCTGCTCAGCAGGAAGGGTGACCGCGAGGCCGGCGTGCAAGTGCTGCAACGAATCGACCCTGACGCCTCGAAAGCCGAAATCGCGGCCGAAGCGGACGCGATTATCGCTGCGTCCTCAAAGCAAGGATCGTCGGGGAATTTCTGGACGAGACGTCTTCAAAAACCAATCCTGCTCGCCATCTTGATTGCGTTTTTCAACCAACTCTCCGGCATCAATGCGATTTTGTACTTCGCCCCACGCATTTTTGAACTGACCGGCCTCGGGGCAAAAGCCGCGCTGCTGCAATCTGTCGGGATCGGCGTCACTAATCTGGTTTTCACTTTCGTCGGCCTCTGGCTGATTGACCGGTTGGGCCGCCGCACGCTTCTCTACATTGGTTCGTTCGGGTACATCACTTCGCTCGGTCTGGTGGCCTGGGCCTTCTTTACGGAGCACTTCTCTATTGTGCCGGCTTGCATCTTCGCCTTCATCGCTGCCCACGCCATCGGTCAGGGAGCAGTGATCTGGGTTTTCATCTCGGAGATATTTCCCAACCGTCATCGCGCAGAAGGTCAGACTCTGGGCAGTTTCACGCACTGGATCTTCGCCGCCCTGCTCACAACTTTTTTCCCGAGGATGGTTACCTCCTTCCCTCCCGGCTACGTCTTTTCTTTTTTCGCCGGCATGATGGTTCTTCAACTCATTTGGGTGAAAACCATGGTTCCGGAGACGAAGGGCGTGCCCCTGGAGCAGATCCAGAAGCAACTGGGAATCGAATAGGAGCGAGGTCTCTGGTGGTCTTTCCCTACTTGGTCTGCGCTGGTTCCTGATAAAGGCCGATCACGTTTCCCGCGGGATCGCCGAACCTTGCCGTAATTTCCGGCGCGTCCACGCCAATAGGCTGCACGATTTTGCCCCCAATTGCGACGACCGCGTCTAAGGTCGCGGCCACACTGTCCACCATGATGTAGAGTACCAGCCCCGGACTGTGCGGAGGCCGGCCCAGAACCCACGCGCCGCCGACTTCTCCGGTGTTGTCGTCAAACGCTGTTGCGCCATCTCCGCGCCGCCGAATGTTCCAGCCGAAGACCTGCTTGTAGAAAGCCGCAGACTGCGCAATGTCCAACGCGGGAATCTCCACGTAGCAAATCTTGCCATTCGCAAGAGTAGGACCCATCCGTTACTCCTTTCGATGCCGCGAGGGTAGGTCGCCAGACGTTCAGAGCGCCCGCGTTTCTCACGGCAACGCGGGCAACGCCATCTTCTGGCGGATCCCTCCGCCCTCGACAATCGTGTAAATGAAATCGGCCGCGACATTGTGCAGAACTTCGGTTTCACCATTCGGCCAGCGAATGCTCACCTCCTGCATCTTGTCATTCGCCGCCAGCCCGAAGTGCAGTCGCAAATCGTTCTGCGAAATGTAACTCGCCCCGCCGCGCACTTCATCGAACTGCACGAGCGTCCCGGCTTTCACCGTCACGCGCGCGCCGATCGCAGCTTTGTTGCTCTTGGTTCCAATCAGCTTGAACAGGACACGGTGATTCGGACTGCTATTGCGATTCATCAGCAGTGACGGCGGCGCGCCCGCGTTGAGTACTACGATATCTACATTCCCGTCATTGTTGATGTCCCCGAAGGCTGCGCCCCGCCTCGATTGCGGAGGCATCGTAGCCAGCGCCGAAGAAACATCCTCAAACGTGCCATCGCGTTGGTTGCGAAATAGGTTCATGGGCTGGCGGTAATGCGTGCCACCGGGGATGGTATCGACTTGGGGATAGACGTGGCCATTGGCCACGAAAAGATCGAGCCAGCCGTCGTTGTCCATGTCGAAGAAGGACGTTCCCCAACTCACATACGGGTACGTCGGCTTCATCACCCTGGCCCGCACGCTGACGTCTGTAAAACTGTCGTTTCCCAGATTGTGATAGAGCACGGAACCTTGCTCCACAAAATTTGTGACGAACATGGAAAGGCGGCCTTCGTGCAAATAATCTCCCCAAGTCACGCCCATGGAGCCTTGCTGCATGCCGTCCCCGCTCAGGGCGACTCCCGAGAGCAATCCGATATCTTCGAAGGTGCCGTCGTGTTTATTTTTGTAGAGAAAGTTTGGCCCGGCGTCGTTGGCCACGTAGAGATCGGGCCAGCCGTCGTTGTCGTAGTCTCCCCAGGTCGCGCCTAAACCGTAGTAATGATGCGGATCGTCGACCCCGGCTTTCTTTGAAACTTCCTCGAAGGTCCCATCGCCTTTGTTGTGAAACAGTAAATCGGATTCGCCCGGCAGACCCCAGGGGCCGCACTGCACCAGCACACCTTTAAATCGACAGAAGCGCGGATCGTTGCCGAACTCCGGCAGTTTGTCGATTTCGACGTGCACGTAGCGCGAGACGAATAAGTCGACGTGGCCGTCGCGATCATAGTCGGCCCAGGCCGCGCCGGTGCTGAAGCCGCCGCCGCGCACTCCGGCTTTTTCGGTCACGTCCTCAAACTTGCAGTTGCCCAGGTTGTGATACAGCACGTTGCCACCAAACCCGGTGACGTAAATATCGTCGAGGCCGTCGTTATCAAAATCGGCCACGGCAATGCCCATGCCCCAACCTTTTCGGGTGAGGCCCGCGGTCAAAGTGATGTCGGTGAACTTGGGGTCGCCGCCGTCTGAGCCAGCGTCCTGATGATAGAGCGTGACCATCAGATCGCCGCCCTGCTTGTAGCGTTCGACCGTGGATCCGTTGACCGTGAGGATGTCGAGCTTGCCATCGTTATCGCAATCGATGAGACCGACGCCGCCGCTCATGGATTCGACAATATATCTCTTGTCGGTCGAAGAAATGTGCGGGACGGTAAGACCCGCCTTCTGGCCGATGTCTTCGAACTTAGGGAGTGGGGACGGTGCGGAAGCAGGCTTGGGAGAAGCGTTCTGCGCCGGTGAAAACGGCGCCAACAACAGAACCAACCAACAGCTCCACCGGGTTCGCATAATGAAAAGGATTTGTAGATTATAGCGGAGGTTGTGCTGGGGGCCTTAAAACATCGAATCGGAGGGGTTGTGTGGGACGGGCACTGTTGTCCGTCGCTGTTGGGCGGTCGAGTCGCTCTCCCGGCGGACGAGGGCGTCCGCCGCTCCATGATTTGAGGGAGCGGGATGCGCCCATAACTGGGTTAGAATGGCGTCCCAGTTGACGGTGCGGGTGTGGACGTAAGAGCGGGAGGAGTTGAACGCAAGAACGCAGCGGAGGCGCGGGGCGAATGGATGCAGATCCGCTGACCAAGCTGGAGCTGCCGCGGGGAAAGACTCTGGCCGCCCGCATGAAGGACGGCGCACGGATGCGCATGAGCAGGGTGTGTTGAGAAAAACGCCGGGATCGGGGACATTTCCATCTGTAATTTCTGTCGCCGTGGTATGTGCGGGAGCACTTCTGCTGGCTTGGCCAGCGCTCTATAACCGCTATCCGTTGTTCTATCCGGATTCGATGACGTACCTGGGAGATGCACGCGTTGTCGCGCGTGCATTGTTTCTGCATCAACTCTCCGAATACTACGGCATGCGGTCGTTCATCTACAGCCTTGGCATTTTGCCTTGGCATTGGAACGTGACTCCATGGCCCGTCGTCGCTTTCCAGTCACTGCTTACTGCTTACGTTCTCTGGCTCGTGGTGCGGTCCATCATGCCGCGGCAGACGGCGAAGCGCTATTTGATTCTGCTCGGGCTGCTTAGCCTGTTCACGAGCCTGAGTTGGTATTCCAGCCTGATCATGCCAGACATTCTCGGTCCGGTGCTATATCTATGCATTTATCTGCTCGTGTTTGCCCGGGACGATCTTACGCGCGCGGATCACGTAGCTGTGTTTCTTATCGCCTGGTGGGCAGTCGCGTCGCACGCCACGCACCTGATGCTGGCGGCGGGACTTTGCGCGCTATTGGCTTTGCTGCTGGTGGTTCGGCGTCCGTTCATGCAAGCGCGCTGGAAAGCCGTGGGCGAAGTGGCTCTCATCGTTGTACTCGCGGCCGCCGCCCAGTTGGCGCTCAATGATTTTCTCTATGGCGAACCCTCGTTGAACGGCGATCGTCCGCCGTTTCTGATGGCCCGCATCATTGCCGACGGCCCGGGACGATGGTACCTGGAGCAGCATTGCCCGGAAGTGAAGTTCGCCATCTGCGACCATGTTCATGATCTTCCCAGTGATCCCGACATATTTCTTTGGGGCGCGAATGGAATCTGGCAGAACACCAACGATGAATCCGCACAACGGCTAAGCCAGGAAGAGATGTCGTTCGTGCTGGCCACTCTGCGCGCTTATCCTCGCCAGCAGTTGACCAAGTCTGCTATCGCCTTCTGGCAACAACTGGCGGTCTTTGGCTTGTATGACCTGGATGCGAGCGATGTGATACTCGACGAATTCGACAGCGTCTTCCCGGGCGCGCGGGCGCACTACCTGCAAAGCCGGCAGGCACAGAACACACTGCCCCTCGAGTTCTTCACATCTGTCGGAAACTGGACAGCGATTTTTTCGCTGGTAGTGATATGTGCGGTCGCTCCTTTTCTGTGGCGTAAGAGGTCCGCGCGCCTTGTCGGACTCAGCGTGGTCATCGTTTCCACGGTTCTGGCCAACGCGCTGGTCACCGGCCCGCTGTCCATGGTGGAGGACCGCTTCCAGAGTAGGATCATTTGGTTATCGTCTTTTCTGGCGGGATTGTTCGTGATGGTTTGGCTGGATCGCCGGCACCACCCCGGTGACGAGGGCACTCTTGCCCGCGAAACCTAGCCGCTAGCACAGACGATTTTTCAAGTGGTAACTGGCGTAACTTCGCGCTTTCTCAGCTTCGTGGTGAAATCTTAGTGTAGTGATTTCATTTTTTCGGCGGGTATAACCCAGTTCACCCCCATCAAATGCCAATCATGTTTCCCTGCAGCGCCATCTAGATTCATTGCTCGTTTAGTCCGACGAGTAATAAAGCGAGTAGCGAGGACCACATTGGGATTCTGGTTTGAGTTTGACCCAGCGAACAAAATCCTGCTGGCACGATTCGAGGGCCGGCTCACGGATGAATTGCTGACCGAGCTTTACGAGGCGATTCGGAAGTACGCGCGAGCGACCGATGCGAGCGCAGGCATTTTGGATTTCTCCGCGATGAGTGAGCTGGCCGTGTCCACCAAAGTTGTTCATCAGCTGGCAAATCGGGAGCCAGCCATGCCCGACGCGACCACCCGTCCTCGCTTTATAGTTGCTCCATCCCAGGCTGCGTTTGGTACGGCTCGCATGTTTCAACTGATGCGATGGTCGAAGCGGCCACTCCTGAAAGTCGTCCGGACAGTGGATGAGGCGTTTGCCGCACTCGGGCATTCCATCCCCGACCCGCGCACGCATAGGGTGCCTGTCGATTCCAATTGACGCACTGGCGAGGATATTCACCACGGTCGATGAGCGCAGCCCGAAACTCCTGCCCATTTAACAGGAATCATCGTTCCAGAATCTCTTTGTAGGCATTCAGCGCGACCTTTTTCGGTTGACTGGGCAACAGCACGTCCATGCTTCGCGTGGCATTGCCGCCGATCGGGATCTGGCCGAGACGAATCATTCCTTTGCCAAAATCGGCAAATACAGGAACCAGCATGGCAAAGTGCTCGTCGACCTCGCTCTGCGTGATGGTCATGTGCAACTTCACTTTGCCGCCGTCCGCGGGAGTGAGTTGATAGTCGAAGTGGTATCGCGGCACTTGCGTGCCGTAAACCCACTCGTCGAAAAACCAATCCAGCCGGCCATTCCCGCCCATATCCATCATCTTGGTCATATGTTTCTCGGCTACCGCCTTGAAGGATTCCGTGCTTGCCGCCCGCTCGCGGTGGCTATCCACAAAGTCGTGCATCATGGCGATGAACGCCTTGTCATGATCTTCCTGCGTATACATCATCGAACGCAGCATATCGAGCACGAATGCGCCCTTGGGATAGGTCACGTTCTGGTAGGCACTTTCGGACCGGGGAGACACCAGCCGCAGCCCCATCCACAGCGGCCCGGCATCGTTGGGAGCTACACCAAAATTATTCTTCTCGAGAACGCGGAGGCGCAGGCGGTCCCAAAATCCAATGTAGTCTTTCCGCCAGTCTCCTCCCATGGCTTGCTGCAAAAACAGCCCGGCGGAGAACTCCGCAAAGCCCTCCGACAGCCACTGGTCGTGGTAGGACGCCCAGCCCACAGTGTGTCCCCACCACTGGTGGGAGACCTCATGAGGAGTCACTTCCTGCACGAAGCCAGTGAATTTACTGTTGATCGAACCGAACAGCAACCATCGCTGGGTCGAGTCGGTGTAGGCGGAGATGGGAAGGTAAATCAGGTTGGGCCAGGATTGCCCGAAATTAAAATTCGGCTGCTCCGTGACGTAGATGTCTTCGTAAGGGCTCTTGCCGAAATAGAAAGTGCAGAGCTGCAACTGCGCGCGGGTTTGTTCGAGAGCGTATTTCGTCATGGCGTGCGGCGCCAGGGACTGAAGCGCGCGGGACCGGCGCAGGTTGTTGGGCAACTCCGTTAAGTAATAGCCCGAAATTTTATAGCCGGTGATGTCATCCGGCACATCGAGTCTCTGGTATTCGCCGTAGTTGAACCCAGCCACCGCCACCGGGATCGGCGTGATCCAGTGGCTGACGGCTAAATCCTGTTCTGTGGATTCTCCCTGCAGTTTCCCGACGCTGATGACTTTGTATTTGCGTGGAACCTTAAAGGTAAGGTCGTAAAGCGCGCGTTCGCCGAATCCGTTCAGGTTCGGATACCAGGACGAGCGAGCGCTCACGTAGAAGCTTCCCTCTCCCGCTTCTTCGAGAACCCTATCGCCGGCATACTCGACGCTGATGGATTGTTCCTTGCCCAGCGGCGGCGCCTGCGGAAGGATCACGTAGAACGAACCATCCTCCTTGCGGCTTTCCTGGATGAAATAAAGATCCTGGCCTTGCTCGTCCGTAACACGCGAGACACGGAGATTGGGCAACAAACCAAACTTCAGCACTCTCTCTCCGGCCACCAGCGAAGCGAAAGTGATCGTAGCGGTGCTGAACAAATGCCGGTTCTTGGCAATAACGGTCTCGATCTTGTAGCGGTGCGTGGCAAACAGGCGGCGGTCTTCACTCGAACTGGCGCTGTGGTTGGCGTATTCCGATTTCAGGTGCGACAGGTACCACACGCCGTCATCCAAGCTTTCCGGATCGTAGTTGATGAGAGCGACTTCCTCCGATGAATCCATCTGCGGCACGGCACCCACCCGCATCCTCAGGAAAAAACGGAGATCCTTGTGCTTGTTGCCACGGAGATAGGCATTAAGAAATTCCGGATGCGAAAGGTTGTAGACAGCAGCCAGAACATCGGCGTCCACGTTGTCCATGGTTTCGCCCTGCAACAGATACTGCGTAAAGCCCAGCGGAAATTCCCGGCGCTGACGCATCTTCTCCTTCCAGGAGCGAAAGGCGGCGGATGCGTCGGCCGTCTCTACTCGATCCCCGAGTCCAGGAAGAAACTTCAGGCGAACATCGCCAGTGAACCGGAAAACCGCCTCGCTGAAATCTTCGTTGAACTCGGCCGTGCCGGTACGGCGAGTCAGTTCGCGGGCGTCGAGACTGGTGACAGGCTTTAAATTGAATTGTCCTTCTCCGATGAAGATGGCGCCGGTGACCACTCCATTCACGGGGCTGAGCAGTGTGAGCGTGCCCTTCTGGAAATGGAAGGTGGCCGCGTCCCAGGTCAAGGTGAAATTGTCGAGGCGAAAGGTTTGACCCAGCCCAAGCTCGCGCAGTTGCCGGTAGACCGGATCAGAGTTGGCGAATGCCAGACTCTTTCCGGCGACCGAGATGTTCACCTCTGGTTTGGCGATGGCAAGAGTGAGTTGCAGCGAAACAGCGGCGTGCAGATCGACTGTCTTTATCAGAGGCTCGAAACCGTCCTGCGTCACGCGCACTGAATAGGTTCCGGGTTTCAGCTCGGCGGATGCAAATTTGCCGACTGCGTCCGAGGAAAGCACGAGGGGCTGCGCCAGATCGCCGCCTGTGATCTCGATCCGCGCACCGGCAATGACCGCCCCCGAGGAATCCTGGATGGTTCCGGAGATGGTCTGCGAATGCAGCCACGCCGGCACCAGCAGCCAGAGAATGAATAACGCCACCTTGAACCGCGAAGAGAGGTTCCATCGGGGGGCTTCGGCGGGGCGGAGCATTGATTCGGCAAGTATAGCCCGTGCACCGAGATGCTCCGCCGTTTCTGGAAATCTATTCGACCTCAAAATCCGCCGAGCGAACGTTGGTCGAGTTTCCTGCCGAATCCATGGCTTTCAGCTCTACCTGATAGGAGCCCGGAGCGAGCGAGGCGACGGGAATCCTGAGCGCGATCGGGATCAAGGGACTGCCCGGTTGCATCGCGGTCGCCATGTTGACCAAGCCCGTCGTCGACTTCTGTTCTTTGGTTTTGGGATCCACCACTTTGAGCTCAAGCCCAACCATGGGGGGAGCGGCGCTGACCAGCAACGGCGCGTAGATTTCCACATACACGCCGGCAACGTCAGTCTTCTTGAAATGGTTCGTCGCCGAGGGCACAATCTGCATGCCTGACGCCACGAGCGGTTTCTTGTCGTCGAGCAGGAGGCCGTCCATGCCCGTGGGCGGCGAATCAGCCACGCGATGGGCTTCGTTGGTAAGAGCCAAACCGCTCAAGCTGAACTGCTTGCCGTCATAAGGATCAATCACCACGGGCATCTGCAGCTTTCCGAAACTCTGGCTGCCGGAGTTGAACACAACTTTGAGGTTGTACTGGCCCGAGGCGGCTTCGAACTGATTTTCGTAGTGGAAGGGTCGTTTCTGGAATTCCTCCACTTCTTTTTTGCCGTCGAAGTCGAGGTTCACGGTATCGCTGAAGCGTGCTCCGACCGTGCCATCCGGCTTGTAAGCGATCCCCAGGATGTTGAGTGCGGAATGCTGTTTCCCTTTCACCTTCTCAAATTTGATCGCGTCGGCGGGAATGTCGACGACCAGGTCGATCCGCGCTGTGTTTGGAGAAGTGTAGAAGAACGGAGCTCGCATGGCAGCGGTGACGTTTCCGGCCAGCTCGCCGGCGGCGTGACTCTCCAGATCCTTCTCAATGGGATTTCCTGCCAGCAGATCCTTGGGGCGAACGTTGCAATAGCCGCTGCGGGAACGGACATTGGTCCCGCCGCGTTCTACTTTGACGCGCAAGGTATAGCAGTTTCCTTCCTGCGATTCAGCCGGTTTGTAGCCGAGAACGTAGTATTGCGCTTGGTCCTTGGCGATTTTCTCCAGGCCGCCAAGCAAGTCGTTGGTGTTGACGATGACGAAGCCGCCGGTTCCATCCGCCAACTGGTAAAGCACCTGCTGATTGGTCGTTGCCGACTCAGGGAACTGCGGAACGATCTGTCGCGGCTGGTTGTACAGAGAGGTTGCTCCCAGACCGCCAGCACTCGTGCCACCTGTGCCCCCGGTACCACCGTGTCCGCCACCTCCGCCGGTGCCCGTACCTCCGGTGCCCCCGGTACCACCGTGCCCTCCGCCGCCCGTGCCACCGCCGCTGCCGGTGCCGCCGCCCGTACCCGTGCCGCCGGTACCTGTACCACCGCCCGTGCCACCTCCACTGTGCCCTCCGCCACCACCGCCGCCTCCACCTCCACCGCCACCGCCACCGCCGCCTCCGCCATGCTGCGGCGGCTCAGCCCATGCGGCCACAAAAGGCGCAAACCGCAAGAATGGATACGCCGGAGCCGGACTTCCGACGTAGCTCAGCGTGGCCGGTATGATGCGGGCGGACTCGGAAGAGGAATGCCGGAGCATGGAATGCGGCGCCGTCATCGCAGGCACTACCAGGCCCCGAACGTCGATGGGATAGACGGCGACGTTCGCTTTGTTGCAGGTGTCAATCACTGCGGTCAATTCCGATTGCCGGTCCGCCGTCAAAGGAAAGCCGGAGGTCAGCATGACGAGAGTCTTGCGGCCGGGAATACTGCCCAGATTCTTGGCCAGGCTGCGCAGCGCGAGCATGACGGTGTGCGCGCCAAAATCCGCTTCCGGGTTGTTCATCCCTAGCAGGGATGGCACCGGTGGCGCACCCAGCGAGGCAACCTCCGGGGCACCGGCGTTGGGAGAGACGGACGATCCTTTTACGCCGCTCACCACTTGCTTCAAACGCTCCGCATCGGCGGTGAAGTTTTGCGCGATGTGCACGCTGCCCCCGAAATCGATCACCGCCATCAGGCGGTTGGGGCCGGCATTGGCGTCAATGAATTGCGCGGCTGCTTGCCGCGCTCGCACCTGATCGCCCATATCCATGGTGGAGTTGTCGAAGAACAGCACCAGGTAGCGCTTCTGGTTTTTCGCAGGCGAGGCAGAATCCTCCTCGAACGAAAATGTGGTGATCGCTTGCTCTTTGCCGTTTTCCCATACCTTGAAGTCTTTGGCGGTGAGGTCGCGGACGTAGCTACCCTTCTTGTCGGTGACCACGGTATCCACGAGCACCAATCGAGTCTCTACGTGGATCGCGCTGGCATCGCTGGCGGGCTGCTGCGGCCCCGGCGCCGCGTAGACACTTTCGGTCTGCTGCCACATCAGCCATCCGCTGGCGAAACAGATCACTGCGACTATGAGAACCAGCCGTCGAACTCGCATACTCACCTCCACAGACGTCACGAATATCGATTTACCGAATCTTGCCTAGGAACTCAGCTTCGCGCACTTAGGGAATCTCGACTGCGCCATTTTCAGCCGACATCAGCCGGCCTTCCGTATCCCGCACTACCAGGCGCACCATGTAGCTGCCTGGCTTCACATCAAAACTGGCCTTCAGGGTGATTCCCGAGCCCAGCTTGTTTTGCAGCGTTTCATCTTTCAGACGCATTTGCAGGGTTTTCTCGCTTCCCTGCAGAAAAGTTCCGTTGCGATCGAACAGCGCGGACACCACGGTCAAATCGTTCCAGTTTCGTCCTTCCGCTTTTCGAAAGCGCAATTGCTTTACATCGACATGAGCCAGCACGGTGAGCTTGGCATCGGCCTCGCTGGACTTGAAAAACTGGGTGTGCAGCCCCACCGGAAGATCGTGCAATTCCTCCTGGGAAAACAGCGCGTCGTCGATCTCTTCTTTGGCTTCCTGCGAGGGGTCCGCTACGTGCTTGGGAGCGAAATAGCCCCGCCGCGACTGGATGGTCAGCTTTTCCGGACTCTTCACGGTGACCTTCAAGCCGTGAAAGTTGCCATCGAGTTTCAGGTTCTGCGGCGTAAAGCCCAGCACGTAATAGTATTCCGGCGCGGTACTCACTCGTCGAAGGCCCTCGTCGAGATCGTTGTTGTTTTGGAAAAACGTGCCGCCGGTGGCGTCCGCCAGCACCGCCATCACGTCGGAGTTTGCCGAAGCGGTGGCGGTCTGGTATTGGACTTTAAGCCCATTAAATTGAGCGCCAATACCTGCGGTTCCGGCAACGGAGGCGTCACCACCAGGAATTATGGTATAGAGCCCGCGCGCGTCCAGCGCATTGATAATAATTTGAGACCGCAGGGCGCGATCGATGACCTCCGTGTAATCCGTTTCCATCTCCGGTGTAAGGAACCCCGGAGACACCAGGACGACGCTCCGTTGGCCGGGCATGAGGGCTGTTCTGCGAACAATGTCCCTCAACACCCCCAAGGCGAGGCGGCTTTCGGCATCGCCAGCCACCAACGCCTGGCTCGCTGCAGTCTTCGCTGCCTGCTGTGCTTGCTGGAGAAACCTTTGATCTCCGTTAAACATGCAATACAGCGCCTCCTGCGTGGCCACCCCGAGCGCTTGGGGATCATGCTTGTTCTCGATCAGGTCGCCCATGTAATAGCTGACGTCGGGACACTCCTGTATCCCACTACCGGTAACGGGGCGCGGCTGAAGGCGCAGCAAGGTCGCGTGCAATTGCGCGCGATCATCGGTGAAATCCAGCGTAGTCTGCCCGGAGGTTGAGAAGATGGCGACCCGGTCGGTTGGCAGCAGCGTGGCCAGATGACGGTCGGCAGCGGCGCGCACCTGTGCCAGATCTCCGAACTTCAAATGCACATCGTCAAAAACGAAGGCAATGAAGCGCTCGGGCACGTCGGGTGTCTTTCCCTTGGTGGTTGAAACATCATCAGGTGCTTCTCCGGCGATCGGCTCGCTGCTCTTGCTCGCCAGCGCCACCTGCGCCCCGGGCTGCTCCACGGAGAATTGGCTGATCACCTGGGGCTTGCCCTTGTCGAACAGCTGAAAATCTTCCTTGTGTAGATTTCCGACTGCGTGTCCCTTGGCGTCACGCGCCACCACGCGCACCAGCACCAGCCGGACATTTACCTTGAAAGTGGTGGGCTCGTCGCGCGAGTTCATCTCCGCAGCGTTTGCTTGGGTGACGGGCTGAGTCGCAGCCGGCTGAACAGCGGGGGGCACCGAGGGTGTTGCCGCCGGGGCTTGTTGTGTTGCCGATTGTGCCCGAGCAACTCCACTGCCGCAGAGAATGCCTCCGCCCAGCAGTACCAACAACGCTAGCGCCTTCACAGCCAAGCCAATACTTCGTCCGCGCCTGCGGGGGCTGCTCGCTTGCTGACGAATCTGAGACGAAATCGACATGCGCCCCCAAAGAAGGCGGTTGAGAAAGTGAACAAGCCTGCAAGCTGGGCGGGGACCCGCTTCTGTGCTGCTGCAGCGTATCCTACACTCTTAATCTCCGGAGGGCCAGACGATATCCCGGTTGGCCCTGATGGTCAGATGACAATCAGACGCGCAGAATCATCACTTCGGTGGCTTTAATCAGGGCGGCAGCAGTCTGGCCCGGTTTCAGATGCATTTCTCGCGCAGAACGGGCAGTAATAATCGACGTGATTTGCTGGCCGCCGATCGAAATCCTGACTTCCGCCATCAGACCGCTAATCCGAACGGAATCGATTCGTCCCACTAGCTGATTCCGCCCGCTGACACGGCGTACTACCTGTTCGCGTTCCTTCTCGGTTCGGCCTCGCGTCCTGAAAAGCAGCCGGTCCAGTTCACTTTGCGGGATGCGGTGATGTCCCCCAACAGTCTGCACGCTGCGAATCTTCTTCCTGTAAATCCACTGTTTGATGGTGGGGAAACTGATGCCCAACTGTAACGCCGCGTCACGGAGCTTCAGCAATTCGTCATTCTTGCGCTCGGATTCGCCGTCCCTCGGCATTGGAACGAAATGCTACAGTCAACCCTAAGCTGCGGTCAATCTGCCGAGTTCATGGTCCGATGCCGTAAACCGCCTTTCACTGTTGATATCTGTATCGCCTTAGACAACATAACCGTATGTGATGTACACTTTTCGGTTCTCGGACTCAATCGCCGCTCTGGGAGGATCTCTTGCGCAACGTTGCTCTGTTTCTTGCCGCGATCATTTTCTGTCTTTCCGCGTTCCCGGCGCGGGCGCAAACGGGAGCGAGCCTCTCCGGCGTGGTGACGGACCAAAGCGGCGCAGCCCTTCACGATGTCGCGGTGACAATCAGGAACGTCGACACCGGTGCAACGCGCACGATCGAAACCGACCGCGGAGGGCACTATCAGGCGTCCGGCCTGCGTCCGGGGACCTTCGAGATTCGAGCCGCAAGCCCAGGGTTCGCCGATGAAGCTCGCATGGGAATCAACGTGGCGGTTGGCCAGGACGCCACGGTCGACATCAAAATGCAGCTGAAGGCCCGCGACGCCTGCGCGAGCGGCCGCGAGTTCGCCACCACCGATTGCGCGCTGACCTGGCACGGCATCACGCTGTACGGAGCGTACGACGTCGGCGTCGGCTGGGTCAGCCACGGGTTACCGGAAAACGGCTATAACTATGAAGGCGCCTCTCTGGTGAACCGAAACGGTTTTCAACATCGATTCCTCGTCGCACCGAACAACCTGCAGCAGACGGGTCTTGGCATCAGGGGCAAGGAAGAGATTCTGCCGGGCTGGTCCCTTGTATTCAACGCTTCCACGGGCATCAATCCGCAGTCCGGACTGCTCGCCAACGCATCAAAGACTGACATCATTAACAACGGCCTTCCCAGGGGCAGCTATTCCTACGCTATCGACGGCGCGCGCGCGGGCCAACCCTTCAATGACGAAATCTATGCCGGTATATCGTCCACGCATTTCGGCACGCTGACCTTCGGTCGTCAGCGCTCTCTCGGTACCGATGCCATGCTCCTTTACGACCCGGCCGGCGGCAGCTATGCTTTTTCCTACATCGGGTACAACGGGACGATGGCCGGCGGCGGCGACACCGAAAACAGCCGTTGGGATGACGCCGTGAAGTATCGCATCACGGTTGGCCCCGTCCATTTCGGAGCGATGTATAAATTCGCCGACGGTTCTGCGGGCTGCTACTCGGCCGCAGCAGCTTCGGGCTCGACCTGGAGCGCCACCACTTGTACGCCGGAATCGGCGCATAACAACGCCTATGGATTCGATCTCGGCGCGAACTTCGGCAAGTTCTCCGCCGACATTGTCCCCCAACATTACAACCAGGCGATCAGCGTATTGAACCCTTTGCTTGGGCCCCAGAGTTTGGCGGCGCCATATCAGTCGACCACTGACAGCATCGATACAACCCAAATTACCGGAACTAATTTGATCGACCCGAACGACACCGTATATGGCATCGTGACCGACAACTACGGAATTATGGTCGCCGCCAAGTATGCGTGGGACCCGTTCAAGTTTTTTGCCGGCTACGAATACATCTGGCAGAACAATCCGAAGAATCCATTGGGCGTTGGCGCCTCGGACCAGGGTGGTTATAGCATGAGCGGCGTCGAAGACAACAATCTGGATACTGAAAAGTTGGTGAACATCTGGTGGACGGGCGTGAAGTACGCCTACCGCAGCAAAACCGACTTCACATTCTCCTGGTATCAACAGCGGCAAAACGACTTCCGGCTTCCGCCGACCTGCTCGGTCGCAGACGGGTTTCGTGCTTCCTGCGCGGGCACCCTGAATGAGGGGTCGCTCTATGTGGATCATCACTTCACCAAGCGTTTCGACGGCTTTGCCGGAATTGCGTATTCCTGGGTGAGCGGCGGTCTGGCCATCGCCATTCCTCATGGCCCTGGCGTGCCCTATAACTCCGACAACAACTTTGCTCCGACAATCGGTGGTCGTTTCAGCTTCTGACCGTTTCCGAGCCGGGCGTCCGCGGCGGGCGTCCGCGACGGGTTCAGTCGACAGCGCAACAAGGGTTGTGGTTCATCAAAACCTCGCGGCGGGGTCGAAATCGCCACGACTTCCTTCTACCCAACCAACCTCGTTCCTATACTGTCGATCCGCTCCCGTTCGGAAGTCGGCTGGTCTGGTGCGGCCGCACGCCGAGGGTGCCCCGGCGAAGATGTGAAGGCTCGCCACGGAAGACTTGTGATTCGGCGGGGAGTGGCCATGCCCTCAGAGACAATCAGAAAAAAATGGCCCTGGTGAAGTTGAACAGCGCCGGGGGAATAGCGGATCATACGATTGTGGGTCTACACCTGCGACCTGACTTGGGAAAGAGGTAGCCCAGATGACAACTGATTCGAATACGACACCCCCTGCGGGACCTGAGCCTTCGTTCGGAATTGGAAAGTTACTGTTCGCGGTCTTTTTAGCAGTCCTCTTCCTGCTGCTTGGCCACAGCATGGTCCAACATCGCTTTTTTCAAGGCGGCCGCGTCCACAGGAACGGTTCCGTCGGACAATAGCAAGCGCGGACCAGATATTGGCCGCGGTTCCGAATACTTCTAATCCTAGGCGGCTTGCCGAACTTCATCGAAGTAAAGGTCGAATCCTCTCCGCATCCGACACGCCGCATACCTGCAGCGATATCTGCATTTTCGTCCCTGTCTCCTATCCGGCCGTTCATCAGAAATTTACCAGTTTGTAACCGTCCTGTAACACGGCGCCGATAGAACCAGAACATCTATTCCAACGGGTATCGAGCCGGCGTCAAGCGGAATTGTGTTCGTCATCCGAACCTGGACGAGGTCCTCAAACAAGTACCACACGAAGGCAAGCAACGAGCTGGATCCTGCAACTGCATTTAGGCGATGGCAAGTCGAGTCGACAAATTAAGGAGAGTCTGATGAAATTCGCGTGCATGTCATGCGTGATTCTGTTTCTGGCGACGTCGCTGATGGCGCAAACTGATGCGACGTCCAAACCCAAGAAAACCAAGGCTGCCGCCGTGACCGCGGCAGATGTGCAGGCGTTGAAGGACGCCATTGCCGCGCAGCAAGCCGCGCTGGCGCGGCAGGAGCAACAGATCCGGGAACTGCGGGAGGAACTGCACGGCAAGGATCAGGCAGTGCAGCAGGCCCAGACTGCCGCAGCCGATGCTTCCGGAAAGGCTGACGCAGCCCAGGCGCAGGCAGCCCAGCAACAACAAGCTTTCATGGAAGTGAAAAGCGACGTTGCCGATCTCAAGACCAACGTCACCAATACCGCACTCAGCCTCCAAGAAACGCAGAAGACCGTGAATACAGCGCAAGACAGCCCCCTGGCACTGCGCTATAAGGGGATCACCATCACTCCCGGCGGATTCCTGGCGGCTGAATTTGTGCGCCGGTCGCGGGCGCTCGCCTCCGACGTCAACACCCCGTTCAATTCCGTAACCATGCCCGGCGCTTCGCAAAGCAACACGTCGGAGTTCTTCGGCTCCGGTCGCCAGTCGCGAATTTCGATGCTGGCCGAGGGCAAGATCAGGGATGCCAAGCTTTCCGGCTACTTCGAAGCTGACTTTTTGTCGGCCGCCATCAGCTCAAACAACAACCAGAGCAACAGCTACTCTCTGCGGCAGCGGCAGGCGTGGGGTCAGGTTGCCTTCGACAACGGCTGGAGTCTCACAGGCGGCCAGATGTGGAGCCTGTTGACGGAGACAAAACACGGCATGGACAACCGCAGCGAAGCTTTACCCATGACCATCGACGCGCAGTATACCGTCGGCTTCAGTTGGGCGCGACAGTACGGACTGCGCCTGGTGAAGAACTTCAACAACAAGGTATGGTTCGGAATGTCGATGGAAAATGCCCAGGCCACGATCAGCTCGCACAACAACGCCGCCAATTTCCTGGTAGGCTCGGCCGGCGCCGGCGGCGGCCTCTACAACGGTGGGATCACCACTTGCAGTACGAGCTCCAGCGGCGTCACCACCTGTACTCCAGCAGCCAGCTATTCCTTCAACCCCTCCCCGGATTTCATTGCGAAGCTGGCCTTTGAACCGGGCTTTGGACACTACGAGGTCTTCGGAGTATTCAGCAGCTTCCGTGACCGCGTGTTTCCCTGCGAAGACTCCTTCGCCGGGTTGCCCTGCGGCTCGGCGACGGCGCTGCCGCCCAATGCGTTGGGAGCTTTCAACTCCACGAAGAACGGCGGGGGCTTCGGAGCCAATGCCCGCTGGTCGTTCGCTGACAAGCACATCGACTTTGGATTGCATGGCTTCGGCGGCAGCGGAGAGGGCCGCTACGGCACCGGCGGTCTTCCCGATGCATCCGTTAAGGCCGACGGATCGCTGTATCTGATCAGGAGCCTCCAGGGTCTGACAACGTTGGAGTGGCACGGCCCGAAACTGGATATTTATCTGAACGGCGGCGCGGAGTATGCCAGCCGGGCGGCGACTCTGGATCCAGTTACGCTCAAGTATGTGGGTTACGGGTCGCCGTCCTTCAGCAATGCCGGTTGCTATACCGAGACCGGTCCCGCGAACGGAGCCGGATTCCTCCCCGGTGGCTTGTCTAATTGCACAGCGGACACCCGCGCCCTGCTCGAAGGCACCGTCGGTTTGTGGTTCAAGCCTTACGACGGGTCGAGGGACAAGGTGAACCGTGGCCGCATCCAGTGGGGACCGCAATTCTCCTACGTCAGCCGCTACGCGTGGTCAGGAACAGCTCCGGCGGGCATCAGCAATTCGCCCCACGGGCTGGACTTCATGATCTTCACCTCATTCCGCTATTACCTGCCTTAGTCAGCTTGCTCGGCAAAAAAGCGAAGCCGCATCCATAGGATGCGGCTTTCGCTTTGGGCCACCAGGAACGCCTGCTCCGAGACGGGGCGATAATATGAACACCGCCGGCCCGGAAAAGGAGAGTAGCCAAAACCGGGCCGGCGGCGATTCTGAAGGGAAGGCGCCCCTCAGAAGGTTGAGAACTGTTGAAGCCTGCGTGGTCCCGCGTCGAACACTGACGCGGGACCATTTTCGGTTTACGGCAGGTAGTAGCGGAACGAGGTGAATACCATCGAGTCCAGGCCGTGCGGCTCCCCGCCCGTCCCCGACCAGGTGTCCCGCGTCACGTAGGAGTACTGCGTACCGAACCGGAACCGGCCCTTGGGCCCGGTGTAGAAGGTGTACCAGAAGCCGGTCGTACCCTCCGCGATCGCCCGCGTGTCACCGGTGCATTTTCCGAGGGCTCCGGGAGCAAAGCCGGAGTTTGATGTAGGTACGGTTTCAGTGTAGCAACCAGTGTTGTTGAACGTGGGCGCTCCGTAGCCGACGGTCACGGGCGATGACGCTACTGACCACACTCCCGTCGTCGCATTCTGCGATACGAAATAAGGATCTACGCCATAGGTCCGATCGGCGTACTCCCCACCCGCATAGGCATAGAGATCGAGCTTCTTGCCGCGCCACTCCAGCGTGGCCAGACCCTGGGAGCCCTTGATCAGATGAACCGTTCCGTTGCCATTAATCGTAAGATCGGAAAGCTGTGCCGCTCCATAACGGCCCACTCCACTGCCGCCAAAGGCATGCAAGCCGAAAACAATGTGCTTGTTAGCAAGAGTCCAGCGTGCGTTGGCGCCGACGCCGCCGCCTTCTTTCGAAACGTTATAGGCACCGATCACGCTGGGCGCGGTCAGACCGCTAGGGCAGCCCGGGCGATCGAAATCGTAGCAAGGGAAGACACGGTCGGCGAACCGGTCTACTAAGCCGTAGACTTCGTAGTGCCCGAAGCCGGGATCGAAAGCGATCTTGGCGATGAGATCGGGCGAAGGATTGGCCGTGTAGTTGGCGGTAGTGTTATAGGAGTTGCTGGCTCCTGCTTCGCCAAGCAGGAAATCAGCCGCGTTATTGTGCGTGGTGAGCGTGCCTTGCGCGTTCTCTACGGCGAATGCGACCGACACCTTATCGCCGAAGTCCTTGGTCAGGCGAATCCCGTACTGGCGCGCAAACGTAAACCCGACGTTGTATCCCGGATCGATGGTCATGGGCCGGGCATCGTTCACTCTGCCGATGTCGTCGCTGGGCCCGATCCCCGCCTTGCCCTCGGTCACCAGGCTCCACATCTGGCCACCGAGGAACTTCCAGCCATTGTCGAACTTGGCCTGGGCCCACGCCTGGCGGAGACGGAGAGTATAGCTGTTGGTCTGCGTAGCCGTGGAGGTAACGCCGGCAGAAAGGAAGTCAGCCGATATGTAGCTGGAAAGCTCCACATTCTTCAAACGGCCCGTGACAAAGAGCGTAGGCCGCGATTGGCGGGCGGTGCCGAAGAACTCCGGCAGATTGCTCTGCGAAGCGCCGGGCAGGGTGAGCGAATTGAACGGGGTCGTAATATCAGCGCCTAACTCACGCGAACGCCGGATAAATTCGGCGGCTACAAAGCCGGTGGTGGAAATGCTGATTCCCTTGTAGTGAAGCGACAGCGGATTCGAAAATGTCTCATCAATGGTCTTCTGCGTCTCCTGCAGAGCAAGCGCCCCGGTGTTGACGGTAGTCTTGATGTCGGCGACCTCGCTCTTCACCTCACTCACGGCCGTCACAGCCTGAGTGACCACCTGTTGCTGCTGCGCTGCCTGAGCCTGCGCGGCATCGGCCTTCCCCGAGGCGTCTGCTGCCGCGGTTTCTGCTTGTTGCACCGCTTGATCCTTGCGATGCAGTTCCTCGCGCAGTTCCCGGATCTGCTGCTGCTGCGCTGCCAGGGCGTCCTTCAACTCCTGGATGTCCGCCGCGGTCACGGCCTGGGCCGGTTGCGTTGCTGCAGGTTTATGCTTTTTCTTTGGAGGCGGTGCGGTTGACTCCGAGGTTTGTGCCCAAGCGCCGGCTGAAAGTGCCGCCAGCGTCAGGACCAAGATAAGCAGGTGCTTGATCGATTTCATAAATCCAAATCCTCTCCTTTTGTAGTTTTGGCCAAATAACAAATCGCAGAAGCGCCACAGAAACCCTTCGCAATCGAAGGAACCTGGTCCGCCCTCTTCAATTTTTCGCCGCGGGTCCGTGAACCCCGTTTTTGTTCCCTGTCAATGTACTCGACTAACATAATTAACTTACTTATATTGGTGAAAAAAACTTATCCGCGGTTCACACTCAAGAGCATGCTAGGTCGCGGAAACCCGGGAAACATCAAGGGTCAGATTGCCGGAATCAGACCCCTTCCTTGCGGCCAGTGTGCCGGGGGCAACTAGATCGCGCGCATAATGTCACTGGTTGCGAGATTTTCATGGTCCCGGCTTATGCAATAAAGTCTATTGTATTAATCGACTTTGCTCACGTTTGTCAAGACGGCACGTGCCGTTCCACCCCCGCCGCCGAAACAACCCCTGCTAAACCTCGTGGTTTAGGCAACTTACATGAATCGCCGCCAGTTCGCAGTACAAGGATGTGTGCATCAGCTTGCAGTTTGAGGAACCAACCATGCGCAGGCGCAGAATCCGGTTCTTGCGCCGAGACTGGTTTCACAGAAACGGTGGAGAGGTTGAAAAGTAATTCAGTTGCAGCTGTGTATACGACTCTATCGAAGCCCATCTTGCGGTGAAGGAGCGTGAGCGCAGGCGAGGTTGACCGAGTGACCTGCCGGAAGTCGATAAAACGGGACGAAGGCGGTATGCAGCTTGGACACGCTGCACCGGAAGAGCCTCCTAAAGCTCTGGGAAGAAGACGAGCAAATCTTCGGAGGGGAGAACTCAGGAAGAACTAGCCGGAGTTTACTGGGAGTTGAGAGAACAAGCTTGTAAGCAGATATTTGTGAGGGAGTTAGAAGCATTGCGTCGTATTACCCACGTTGGGTACTACGAAGCCATGGCAGCCAGGCC
>Ga0210383_10000554_pt1 | contig 34259 bp, 31 predicted proteins | sample IncBWC14OmetaG_FD_160072 | JGI IMG/M metagenome (GOLD analysis project Ga0210383, IMG submission 160072) | Forest soil microbial communities from Barre Woods Harvard Forest LTER site, Petersham, Massachusetts, United States - Inc-BW-C-14-O ... | reverse complement strand
CTGCAGGATTTGGTTTTCACCGACGGCTTTTACGATATTTTCGGGGAAGACGTGGAGCAGAAAATCATCCCACCGCAGGGGTGGTACGTTTTGCGGTGCCTGCTCGGTGGTGATTGTGGGTAGTGACAGTCCCACTCCGGCGCGCGTCAGATTGATTGCGCCCGCTCCCAGGAATAAGGCGATGGTGGTGACGGCTTCGAAGTAAATCAGGCTTTTCAGGCCGATCCGGCCGACCTTGCGGACATTGCCATGACCTGCAATTCCCGTGATCAAGGTGCCGAGGATTAGCGGAGCCACGATCAGCTTGATGAGCCTGAGGAAAATGTCACTGAGAATGCGCAGGTGTGCGGCGAATTGCGGCCAGTCCAGGCCAATCTCCAGCCCAACGAGCATGGAGAAAAAGATCCAATAGGTGAGCGACCGTTGGCGGAGTCCAGAGTAGAGCAGCACAAGCAGCCCTGCCCAGCGCAGCACGGTGATCCACAAATGCTCCGGAAAAAATGCCAGCAGGAGCGCACCCACCGCAAAAAGGAATATGCCTGCGATCATCGGAAGGGAAGTGGCCTTGGAGGAATCGCTGGGCAAAGAATATTCCTTGATGAATTCAGTAAGGCTGACGCGCTCGCGACATCATAGCTTGTCTCGCGAGCGTGGCGACAGCGCTTCCTTTGCGATGGCCGTGACGCGATGACTTGCCGTGTGCTTCACCGCGCTGCTATCGTGCAGGAATGGCCAAAATTCTTCGTTTTGAGTGCTCGCGTTGCAAAGCTCATCTCTCCCCGGAATCGCCGCAAAATGTTTGCCCGCAGTGCGCCGGATCGCTTTACGTTCGCTGTGACCTAACGCCGTTGCGCGGGCTTGCGCACCGGGAAGAAATTTCACGCACTGCCGCCACGCAGCCATGGGCCGGCATGTGGCGCTACAAATCCGTTCTTCCCAACGCGGTACCCGTGTCGCTCGGCGAAGGTTGGACGCCATTCCTGAAAAGCCGGCGGCATCCGAACGCGCTGCTGAAGGAAGAAGGCGCGAATCCCACGGGAAGCTTCAAAGCGCGAGGCATGGCCATGGCCGTAACCATGGCGCAGCATTATGGGTTGAAGAAACTTGCGGCGCCGTCGGCGGGAAATGCCGCTGGAGCGCTTGCGGCGTATGCGGCTGCGGCGGGAATCGAAGCGCACATTTTCATGCCGAAAGATGTGCCGTTTGCGAATTATGTAGAGGCCGTTTTGTATGGCGCTCATGTCACGTTGGTTGATGGATTGATCTCCGATTGCGGGCGCATCGTTGCCGAACGCAAAGATAAGGAAGGCTGGTTCGATGTTTCCACGCTGAAGGAGCCGTTTCGCGTGGAAGGGAAGAAAACGATGGGATACGAGTTGGTGGAACAACTCGGCTGGGAATATCCGGACGCTATTTTTTATCCCACTGGCGGTGGCGTTGGCCTGATTGGAATGTGGAAGGCGTTCGAGGAGATGGAGGAACTGGGCTGGGTGAAGCCGGGAAAGCGTCCTCGGATGATTGCGGTGCAAGCGGCCGGCTGCTCGCCGATGGTGCGGGCCTTCGAGCGACACGAAAGGGTGAGCGAGATGTGGGAAGACGCGGCAACGTTTGCCGCGGGATTGCGCGTACCGAAGCCTTACGGGGATTACATCATGATGGATATTCTGCGCGAATCGGGTGGGCTTGCCGTGGCGATTCCGGACGAGCAGATTCTCGCTTCGTTGCGGGACTGGGCGCAAAACGAAGCCGTGTTTCTGTGCCCTGAAGGTGCCGCGGCGACGGCGGCTTACGATCATTTGCTGGATACCGGGTTTTTGAAACCGCAGGATCATGTGGTGCTGTTCAATACCGGGTCGGGGTTGAAGTATACGGATATCACCGCGAAGGCGGCCGGGATTCAGCGGCCCATGGTAACTGCGTAAGTGTGCGCTGGGATGACAGCGTCGCGTTTTTAGGTCTGCTGCGGATTGACAATCGGGCGCGGGAAATTGGACACTAACCATGCGACTTTGCAGAGCGAAAGAGGATAGCACGTGCCTTCACTTCCGGTATTAGCGAACAACGGCGCCATGTATCAATTTATTGGCGCGTTTGATGTCACCTCGAAACTCAGCGGCCACGTTTACGATTGCCGCTTTTCGCATATCTGGAACGCGATCGCCACGCGCCACGCCGACACCATCGATGCGAAGTTCAACGTGGATGGCGAAGGGCGCATCGTCGGGCTGGCGCACACTGCCTTCGTCGATTTTCGCGAGAAGACCGGACGGGATTTGACCGACCGTGAAGCCAGCTTTGTGGCGGCGGAATATTTGCGGGAGCGGTTGGAAGAAGAAGATGAGCGCCCGCTCTATGATGTGAACCACGAGGAAGTAAACCGGCTGATTGCGGTGACGGGGATTAAGTAGGGCATAGAGCTGGCGCGGTAAGTGAAGGCGCGGCGCTACACGGAGTGACCCGAGAGCCCACATGCAGAGGCGGCATGTGGGGCACCCGGCAAGAAATCACAAGCTCTCAGGATGACACGACTCCAGTAATGTTTCGGAAACGGACGGCCTCAGAAGGCCGTCCCGACAAAACCCTGTAAATTAGCGGGCGCTTAGGATCATGCTTCGCTGGGTTTTTGGATGGGGATTGCTTTGTCTTCGGCGCGGAATTGCGCAAGGCACGGGTGGTGGAGACCATCGCGGCGGATGAAATAGATCACCAGTAGCAGCAGGAGCGCGCCGAAAACCATTACCCCGGTCGCGGCTTGCAGACCGATTTGCAGATCGGTCATATCTGAAATTTTTCCGATCAGCAGCGGGCCAAGCGCACCCAGCAATTGCGTGGAGAACATATAGACGCCGATGGCGGTGGCGTGAGCACGCTGCGGCGTGAGGTCATGAAGAATGGCTGTGGTTGGCCCGTGATACCACGACATGAAAAACATGGAACCAAGAAAGCCTGCGAGTACCGTCCATTTTTCATCGGCCTGTATGGCAACCAGCAAAAAAGGCGCGGCAGCCAGAAACGCCAGTGCGATCACGAGCACGCGCCCGTAGGGGATTTTTTTCTGCAGGCGGTCGGCAAAGTATCCGGCCGCCAGTGCGCCAAGTACAGAGGAAAACAGCGCGATGACGGCGAGCGAAAGCGAAGCTTCCCTGGTGCTGAAGTCCTTGTAGGTTTTGGCGTAGTCGATGCCCCAGGTGACAAACGAGACGCTGGAAAACGTGATGCAAATTCCGGCGGCAATCATGGCGAGGAACGCGGGAACGCGGAGCAACTGCATGATGGGCACGACTTCGGAGCGCGGGCGCCGCGGCGGTTGTTTCAGTTGCAGCGCCGTCAAGCCGGGGATCACGCCAAGAATGCCTACGATGAAGAACGCGTGCTGCCAGCCGTGGCGTTCGCCCATGATACCGCCCAAGGCCAGCCCGGCAACGCCGCCAAGAATCATGCCCGCGGCGAAGATGGATTGCGCCATGGCGCGATTGTCTTGCGAGAAAGAATCGGAAATGAGCGATTGCGCAGCAGGAGCGTAAGCGGCTTCACCGATGCCGACGAGGCCGCGAGCTATAAATAAAAACGCAAAGGTGGGTGCAAGGCCGCTGGCAATGGCGGCCAGGCTCCAGAACAACACACCCGCGGCGATGATTTTAGGTTCGTTGAAACGGTCCGCCAGATAGCCGGAAGGAATGCTGGCCACGGCGAGAACCACGAGCAGCACCCACTGCAATGAACCAAGCTGAGTATCGGTCACGCCAAAATGCTGGCGAAGCAGCGGAACGAGGGGATTCAAGACTTGGCGGTCGGCAAAGTTGACAAAGTTGATTAAAGCAAGTACAGCAAGTAGACGCGCCTGCTCATAATTGAATGGGATTTTCGACGAGGGCATGGATTCGTGGTTTCCCCTGGGCAGACGGCGCGGTTTCGTGGGGCGTTGCAGTGCCCCATGTCGCCTGGACTGGATAAATTATATAACGCGCATGACGCAAGCCAACCGAAACACCACAACCAGTGACAGATTGACCACGGTGCTTTCGTATGGAGCACTGCTGTTGCTGGGCTATCTGGTGTTCCTGATCACGGCGCCGTTCCTGATTCCACTGGCGTGGTCGGCGGTGCTGGCCATTTTTTTCTACCCGATTTATCTGCAGCTGGAACGGAGGTTTTCGCCAACGTGGGCAGCGGTTTTGTGCACGCTGGGCGTCACGTTTCTGCTGATTGTGCCGGTGTTGACGGTGATGCTGTACGCGGCGCGGGAAGCGATTGAAGCCAGCGCGGGCGTGAGGGAAAACCTGAGCAACAATGGGACGGGCGCGATCCAGGATTTCTTCGATACCGTGCGGCGTCATTTGCCCGACTCCTTGCAAGGGATTGACTTGATGGGCGGGCTGCGGCAGGGAACGGAAAGAGTGGCGTCGTTTTTGGCCGGCAGCATCGGACCGCTGGTGAAGAACGTATTCTCTTTTATCGTGAACCTGTTCATTCTGCTGTTCGCGCTGTTTTTCATGTTTCGAGATGGCGAAGCAATACTGCGGGCGGTGCGGCATCTGATCCCGTTTGAGCCTGAAATTCAGAAAGACATGCTGCACGAATCGCGCGACCTGATCTTCGCCAGCGTGGCAGTGGCGCTATTGATCGCCGCCATTCAGGGAGCGCTCGGAGGATTGGCGTTTGAACTGACGGGAGTGCGCGGCCCAGTGTTCCTCGCCGTGCTGATCGCCTTCTGCTCCATTATTCCGGTGGTGGGTTCGTCTTTGATTTGGATTCCCGCGGCGGTGTGGCTGGTGTTTACTGGCCATTGGGGAAAGGCACTGGTCGTTTTGGTGATTTGCGGAGGAGTGGCAGGCGTTGCGGATAATATCGTGAGGCCGCTGCTTTTGCGGAATCGCACAAGGCTTAACGACCTGCTGCTGTTCATCAGCATTTTGGGTGGGCTGAATGTGTTTGGATTGCTGGGACTGGTAATTGGACCAACGATTGTGGCAGCGGCGCTGGGAATTTTCCGCGTGTACATGGATCATCAGGAAGAGCTGGAGAAAGAGACTGCGTAACTTCTAGTGCTACCTGCGGGCTAAATTCACCGCCGCCGGCAGCGCTGTATGCTACAGTACGCCCTCGAATGGATATCAAGACGGATAAAGAGGAAACGAAATTGACGGAGCTTGCCGCGGACAAACTGCGCTGGCGTTGCGAGCTGTCTCGCATACCGTTTGAAACCACGGCGCAGGCGCAAAAGCGCGAAGGTTTTGTGGGTCAGGAACGAGCGCTGCGCGCGCTGAAGATGGGCGTGGAACTTTCGGCGCCGGGCTACAACGTGTTTGTTTGCGGCCTGGCGGGAACGAGCCGGGGCGGCACCATCGCGCAGATGATTGAAGACCTGCACCCGATCACGAAACCTTCCCTCGACCGATGCTATGTGAATAATTTCAAGGTGCCAGACCGGCCACGCTTGCTGACACTGGCGCGGGGCTCCGCCAACAATTTCAAGAAAGACATGCAGGCGGGAATCGATTTTTTGCGGCGGCGCATTCCGCAGGTGTTCGAAGGCGAGCCGTTCCAGCGGCAAAAAGGGCGCATCGTGGAACGATTTTCCGTGCGCGAGAAAGATTTGATGGACGATTTCACGCGACGGATTTCTCGCGAGCAGTTTGCGTTAGGGCATATGCAAGTAGGGGCCGTGGCGTTGCCGGAAATTTTTCCTGTACTCGAAGGGCAAATGGTGCCGATCGAGGACATCACGAAGATGGTGCACGAGGGCAAGCTGGAAACGGGAGTGGCGGAGGAGATCGAGCGGAAGTACGAACAGTTCCGGCAGGAATTCACCGTCGTGTATCGCAAGACGCTAACCTTGTCCCGCGAATTGGCTAGCGAGCTGAGTTATCTGGAGCAAGAAGCGGCTTCGGTACTGGTGGACGGGGTGATTGAAGAGTTGAAGGAAAAGTACCCAGGCCAGAGCGTGACGGAGTTCCTGGAGGAAGTGCGTCATCATCTGTTGGACAACCTCGGGCCGTTCAAAGAGCGCGAAGGTGAAGACGAACACGGCCAGGACACGCCGCCAGAGGTCATGCAGAAGGGCCCAATGCCAGAGCGGGATCCGTTCCGGGTATATGGCGTGAACGTGATTCTTGCCCACAACGATGAAGATGCGTCTCCAGTGATTTTTGAAACCACACCGACGTACACGAATTTGTTCGGGAATATTCAACGCGCGTACGATGCGCGCGGGGGCTGGACCAGTGATTTCATGGACCTGCGAGCCGGTTCGCTGCTGCGAGCGGACGGCGGCTTTCTGATCATGTATTCGATTGAGGCGCTGTCGGAGCAAGGCGTGTGGCGCGCGCTGAAACGCACGCTGAACCACAACCGGTTGGAAATTCAGCCGTTCGAGACATTTTATCCCTTCGCGACCACGGCGCTGAAGCCGGAGCCAATTGAAATCAACGTAAAAGTGATTCTGATCGGCGATCGCAACCTCTACGAGCTTCTTTACGAGTACGAGGAAGACTTCCGCAAGATTTTCAAGGTGCGCGTGGAGTTCGACGAAGAAATGGCCATGAGCGACGGGGTAATCGAAGAGTATGCCGGGCGGATTCGCGCACTCAGCGAGAAAGAGAACCTGTTTCCGTTTGATCGCGGCGCGTTTGCGGCGATACTGGAGCACGGCGTGCGCAAAGCCGGACGCAGAAATAAAGTTACGGCGCGGTTTGTGGATATTGCCGATCTGGCGCGGGAGGCGCACTACGCCGCCGCGGCCGCCGGAGAAAATGTGGTGCGGGCTGCGCACGTGCGCGCGGCTCTTGCGTCCAAAGTCGAGCGGCACAATCTGATCGAAACGCGCATACGCGAAATGATGGAGGAAGGCACGCTGCTGGTGAACCTTAGCGGATCGCATCCGGGCCAGGTGAACGGCCTGAGCGTACTGGAAATTGGTGGATACGCGTTCGGAAAGCCCGTGCGCATTACCGCAAGTGTGGGGCTTGGAAAAGCAGGGCTGATTAATATCGAGCGAGAGGCAAATCTCAGCGGGCGGTTTCACGACAAAGGCGTACACATTATCACGGGCTATCTGCGCTCTTCGTTTGCGCAGGATAAGCCGCTTTCGCTTACGGCGAGCATTTGTTTCGAGCAATCGTACTCCGGGGTCGATGGCGACAGCGCGAGCTCCACAGAAATTTATGCGCTGATCTCCGCGCTTTCGGATTGTCCGTTGCGCCAAGACATTGCGGTTACCGGCTCAATGAACCAGCGCGGCGACATACAGGCCATAGGCGGAGTGAACGAGAAAATTGAAGGATTTTTCGATACCTGCCGGATCGACGGGTTGACCGGCACGCAAGGTGTGATGATTCCTCAGGCCAATGTGGACGATTTGATGCTACGCGAAGACGTGCTGGACGCCGTGGCGAGGGGCAAGTTCCACATCTGGCCAATCGCGCGAGTGGAGCAAGGCGTGCAGCTTCTTACCGGAACCCACGCAGGCTGCCGGAATGGCGACGGCAAGTTCGAAGCGGGAAGCGTGTTCGCGCGGGTGGACGAGAGGCTTCGCGATATGGCGCGAGTGATGAAAGACTTCGAGTAAGGCTGACGATTCGTCCGTCTATCGGGGCGGTTTTGGCGCAATGTACGCTTTCCGGTGATCCACACGATATTCGGCTCGGGAATCTTTCGATTTGTCAGCGTTGGAAATTACCTTTACATCGATCGAGTGAACAGCTCCGTCCGCGGATGGAGGAGCAAACGCCAGGCTGTATTCGTGGCGCACGAGTTGCGCGATCTGCCGGTAAGTTTCGTCAAAGGCTTTGGCATTCAGCGGAAAATAGGCGCGGCCACCGCTGGCGTCCGATAGCGCCTTCAACCATGCATCGGCTTGATCGAAGGCTTGCTGTGTCTGAAGAATCTGCTGCTTTGTGCCTTTCTTCCCATTGCGAAGAGGCCCGCTCATCGAAATTGAAAATATGCGCACGTCTCCGGTTTGCAGGCGGGGAAGCAGGGATTGCATCGTAGCGTCGGGAGAAGTGTCCACGCCGGAAGCGATCAGAACGATGGATTTTTTTCCTGGAATGCGCGCCAGCCAATCCAGCACCGTCGCCAGGCTCTGGGCCAGGTTCAAATTGCCGTAGCCAAGATTGAATTGAATTGTGTCCAGCGCTGCTTCCACGGCGCGTTTATCGGTGGTGTAATCCACGACCGCCGTCGGCGCGTTATTGTAAACAGCGATTGCGGCGCGGTCTCCCGGCGAGAGTCCGGTGAGTAAAGCATCCGCGACGAAGAGGTGCGAATCTTGCAGGAGATACACAGCGGGACCGGCTTCGAGAAGGAGCAGTACCTGAGCGGGCGCGTCGACAGGAGCGAAATCGGTGGTCGGCTGAGGATTCCCGCTATCCAGAATCTGAAAATCCTCGCGTTGGAGACCTTCTACAAAATTGCCTTTGGAATCGGTGACGATGACGCCGACGTTTACGCGCTCGACATCCACGCGAATGCTTTGACCAGCGGGAGTGGGCTGTTCCTGCGCCGCGACGGATATTCCCTGAAGCGTCAGCGCGAAAAGAATGCAGGCGCTGACACTGACACTGCACCTGCGCCACCACAAGCGACGAAGGTCAGTCCAGCCACTCGTCAAAGTGAACTCCCTTGGCGTCTTTCCACGATGCGCCGCTCATGCTGTGGAGATGGCGCGAAAAGACTTCGGGGTTAACCTGGCTGAGCCAATCGGCAACTTTCTTGTCCGTGTTCGCGGCGTCGGTGCTTTTTGCCGATTGCACTGCCTTATTGGCGTCCGCCACCCATTTTGCGCGTAGTCCCGGCCAGTCTAGCTTCTGAAAATCAAAATACGAAAACCCGTTGAGCTTTTCCGGGAATTGCGCGCGCGCAGCGAGCAGGTTTTTCAATTGCGCCGAATCCGGAGTCGCCGGCGCCTGGCCGACATATTTGTGCAACACGTCGCTTTTGGTAGCTCCGAACAGCAGATTGGGAGTCATGGCCAGGTAGTAAAAATTCCATTGCGCGAGCCCAGCAGAACTTTGGCCGCCGCGCAGAGAAATTTTCATGTACGTGGCGTCGCCTTCGGCTCGTTCCGAAGTGATCTGATCGCCCAGCAGGCTGCGCGTCAATTTCAGCGTGTCCGGTTTGTTGCGGATGCCGAGCAGATACACTTTCTGGCTGTCGTCCAGCGTCGGGCTGGTCTGAATCCACGCGAACTCGCCGGTAACAAGGCTCAATGCATCTGGCAGAGGCATGCCCAGGCGTGTTGCGGCCATTTGCTCCAGCGGATTGACGGTCGCCGCCTGTCCGCTGGTTGAAGTGCCAAACGCGCGCTTCAGAGTGTTGTAAATGCCCAGCAGATTAAACTGCGATTCGCCGTAATACACGGTGTCCGGCGAAAGATAGCCCATGGACACGGGATTGGCTTGCCCGTCGGCCCAGATGTCAAACAGTCCGCCGGGTGTGGTGTCGCCGAGGATTGCTCCCGTAAGGCGAGACTTCGTGCCTTGCAGTGAAACGCGGCCCGCCACCGAATGAACGGAATCCAATTTCATTGCGGAGAGCAGCAGTTTGATTTGGGCCGTAGAACTGGCCGGGGAGCTGGACACGATTTCGTCCGCGGTGGGCACACGTAGAAAAAATTCCATAATTCCACCGTCGAGCAGCGGCCTGGCTTCCTGATAGGAAGCAGCTTGCGACAACTTACTGGCGCCTATCTTGCCATTCACAATGTCCAAGATTTCTTCGAAGACCGGCAATTCGTTGGCGCTGACCGCATATTTTCCAAATTCCGCCCAATATGTAGAGCCGCTTGTGCGTTCGATTTTCAGGGAGGAAACGCCCGCCACGGTCAGTTCCGACAATTTGGGAATATCTTTCTCCGCGCTGCGCAGATGCGTGACGGTTTTGGAGAGCAATTCCTCTTTTCCCGTACGATCGTAGATGAAGAAGAAGCCGCGCCAGGAGGGCGCAGGCGTGGTCTTTGCGGTTGCAGCAGCAGGCGTCTTGGCCGCGGCGTGGGATTCCGGCTGGCGCAGGTAGCCAATAACGAAGGGATTATCCAGCAGCGTGACGTTCTGCCCCAATTCTTCGCGGTTCACGGCCAGCTTGTTCTTCGGATTCGTGGCATCGGTCAGAAGAGACTGAATCAAAGAGTCGCGCGTCGGCGCCAATTCCGGGTCGTCCCAAAGTGCGAACAGCGAATTGGGTTTGCGAACCTCGCCGGATGGAGTGCCATGCCAATAGAGATAAAACATGGTGCGGCCGGGCAAATTGCCGGGATCCACCGGTGATTGCGCAGCGGCTGCGGAGCAGTAAGCCAGGAACGCAAGAAACAGCAGCGTAAATTGGCGTAACGGGCGGGCAGGGAACATGGGGAGCAATCCTCCGTCGATTAGGGATACCAAAATCGTAGCGTCGGAGGCGGGAACAAAGAAGCCCTGTTCCCCCTTCAGTTTCCAGAACAGGGAACAGGGCCTAAAGAACAGGTAGTAAGGCGATTCGCCGGTCAGGTGTTGGGCCTTTTACTTCGCCGGCGCCGCGGAAGTGTCCTTGGGCGCGGAGAGGTACCCGGTAATCTGATTCTTGTTCACATCGAAGACCACGATCTCATAGGGGGTGAGGCGGGCACTGCCCTTCATGTAGAACTGCACCGGCTCGCCCGAAGTCTTGTCCTTCTTTTCGATGGACTTGTCGTCGGCCAAAACCGTGATGGTGTAGCGGGACTTCTTCTGATCGGTCTTGTTGAGGGCGATCTGCACGGGACCGACGCGTTGAGGAGTTTTGGATTTCTGAATGGTGAACTCGTAGTAGTTGCGGTCGCCCCGGCGCTTTAGCTCTTCCAGGTCGTCGTGGTTATGCGCGATCAAACCGCTCATCACGCCCATGTCGCCGGCGGCGCGCTCGAGTTTGGTCTTGGTGGCTTCCAGGTCAGTGCGCGTAGCTTCGATATCTTTCTTTGCGCCGGTCACGTCGGTGGCAACGGCGCCGATCTTTGCCTCGTCTTCCTTCTGGGCGGTGCTGATCTGGTCGGAAAGCTTTTGGTCAGAAGCCACTTGCTGCTTGCGGATGGATTCCGCGCGGCTACGGGCTTCCGCGAGTTCGGCCTGGGTCATGCCGATTTTCTGAGAGGTAACTTCCAGCTGGCCCTTCAGGTCCGCAATGCGAGTGTTGGCCTGTTCGAGTTGAGCGGTAAGGATTTTGTTCTGCTCCTCATTTTTCGACAGCTCCTGGTCAACGCGCGCCTGCACCGAGTGTCCCGCGTAGACGATCAGCGCCACGCCGGCGATCAGCAAGCCGAACAGCACCGCAATCCAGCGCGGCGTTCCCGAGCTTTCATACTGATAGGACTCGTGTGGGCTGGGCACGTTAGGGGAAATGCTCATGTTGCTTGCTCCTCAGAAAAACGGGTTGGACCTATTTCTGACACCAGAATTATCCAACGGGTGGGGTTGCATGTCCAATGGGGTGCGGGGTGAATGTGCCCTTCCGTTACTTGGCGCCGTTACTTGGGGCGCCGGCGGGTTTTGGAGCTTCTTTCGGGCCAGCGGGCGACGATGGTGGTATTCAGGCCGCCCCGGGGCGTGAATTCGCCCTTGATGACGCACCATTCCGGGCGAACAGTTGCGACGATGTCATGCAGGATTTTGTTGACCGCGTTCTCGTAGAAGATGCCCAGGCTGCGGTAAGCAAGTAGGTACATCTTCAAGGATTTCAGTTCAATGCAGGACTTTCGAGGCTTATATTGGATAGTGATGGTGCCGTAGTCCGGCAAACCCGTTTTGGGGCACACGGAAGTGTATTCTGGATAGCGTGTGGTGATGACGTAACCTGGGTACTGGTTTGGCCAGGCTTCCAACTGGGGCAACTTGGCGGATATGCCAGATTTTGCATGCTGTTCGGTGTACTTCGGCATTCGCGTTCCTTTCGGTTGTGAGGAGCTTTCCACCGGTAATTATTGTACCCGCTAACGGGATGGTCATGGGTCTTGCCTATCGCACAGCATTAGCCTATTCTTTGCCCGTCCCACAAGGTTGTCAGCGCCCAGATGAACTGCCCAGTCTGTAAGAGTAAAGATGCGCGCCGATCCCGCCGGCAATACGCCGCGGACTACGTTTTCAGCATATTCGGGGTTTATCCCTGGCGATGCCGGAAGTGTGAAACGCGGTTCTTCGCGCGGGCGATGACGCTAAGCGATACGCTGCACGCGCACTGTCCTATCTGCGGTAATCACGAACTCAAACGAATCTCGGCGGAGCATGTGAGCGGCGTATCCGCGTTTTTGTGGCGGTGGCTGTCTGTGCCCGCGTATCGATGCGAGCCGTGCCGGCACAAATACTTTTCGGTTCTCCCGTACCGCACCAGGGAAAGAGAATTGGCGCAGGTGAGTTCGGCGGATTGAAGTTCTGCTGGGCGCCGGGTCGTTGGCTCGTTAGCCGGCTCCCCACAGTCTGAATCACAACGGACAATCGATTGCTTTTCCCTGGCGAATGCGCCCGCGGTCGTCGCTGATCACGGCATAACCACACTTTGGATCGTTTACGTCTTCGAGCAGCACGTCGTAGGCGGAGCCATCTTTGGAAACAGTGAGGCGTAGTTTCCATCCGGGGACGATTTCAGGGCCGGGGCCGTACATAGCATGGCCCACCGTGGGCATGGATTCGGGAGCCCACTTCGTTCCGCTATCGGTGAAGTCGCCGTTACTGGTGAGCATGGTCCAGGTGGCATAGCCTCCGTGAGCTTGTTTGTAATGTGCTTCCGCGGTGTTGATGGCGCGGACAATGTTGACGGCCAGGCTACGGCGCTCGCGATCGCGGTCTTGCGCCGTGGGCGAAGGTTGCCTCTGGGCGCGCGCGGCGGACAGCGCAAGAATGCCGCAGAGCAAGAACAGCGCCGCCATTTTCCGTTTCGCGATCATGCGATCACCTTCCCGTGGAAATTGTCCTGCACCTGAAGTTTGGATGATGACATCCCCGCGTCCGTTATTCCAATGGCTGAGGCAGCTTTATTCGTAGCGCAGGGCAACCAGGGGATCGACGCGAGATGCGCGCCGCGCGGGGAGCGAGCAAGCCAATACGCCTACGACGAGAGCTAGTGCGATCACCCCCGCAAACGTGGAGGGGTCGGTTGGGGAAACGCCCCAGATTTGGCTGGCTAGGAGGCGCGTTAGGAAATAGCTGGCCAAGAGGCCGCAGGCGCTGCCCGCGAGGATGGGGCGCATTCCTTTTCTGAGAATTAAAATGAGGACTTGTGTTGGTTGAGCGCCCAATGCCATGCGGATTCCGATTTCGTGCGTCTTCAGCGCGACGGTATAGGAAATGACGCTGAAGATGCCGACCGCGACAAGAAGGAGCGCGATTGCTGCGAAGGTGCTGAAGGTAACGAGGAGAAAGTGCGGCCGAGCATAGTAATAATGCTCGAGCCGGGTGGTAATGGTTCCTGACTCGCCTAGGGCGATACTTGGATCGATTGCGGAAAGCTCCGTGTGGATTTGTCGGAGAACGACCGGAGGATAACCCACCGTGCTCACCATGATGCCTCGCGGAGGTTCACCCGCAAGTGTTCCAGGGAGATAAACTTCTGGCCTCGGTGGATCCTGCAAGCCTGAGTTCTTGGCATCAGCAACGACGCCGACGATTTCGAAGTATGGATCGTGAGGCCAATCGGACCAAGTCTCGTAGTCACTGAACCGGACTTGGTGGCCGATCGGATTTTCTTGGCCGAAACGATCGCGGACGAAGGCCTGATTGATGATAACGACATGACGGCCGGAGTCGATGTCATTTTGAGAGAAGAGCGTTCCGCGAAGCAACGCCAGATTCATAGTTTGAAAATAACCCTCGGTGCAAAAGATAGAGGCCGTGTTCCTGTTCCGTGGCGGAGTTTTTCCCCTGATTGCGACCGTTGTCCAGCCAAAGGTGTAGGGTGGGAAAAAAGCGGTTTCCGTGGCGGCCCGGACGCCGGGAAATTGCGTCAAGCGATCGAGAACTTTGCGAAGAACGGCGTTCTTTTGCTGCGCGGTGTCGTACTGACGCTCAGGCCAAGAAATGTCGGCAAAGACAACCTGCGAAGGATTGAAACCAAGATTTACGTGTTGAAGAGCGAGGAGGCTGCGCATCACCAAGCCTGAGCAGATCGACAGAATGATCGAGAGGGCAACTTCGGCGGCGACGAGCGCGGAGCGAAGTCTGCCATGGCGAAAGTCAACGCTGAGTCCCTTGCCGGTGGTGGTCAAGGCTAATTGCAAGTCCGAGCGAACGGAGTGAAGAGCCGGGGCCAATCCGCAGACCAATGCCGTAAGAATTGTCGCGATCAAAGAAAAGAGCAAAGCGTCCCGGCTGAGAAGGATGGCTGCTTCGGGAGGAAAGGTGTCCCCTGGGAGAAAAGCGACCATTGCTTTCAATCCTACATAAGCGAGCACACAACCGAGGGCACAGCTGGTCAGCGCCAGCAGCAGGCTTTCGATCAATAATTGGCGGATCAAGCGCAAACGACTTGCGCCTAATGCCGAACGAATCCCGAATTCCTTTTCTCGTGTTGTGGCGCGGGCGAGAAGGAGGTTGGCAACATTGCTGCAGGCGATCAGCAGCAACATCGAGACGCCGGCCATTAAAGCGCAGAGCCCGAGCTTGAAGTCTCGGCCAACGGCTTGGCTGATGAAGGTGTTTACGACTACTTTGAAGTGAAGCGGAAAGTAGATGGGGTCGTTCTTTTGAAAGGGCTCAGCGATGCGTTGCAGGTCGGCGGCAGCGGTTTCGGGAGCAACACCCGGCCTGAGATGACCGACAGTCCAGATTTCGTTTGACACTAATCCAGCTCCAGGAACGAAGGTGTCCCTGGTGATCTCCAGAGGCAGCCAAAGATCGCACCCGCCGATTTGAAAACGCGGAGGCATGATCCCGACTAACGTCATGCGAGTGTTGTTGAGGGCGTATGAAATACCAAGGATGCGCGGATCGCGGTGAAAAAGTTTGGTCCAAAGGCGGTAACTGATCACGAAAACGGAAGGTGCGCCGGGCTTAGCGTCTTCAGCAGTGAGAGGACGGCCCAAGAGCGGCGAGATGCCGAGAGATTCGAGTGTGCCGGGAGTGACCAGGCCGCCGGAAAGATCTTCAACGGTGGGACCGAGAGTGAGGTGAACGTCCTGGTAGACCAAGCCAAACATGTCGTCGAAAGTGCGGTTGTACTCCTTGAAATCGACGAAGGCTGCGGCGGGAAAGCGCCAGGCGCGGAATTGATCGGCGGAAAAAACAGTGGGGGTGGCGAGCCGCTCCGCGTTCTTGTAGGGATAAGGATGGAGAAGAACGCCATCGATGATGCTATAGATGGCGGTCGTGGCACCGATACCGAGAGCGAGGCTCAGGATGGCGACGGCTGTGAATCCAGGGGACTTGCGAGGTTGGCGCAACGCGAAGCGGCAATCGGAGAGGATGGAATGGAGCGCGTTGCCTAGACGTTGCTCGCGGACGTGTTCTTTTAGTTGCTCGATGCCGCCTAATTCGATGCGGGCGGTGCGTTGCGCTTCGTTGGGCGGCATGCCCGCGCGAATATTCTCTTCCATTAGCATTTTTAGATGCGAATGCGCTTCCCGGTCGAGATCAGCATCCACGCGGCGCGAACAGAAGAGGTTGCGCAGGAAATTTCGGACTTTCGTGAGGAGCCGCATGGTGAACTCCAATCTGCGAGTGTGCCAAAACTTGGCGCATCGCGCCTGGCGTTGCTACCTAGTCTTCGCGCAAGGCCTGCATCGGCTCGATGGACGCTGCTTTGTGCGCGGGCAGCAGCGACGCGAACAACCCGACGGCCAGCAAGCTGAGCGATACGGCGACGTACGTGGGCACATCTGTCGGCTGGACGTGATACAAGAAACCTCTCACCAGTTGGCTGGTTGCCAACGCCAACACGATGCCGGCGCTGAGCCCGAGAGCGATCAGGATTGCACCTTGGCGCAAAATCATGCTCGCGACACGCTGGCGCGTTGCACCAAGCGCCATGCGAATTCCGATTTCGTGGCGCCGATAACTGACCAGTTGCGCCAGCACGCCGTAAAGTCCCGCCATCACCATCAACACGGCCAGCCCAGCGAACGCGGCCGTCAGGTATAAGCCCAGGCGCTGGCTGAACATGCTTTCGTCCACGGCTTCCTGCATGGTCTTGAAGCTGTCCAGCGCGAAGCCGGGAGCCGCTTCGTGGAACACGGAACGCATCGCCGATGCCACCGGCAAATCGCCGCGCGTCTTCACTACAAAACTGACCAACGTCTGCAGAAGCGCCTGATAGAACAGCGATGTCGTCGGAATTTGCTGATAGGGGAGAAAAACCATGGGATCGGGCGCGCCACCGACGTTCGAGTCCACCTGATCGCTCAAAACGCCGACGATCGTGAATGGTTTCTCCATTCCTGTTTCTTTGCCGCCGACGATGAGCTGCTGCTGCAGCGGATTGTTATTCGCGAAATATTTTTTGGCCAGCGATTCGTTGATCACCACGACATTCGGAGCTTGGGCGTCGTCGTCGTCCACCATTCGCCCGCGCGCGATTGCTGTACCCAGCGTGAGCGCATATTCTCCGCTCACCGCAGTTACCCTGGCTCGCGGTTTCACCTTCGGATCTTTGGCCTGGCCTACGATGTTGAAGTCCGAATTCATGTCCATTCCGGACAAAGGAGGCATGGTAATCAACGCGGCGCTTTCCACACCGGGCACATGGCGCATGCGTTCCAGCACCGGGGCGTAGATCAAGGTGCCGACGGAAGCAGGCGCGTTCGTGGTCTCTTCGGAAACGGCCATGCCGGAAAAGCCGGCGGCGTCCTCTGGCATCGCGGTGAAGGTGGTCACGCGTGTGACCGCGAATCCCAGCGATGCATGCTGTAAATTCCAAAGAGTGTGGAACAGCAGGCCAGTGCCGATGAGCAACACAGTGGAAAGTGCGACTTCCACGGCAACCAGCAATCCGGCAATGCGCCCGCGGACCGAGCGCGTGCCGACGCTTCGCGTGGCGGACTGCAAGCCCGTTTGCGGGTCCGTGCGCGTCACCACAAACGCCGGCAGCAGCGAGGAAAAAAGTGTGGTCAGCGTAGCGATCACGGCCACTGCAAGGATCAACGTCCAGTGCATCGAGATAGATTCACCGCGCGGAATCGTTCCTTCCGGTAATTTGCGGATGCCTTCCAGCGCGAGTTGTGCCAGGAGCAGTCCGACGCTGCAACCAAGCAAGCTCAGCACTGCGCCTTCGGCAATCAATTGACGAATCAATCGCGAACGACCGGCACCCAATGCGGCGCGCACCGCAAATTCCTGCTGGCGGCCCATGCATCGTGCGATCAGTAGATTTGCGACGTTCGCACAGGCAATTAGCAGGACAAGACCAAGCGCTCCCAGTAACGCGAGAAGCACGGGGCGGGCGGCGGCCGTGAGCAAGTCTTGATAGCGGGTGGCGCGAAGCCCGAAATTGGAATTGGTTGTGTCCCCGGCGTCGTGGAGGATGCGTTGCGCGATGGCGTCCAGTTCCGCTTGCGCTTGCGGGAGGCGCACGTCGGGACGCAGCTGGCCCACAATGCTGAAAAGGCTATAGCCGCGCTCCTTCTGCATTTCGGGCGTCGGCTGTATAGGCAGCCAAACCGCCTTTTGTATATCCGGACCTGTCTCTTCGGGAAAACGCATCGTATGCGGCATGACGCCGACGACGGTCCGAGTGACACCGCCCATCCTGATGGTTTGCCCAATGATTCCGGGATCGCCGCCAAAGCTTTGGCGCCAAAGTCCCTCGGCGAGCAGCACCACCGGCGCTCCCCCTGGTTGGCCTTCTGCGTCCATGAACGTGCGTCCTATCACGGGTTGCACGCCGAGCATGGAGAAAAGATTCGGTGTCACACGAGGCGCGTTGACACTTATCGAGCCTTGCTTGGTTTCAACAACGGTCACATCGTTGGCGTAGAGGCCGACAGCGGCTAAACTGCGAGACTGGTCGCCAATGTCGAGGTAGTTGAGCCAGGAAGTGGTTGCGAACTCCACCTTATCGGTCTTTGGTCCGATAAACACAAGCCGATCCGAATGAGGATAAGACAACGGCCGCAGCAAAACGCTCTCGACCACGGTGAAAAGCGCGGTATTTGCGCCGATTCCCAGCGCCAACGTCAATACTGCTATAAACGTGAAGCCCGGCGATTTGCGAAGCTGGCGAAGGGCAAAGCGGCAATCGGAGAGCACCGACTGGAGCCAGTTGCCAAGGCGCTGCTCGCGAACTTGCTCCTTCACTTGCTCGATGCCGCCGAGTTCGATGCGGGCGGCGCGCTGCGCTTCGCTCGCGGACATGCCGGTGCTGACGTTTTCGTCCGTGAGCATCGCGAGGTGCGAGTGAACTTCCTGATCGAGGTCCACTTCCACGTGCCGAGCGGCTAAGAGATTCCGTAAGAAATTTCGAGCCTTGATAAAGAGTGGCATGGCGTGTTCCTTTCCACCGTCAACGCTGTGGTTCGCCTTTCTATTCGTAACGCAGGGCAATTACGGGATCAACGCGCATCGCCCGGCGCGCGGGAATATAGCAAGCCGCAAGCGCCACAAGCATCAGCAACCCGGCTACTGCGGCAAAGGTGACCGGGTCCTTTGCGCTTACGCCGTAGAGTTGATTTGCGAGGAGCCGCGTCAGTGCAAGCGCCGCAGCCAGCCCGATCGCTACACCCAGGAGCGCAACGCGCATCCCCTGACCTAGCACCACGCGTGCTATCTCCACCGGTTGCGCGCCAAGCGCCATGCGAATGCCAATTTCGTGCGTGCGCCGGCTCGCAAGGTACGAAATCACCGCGAATATGCCGACCGTGGAAAGAACGAGCGCGATGAAGGCGAAGACGCCCAGCAGGCTCATCGCGAATCTTTGCGCAGCGATCGAATCGGAAACAATCTTGGTCATCGGCTGAAAGTCGTACACCACTTGGCGGCCGTCGAACTGCTCCGACGCCGAGCGGATGGCTACGGTAACAGTTGCCGTGGGCGCGGCGGAACGCACAACGAAGGTGCTGGCGCGGCCGACGAGCGGCAGGAGCTTGTCTGGTAACTGCGTCATCGAAAAATAGATTTGACCGCGCTTGTCGAGAACTCCATTCACGCCGAGCCCGACATGCTTCACATGCCCCACAACTCCGACGATTTCGGCGCCTGTTACGTCAAGGATTCCCAGGTTGATATGCTTGCCGATTGGATCTTCACCTGGGAAATAGGCGTGAGCAAACCCGTCATCGATCACCCCGACGAATGGAGCGGTTTCGTTGTCCTGCTGGCTGAGGAAACGGCCGCGCTGCAGCGGAATGCCCATTGCCTTCAGATAATCGGGAGCGGCGGCGTACCATTGCGCCCGGGTCATTTCCCTCGCGGAAGACGGTTTTGGTTGTCCTACGATCCAGAAGGGCACGAGCGAATCTCCACCCGTAAGAGGCAGTGCACCGAATAGCGGCGACGCCGCTTCGACTCCGGGAATCGCTTCAAATCGCGCAGTCAGATCGTGATACGTCTCACGGACTTGCGCGGCGGTGGCGACTTTAGCGGCCGGAGGCGAGATGCTGAAGACCAAGGCATGCTCGGGATTAAAGCCGGGGTTCACATACGCGAGCTCAATCAGACTGCGCACCATCAATCCCGCTCCGGCCAACAACACAAGCGCCAGCGCCATCTCTACGATTACGAAAATGTTTTGCGTGCGAAGCCGGGATCCCGTCGAACCACGCGCACCTTCCTTGAGAGTCTTCTGCAAGTCGGGATTCGAGGTCCGGAGCGCTGGCGCCAAGCCGAACAAGATGCCAACGAGGACAGAGGCGGCCAAAGTGAAAATAAGGACGCGGCCGTCCAGCGTAATTTCGTCGGCTCGGGGCAGAGCTTGAGGAATTGCGGCGAGCGCGGTCCGCGTGCCCCACACGGCGAACAGCAGTCCCAGTGCTCCTCCGGCAGTAGCAAGAAGAATGCTTTCCGTGAGTAACTGCCGGATGATGCGCGGCCCGCTGGCCCCCAGCGCCACGCGAATCGCGAATTCACGGGCCCGGCCGGTTGAACGCGCGAGCAACAGGTTGGCGACATTCGCACACGCGATCAGCAGCACAAAAGCGACGGCGCCAAGCAGCACCAGCAGCATCGGCGCCACGCCAGACGTAAGGTCGTCCTTGAGTGGATTTACGAAAATGCCGGTGTCTTTGTCCGCATCCGGATAGGCGGCAGAAAGATTTCGAGCCACCGAATCCATATCCATGCGCGCCTGTGCGAGCGTAATGCCGGGCTTCATTCTGGCGATTCCCACAGTGCCGGTGCTGGCGCGGCGATCGCGGAAAGTCGGATCGCTCAACTGGCCAATGGGCGTGTAAATGCCGGCGGACACATAAATGGGCGAGTTTTCCGGGACGACGCCGATGATCGTATGGGCTGCGCCATCCAGCGCGACGCGCTTGCCCAGAACGTCTGGCGAGGAGCCGAACTTGCGCTTCCACAGGCCGTCACCGATCAGTGCCACCGGACCTGCACCAATCTGATCCTCTTCGGGCCGGAAGAATCGGCCCACGAATGGTTTCACTCCGAGCAGATCGAAAAAATTAGCGGAAATCATCACGCCTGCTACACGCTCTGCTTCGCCCGCGTCGCTCAGAACCACGTCCTGCTGGCGGTACGCACCCATGCTGGAAAAAACGGTGCTCTGTTTCTGCCAGTCCAGAAAATTCGCATACGGAACCGAGCTGTGCTGCCCGGGGGTGCGGTCCCACCACAGCGATACAAGCTGATCGGGTTGTTTGTATGGAAGTGGGTTCAGCAGCACGCCGTTGACGACCGAGAAAAGCGCCGTGTTGGCGCCGATGCTGATGGCCAACGTGAGGACGGCGACGGCGGTGAATCCAGGATTTTGCCGGAGTTGGCGTATTGCGTAACGGCAATCGGAGAGGATGGAATGGAGCCAGTTACCCAGGCGCTGCTCTCGGATTTGTTCCTTGAGTTGTTCGATGCCGCCCAGTTCGATGCGTGCGGCGCGATGCGCTTCGCCCGCGGACATGCCTGCGCTAAGGTTTTCGTCCGTGAGCATCGCAAGGTGAGAGTGAACTTCCTGATCGAGGTCTGAGTCCACACTGCGGGCGGAGAAGAGGTTACGTACAAAGCTTTGGACTCTTGCGAAGAGCGGCATGGGACACTCCCATCTAGGATGCTTCGAGCGCCTGGCCAATGGCCCAGGAGATACGGCTCCAGCGCTTAGTTTCCACTTCCAACTGTTTGCGGCCCGCTTTCGTCAGCCGGTAGTATTTCGCGCGGCGATTATTTTCGGAGTCCCCCCAAAAGGACGAGATCCAGCCTTCATCTTCCATGCGATGGAGGGCGGGGAACAGCGAGCCTGGTTTCACGACGAAAGTGCCGGACGTAATCTGCTGGACTCTGCGGGAAATACCCAAGCCGTGAAGCTCTCCCGCAACCAGGGATTTCAGAATGAGCAGGTCGAGGGTTCCTTGCAGAAGAGTGGTGGGTTCCGGACTCACGGGGTAACTCCTATCGATGATCTATAGGGATAATACGGAGCGACCTATAGAGTGTCAATAGGAGGTTGCGCTCCCAAGACCAGAATTTTGGGGAGCGCGGGGGATAGGTGACCGGTGGTTCGTAGGGAGACCCTGTTGCTGTGGGGCGCTCTGGAGTATGATTCAGCCCGAACAGGTTGTGTCCCCCTGATTGAATCACGGAGGTGCATATGGCGGCATCGTCAACGACTGGCGAAGCAGCGCGCGTGGCTGCGCTGAACCGCTATGCCATCCTGGATAGCGAACCCGAACAATCCTTTGACGACCTGGTGATCCTGGCCGCGCACATTTGCCAGGTGCCGATGGCCATGCTGTCTTTGGTAGACGACCATCGGCAATGGTTCAAATCAAAATTTGGAGTGCAGGCGGGGGAGACCCCGCGGGAAATCTCCATTTGCTCGCACGCGATCCAGCAGGGCGATCTTTTTGTTGTGCCAGACACTTTGGCGGATGCGCGATTCCGGGAAAATCCCCTGGTGACCGGGGAGCCGCACATACGATTTTATGCCGGCGCTCCGCTGATTAATGAAGACGGCTACGCGCTGGGTACGCTATGCGTGGTGGACCGGGAACCGCGGGAACTGGATACGGAACAGCGGGAAGCGGTTAATGCGCTTGGCCGACTGGCGCTGCGGCAAATGGAATTGCGGATGAATTTGCAGCTTCTGAAGGACGCGCTGAACGACCGCACGCGCGAAGAACACGCCCGCGAACTGGAATTGAAGCGGCTGGAAGAAAAACTGGTGCGGGTTATGGGACTGAAAATTTAGCGCTGCGTTACTCGCACCCTGTCTCAGCAAAAAAGGATGGCTCCGGAAAGAATGCCGGAGCCCTTTTCGTTTTCTTATGCAATCAGCTCTGCGAAGAATCGTGCGAGCAGCTTTGGCCCGCGCAGCACTGCTTCCCGTTGACGGAGTTGCATGCTAGCGGGTCTTTTCCGCAGCAGCCTTTGCCGTCGTTCTTGGCGCACTGCTTGGCATCTTTGCCGGAGCAGCAATTCATCGCGGACTGAGTGGTCTGGCTGTCTTTCTTGTAGCACGCCATTTCTTTGCCTGAGCAGCAAGACGCGGCTTTCGCATCTTTGCCTTGGTCATTCATTTTGTCGCAGCAGGCGCAAGGGGATGCTGCGGCAGGTTTTGCGGAATCCGCCGGTGAAGCCGGAGCTTGCGCTTGCTGGCTGGGTGGCGCGGGTACGGCCTGTTGTGCCATAGCCGGAAGCCATGCGGCCAACGCGAGAATCATGAATACTGCGATCATTCGAATTTTCATTTTGTTCACCTGAATCAATCCTTTTCGTTTTTATTTTTCTTGGAAATGGGAAGCACGTTCCACGCGTATACAGCATTGGATAGCTGGCAAAAGGAAGGAACGATCTCAGAGGCGCAGGACGGCAAAGGCAGGAACGGCTAATCGCGAAGAGCCCTGAAAGGCTACCGCGGAGGCTGGCTGCGGAAATGCACCGATGGGCCGGGATACAGAGAGGGAAGCGAGGCCATAGTATGGCGACGCAGAATCTTTTGTGAGACCAGGAGGCAATCCGCCTTGTGATTCTTTGGAAAGTGAGCAGCAATCTGAAGTGGAATGCGGGTGGCAACGCGGGATGCGCCGGGGAGAAACGGCGGCGTGATGGCTCTCGCGTGGGCAACAGCTGTGGCGCGTGGGGGAAGGTTCAGGTTGGTAGGCAGGTGAAGCTCCTGCCAGCACCACAACTGCTGCCCGAGAGTGTTGGCCTTCACACTGCATGGGTTGGTTGACGGTCCAGCCCATGAGCGCGACGATCAAAACCACCCCAAAGGATCGTCTGGCCATTGCAGGATCATTGTGCAATCCGCGGCGGATGAATTCTGTGACTGCGGTCACCATTGACTATTTGGCTGACTCCTTTTTCCGAGAGCGAGCGAAACGGGTATCCTACAGCGAGTCACCATGACTCCTAACTACTTACAAAAACTGGTATTGCCCTGCGTGTTTGCGGGATTCTCGATGGGACTGGGATCGCCCAAAGCACTCGCCCAAGTTCGCAAAATTTGTCCCGACGAGGTGGTCTTGAAGGCAAACGCGGGCATTGCCGCGCAGGGTTCTCTGCTGCAAACAGAGGTGCTAGGCCCCAAGAGCGTGGCGCAATTCAGCAGTGAATGGGATGGCCACGCAGTCCCGCTGTGGCACGAAGACGAAAAATCCGCTGTATGGCACGGCTTGCTTGGCGTGGACCTCGAGAAGGCGCCCGGGCGCTATGAATGGAAAGTTTCCTGGGCAGGACCAGGTGGCGAATCGCAATCCTGCAGCGTGTTTGTGACTGTGCATCCGGGGAAATTCCCCACAGAGCGGCTGACGGTGGAAAAGCAATTTGTGCAGCCTGATCCAGAGCAGGAAAAGCGCGCCGCGGAAGACCAGAAGAAAATGCGTGCGATCTACGATACGGTGACGCCAGAGCGGTTGTGGGAAGGCAAGTTCCGATTGCCGCTGAAGGACGTAATCACGGGCGGAAATTTTGGGCGCCGCCGGATCTTGAACGGGGAGTCGCGTTCACCGCACGCCGGTGTGGATTTTCCCGCCGCCACGGGCACGGCGGTCTTCGCGTCGCAATCGGGCAAAGTGGTCCTGGCGGAAAATCTCTATTATTCCGGGAATACCGTGGTGATCGATCACGGTTATGGGATCTACACGCTGTACGCGCATCTCTCCAAAATCGGCGTACAGGCCGATGACATGGTGAAGGCCGGGGACGAGATCGGCAAGGTGGGAGCCACGGGCCGCGTAACCGGACCGCACTTACATTGGGGCTTGACCATCGATCACGCGCGCGTCAACGCCATGAGCATCGCCAGGCGTGAGCCCTGAGTCCGGCGCACCGGCACTGGCGCTCACTTCAAATACGTACGCACAATTTCGATGAGATCTTCGGCAGCCTCTGCCGAGGATTTCGTCTTGCGCGGCATGTGATTCAGGATGTGATCCTCCATCAGTTCGCCCATCAGGCTGTTGATGGCCCCGCGGGCGGCGGCCAGTCGCTGAAGGATGTCGGCGCAATGGGCGTCCTCTTCCAGACCGCGAAGGACGGACTCCAGCTGGCCTATGACTTTCTTGGTGCGAGAAACGAGTTCAACTTTTTCGCGAATAATATGGGTCATAGTGGTTGACTACCCTAGGGGGGTATGGTATCAAGGGAATGGCCGCGCTTGCAACGGAACCCCGCCGCCTCCAAGGGTAAGACCGAAGGGCGGCGAAGGAAAGCCCAGAGACACCTAAGAAACGAGAAAGACGATGTTACAGGCTGTTCATCAAGAAAAGGCCGCTGCTCGGGCATCCTCACTATTCTGCCGATGGATTCGCGAAGAACGGGGTGGACCTGTGAGCGTGGTCGCCGTGTGGATGGACAGCGAGATGCGTTGTTTTGAACAGGAATTCGTGTCACCTGGAGACGCGGAAGAGTTATGCACGGACGAGATGGAAGAACCTGGCAGGGCTTGGACTAATCGCATGCGGAGATGGACCGGCATTATTGAAATCCCAAGCAATCGCTCATGAAACTAAAGTTTTCAAGAATAGAGGCAAGTTTCCGCTACGTGCCGCTCGCGGTGCGGCTGTGGTTAAGCGTACTGGTGTGTCTTGCCTCCAGCGCTGTTCCGCGCGCCCAAGAGAACCCCAATCCGCCGGGAAGCGCTCCTCAAGAGACACAGGAGAATGTTCCTGCGCCAGGCGCGGATGATTCCTTGACGACTATGTTTCCGCATGCCGATTGGAGCCGCTTGTGGCTGTCCGGCCAGGCCAATTTTATTTCGCAATATCATCCGACGTTCTATTCTCCCTACCAGGGACCAAATAGCCTTTCTCCTGAAGCGCAAGACGCTACGTCGCGGGTGTTAACGCTTTTCACGGGATTGCGGCTGACGAACTCGACGGAATTCTTGTGCGATGTTCAGGAAACTGGAGGCAATGGCCTTGGAAAAGCCCTGGGGGTCGCGGGATTCTTCAACCTGGACGTGGTGCGCAACCCCAGCCTGAGCAAAGCGCCGTATATCGCGCGATTGATGTGGCATCAAATTATTCCCTTGGGCAGCAAGAAAGTGGTGGCGGAACGCGGGCCATTTTCCTTGTTTCAGGAATTACCGGAGCGGCGCCTGGAAATACGATTCGGCAAAATGAGCCTGGCGGACTTTTTCGATATCAACACCTACGGCACCGACAGTAATTTTCAATTCATGAACTGGACGGTGGACAACAACGGCGCCTATGACTATGCCGCGGACACGCGCGGCTTCACGTACGCGGCCATGTTCGAATATCACGACCACAATTACATCGTGCGATTCGCGGAAGCGCTGATGCCCAAGGTGGCCAACGGAATCCATCTGGATGCGGACCTGGCGCGTGCACGTGCCGAAAACATTGAACTGGAACTGCATGGCCGCGTCGTGGGGAAACAGCAAGGCGTAGTGCGATTGCTGTCCTACGTGAACCACGCCAATATGGGCGATTACATGCAGCAAATCAACGAATGGCTTGCCACGCGCAGCACGCCCACGCCGGAAATTACCGATCATCCGCTGCAAACCACCGTGAAATATGGCTTCGGCGTGAATTTCGAGCAACCCTTTAACGATTGGCTTGGCATGTTTGGACGCTGGGGCTGGAATGAAGGGCAACACGAATCTTACGCGTACACCGAAGTGGATCAGACCTGGCAATTTGGCTTGGGAGGAAACGGCTCACGCTGGGGCCGCCACGCGGATCGCATGGGATTGGTCTTCGTCAGCAACGGCATCAGCCACGACCACGCTTTGTATCTCGGGTACGGTGGGCTCGGGTTCTTGCTGGGCGACGGCAAGTTGAATTACGGGCGTGAAACCATCATTGAGAGTTACTACACACTGCACTTGTGGCGAGGAATTTATCCTTCTTTTGACCTGCAATACGTGTGGAACCCGGGATATAACCGCGATCGCGGTCCAGTGATCGTGCCAAGCTTACGATTGCACCTGGAGTTTTAGCTGGATGCAATTTCGAATGTTACATAGTCTGCGCCAGCTGCGTTTGCGCCTCCGCCAGGCGGGCGCGAGTGCTTTTCACAATGCCGGCAAAGCGGCGCGTGAGTTCCCTAATCCTGTCGGGCTTGTGCAAAAGCATGGACTCTCGCGGGATTAGTTCTTTGCCCACGCTCAACGCACAAGCGCCGGCGAGAAGATAATGTGCGGCGTTTTGTTGCGTAACGCCGCCGCCCGGCATCAGTGGAATATCCGGGAAGGGGCGACGGAGCGCGCGGATGTACGCGTCTCCCCCAATCATCGAGCAGGGAAAGATCTTCACCAAATCAGCTCCCGCTTTCCAACCCGCCAAAATTTCCGTGGGCGTCAGGGCTCCGCTCATCATGGCAACATCCGGATTGTCGGCAACAAGTTTGACCGTGGGAATATCCAGCACGGGATTGCTGATGAATTGAGCCCCTGCTTTGATGCATTCAATCGCGGTGATTGCATCGAGAACAGTGCCGGCGCCGATAATCACTTTTGGTACGCTTCTGACGATTTCGCGAATCACGTCGATGGCGCCGGGAACGGTCATGGTGACTTCGACGATGGGGATTCCGCCTTGCGCGACTTCCTCTACAGCGAAACGGGCGTCCGCTTCGGAAGAAGTCCTGATGACCGGTACGAGGCCTATCTCTTCAATGCGGATTCGCAACTGTTTCTTGTCCATGTCCGAAGGACCCCCTGGGGCGCCGAAGGTAGAGCAACGCGGCGACGGTCAACACCTGCATCTCTGCCAGCATTATAGTGCCCGGCGCGATAATTTCCAGAGGCACGGACGAGTGAATTGCCCAAGGCTGGGCGGTGGTAAACTTGGGGCCGGAAAGGTTGACCAATGGCAAACAAGAAAAGCAAAGGCAAAAAGAAGAGTCCAGCAAAATCCAGCCGGATCCAGAAATTGAAGACCAAGGCGGCCGTCAAAAACAAGCCGCCAAAGAAAAAGAAGGTCGCACTAAAGGCCAAGGCGAAGCCGGCACCGCGCAAACCTCGTGGCCGCGCAAACGCCGGAGAGCTTGTCTCATACGAACCGCGTGGACTGGGAGCGCGTTCCGGCGGCCAGTCTGGCGATACGCAGGGAATTGCAGCTAAGCCTGATGTCGACTCCGAAAGTGTCGAAGAGTTGTTGGAAGAGGGGCAATCCTACGAAGCGGAAGTGGTCGAAGGCGTGGAAAATGCTCCTGATCCGGACCAGGGAGAAGTACGCACTCGGGAAGTGGAAGAGGATGACGTTCCCGAGGAGTATCGCGGCAAGGATAATTGAGCTGCGGCACTGCCGATTGACTGCTTGCGAGACGTCCAATGCGCATCGGAATCATCTCCGATACCCATGGCTTGTTGCGACCCGAAGCTGAGCGCGCGCTGCAAGGGGTGGAGCTGATCGTGCATGCGGGCGACGTCGGCGATCCCGAAATTTTGGCTAAACTCAAGCGCATCGCGCCAGTGTTTGCGGTGCGCGGCAATGTGGACACCTCGCCGTGGGCGCAAGAATTGCCCGTGACCACCGCTGTAGAGGCCGATGGAGCCAGCTTTTACGTGTTGCACAATTTGCGGGAGCTGGACTTGCGCCCCGATGGCGCCAAGTTCGATTTTGTCATCAGTGGCCACACGCACCAGCCGGAACAAGCCGAAAAAAATGGCGTTCTCTATATCAATCCTGGCTGCGCTGGGCCCCGGCGGTTCAATCTCCCTATAACGCTGGCATTGGTAGACCTAGCAAAGCGGCCCTGGAGCGCGCAATTTGTAAAGCTTTTAAGCTGAATGCCGCCTACGGCTAGGGCCGCGGCAACGAGCCCGACAGGGTGGTTATCCCCTGCCCTTGCCGGATTCATCACAATTTTTTTCCAGAAGTACTAGCGTACCGGGCCCAAAAGGCTGTAGATTGGTACCCCTCAGCTATTGTTCGGAGCAGGCTCTCCGGACAAAATGTTCCGTCGACCTGATCGCATGTGAGTCGTCCCCGGCTCAAGGCAACTGCCCCGTGCCAGACATGCGCTGCCGTAGGTATTCCGGCAAGCGGTAGAAGGGAAGGCGGACGCCAGGAGCTGAGGAGAAGGTCCCCATGGGCGTATTACACTTTCGATATCGGGAGCGGCGGCGAACGCTACGTGTGGCCATGGCTCTGCCTGTTGTTGTGCACGGGCAGAACGATTGCGGGGACAAGTTTTGTGTGCGGGCCATCACGCGCTCGATCAATAAGCAGGGCGCGCTGCTGACGATGGAGGAGATGGTGGTGCCGGGACAGCCGCTGCTCATCGTGAATGAGAATACGAGCCGCTCGGCAGAAGTCCGGGTAGCTCACGTGCGCCGCGAGCGCGACGGCAAGCTGCATGTGGGATTGGAATTTGTGAACCCCGAAATAAATTTCTGGATGATGACGTTCCCGCTGCCTGGAGCGCGGCCGCTGCGGCGCGTTTCAGGAGCGAAGTAGCTGGGTTCGTGCTGAGGATTTAGGTAGTTTCACTCCTGCTGTTCTCCACAAATAATACAGGCTGAGCAAAAAGAAATGGCGCCGCAGTGTTTTGTGCCGCGGCGCCACCGAAACAATTGCGATACGAAGTTATCCGACCAGCCGGATCGCGTCGTCGACCGAGTGGATAGCCCGGTCTATGTGGCCGAAGGCACGCTGCTGCAGGCCTTGGGCAAAGCCGTTGTCTTCTTCATGAGCGATGTCCTGATGAGCCTTCTCCAGGAGCTGCTTGGCGCGGTGCAGGCGTCCAACATGGTCCAGCCCAGCGTCAACCGGAGGATGGTCGTTCAGGTCTTTGCCGTCGTCGATGGACGCCTTCTTGATTTCGGCAATCGCGTCGTCGATGGCATGAATGGCTTCTTTCTCCTCATGGCGTAGCTCGCCACCACTGTGAACATCCAGATGGGCGCGAGCGGCGCGGAGATCCGTTAGAGCGTGAAGATAGGCAGGATGCTTGCCTTGGGCTAAGGTATTCCCTGAACCCAACGTGAGGCACAGGGCGAACAAGAACACGAAAGCGGTAGCACGGGCGATCGAGTTCATCGTCATGAGTTCTCCTTGAAGTTTTTTTGGAGCGAGGCCGAAGTGAGCCGCCGACGAGGCCTGGACGGCTCAACACATTTCAGCGCTTGTTAAATCTAACCCGGGGAAGAGGCGATAGTTGCGCCATCCGAACTGGGTGTGAGCCATCGGTTTCCTGTCCCCAAGGACAGTCTGTGGGGATGTCGCGCATATTCGGCATGTCAACGGCGCGTTTTTCGCTCTGGTAGTTTCTTTCCGTGAGATTTGCGCGGCGCGCTTTTGCTTTTGGCGGCCAATGATTCGCGCTTCGCTCGTGGCAGCTTTGCGGAAACCAGGTCGTACGATTTGCGAAGCAGTGCGACCACTTCCGCCTGCGGAAGCGTCTCCGCCGTTTCGATGGCCACCCATCTCGCCCGGGCCAGATAGGGCGCCGGAATAATCCCCGGGCGCTCGATGAGCTCGGCAAACTCTTCGGGGTCCGCTTTCAAGCTGAGCCACACGCGCGCCGGCTCCAGGCGAGTCACGGCAAACATCTTACCGCCAACTTTAAACAACAAATCGTCTTCCCACTGGATCTGTTCCGTGACGCCCGGAAATTCCAGGCAAATTTTCCGCAATTGATCAATGTTCATGGCCGGATGCCAGTTTGGCATATAAACGCGGCACAACGTCACGAATACCGGCAGCGAAATCTTAGAGTAGGTGTGGGTGGTTGCGCCGGTGGCAGCGAAGTAATCCGCCGAGCCCTGCCGGTCAGGAGTTAATGTTGGATCAGCGTGGATTGGCTAGCGACGCACTGCCAGGTGCCGCTCGTCTTTATCCAAGTGTCCGTGAAGCGCCCGCGCCGGTTGTAAGGCTTGCCCTTATTGAGGCCCTTTTCCCGGTAAATTCCGTTGACCACCGCGCAATCGCCAAACACGCGTACGGTCTGTTGCTCATTGATGATTAGCGCCGGCGACAAATCTTCGCTCTTCACGCTCGCCAGGTACTCCTGTTTGGTGGAAATGCTGCCGTCGTAGTCGATGGATACGAACTGCGGAGAAAGTAGTTGGTCGAGCGCGCCGACATCCTTGTTCTGCTCCGCATGATTCCACGCGGTTTCCAGCGCGAGAATGCGGCCTTCCTCTTCGCTAGTGGTTTGCGGCCGGCTGTGGAGCGCCACAATGGAGAAGAAAAAAATCAGAATCAACCCAACGGCGAAACGGGGTTTCATCGGAGCGATCCTCCCGGCGGGAATTGAGCCACCGTTATCCTACAACGGTTGGCGGCAGGCGACGACTACTACTGGCCCTAATCGTACGGCAGGCCTTTGTCCGCCCAATCGACGGCAAAGCTTGTCGGAAGAATCAGTACGCGCAGATTTCTGAAACCCATGTCGTGAAGCGCAGCGAAGGCGGGCCGAATGTTCGGGCACTTTTCCATCGGACAGCAGCCACAGTAGATGACCAGGTTTGTGGAGCGCGAAAACGGAGCGGCCCAGGCTTTAATCTGCGCCACACCCTCAGGGCGGCTACCGCTGCCGTGATATTGCGCGCCTTTGATGTGGCCGGCGGTATATAGTCGCTGAAAGCCTACGAACAAAATTGTCGGGGAGGAATTGCCGCTGGAAAGCTCCTTCGCAAAATCAGCAGGTTGCACGGTCTGCGCGGCAGACCAGGGATCGGCGGAATTCTGAGCGCATGTCACCGCAATAGAAACCAGAGTGATGAAAAGCAGCGTTAGCACGATGTGAGCAAAAGGCGGAAGCGACCGGCGGGCAGCCATGATAATTCCTCCGAAAAAATCGTCTCTTAAATATACTCTCGATATTGAGCAGGCCACCTCAGGGCGTGGCGCGGACGAAGCGAAGCGGCTTGTCAAATCCTTCACAATAAATCAACAGATCGGGATCCTGATAAGAGTAGCGTGTGGCGCCGCCTAACGCTTTCAGGTACGCATCCTCCTGCTTGCTGACGCTCTCGTCCACGCACGCCATTCGTGTCGAGGCCAGCGGACCTATCTTCAGCGCATCTCCCGTGATTGTCAGAGCACCCGTGAAGCGGTTGCAGGAACCATTTCCCGCCACCCGGCCAGCCTCGGGAAACACGAGCGTGGCTTTTCCGCCGGGCAAAGCGAGAGTGCCTGCCAGATCGGTGAGCACCCACTCTGTGCCTTCGAGAGAAATGGTTCTTCCACTGGTGGGCCTAGGAGCACTTGCTGTTGGTTTGTTGCTGGAAGAGCAAGACGCAAGGAACGCGGTCGCCGCGAGCAACAGGCACACGGAAAGTGGTTTCACGGTGCGTCCTCTCGAAGGCGAAATGCACGTTCTACGTGCGTCACGCCGTCTTCCTGGCAGTAAAAAGGCGGTACAGAAACAGCAGCAGAACCGCGCCGAGCACGGACATGATGAATCCCGCAGATTGTCCGTCTCGATACCAGCCGACCATCTTTCCCAGGTATTCGGCGACGAATGAGCCCGCCACCCCGAGCAGCATGGTGACGATCCATCCGCCGGGATCTTTGCCGGGCATAAGCAGTTTGGCGATGGCGCCAACAATCAAGCCGATCAATGCAGTCCACAAGAGTGTGAACATAAAAATCTCCTTTCCAGTGTGGGCGGCGGTGCGAAGTTTCTGAACTCTCAGGGCGTGCGCAGTGAACGGACGAAATCGCTGCGGAAACACGCGCAGGCGGAGCGGTTTCAGGAAAATGCCAGGCGGAGGGATCCTTCGTGGCCAGGACTATATTCCAACAAGGTATGGACGCGCAATAGGCGGCAGAAACGGGAAGGGACGCAGCGGAAGGTTACTTCTTTTGGTCGGCGCGCGTGCGGATCAGTTTGGCGGCAGAGGTACGCAAGGTTTCCGGGACGTTCTTATTGTTGGCAAGCTTCTTCAGGTCGACGGCGTTCAGCAGCGGTAACATATGAAGCGTCAGATCCAGTGGACACTTCGGATTGTTCATCAGGTTGCGAACCACCACGTAATTCTTGCGGAAAACGCGATTGCCGGCGATCAGGCGCAGAATTTCGTCGGTCAGGTTGGCCATCGCGGCAAACGATTCCACTTCCTGTTCCGTGAGCCGTGGTGATTGCAACACCGAGCGCTGCACCACTTTGTTGGAATCGCGAATGAGTGTGCGGCGCGCCTCGGATGCGCCTTTCATGGCGAATTGCACGCGCTGCGCCACCGTCATTTTGGAAATCTGCTGAAGCAGCGTTTGCCGGCGCTGCACATCGGGCTCGGCTTCCGCGGCGGCGTCGGCGAGATGCTTCAAGTCATCGGAGACAGCGGCGCTGGACAGTTCGTGAAGCGTGTTTTTCTGTTCCAAGGTCAGGTGAGGAGAATGTTCCAGCGCGGCCGCGAGCACGTGAGAAGCGGAAACGCGGTCGAGTTCGTCCATTAAAGTGTGAACTTGGGCGGCGGAAAGAAAAGGAACCAGGGGCACCAGATGCTCTCCGGCACAATTGCGGTTCGCCAGCATGGCTTCGATCACCGCGACATTCCTTCCCAGATTTTTGCCTGCGTAGGAAAACAGAGCGGGCAGCGCATTCTCGCGCTTGAGAGACTCCACAAAAAGTTCCGTCGCGGTGCCAAGCAATGCTTCGCCGGCCCGCTCGGCGACCATTTCGTCCTGATCGTGGCTCAGTACCGTTAAAATTTCGATGCGTTCTGGCGTAGGAATATGCGCGCCGCCTGCGCCGCATACCGCTAGCTTGCGCTCGCGCGGCACGCGGCCGTGGCGCAGATCGTCCAGAACTTCAGGGCTTAGCGTTTCCACCGGTTGTCGGCCTCAGGTCATCATGACTCAACTTAATTGTACCGGACGAACCGGGGGCGCCAAGGGGAGGCAGTGGTTGAGAGTTCAATTCCAGCAACACCGCCCCACAATCCACGGCGGTGACTTCGAAACTGTCGTTGGCCGTGAAATGGCGATTTTCTCCGGCGTGCACTTTATCGTAGAACGCCACGCTGCCGTCGGCCAAAACGAGCAGGCGCGTGGCCGCAATCACGGAAACCAGCAGGTCCATCGGGCCGTTCGTAGCAGGCTTGGTCGGCGGCGCTGCAATGGATGCCGCGGACACTGGAGTTGAAACTTCGGAGGCAGGAGTTAATACCGGCAATGGGGGTTGCGTCACCAGGGATGAGCCCGCGGGTGGTTGTTGCTCGACCCTGCGGCGCGCGCCGAAGTGCCGCCACGCGAAAAAGCCCGCGGCAATCAGCGCGGCCAGCAACACCAGCGCGCCAAGCACGACTGCTGCCGGCTTCCACCGTGGCGATGCGTTCATTTTCTGTTCGGGAGGGTCTTCGGCGGCCACTTGGGCGCCATGCGCCAGGTCGTATTCTCCGAGTAAGGCTTCTTCGTCCAGCCCGAGGTAGCGCGCAATCGATCGCACAAAACCGCGGTTGAACACTCCGCCCGGGAGCTTTTCCCAGTCTTCGTTCTCGAGGGCTTCCAGAAAACGGGGTCCGATGCGAGTGGCGGACGTTATCTCCTGCAACGTCACCTCTCGCAATTCCCGCTCGCGCTTCAGCCGTTCTCCGAAATTTCCCCTGGCCATGCCTCAGCTCGCAATGGTCCAGTGTAACAGTAGTTCGCGAAATAGCAGTGGTTTCAAGTGGTTGAGGGTATGGCGCGCAAGTTTTGTTGCGGTCAGCAGGGTCCTGTACTTAGCGGGGCGGATGCTTGGGAAACCGACCAGCCCTAATCTAGCCAATGTCCCCAAATGTCCCGAGTTGTCTCTTGCTGAGACGCG